>ERZ1027034.470-NODE-470-length-11287-cov-6.777867_pt1 | contig 11287 bp, 7 predicted proteins | sample MGYA00519443_ERZ1027034 | MGnify/ENA primary metagenome ERZ1027034 (study PRJEB26926, sample SAMN06164787) | human gut metagenome | biome: ENVO:00009003; feature: ENVO:2100002; material: ENVO:00002003 | host: Homo sapiens | place: USA | collected 2012 ... | reverse complement strand
TATTTGAAGTGGGGTATTTTTTATGGAGTTAATTACACAAAAAATCAGACAATGCATAGAAAAGGTAAAGGATATGTCGCAGGTTGGCTTCGACAGGGATTATGTCATAAAGGACAACAAGCCTGATGTTTCCAAAGTGGTTTGTCAGAACGGGCAGGTAAAGATTGACGAGATAAAAGCGTCAGGCGAGAATATCTGGCTGAGTGGAAGCATTGAATTTGAAGTGCTGTATACGAGAGAGGAAGTTTTTGAAGGCGATGAGCCGGAGGAAAATATCGGCGGAAACAGAGTGGAGCATATAAAGGATGCAATACCGTTTCAGGAGAAGCTTGTGCTTCAAGGAGTCTGCGAGAAGGATACAGTTCGTGTGTATACCGGGCTTGATGAGCTTACGGTTGGGGTTATCAATTCGCGAAAGCTCTCGGTCAGAGGCATTATAAGCGTGGAGCTTTATGGAGAGAGGGAAGAAAATCTTGAGGTTGCACAAAGGATTGATGACAAGGACGTGGAGCAGCTTATGGGGCAGATGAAGGTGCTTAAGCTTGACAGTGTTGTAAGGGATATTGTCAGAATTAAAAATGTCGTCACCTTGCCAAAGACCAAGCCGAATATATGCAAGCTCATATCAAGTCTTGTTGATATGAGAAATCTGGAGTATACATACGAGCGTGACCATATTACACTGACGGGCGAGTGCCATGCGTGTATAGTGTATCTGAGTGAAGAACAGGAAATTTGCTGCTTTGAGGTGCAGGAGGGGTTTTCAAATGAAATACGCTGCGAGGGTGATAATGCCGGAAATATTGCCTGGCTTCGCACACAGCCTGCCATGCATCAGGTTGAGGCGGAAAATGATTACGACGGAGAGCTCAGGCAGCTTTCGATTGAGGCAGCACTTGCGGTGGATGGAAAGGTCTGGAGTGAGGAAACAGTAGAGGTGCTCAATGACATGTACAGCGTATCATGTCCGGTAAAACCTGTGTTTGAAAAGATGAAGGTATGCAGCCTTCTTATGAAAAATGACACAAAATGCCGTATTTTGGAGCAGTTGTACAGAGAAAACAGCAAAAAGAGAATTTTAAGAATATGCGGTACAAAGACGCAGGCCACTATTGCACAGATAAAAAATGCAGACACAGGAATTATTGTGTCAGGTGTATTGCAGGTGAACTGTGTGAATATTGTGGAGGACGATGGCTGTCCGATAGAGATGCATACAGACTCTGTGCCGTTTGAACAGTTTGTTGAGATACCCGGCATGGATGCCAACACCTGCTGCGAGGTAAATCTGCAGGTAGACCAGGTGCAGGTCAATCTACTCGACAACAGTGAATATGAAATTAAGGGTGTTGTCAGCATAAACGCTATTGCCCTGCAGCAGGATGAAGTGTCAGTCATAACATCGGTGGAGCAGGAAAAAATAGCGTCTGATACAGAAGAGGAAGCAGCTCTGGTTGGCTATATAGTGCAGAAGGATGATAAAATGTGGGACATTGCAAAAAGATACCGCACCACTGTTGAAAACATAATGGAAATAAACGCTCTGACCTCAGATAGCATCAAACCTGATGATAGACTTATAATAGCGCGCATGTGAATCATAAATTAGGGGCAAAATACCTTTTGACCTTTTAATCATATCATTATATAAAATGTGGAAAATTCTGTAAATTTACAAAAAGGTGTGGAAAAAAGATTCATTTTGTGCGATAATATATCCGAATGTATATTGACCGTAAATTGTGGAAGGAAAGGTCAATCTGACCGTCGTATTACAGGAGGAATAAAATGAATCAGAAATGGACACGTGCTATATGTACTGTGTTAACATCGGCACTTGTTTTTACAGGACCGGCAGTAGAGGGCACTACATTTAGCGGATACATAAACAGTGGACTTGAGAAGGTATATGCCAAGACACAGAAGCAGAAGGATGCAGAGAAGAAGAAGTCACAGGCTGAGCAGGATCTCAAGGATAAGAAGAATGAGATTAATGGTTTAAAGGATCAGCAGCAGATTACTGCTGATGATATAAAGAATAAATCCGCAAAGCTTGATGAGATTCTTGCAGCACAAAAGAAGCTTCAGACAGATATCACAAGCAAACAGGCAGAGATAGAGCAGAATCAGAAGGATCTTGCAGCAGCCCAGGAAAAGCAGCAGGAGCAGTATGACGCCATGAAGAAGCGTATACAGTTCATGTATGAAAACAGCGCTGAAGACAATATCTGGACAGCAATTATTGAGTCAAATGGTATCACAGATATGCTCAATCGTATAGAGTACGTGTCAGATGTATATGATTCGGATCGTGCTCTTATGGATTCTTATCAGGCAGCAGTTGAGCAGGTGAAGGAGATTGGTACTAAGCTTGACAACGACATGAATGAGCTCACAGCCATGCAGGATGACTATGAGAAGCAGCAGGCAGATGTCGAGGCGGCTATAGTAGCTCTTGAAAACCAGAAGGAGCAGTATGCAAGCCAGATAGCTCAGGCACAGCAGCAGGCAGAGAATTATCAGAATATCATTACGGCACAGGGCAAAATCATTCAGGAGCAGGAAGCAGCGGCCGCAGCAGCAGCGGCACAGGCAGCCGCTGCCAGAGCGAACAGCTCGTCAAGCAGTTCAAGCTATGATGGTGGTGGAGCCGGCAAGGGCGGAAGCATTGCCGGTGACTATGCAGCAGGCGGTGGAAAGAACCCGGGTGCTTCAACAGGAGTTTCAGGAAGCTCTGTAGTATCATACGCTATGCAGTTTGTGGGCAATCCATATGTATGGGGTGGAAACAGTCTTACAAACGGTGTAGACTGTTCAGGCTTTGTACATGAGGTATATGCACATTTTGGTATCAGCACACCGAGATATTCACAGGCATTTAAGTCTGTGGGACAGGCCGTATCCTTCGATAATATACAGCCGGGAGACGTAGTGGTATATCCGGGACATGTAGCTATATATGCAGGTGGTGGTGTTATAGTGGAGGCACAGTCCACAAAGGCAGGAATCACAGCAAACAGAAGCGTACAGTGTCATACAATACTTGCTATACGACGTCTTGTATAGGATGGTTATGAGCCGATAAGTATATTTATTATACTTACCGGCTCTTTTTATTTTTACCACAAAGAGCTGAATGGTTACCAATAAAGTAAGGGCGTAAGACGCGGACATGCCACGACCCAATGTTAGTAACCGGCAACAAACTCATTGTAATAAATAATAGCAATTTCCACCCATAAGGTGTATTATAGAGATAGACGGCACCAATTCGCACAAAACGAACTAGCAAGCCTGTAAATAAAGTAAGAAAAGCAGGAGGAACAAGCCATGCAGATGGAACAATTACAAAAAGACATGATTGCAGCAATGAAAGCAAGAGACAAGGTAAGAAAGGATGCTATATCCTCACTTGTATCGGCAGCCAAAAAGGCGGCAATAGATGAGGGCTGCAGAGACAATATACCGGAGGAGCTTGTCAACAAGGTCATTCTTAAGGAAATGAAGTCTGTGAAGGAGCAGATTGACACATGCCCTGCCACAAGAACAGATCTGCTTGATGAGTACAATACCAGATATGCAATCTTTGAGGAGTACGCTCCTGCAATGATGTCGGCAGAAGAGGTAGAAAAGGAGCTCACAGAGCAGTTTTCGGATGTAATCGCAACAGGAAACAAAGGACAGATAATGAAGGCAGTCATGCCGCATTTCAAGGGCAAGGCTGACGGAAAGGTCATAAATCAGGTGGTTGCAAAGCTTTGCGCAAAATAAGAAAACACATCACAACAATTATACTTGCAGTGCTGGCTGTCATGGCCGGCGTGTAGGCATATATATGCAGTGCTTGACAATGCCGATATAACGGATTATGATTTCTCGGGAGGCAGATATAAGAAGCTGCTGGAGAAAAATAACTATAAAATAAAAGAAAAAGTGTGGAAAAGAGTCGATATGGGAAACGTTACTCTTGATCACTAGAAAGAAGATTTTATGTCAACAAAAATTGGAAGAAATGACCCTTGCTGGTGTGGCAGCGGAAAGAAATATAAGACCTGTCATGCGGCATTTGATATGAAGCTTGAAAAGCTTGCTGAGGCACATCATAAGATACCGAGCCATTCAATCATCAAGACGCCTGACCAGATAGCGGGAATCAAGGAGAGCGCCAAGATAAATGTCGCAGTGCTCGACTACATAGGAGAGCATATCCACGAGGGTATGAACACAGCAGAGATTGATAAAATAGTCTATGATATGACCACCAGCATGGGCGGCATCCCTGCACCGCTCAACTATGAGGGTTATCCTTACAGCGTATGTACATCAGTAAATGAGCAGGTTTGTCACGGATTTCCTTCAAAGGACGTCATCTTAAAGGATGGTGACATCATAAATGTAGACTGTTCTACAATTTTAAACGGATATTTTTCGGATTCATCAAGAATGTACTGTATCGGAAATGTAAGCCCTGAGAAGAAAATGCTCGTTGAAGTCACAAAGGAGTGTGTGGAGCTTGGACTCAAAGAGGTAAAGCCGTGGGGCTTCCTCGGAGATATGGGACAGGCGGTGCACGACCATGCATTTGCAAACGGTTACACAGTAGTGCGTGAAATCGGTGGACACGGAGTGGGACTTGAATTTCACGAGGATCCGTGGGTAGGCTACAACACCAAGCGCGGCACCGACATGGTCATGGCACCCGGCATGATATTTACCATCGAGCCAATGGTCAACATGGGCAAGGCCGATATCTACGTAGATGACAAGAACAACTGGGAAGTATACACCGACGACGGACTTCCATCAGCCCAGTGGGAAATCATGGTACTCGTCACAGAGGATGGCCATGAGGTGCTGAGCTGGTAAACCGGTAAGTATTATCAGAGTGCTATTATTAGCAGACATTATTTCATAGGTGACAACATTATAAAGGGCGTGTGAAAAACGAAGTTTTTTTCACACGCCCTTTTGTATAATTCCATACAGAATATAGTAAGTGAAGCGTTAGCTTCGGGAGAGCATTTCTGCATCCACGGACATGGTTTATAAACTCATAGTAGATTGCTTCGCATAAGTACCCTAAATTTACCGGAGAGTATGCGGTGTGTTCCGAAGAAAAATATAAACTGCCACGGCGTTCCATAAAATGTGGATGCGACAATTCATAGCAAACTATCAATAAACTATCCGCAAATGCTGCCGTGGCTGATTTTATATTTTTCTGAGGAATATACTGCATGCTAGGCCGGTATCCACAGCCTAGATATGCGAAGCCCCATAAACGAAGCCCCATAAGCGATGTCCTATGATGCGTCCCTACAGATTTGTATTCACCCCATTTATGGTCGCATTCTCATTCTCCCTCATAGGAATGACGAGACATTTCTCCCCATTGATGACCTGTGCATGAATCTGTGAAGCCTTCTCCGGCTTTACATGAAGCACCACATCATAGGTCTTAATTTGGGCAGTGTAATTATCAATCTCTTCCTGCTTCTCAAGAAGCTGTGAGGTGCGCTCCTCAATCTGATTATTTTTCTCCTGGATAACAGAATCCTTCTCCTCAAGCTGCGCATTTTTCTCATTGAGCTCGAGAGTTAAATCGCCGACATGGCTCTCAAGAGCAAGCTTTTCCACGCGGATTTCATTAGCTGCAAGAGCCTTTGAATCAATGACATTGGCTGCGATAGGCGGCTTGTTACCGAAGGCCTCATTGACGGATTTTTCAATGCGTGAAATCTTTTCCTCAGAGACATGGCAGTCACTAAGCACCTTGTTCATAGCCTCGCTGTCGAGAATGAACGGATCGTCGTCATCATCGTGAGTCTCAGCGTAGTCATCGGCCATCTCGGACAGATTCTGCTGGATATCAAGCAGCTTGTCATCAGTGCTCTCGTCCTCGGCACCTAGCACATTTCTGACGATTGAATGAAAAGCCATCTTCTGCTCAGTAGCTGTGCGCTCCACACCGCAGCCGAGACCGTTTGTCATAAACTCAGAGTGAGGCTCCTTGGTATTTTTCGTATAGAAAAGAGTGGAGTGTATGTCAGTGCTCCTATCGTTGAAGGCAGGGAATAAAAAGCCTGTCTCAGGAGCGCCGACTACCCAGTCTCTTATGCGGGCTCCGATACGCTGCTCCTTTTCCAGATAGCCAAGGCCTGGCTTTGAAAGTGTGACAGGGCAGATGGCGCAGAGCATGTATTTGTACACCTCCTCGGACTCATCCACGTTGATATTGTCCTTTGTACGTGTCATGACATCGTAGCTGTCGAGATACAAAAGAATCAAGTAGTTCCCGGCCTCATCGTAGGTGTCGATGACCAGGTCATAGTATGTATCGAGCAGAGTCTCATCATTAAGCTCGCTGTCGCGAAGCGCCATGAGAATCTGCTGGCGGCCTCCGACCTCTTCCTCCTCAAGCGGAAACTGCAGATTGAGCAGGTTGTTTCCGAGAGTGCCGGAAAGCACCTTGTTTGAAATCTCCAGATATTTGTAGTATTCATCCTCCTCCAGAGTGAGAAATTTGCCACCGAATTTGCAGACCTTTTCATGGTTGCAGTCCACGTAGCAGCCGACCAGACGACTGAAGGTTGCCTGGTCTTTTTTTAATCTTCGTTTTAGTTCCAATACTTCTTTTTTGTTCATATTATCCTCGCATTATTTTCATACCATTCAAAAATTTTCGTAATCACATTATATGTATGGAATAAATATTTGTCAATTGAGCGGCGCCTTTTATGTCCCGCTGTCAATCAAGAAAAAAGATGACAGACCAACCACAAAATGCTATAATTTAGGAAATCAACGGATTATGATATAAAGGCTGACACAGAGACATCCACAGGTGTCTCTGTTCTTGGATTGAGGCATAAATGGAGCAGAAAATGACAAACAATCACATTACAATAGGCATTCTCGCACATGTAGATGCGGGAAAGACAACCCTGTCTGAGGCCATGCTCTACAGCACCGGGCAGATTCGCTCACTCGGGCGCGTGGACCATCAGGACGCGTATCTGGACAACGATGCGCAGGAGAGAGAGCGTGGAATAACCATTTTTTCAAAGCAGGCAAGGCTTGATATTTCGCGTGGCACAAGTGCGGCAGATACAGCACGTACGGCAGATACAGCACGTACATGGCATGTAGTCATGCTTGATACACCGGGGCATGTGGATTTTTCGGCAGAGATGGAGCGTACCCTTCAGGTGCTCGACTATGCAATACTTGTAATCAGCGCAACTGATGGAGTGCAGGGGCACACGCGCACACTGTGGAGACTTTTAAAGCACTATAACGTGCCGACATTTATTTTTGTAAACAAGATGGATATGCAGGGCACGGATGCGGAGAAAGTGCAGGCAGAGCTAAGGAGCGAGCTGAGCGATGGCTGCGTGGATTTTTCTTCACAGGATTTATTTGAGGAGCTTGCCATGTGCAGCGAGCCTCTTTTAGATGAATTTATGGAATCGGGAGAGCTTGCGGATGCACATATTGCGCAGGCGGTGGCTCAAAGGGAGGTGTTCCCCTGCTTTTACGGCTCGGCACTTAAGCTTGACAGAGTGGATACGCTGATTCAGGGGCTTTCGAGGTTTATGTGTGAAAGAAATTACCCTGACGATTTTTCTGCCCGCGTATACAAGATAGGCAGGGATGACAGAGGCAGCAGGCTGACATTTTTAAAGGTTACCGGAGGCTGTCTTAGAGTCAGGGACAAAATAGAGTACAAAGCGCATGGCGGTGACGAGGCGAAAGGTCTTCTGATTGAGAAAATCGATCAGATAAGAAAGTATTCCGGTGAAAAATATGAGATAGCTGATGTGGCAGAGGCGGGTGAGATAGTTGCTGTCACAGGTCTTAGCTCGACATTTCCGGGGCAGGGGCTCGGGTTTGAGCAGCAGTCCAATATGCCAATCCTTGAACCAGTACTAAACTATAGGATGATTCTGCCAGATGATGTAAATCCGGCGGCATTTATGGAAAAGCTAAAGCAGCTTGAGGAGGAAGACCCACAGCTTTACATAGTGTGGGTGGAGGAGTTTAAGGAAATCCATGTCCAGCTCATGGGGCAGGTGCAGATGGAGGTGCTTGTGCGTCTCATAAAGGACAGGTTTGGTGTTGTTGTCACGTTCGGACCGGGCAGCATTGTATATAAGGAAACGATAGCGAGGGCTGTCGAGGGAGTAGGACACTTTGAGCCGTTGCGCCACTATGCAGAGGTGCATCTGCTTTTGTCGCCGGCGGAGCGTGGCAGCGGAATCACAGTCACATCCACATGCAGTGAGGATGTGCTCGACAAAAACTGGCAGCGCCTCATAGCCACACACGTTGAGGAAAAGGAGCACAGGGGTGTGCTCACAGGCTCAGCGCTTACCGATGTGAAGGTGACTATTCTTACAGGAAGAGCACATGTAAAGCACACGGAGGGAGGAGATTTCCGTCAGGCTACATACAGAGCAATCCGACAAGGGCTTAAATCCACAGAGAGCGTGCTGCTTGAGCCTTACTACAGCTTTATCTTACAGGTGCCTATGGAGTATGTCGGCCGTGCAATGACAGATCTGGAGCAGAGATTTGCAAGGGCCGAGAGCCCGCAGTTTGCCACAACCGCTGCGAGGGAGATGGCAACAATTACCGGAAAGGCACCGGTTGCGACGATGCAGGATTATGTGAGTCTGGTGCATGCGTATACAAAGGGGCTCGGGCACCTGACACTGGAGCTGTGGGGTTATGATGAGTGTCACAATCCTGCGGAGGTGATTGCGCAGATGCACTATGACAGCGAGGAGGATTTCCGCAATCCGACAGGCTCGGTATTTTGTGCGCACGGCTCAGGCTACGTGGTGCCGTGGGATGAGGTCCCGGAGCATATGCACCTGCCGTATGTCTACCACGGAGATGAGTCTGAGGAGGCACTTGCAGCGAGTGCCCGCACGCAGAATGCATTTTCAGCGGAAGATGCGCAGGCGCTTGCCGGAAACCGCCGCAGGACGAGCTTTGAGAAAGCTGTTTCAGGTATGTCATCGGTGGAGCTTGATGCGCAGCTTGCAGATGTTTATGCCAGGGAGTTTGGCATGGGCAAAAACGATATCGCAGAGGATCAGAGGCGCAAATGGTCAGGCAAAAAGAAAAATGAGTATGAAGGTCTAAGTGGTAAACCGCGCACCGTAAAGCATGATAAGCACGGCAATCCGATTTATCCGAAGAAATCCCCGGGGGAAGAGTACCTGATAGTTGATGGATATAATATAATATTTGCATGGGAGGATTTAAAGGAGCTCTCGCGCATAAACATTGATTCGGCGAGAGATGCGCTGAAGGATGTTTTATCGGATTACCAGGGCTATAAGGGCTGTCATCTGCTGCTGGTGTTTGATGCGTACAAGGTGAAGGGCAATGCCGGAAAGCGCGAGACCTTCCACAATATAGAGGTCGTGTATACAAAGCAGGATGAGACAGCCGATGCATTTATCGAAAAGACTGTGTTTGGCATACGTGACAGGTACAGGGTAACAGTGGCAACCTCTGACGGACTGGAGCAGCAGACGGTCATGAGCCTAGGGGCACTGCGAATGTCAGCCCGCGAGCTTAAGGAGCATATTGAGATGACGAAGCGTGCCGGAATGGAGGCATTCATATCAGGATAAACGGTCATGAATGGTAACAATATGTGTATAAAGAGATGTTTATAAAGACATTTGTATGTCATAAGCAGAGATATTATAATAGTAAACATGCAAGAACATCAGAGATAAGGAGACAAGAAAATGGTAGTAAACGAAAGCATGTACCAGCTCGGAAGCGTGCGCTCAGCAATCAGGGAGCTTTTCGAGTATGGTAAAAAAAGAGCAGCAATTGTAGGTAAGGAAAATGTATATGATTTCTCAATAGGAAACCCGAGCATACCGGCTCCGCAGATAGTAAACGACACAATAAAGGAGCTTGTGACAGATTATGATTCTGTTGCGCTGCACGGCTACACCTCAGCACAGGGAGACGTGGAAACGAGAGCGGCAATAGCTGAATTTTTGAACAACACACATGGCACACATTTTAATGCAGACAACCTTTATATGACAATGGGAGCAGCGGCATCGCTGTCAATCTGCTTTCGTGCGTTGACAAGTGACGCATATGATGAGTTTATTACCATAGCGCCATATTTCCCGGAGTACAAGGTATTTGTGAATGCAGCAGGAGCAAGGCTTGTAGAGGTGCCTGCAGACACAGAGCATTTTCAGATAGATTTTGAGGCTCTTGAGGAGAGAATCAATGCGCACACCAGAGGTGTCATAATCAATTCACCAAACAACCCATCCGGCACAGTCTATTCTGAGGAGACCATCAAAAAGCTCTCAGACCTCCTTGAGAAAAAGTCTAAGGAGATAGGAAGACCGATATTCATTATCGCAGATGAGCCGTACAGGGAGATAGTTTACGACGGAATCAAGGTACCGTTTGTGACCAAATATTACGACAACACACTGGTATGCTACTCATACAGCAAGTCACTTTCACTGCCGGGAGAGAGAATAGGATACGTCCTCGTGCCTGATGAGGTGTACGATAAGGCAGAGCTGTATGCAGCAGTCTGTGGTGCGGGAAGAGCACTCGGTTACGTGTGTGCACCAAGCCTGTTCCAGAAGATGATAGTAAAATGCCAGGGGGCAACCGGTGATATCAATGCCTACAAAGAAAACAGAGACCTTCTGTACGAGGGACTCACAAGGATAGGCTATCACTGCTTCAAGCCGGATGGAGCCTTTTATATGTTTGTAAAGGCACTCGAGGATGACAGCAATGCATTCTGTGAGAAGGCAAAGGAGGAGGATGTGCTCATAGTAGCAGCAGACGGCTTCGGCTGTCCGGGCTGGGTAAGAATATCATACTGTGTGGACAGGGAAATGATAAAGCGCTCCATGCCTGCGTTTGAAAAGATATACAAAAAATATAATAAATAATAGTTGATTATAACGAATAAAAAATGCACAAATCCCGAAAATTATCTAAAACTGTACAGCTTTCGGCATTTTTAATGTATACTTTTTACAAAATCTGTGGAAAAGGGTTCTGTGTGACCGTTGTGTGACCAAAGAGGTGTATAATCTTATTCAAGAGGAAAACGTATAAATAAAATATGAGGATAAGAACGCGTGCTTTGAGATAAGGAGCCGGAATATAATAGATTATCACAGAGCATACATAGGGACGAAAATGGAATTAAAGCCAGAAGCATTTAAAGGGATAATGTTAAAGGTCTGGCTCTTATACACATCTCCGAGCCCAC
>ERZ1027034.448-NODE-448-length-11481-cov-9.084982_pt1 | contig 11481 bp, 7 predicted proteins | sample MGYA00519443_ERZ1027034 | MGnify/ENA primary metagenome ERZ1027034 (study PRJEB26926, sample SAMN06164787) | human gut metagenome | biome: ENVO:00009003; feature: ENVO:2100002; material: ENVO:00002003 | host: Homo sapiens | place: USA | collected 2012 ... | reverse complement strand
GGCATCCGCGTGGAGGCGGATATCCGCCGCGATCTGTACCGCCACATTCAGGAGCTGGGCTTCGACTTCTACGACCGCAACCGCACCGGCCAGCTGATGAGCCGCCTGACCAGTGACCTGTTTGAACTGACGGAGCTGGCCCACCACGGGCCGGAGGATCTGTTCATCTCCCTGGTGACCATCGTGGGCGCGCTGGCGGTGATGTTCACCCTGCGCTGGGAGCTGGCGCTGGTACTGCTGGTGCTGCTGCCTGTCCTGCTGACCATGGCCCTGCGCCGCCGCCGGCAGATGAGCGCCGCCTCCCAGGCTGCCAAGGTCAAGACCGGCACCATCAACGCCGCCATCGAGTCCGGCCTGTCCGGCGTGCGGACCACCAAGGCCTTTGCCAACGAGGAAGCCCAGCAGCAGCGGTTCGACGAGGCCAACGAGGTGTTCAAGACCGCCAAGCGTGGCTTTCACAAGGAGATGGGCCGCTTCAACGCGGTGATGGAGTTCTGCACCGGCATATTGCCGGTGGCGGTGATCGCCGTGGGCGGCTGGCTCATCATGGGGGAGAAAATGGACTATGTGGATCTGATCACCTTCTCCCTATACGTCACCGCCTTCGTCAGTCCCATCCGCAAGCTGGCCAACTTCGCCGAGATGTTCTCCAACGGCTTCGCGGGCCTGCACCGCTTCATTGAGCTGATGGCCACCGAGCCGTCCATCCAGGACGCCCCCGACGCGCAGCCCCTCGAACATGTACAGGGCCGCGTGGACGTGAACGATGTCTCCTTCGCCTACGGCGAAAAGGCCGAGGTGCTGCACAACGTGACGCTGCACATCCCCGCCGGCGAGACGGTGGCCCTGGTGGGGCCCTCCGGCGGTGGCAAGACTACCCTGTGCCAGCTGCTGCCCCGGTTCTACGACGTGGACAGCGGCAGTATCACCGTCGACGGCCGCGATGTCCGCGCCGTCACCCAGCGCTCCCTGCGCCGGGCCATCGGCATCGTACAGCAGGACGTGTTCCTGTTTGCCGACACCATCCGCGAGAATATTCGCTACGGCCGCCCCGACGCCACCGACGCTGAGGTAGAGCAGGCGGCGCGGCAGGCGGAGATCTACGACGATATCTGCGCCATGCCCAACGGGTTCGACACCTATGTGGGCGAGCGGGGCGCGCTGCTCTCCGGCGGGCAGAAGCAGCGGGTGGCCATCGCCCGGGTGTTTCTGAAGGCCCCGCCCATTCTGATACTGGATGAGGCCACCTCCGCGCTGGACAGCGTGACGGAAGCCCGCATCCAGGGCGCCTTTGACCGTTTGGCCCGAGGCCGCACGACACTGATCATCGCCCACCGGCTGTCCACCATTCGTTCGGCCGACCGGATACTGGTGATACAGGACGGTGTCGTCGCCGAACAGGGCTCCCACCAGGAACTCATGGCGAAGAACGGCGTGTACGCCACACTGTACCGCACGCAGAATTTGGGGGCATAACATGGACAGACGTGAACTGCTGGACAGAGCCGCCCACAGCCCGGAGGAACGGCTGCTGCTGAGCCGCGTGTGGGATAAGTGTGAGCAGTGCCGCACGCGGAACATTCCCACGGCCACAGGCTTTCTCTCCCCCCAGGAACAGGCGGCGGCGCAGCATCTGCTGAACGCGCTGGGGTGCCGGGAGGGCTATGTGCTTTGGGGCGGCTATGACGGCGCGGAGCGAAAGCGGCTGCTGTTTCTGCCGGAGTGGATGGCGGAGCCGGACGGCACGGAGATCGCGGCGGTGCGGGCTGCGTGCCGCAGCGGCGGCGACCTGGCCCACCGGGATTTTTTGGGCAGTTTGATGGCTCTGGGATTGACCCGGGAGAAGATAGGCGATATACTTGTGGAAAAGGGCGGCTGTCAGGTGCTGCTGGACCCGTCCATGACGGATTTTCTGGTACAGAACTGGGACAGCGCCGGCCGGGAGAAGCTCACCGTAACACCGCTGCCGCTTTCGGCGCTGGCGGTCCCCCATGCGGCGGTGAAGGAACTGCGGGACACCGTCTCCTCCCTGCGGCTGGACAACGTGCTGGCGGCGGGATTTTCTCTCAGCCGGGGCCGGGCGGCGGAGGCCGTGGAAAAGGGGTCCGTACAGGTGAACTACGTCACCTGTGTGAAGCCGGACAAGCCCGTGTCGGCGGGGGATACCATCACCTGCCGCGGTCTGGGAAAATGCGTATTGGACAGCGTGGGCGCTCCCACGAAAAAGGGCCGCCTGCCGGTGGACATACGGCGATACATATAAGGGAGAAACAGCTATGGACGAGAAGAAGATAGCACGCATCAACGAGCTGGCCCGCAAGGCCAAGGCCGAGGGGCTGACAGACGCGGAGATCGAGGAGCGCGCTGCACTGCGGCAGGAGTACCTGAACGCGGTAATGGCCAATGCCCGCAGCGTGCTGGAGAATACCTATATCGTGGACGAAAAGGGCAACAAGCGAAAGCTGCAGGGAAAGGGAGAAGGGGAAGCATGAGCTACGAATACGACGAGAACAACGGTCTTCAGCCGAAGCCTCCGAAAAAGAACAATAATGACCTGGGTTCGTGGATATTCATCGCGGTGATGTTTGCCGTGGCCTGGCCTGTGGGCCTGATCCTGCTGCTGAGCAAGCTCAGCGAGGGCGGCGGCAGGAAAATGCGCCAGCAGGCGCGGGATGCGTGGCAGCGGACGGCGGCGGGCAGCGCCGAGGAGAAGCCTGCGCAGGCGCGCGCCTCCGCGGCGAAGAACACCGTCCGCAAGGTCACAGAGACGCCGAACTACTCCGACAAGGGCGCCAAAACCATGAAGATCATCGGCGCGGTGCTGGGTATTCTGGGCGTGTTTTTCCTGGTGCAGCAGGTGGACTACTTTGAACTGCGCTACGCCATCAAATGGCATGAATGGATGGACCTGCTGCGGCAGCTGTTCTATCCCCTGGGCATGATGGCCGGCGGCGCGTCCCTGCTGCTGGGCAGCGGCGCCATGAAGCGCCGCCAGCGGCGCTTTGCCACCTACCTCCGCACCGTCGGGCAGAAGCAGGCCGTGCCCCTGGACTATCTGGCCCGGGCCGCCGACGTGTCCCGCCGCCGGGTGGAGAAGGACGTGAACCTGATGCTGGAAAAGGGCCTCTGGGGTGACGAGGCCTATATCAACATGGGCAGCGGTATGCTCTTCAAGTCCCAGGCCGCCGCCACGGCGTACTTTGATGCCGCCCACCGCGCCAAGGCGGAGCAGGGTCAGCCCGCACAGACCGCGCCCGCGCCGGCGGGCTACGCCGCCATCCTGGCTCAGATCCGCGAGCTGAACGACCGCATCGCCGACGAGGCCATCAGCGCCAAGCTGGACCGCATGGAGCAGGTGTCCGGCCGTATTTTCAAACTCATTGAAGAGGACGAGGCCAAGCGTGACGCCGCCGGCACGTTCCTGAACTACTACCTGCCCACCACCCTGAAGCTGCTGGAAAACTACGCCAGCTTCGAGGAGGCCGGCGTCAGCGGCGAGAACCTGAGCCAGGCCAAGGCCAAGATCGAAAAGACCATGGACAGCATCGTGGCGGGCTTCGAGCACCAGCTGGACGAGCTGTACCGCACCGATGCCATGGATATCGACAGCGATATCCGGGTGATGGAGACCATGCTGCGCCGGGACACCGCCAGCGTGGCGGACGACTTCGGCCTGAACGGCAGCAGCGCCGTGCAGCAGCGGGATGAGTAAACGAAAAGGGAAACGCAGCGCGCCTGCGTTTCCCTTTTGTGCTTGCGGCCCTTTTCCGCCCCCGCCGCGGCACAAAAAGCGCCTTGTTTGTTGACGGGACGGGAAAAATGGGGTACAATGTCGGTAACGTTACCAGCGACCTGTTTCGCGTCCTTTGACGGAACAGGCGTGCTACCATAGAGCAGACGAGCAGAGTGAGAGAAAAGGAGCTGAGCACATGACGCGGCACCCGGCCCACGACATCTACACCTACCTCGGCGCACACCCGGCGGAGCAGGGCTTCACCTTCCGCGTGTGGGCGCCCCACGCCCGCGCCGTAGCGCTGGCCGGGGACTTCAACGGCTGGCAGCCCCAGCCCATGACCCGGCTGGATACCGGCGTGTGGGAAACGGCGGCGGAGAGCGCCAAGGTCTACGACGCCTACAAGTATGTGGTCACCGGCGCGGACGGCCGGGTGGTCTGGAAGGCCGATCCCTGTGCCTTCCATGCGGCCACCCGTCCCGGGACAGACAGCAAGGTCTACGACCTATCCGGATACCAGTGGCGGGACGATGACTGGCGGCAGCAGCGGCTGGAAAAGCCGCCGGTGAACGGCGAGCTGCTGATCTACGAGGTGCATCTGGGCTCGTGGAAGCGCCACGAGGACGGCTCTCCCCTGAGCTATGTGGAGCTGGCAAAGGAGCTGCCCTCCTATGTAAAGGCCATGGGCTACAACTTCGTAGAGCTGCTGCCGGTGACGGAATACCCCCTGGACGACAGCTGGGGCTACCAGTGCACCGGCTACTTCGCCCCCACCAGCCGCTACGGCACGCCCCACGACTTCATGGCCCTGGTGGATGCCCTGCACCGGGCGGGGCTGGGCGTGATACTGGACTGGGTGCCCGCCCACTTCTGTAAGGACAGCCACGGGCTTATCGAATTTGACGGCACCTGCCTCTACGAGTACGGCGACCCCCTGAAATGGGAGCACGCCGGCTGGGGCACCCGTGTATTCGACTTCGGCAAGCCGGAGGTCCGGGAATTCCTGCTGTCCTCCGCCGTCTACTGGTTGAAGGAATACCACATCGACGGGCTGCGGGTGGACGCGGTGGCGTCCATGCTGTATCTGGACTATGACCGGCAGGGCGGCGCGTGGCGTCCCAACAAGGACGGCGGCCGGGAGAACCTGGAGGCCATCGACTTCCTGCGTGAGCTGAACCGGGCAGCCTTTGCCGCCGACCCGGCGGCGCTGATGGTGGCGGAGGAGTCCACCGCGTGGCCGCTGGTCACCTATCCGCCGGAGCAGGGCGGTCTGGGCTTCAACCTGAAGTGGAACATGGGCTGGATGAACGACCTGTGCCACTATCTGAAGATGGACCCCTACTTCCGCCAGTTCCACCACCGGGACGTGACGTTCTCCATGGTCTACGCCTTCTCAGAAAACTACGTCCTGCCCCTGTCCCACGACGAGGTGGTCCACATGAAGGGCTCTCTCCGGGGCAAGATGCCCGGCGACGACTGGCGGCAGCTGGCCGGTGTAAGGAGCTTCTGGGCCTATATGCTGTGCCACCCCGGCAAAAAGCTGCTGTTCATGGGCAGCGAGCTGCCCCAGTGGCATGAGTGGGACTTCCGCGGCCAGCTGGACTGGTATCTGCTGGACGATCCCGCCTGCCGGGCCAGCCATGAGTGCCTGCGGCAGCTGAACCGGCTGTATAAGCGCAACCGGTGCCTGTGGGAAAACGACCGGGACTGGGACGGCTTTACATGGCTGGTGGCCGACGACAACCACAACAACGTGCTGGTGTTTCTGCGGCGGGACCGCAGGGGCCACGAGCTGATCTGCGCGGTGAATTTCGCGCCGGTGCCCTGGGACAACTACCGCTTCGGCGTGCCGGCGGCGGCGCGGTATGAGGTGCTGTTCAACACGGACGACGCCTGCTGGGGCGGCAGCGGCTGCGCCCTTCCGGCGGGCAGCCGGATCGACGTGGACGAGATCCTCTCCCACGGGCGGGAGACTTCCCTTTCCCTGACCATTCCGCCCCTGGGCGCGGTGCTGCTGCGCCGGGAGGGAAAACGCCCCCGGAAAAAACAGAACACAGGAGGTACGCAAGGATGAAAAAAGAGTGTGTGGCGATGCTGCTGGCCGGCGGCCAGGGCAGCCGCCTGTACGTGCTCACCGGCAGCATGGCCAAGCCCGCCGTGCCCTTCGGCGGCAAATTCCGCATCATCGACTTTCCCCTGTCCAACTGTACCAACTCCGGCATCGACACCGTGGGCGTACTGACCCAGTACCGGCCGCTGGAGCTGAACACCTACATCGGCAGCGGCCAGCCCTGGGAGCTGGACCGTGTCAACGGCGGCGTACATATCCTGCCGCCCTACCAGAGCGCCGGCGGCGCCGTCTGGTACAAGGGCACCGCCAACGCCATCTACCAGAACATCGGCTTCGTGGATCTGTACGACCCGGAGTACGTACTGGTGCTCTCCGGCGACCACATCTATAAGATGGACTACTCCCTGATGCTGCGCCGCCACAAGGCCACCGGCGCCGACTGCACCATCTCCGTCATGGAGGTCCCCTGGGAGGAGGCCAGCCGCTTCGGCATCATGGCCGTGGACGGCGAGGACAACATCATCGAGTTCGCCGAGAAGCCCAAGGAACCGAAAAGCAACCTGGCCTCCATGGGCATCTATATCTTCACCTGGAAAAAGCTGCGCCAGTACCTCATCGATGATGAGACTGACCCCCGCAGCGACAACGACTTCGGGAAAAACATCATCCCCGCTATGCTGCGAAACGGTGAGAAGATGTCCGCCTACCGCTTCGAGGGCTACTGGAAGGACGTGGGCACGCTGGACTCCCTGTGGGACGCCAACATGGATATGCTCTCTCCCGGCTCCGGGCTGAACCTGCTGGACAAGAAGTGGCGCATCTACGGCCGCACGCCCACCTGCCCGCCCACCTACATCGGTAAAACGGGCGATGTGGGCAACAGCGCCGTGGCCAAGGGCTGCACCGTGCTGGGCGAGGTAAAGAACGCCGTCCTCAGCACCGGCACCACCGTGGCCGAGGGCGCGTCCGTCTCCTATTCCGTGGTCATGCCCGGCGCCGTCATCGAGGCAGGCGCGAAGGTGTCCTACGCCATCGTGGGCGAGGGCTGCCGCGTAGGCAGAAACGCCGTGGTAGGCGGAGCCCCGGGCAGCGTCCCCTTTGAGGACTGGGGCATCGCCGTGCTGGGGCCCCGGACCTCCGTGGCGGACGGCGCGGTCATCGAACCGAAAATGATGCTGGGCGAAAACGGCAAGGAGGTGCGGCCATGAACGGAATGCACGGGATCATCTTCTCCTACGACAAGGAAAACGGTCTGCGGGAGCTCATCGAAAATCGCGTCCACGGCTCCATCCCCTTCGGCGGTGACTACCGCATCATCGACTTCATCCTCTCCAGCATGGTGAACGCCGGCGTCACGGACGTGGGCGTCATCATGCACGGCAAGTGCCAGTCGCTGCTGGACCACCTGGGCAGCGGCAAAAGCTGGGACCTGAGCCGCAACTTCGGCGGTCTGACGCTGCTGCCGGCCTTCGCCTATAATGAGCAGCACCGCGGCGACGGCCAGTTCCGCGGCCGCGTGGATGCCCTGGGCAGCGTGATGAACTACCTGAAGAGCATCCGTCAGGACTACGTGGTGCTGTCCGACAGCGACACGGTCATCAACGCGCCCCTGGAGGACGTGCTCCGCCGCCATATCGACACCGGCGCGGACATCACCGCCGTCTGCACCGCCGTCCCCGGCGACGGGCAGGATACCTACTTCCGGCTGGACGCCCGGGGCCGCATCACCGACACGGCCTACGGCCTGCACACGCCGGAGGGCTATCGCTGCCTGAACATCTTTGTCCTGCGGACCGAGCTGCTCATCCAGCTGGTGACGGAGTGCCTGAGCCACAACCGTTACAGCCTGCGGCGGGATGTCCTTCAGGGCATGAGCAGCCGCCTCCATCTGCAAAGCTATGTCTACGACGGCTACGCCGCCCACATCAGCACCCTGCAGAACTACTATGACCGCAGCATGGAGCTGCTGGATACCGGCACCCGCAGCGCCCTGTTCTGCCCGGACCGCCCGGTATACGGCAAGGAAAACGACTCCCCCTCCAGCTACATCGACCCGGAGGGCGGCTGCGTCAACTCCCTGGCCGCCGACGGCTGCGACATCCAGGGCAGCGTAAAAAACTGCGTGCTGTTCCGCAACGTGCGTATTGAAAAGGGTGCCAGCGTGGAAAACTGTATCCTGTTCAAGGACACGGTGGTCAAGCGCGGTGCCATACTGCGGGGCGTGATCACCGACAAATACGTCACCGTCAGCGAGAATGTGACCCTGATGGGCCACGAGCGCTATCCCATCGTCATCGCCAAGGGCGCGACGGTGTAAGAGAAAGGAGCCTGCCATGAAGCTGCTGTATGTGACCAGCGAGGCCTATCCCTTCTGCAAGACCGGCGGCCTGGCCGATGTGGCCGGCAGCCTCCCCCCCGCCCTGGCGGCGGAGGGTGTCGAGACCGCCGTCATCCTGCCCCTGTACGACAAGATCGGCCCCCAGTGGCGGGAGAAAATGACCTTCCGCCGGTATATCTACGTGGACCTGGGCTGGCGGCATGAGTACTGCGGCCTGTTCTCCCTCCATGACCGGGGTGTGACCTGGTACTTCGTGGACAACGAAAAATACTTCCGCCGCGGCCGCCTGTACGGTGAGTTTGACGACGGCGAGCGCTTCGCCTTTTTCAGCAAGGCCGTCGTCGACCTGCTGCCCAGCCTGGACTGGATGCCGGACATCCTCCACTGCAACGACTGGCAGACGGCGCTGGTACCCATCTATCTCAAGGACGCGGCCACCCGCTGGTGGGAGATACGCCATATCCGCACGGTGTTCACCATTCACAACATTGAGTATCAGGGCCGCTACGGCAGCGACAGCGTAGACCAGCTCTTCGGTCTGGACCGGGGCTGGTACGACGACGGCACTCTCCGCATGGACGGCGACGTGAACCTGATGAAGGGTGCCATGCTCATGGCGGACGCCGTCACCACCGTCAGTCCCACCTACGCCGCCCAACTCCATGACCCGGCCTATGCCGAGGGGCTGGAGAGCGTGGTGGACGCCATCGGCTGGAAAATGCACGGCGTGGTCAACGGCATTGACACCGTCACCTACGACCCGGCGTCCGACCCGGCGCTTCCGGCGCATTACACGGCGGCAGACCCGGCCGGCAAGGCCGTGTGCAAGGCATCCCTGCAGGCTGCCCTCGGACTTGCCCAGGAGCCGGACACGCCGCTGATCGCCATGGTGACGCGGCTGGTGGGCCACAAGGGGCTTGATCTCGTGCAGCAGGCCATGGACGGCATCATGGCCGCCGGCTGCCAGTTCGTGGTGTTGGGCACCGGCGACGGGCAGTATGAGGATTTCTTCCGCTGGAAGGCGGGGCAGTACCCCGGACGCCTGTCGGCGCAGATCCTGTACGCCGAGGACCTGTCCAGGCGCATTTATGCCGCCGCGGACCTGTTCCTGATGCCCTCCCGCAGCGAGCCCTGCGGCCTGAGCCAGATGATCGCCATGCGCTACGGCGCGGTGCCCATCGTGCGGAGCACCGGCGGTCTGGCGGACACCGTGCGCTCCTGCCAGGTGGGGCAGGAGGACGGCACCGGCTACCTGTTCGGCGACTATGACACCGGGGCCATGCTCTCCGTCATCGGTCAGGCCACCGGCCTGTACCGGGGCGACCGGACAGGCTTCGACACCGTTCGATACCGGGGCATGACCGCGGACTTCAGCTGGGGCCGCAGTGCGGCGGCCTACCGACACATTTATGAGAACCTTTGACCCAAGGAGGAGTTACCCGATATGACCTACAACAAAGAGACCCTGAAAGAGGCCATCGTGCAGAAGCTGCGCCTCAACTACGGCTGCACCGAGCAGCAGGCCACCGACGGCGAGATGATGAAGGCCTGCGCCATGGTCCTGCGGGACATCATGGCCGAGCACGGCGTACAGACCCGCGAGGAGACGGCCCACGAGGAAAAGCGCAAAGTCCACTACCTGTCGCTGGAGTTCCTGATGGGCCGCAGCCTGATGAAAAACGCCTTCAATCTGGCGCTGCTGGAGCCTTTGACCGCCGCCATCGGCGAGCTGGGCTTCAAGGCGGCGGACATCTTCGACATGGAGCCGGACGCCGGTCTGGGCAACGGCGGTCTGGGCCGCCTGGCCGCCTGCTATCTGGACAGCATGACCACCCTGGAGATCCCGGCGGCTGGCTACTCCATCTGCTATGAGCTGGGTATTTTCAAGCAGAAGATCGTGGAGGGCCAGCAGGTGGAGCTTCCCGACGACTGGATGCAGCTGGGCGACGCGTGGCTGCTGCCCAAGCTGCAGGAGGCGGAGGAGGTCCGCTTCGGCGGCAAGGTCCGCACCCGCTGGGACAACAACCACCTGATGGTGGTCCATGAGGACTACACCCGTGTGCTGGCCATCCCCTGCGACATGGAGATCGCCGGCTACGACACCGACCATGTGAACACCCTGCGCCTGTGGCAGGCCCGCAGCCCCAAGCCCATCGACATGAAGCTCTTCAGCGAGGGCCAGTACCTCCACGCCGCCGAGGAGCGCGCCATGGCTGACGCCATCAGTCAGGTGCTCTACCCCGAGGACAACCACTACGAGGGCAAGTCCCTGCGGCTGAAGCAGCAGTATTTCTTCGTGTCCGCCACCATTCAGTCCATCACCCGCAAGCACATCCAGCAGTACGGTACCCTTAAGAACTTCCATGAGAAGAATGTCATCCAGATCAACGACACCCACCCCACGCTGGTGATCCCGGAGCTGATGCGTATCCTCATCGACGATGCCGGCATGGGCTGGGACGAGGCCTGGCACATCACCACCCACTGCGTGGCCTACACCAACCACACCGTGCTTTCCGAGGCCCTTGAGGTCTGGCCGCAGCAGCTGTTCGAAACGCTGCTGCCCCGCGTGTGGCAGATATTGCAGGAGATCTCCCGCCGCTGGCAGCAGCAGGTGGAGGAATTCTATCACGACCCGGTCAAGACCGCCAAGCTGGCCATTATCTGGGACGGCGGCGTCCGCATGGCCAACCTGTGCATCGCCGGCAGCATGGCCGTCAACGGCGTCAGCGCCCTGCACTCCGAGATTTTGCGGAAGGACCTGTTCAAGGACGCCTGCCAGATGATGCCGGACAAGTTCAAGAACGTCACCAACGGCATCGACCACCGCCGCTGGGTGCCCCAGATCAACCCCGGTCTGGACGGCCTGCTCCGCGACCTGATCGGCGAGGGCTATCTCACCCATCCGCAGGAGCTGAAAAAGCTGGAGGCCTACACCGGCGACAAGGCGGTGCTGGAACGGCTGGAGGACATCAAGCATCAGAACAAGCTGGCCTTTGCCGCCTTCGCCAGGAAGCACCAGGGCGTGGTGCTGAACACCGACGCCATCTTCGATGTGCAGGTAAAGCGCCTGCATGAGTACAAGCGCCAGCTGCTGAACGCCCTGCAGATCATCTACCTGTACCAGCGCCTGCAGGATGACCCCAGCCTGGACCTCCCGCCCCAGACGTTCCTGTTCGGCGCCAAGGCCGCCCCCGGCTACGCCGTGGCCAAGCGCATCATCCACCTCATCAACTCCCTGGCCGACCAGATCAACAGCGACCCGCTGTGCAAAGATCGGCTCCAGGTGGTGTTCCTGGAGAACTACCGCGTCTCCCTGGCCGAGGTCCTCATGCCCGC
>ERZ1027034.443-NODE-443-length-11553-cov-13.856062_pt1 | contig 11553 bp, 8 predicted proteins | sample MGYA00519443_ERZ1027034 | MGnify/ENA primary metagenome ERZ1027034 (study PRJEB26926, sample SAMN06164787) | human gut metagenome | biome: ENVO:00009003; feature: ENVO:2100002; material: ENVO:00002003 | host: Homo sapiens | place: USA | collected 2012 ... | reverse complement strand
CTGGATTGGCTACTCGGACTTCTGCAATCGCGTGAAAAACGGATGGTTATTCAGTGGACATTAGTTAGTGTGCCTTTCGTACCCCCAAGCAGCATAACCGTACTGTTGCTTTAGGGCGACGGGCGAAGGGGTCAAGGGGGCGAGCGCAAAGCCCCCTTGTCGCCGCCGCAGCGGCGAAATCTTTAGAACATGCACACCTGACTGGTTTCGCTCAAGCCCTCCAGCGAACCGTGCGTCCGCAGCAGCTCAATGACCGCGCTGGAAATGCGCGTGCGCTCCTTCAAGTCCTCCACCGACATGAACGGGCCGCGCTCGCGCTCGCGCACGATGTTGATGGCAGCCGATTCGCCCAGTCCGCCCAAGGACGTGAACGGACACCGCAGCCCCGTTTCGCCCTCCATCTTGAATTTCTTCAGGTCGCTCTTGTACAGGTCGCACGGCAGGAACTTGAAGCCGCGCATGTTCATCTCCAGCACCAGTTCAAGGCTCGTCACGGCTTCCTTGTCCTTCGCGGACGCCTTCGGGTCAGCTTTAATCTGCTTGATTTTCTCGCGAATCGTCGTGGGGTCAATCAGCATCGTCATCGCGTCGAAGCCGTCGCCGCGCACGGTGAAGTACGCACAATAATATGCCAGCGGACGATGCACCTTATACCACGCCACGCGCAGCGCCATCGTCACATACGCCACGGCGTGCCCCTTGGGGAACATGTACTTGATTTTCTTGCACGAATCCATGAACCACTGCGGAACGTGCTGCTCAATCATCGCCTGTTCCATTTCAGGCTTCAGGCCGCGCCCTTTGCGGACGCTCTCCATCGTCGTGAACGCCATCTTCGGCGCAACGCCCTTGTCAATCAGGTAGTTCATGATGTCGTCACGGCAGCAGACGCACTCGCTCAATTTTGCCGTACCGTTTGCAATCAGCTCCTGCGCGTTGCCCAGCCACACGTCCGTGCCGTGGGACAGGCCGGAAATGCGCAGCAGTTCCTCCATCGTCGTCGGCTTCGTCTCATCAAGCATCCCGCGCACGAACGATGTGCCGAATTCCGGCACGCCGAACGTACCCGTCAGGCAGCCGATATCCTCCGGCGTCACGCCCAGCGCCTTGGGCGACGAAAACAGGCTTCGCACGTCCGGGTCATCCAGCGGAACATCCTTGTAGCCGATGCCCGTCAATTCCTCCAGCATATGCAAAACCGTCGGGTCGTCGTGACCGAGGCAGTCCAGCTTAACCAGAATGTCGTGCATGGAGTTGAAGTCAAAGTGGGTGGTGGTAAAGTCGGAATTGAGGTCGTCAGCAGGGTGCTGCACGGCGGTGAACTGGTAGATTTCGTACTCCTTCGGCACGACAACCATGCCGCCGGGGTGCTGCCCCGTCGTCTTTTTCACGCCCTCGCAGCCCGCCGCCAGACGCTCCTTCTCCGTGTTGCCGACTTGCAATCCGCGCTCCTCGAAGTACTTCGACACATAGCCATATGCCGTTTTTTCCGCCAGACCCGTAATCGTGCCCGCGCGGAAAACGTGGTCATGCCCGAACAACTCCTCGACGTTATGGAACGCGCGGTTTTGATATTCGCCGGAGAAGTTCAGGTCAATATCAGGCACCTTGTCGCCCTCAAAGCCAAGGAACACCTCGAACGGGATGTCGAAGCCGTCCTTCACGAGCTTCTGACCGCAGATTGGGCAGTCCTTGTCCGGCAGGTCAACGCCGACTTTGTATTGGCTCTTGTCCACGTCGAAAAAGCCCTTGCGGCAATGGGTGCAGCGGTAATGCGGCGGAAGCGCGTTGACCTCCGTGATGCCGCACATGCGCGCAACGAGGCTCGAACCGACCGAACCGCGGCTGCCGACAAGGTATCCGTCCGCGTTGGACTTGCTGACCAGCCGCTGGGCAATGTTGTACAGCGTCGCGAAGCCATAGCCGATGATGGATTTTAACTCCTTGTTCAGCCGGTTCACGACGATTTCGGGCAGCTCATCGCCGTAGAGTTCCTTCGCCGTGCCCCACGTCATATTCTGAATATTGTCCGCCGCGTCCTCCCAGAATGGCTGGAAGGTATCCTCGCCCTTGGGGTGCTTGGGGAACAATTGCAGCTTGTCCACCTGATCCGCAATCTTCCGCGGATTGTCGATGACAACCTCGTGGCACTTTTCCGCGCCAAGGTAGGCAAATTCCTCCAGCATCTCGTTCGTCGTCTTGAAGTACAGCGGCGGCTGCATGTCGGCATCATCGTAGCCCATGCCCGCCTGAATGATGGAGCGGTTGATGGCGTTGTGCGGGTCAAGGAAGTGCACATCCCCCGTCGCGACGACCGGCTTGCCCAGCTCGTCGCCCAGCTGGACGATTTTGCGGTTGATGTCCCGCAGCGCCTCATCGTCCGCCACGCGCCCCTCGCGCACCAGAAACGCGTTGTTGCCCACGGGCTGGATTTCCAGATAGTCATACCACGACGCGATTTCCTTGATTTTCTCCCACGGCTCATTTTCCAGCACTGCGCGGTAGAGTTCGCCCGCCTCGCACGCGCTGCCGATAATCAGCCCTTCGCGGTAGCGGTCGATCATGAAGCGCGGCATGTGCGGGCGGCGGCGGAAGTAGTCCAGATGCCCGATGGATACCAGTCGGTTGAGGTTGACCAGCCCCTCCTGACTTTTCACCAGCAGAATGACATGGTAGCTTTCGCCGATGGCGCCGCCTTTGAGCGTGTTCAGGTCGCTGAGTTTGGTGAACCCGTGCTCTTCCTTGGCGATTTTGAACATCTTCGCCAGACAGTACGCCGTCGCGGTTGCGTCGTGGACGGCGCGGTGGGCGTTTTTGAGGCTCACGCTCAGCGCCTTGCAGACGCTCTTCAATTTGAACGATTTGAGTTCCGGCAGCAGCTTGCGCGACAAGGACAGGGTATCCAGAATCGGCGCGTTGAACTCGCGCCCCAGCCGGCGCAGCTCCGCTTTGAGCAGCTTGCCGTCAAACGCGGCGTTGTGGGCGGCAATCGCGGCATCGCCGATGAAGTCCATCAGCTTCGGGATAGCGTTCTCCGCCGTTTCCTTATCCGCCAGCATCATGTCCGTAATGCCTGTGATTTCGGTGATTTTCGGCCGCAGGGGAATTTTCGGGTTCACCAGAATCGACAGCGTATCCACCAGCGTGCCGCCGGTCATTTTCACCGCGCCGATTTCAATCACGCGGTCTTTCAGCGTATCCAGCCCAGTGGATTCAAAGTCCAGCACGACGATGGTATCATCAATCGAGCGGTCGTCTTCATCGGTGACGACCTGCGTTTCGTCGATGAGGTAGCCCTCGCAGCCCGGAATCAGCTTAATCGGCTGCTTTTTGACGGCATTGAACGCCGCCGGGAACGCCTGCACCACGCCGTGGTCGGTAATCGCGACGGCGGGATGCCCCCACTCGATGGCGCGCTTGATGAGGTCACCCGCCGGGGTCAGCGCGTCCATGGTGGACATGTTGGTGTGCATGTGCAGCTCGATGCGCTTTTCCTCCGCCGTGTCCTCGCGCCTGATGCGCTCCATCGGCACCATATCGCGGATGGAAATGGACAGCTCATGCGCGAAATTATCGTACATGCACTCGCCGCGCACCTTGACGTTCAGCCCCACCTTGATTTGGTTGACCTTGTCCATCACCGCCTGACGTTCCTCGTCGGTAATCGGCGGCGGCGGCGCGTCGTCGTCCTTCTTCTTGCCGAAGGGCAGGCGGCGGTAGCGCATGAACGCCTTGCAGAGGATGGACGACGTGTAGTCGGTGATAGCGAAGGTGACGAGCAGCAGTTCGCCGCCCTTGAGTTCCTTCGTTTCCAGCTTGAAAATGTCGCCCTGCACGACGACCAGCCCCGCGTCGCTTGCCAGCTCCTTCATTTCCATCGGCGGATCGGCAATTGCGCGCCCCATAATCGGCTTGCCGATGGCGTGGTCGGTCATCACGGGCAGCATCGGGTCGCGCTCCGGCATGGTCTGCTCCGGCTTCTTCTCGCGCGGCGCGGACGGCTTGCGCTCCTTGTGCTCCTTCGTGGGCTTGGCGTCCCCCTGCGTCATCGCGGCGATTTGCTCCGGCGTGTAGGTGACGGTCTGCTCGCGCAATCTCTCTTCGCGGATTTCCGCCAGCCGCTTCTCCTGATCGCCCGCGACGGTCAGTTCCACCATCACCTCGGCGGAAAAAATGTCCTTCACCGCCTGTGACAGGCGCGCCGCGACGTTCTGCCGCCCCATGTATTCCAGGCTGAACGCGTCGGGGAAGGTCAACGTGATGCGCTTGCCGTCGCACCGCCAGTCGATTTGGCTCATCCAGCTGGCGGACGCGGGATAATTGCGGCGCAGGAAGTCGGTCAGCACCTGCTTATACGCGCTGATGTTCTCCAGAAAATCGTCCTTCAGTCCCGGCGAGACGACACGCAGCGCCAGCGGCTTTTGCGGGAAAACGCGCCGCAGAAGCGCTTCCAGCTTCAGGAACGATGCTTCCTCCACCAGCACATTTGACTCAAACGTGATGTACACCTTGCCCTGCGACTGCACATACACCACGCGCGGCGCATGGAGCTGCCCCTTGAGCTGCGGCAGCGCGGCATACACCTGCGCGAGCAATTCATCGTAACTCATGCTGCTTCCTCCTTCCCTATAACGACGACGAGCCAAGGGGGAGGACTTCGTCCCATCTCATCTCCCCCTTGACCCCACCAGAGGCTCTGCCTCTGGACTCCGCAAGGGAGTTCCTCCCTTGACCCTTTCGCGCGATTGAGTTGTACACTTCTTCATACTACTCTCGCGTGTTTATTCAAGGTTTCGCGTCTGCGGACGCGACCCCCTGCAACAATCAAAATCAAGTTTATAATCAGCCGAAAAGCCCTTTTCCCAGCTTTTCCGCCGGAAAAAGCGTCATTTCCCCGCTTTTTCCGCCGCAATCTTCCGTGCCAGCTCAATCAAGCGGTCAGCCAGATTCTCCTCGACCACCATTGGCTCCTGCCCCTTGACGAACAGTACGCCGCCGCGCTTGCCGCCCGCCATGCCAATATCCGCTTCGCGCGCTTCGCCGGGGCCGTTCACCACGCAGCCCATCACCGCCACCTTCAGCGGCACTTGAATATCCGAAAGCTCCTTCTCCACACGCGCGGCAATGCCCGCCACGTCGATGCACGTCCGCCCGCACGTCGGGCAGGACACCAGCTGCACGCCGTGCGTCCGCAGATTCAGCGCGCGCAGGATGTCCCACGCCGCCTTTGCTTCCGGCACGGGGTCGCCCGTCAGGCTGACGCGAATCGTGTTGCCGATGCCCTCCGCCAGCAGCGCGCCGATGCCAATTGCGCTCTTGATTGTCCCCTGCCCCGGCAGACCCGCCTCGGTCACGCCGACGTGCAGCGGATAATCGCAGCGCTTCGCCGCCAGCTCATAGGCGGCAATCGTCAAGCGCACATCCGACGCCTTCATGGACAGCACAATGTCCTCGAAGCCGACTTTCTCCAGCATCCGCGCGTGATTCAGGGCGCTTTCCACCAGCCCCTCGGCGCACGGCTGCCCGTACTTCGCCAGAATATCCTTCTCAATCGACCCGGTGTTCACGCCGATGCGAATCGGGATGTGGTGCGCCTTTGCCGCCGCCGCCAGTTCCCGAACGTGCGCTTCGCCGCCGATGTTGCCGGGGTTGATGCGCAGCTTATGGATGCCGTTTTCCGCCGCGGCAATGGCAAGCCGGTGGTTGAAGTGGATATCCGCCACCAGCGGTACGGGCGAACCATCCACCAGCGTGCGGACGGCGCGGGCGCAATCCTCGTCGTACACGCTGACGCGCACGATGTCGCAGCCCGCTTTCGCCAGCGCGCGAATCTGCCCAAGCGTCGCCTGTGCGTCGCGCGTGTCGGTGTTTGTCATGGACTGCACCCAGACCGGGTTGTGTCCGCCCAGCGTCAGATTGCCGACGCGAACCATTCTCGTTTCGTACATTTTATTTCCCTCAATGTCCCATCAGTGTCCATACGTCCTTAAATACCAGCAGAATCATCAGCCCGAAGAGCAGCGCCATGCCAATCAGGTTGACGATGGCTTCCTTCTTCTGCGGCAGCGGCTTGCGGCGGATAGCTTCCACCAGCAGGAACAGGAACCGCGCACCGTCCAGCCCCGGAATCGGCAGCAGGTTCATGATGCCCAGATTGATGGAGATGACGACCAGCGCGTTGATGAACGCCGCGAAGCCGTAGGTGTTGACCTGCTCGCTGACCGCCGCGACTGTGCCGACGACGCCGCCGACTTCATTCAGCCCCGCGCCCGTCGTGACCATATCGCGCAGCGCCTGCCCGATGATTGTCGCGGCGTTGACGCACACGTTCCAGCTGTCCCGCACAGCCTCCCCGAACGACACGGGCAGCATCTCGCCCGACGCAGCCGCGCTGACGTGGATGCCCATGCGGTAGCGCCCGGTTTCCGCGTCGTAGAACGGCGTGAGGGTGATTTCGGTGCGCTCGCCGTCGCGGCGGATGCCAAGCACCATCGCGTCGCCCTGCGAGGCGTTAATCAGCTCCGTCAGCGACTGCGACGCGTTTTCGGGATTCGGCGCTGTGCCGTTGACGTCAAGGATAATATCGCCCGCCTGAAGCCCCGCGGTGTACGCCGGGCCGCCCTGCTCCACGTCCGCGACGAGGGCTTCCGTGCCCGTCACACCGCCAATCCAGAAGTACAGCACCAGCACCACCAGCGGCAGCAGGAAGTTCATGCCCGGCCCCATCAGCACCGACAGCATCCGCTTCCAAACCGGCTGCTTGCCGAACGCGCGCGGGTCGTTCGTGGCTTTGCCCTCCACATCGTCCTCGCCGTAGAACGCGCAGTACCCGCCCAGCGGGATGCACCGCAGCGCGAATTTCGTCCCGGACTTTCCCGTCCACCCGACGATTTTCGGCCCGAAGCCAATCGCGAACTCCATGACCTCTATCCCCGTCATGCGCGCGAAAATGTAATGCCCAAATTCATGCACCGTAATCAGGATTCCCAGCAGCAGCAGCGCCACCAGCACCGAAACAACTGTCATAGCTTTCCTTTCTTAGAAGGGAGAGACGCAAGGGGCTTTGCCCCTTGACCCCACCAGAGGCTTTGCCTCTGGACTCCACAAGGGACTTCGTCCCTTGACCCTTTCGCGCGATTGAGTTGAGCGCTCTTGCATACTATGCCCGCGTGTTTATCCACAGGATAACCACACGATCCACGTTTCCCGAAATAACAAAAAAGTTCAAGAAACATGGGAGCGACCGCGCCGAAGGTTTCCAAAGGGCGATCGCAAACTTCGTTTGTTTTCACGCCCTTTGGTCGCCTCCGCAGAGGCGAAACCCCTGCAACAAAATCAATCAACCAACATAAGAAGAAGCCCTCAATCGCAGAAGCGAATCTTCTTGAATTGCTGAAAACTCACTTGAGCTTTTCAGCAATTTCTTTCGCCACGCGGCGCGCTTCCAAATCCGCATGGAAAATATCCTCCAGCGTATCCGCCGGCATCGCTCCGCACGCTTCCAGCGTCCCTTCGACAATGCGGCTGATCGCCCCAAACGGAATCTCATCCCGCAGGAACGCCGCCACCGCCATCTCGTTCGCGCCGTTCAAAATCGTGCACGCCGCGCCGCCCGCGTTCAGGCACTCCCCCGCCAGCCGAAGCGCCGGGAAGCGCACCGGGTCGCCGGGTTCAAACGTCAGCGTGCCGATGGAAAACAAGTCCAGCGGCTTGCTGCCCGTCGGAATGCGCCGCGGGTACGTCATCGCATACGCAATCGGCACGCGCATATCCGGCACGCCCAGCTGCGCCAGCACTGCGCCGTCCGCAAATTCCACCGCCGAATGCACGATGCTCTGCGGATGCACCACCACCTGAATCTTCTCCGGCGGCATGTCGAACAGCCAGTGCGCCTCGATAATTTCCAGCGCCTTGTTGAACATGCTCGCCGAGTCGATGGTGATTTTCGCGCCCATTGACCAGTTCGGGTGCTTGAGCGCCTGCGCGCGCGTCGCGTTCTGCATCTGTTCGCGCGTCCATGTGCGGAACGGCCCACCGGACGCGGTCAGCAGCAGGCGCACGGGCTGATTGCCCCCTGCACCCTGTAAGCACTGGAAAATGGCGGAATGTTCGCTGTCCACGGGCAAAATCGGCTTGCCGATGCGCTTCGCCGCATCCATCACCAAGTGGCCGCCCGTCACCAGCGCTTCCTTGTTCGCCAGCAGCACCTGCCGATTCGCCCCCAGCGCGTCCATCACGCTTTGCAGTCCGGCAATGCCGACCACGCTGACGAGCACCATGTCCGCCGGCACTTCCGCCGCCGCAACGCGCAGTGCCTCTTCGCCCATGACCCAGCGGCAGAAGCGCACATCCTCCGGGATTTCGCTCATCGGGATGGGTTCGGTCAGACCCGCGACTTCCGGCCGGAACTCCCGCACCTGCTCGAACAGCTTCTCCCGGCTGCTCCGTGCCGTCAGCGCGACGACGCGGAACTCCTCCGGATGCAGGCGCACAAGTTCCAGCGCCTGTGTACCAATCGACCCCGTAGACCCCAGAATGGCGATGGTTTGCATGTCGATTCGCCCTCCTACATCAGTAACGGACTTGGGGCGCTGCCCCGAACCCTGCAAGGGGCAAAGGAAATGGGACGAAGTCCCCCCCTTGACCCTTTCGCGCGATTGAGTTGCGCGCACTTTCATACTATTTCCGCGTGTTTATTGGCAGATTAGATGCCCGCCATCAGGCGATAGCACAGCATCAGCACCGCCATGAACAGCACGCTGTCCAGACGGTCGAGCATTCCGCCATGACCCGGAAACAGGTTCGAGAAGTCCTTCATCCCGCAATGGCGCTTGACCAGCGAGAAGAACAAATCGCCCATTTCCCCGACAACGCCGCCCAGAATGCCCAAAATCAGGTACACATACCACGCGGGCAGCAGCGGACGCGCCTCCCCCGCCACGAGGTATGCCACAACGCCAATCAAAATCGACGTGAGCAGCGCGCCGACTACGCCGCCAATCGCGCCGGAAATCGTCTTGTTCGGGCTGACGGTGGGGCAGAGCTTCGGCCCCTTGACCGCCTTGCCGACCCACATTGCAAACGCGTCTGCCATGCAGGGAATGCCAATCATGAGTGTTATCAGGGTGACTTGCAGCGCTTTCGGCTCAATGTGCGTGAACGAAATCGCGCTCATGCCGGGCAGGGCAACCGTCAGCATCGGCAGCATACTCAGCACGGCGTCATCCAGCTTCGGTTCGGAGCGGAAAATGACGCAGATCATCGTCATCAGGCAGATGGCCATAATGACCGGCAGAATCATTTTCGTGCCGATAAGCAGCGTCAGCGGAATTGAGACAATCATGCCGACCCACGTCGGCCACGCGACAGGGCGGTGTCCCGCCTGTGCGAGCGCGTGAAACTCTTCCTGCACGCCGAAGCAAATCAGCACCAGCACGATCAGCGCCATGACCCAGCCGCCCACCGCAATCATCAGCGCTGCGCCGGCGGCCATAATCAGTCCCACGATCGTCTTTTGCCTCATGGTTCTTTCCCCCTCATGTTTTCCTTGAACTTCCTTGAAATCTGATGATAGCATACGCCTATGAATGCAATATGAACACTTTTCCGCCAAATGTTCAGCATTTACGAAAGGCGTTTGCCGAACCGCCGCTCGCGGCCGCCGAACGCAGCAAGCGCTTCGTCGTAATCCGCGACCGTGAAATCAGGCCACAGCACCGTCGGGAACTCAAATTCCGCGTAGGCACACTGCCAGAGCAGGAAGTTGCTCAAGCGCATTTCCCCGCTCGTGCGAATCATCAAATCCACGTCCGGCTGACCGGCGGTATACAGGCGCTGCGCGACCGTCTCTTCGCTGATTTCATCCGGATTCAGCCGCCCCTGCGCCGCTTCCTGCGCCATCAGCCGCGCCGCGCGGGTCAGCTCCGCTCGTCCGCCGTAGTTGAGCGCGATATTCAGGTGCAGCCCGGTGTTTTTCGCTGTCCGTCGCTCCGCCTCTATCAGCGTGTCGCGCTGCTTTTCCGGCAGCGCCGCCTTGTCGCCCAGAATCAGGATACGGACATTCTTCTCGTCCAATTCATCAATTTCGGACGCAAAGAAATCCAAAATCAGCTGCATCAGCGCGCCGACTTCCTCCTTCGAGCGCTTCCAATTCTCCGTCGAGAAGGCGTAGATGCTCAGCGCCTCAATCTTCAGGTCGTCGGTATGGCGGATGATTTCGCGCAGGGTTTCCGTTCCCTGCCGATGCCCCATCGCCACGTTCAGCCGATGCTGTTTCGCCCAGCGGCCGTTGCCATCCATGATGATGGCGACGTGGCGAGGCAGCTTTTGGAAGTCCTCGCGGGTCATTTTGCGGTGATGATGATGCGCATGATGCCCCGAAAGTTTCCGGAACCATTGCGACACGCGGTTTGCCATGATTTTCTCCTTGTCTAATCCTATTTCCAAATGAGAATGCGCCAAGATGCGCCGCGAATTTTTCATTCTGGCTAACGTGAATGAAACGCAGCGTAGCAGCGCTACGCTAAGTGGAATGAACGGACGCCAGAAGGGAAAAGGCGCAAGCAGCTGGCGCAGGTGAATCTGGAAATAGGATACTAAAAGGAAATGCGCAGACTTCCGCCGGGAAGGCCGCGCATCGCCTTGATTTCATTGCACTACGGGGGACAGTTCGTCCTCAAAGCGGCTGACCGTCAGGACGCCTTCTTTTGCGCGGATGACCCGAATCGTCCCTTGCTCACGCCCTTTCGGCGGCAGCGTCATCACGATTTCCGGCTCTACGCCCTGCGCCCTGCATTCCGCCAATGCGTCCTCAAGGCGCATCCCCAGCACATTCGGCATGTTCACCATCGAGGGATTAGACCTCCATGATTTCCTTTTCCTTCGCCGCGCAAATGCCGTCAATGTCCTTGATCGCCTTGTCGGTAATCTTCTGGGCATCGTCCTCTGCCTTGCGCTGCTCGTCCTCGGTGATGAGGGAATCCTTCTTGAGCTTCTTAATCTGTTCCACGGCGTCGCGGCGGATGGAGCGCACCGCCACCTTCGCACCCTCAGCGCTCTTGCGCGCCATCTTCGTCAGTTCCTTGCGGCGCTCTTCGTTCAAATCCGGGAAAACCAGACGAACCACTTCGCCGTCGTTGGTCGGGTTCAGCCCCAAATCGCTCTTCTGAATCGCCTTCTCAATCGCGGAAATCATCTTCTTTTCCCACGGCTTGATGACGATCATGCGCGCTTCCGGCACGTTGATGTTGCCAATCTGCGGCAGGGGCGTGGGCGTGCCGTAGTAATCCACCATGATGCGGTCCAGCAGGCGCGGATTCGCACGGCCCGCGCGCAGGCTCGTCATTTCGTTCTGATACACGGCGACGCTCTTGGACATCTTCTCCTTGGAAGCATCCAGAATTTCCTTCACAGTCATGTTTCATAACCTCCTTTTTTCGGGGGACAAATTCCATTTCTATTGTACTGTTTTTTCTCTCAAAAGGCAAGTGCTTTTTTCAAGGGAATGGGGAGACCCCAGAGGCTCTGCCTCTGGACTCCGGCAGGGCGCTGCCC
>ERZ1027034.432-NODE-432-length-11712-cov-4.841469_pt1 | contig 11712 bp, 8 predicted proteins | sample MGYA00519443_ERZ1027034 | MGnify/ENA primary metagenome ERZ1027034 (study PRJEB26926, sample SAMN06164787) | human gut metagenome | biome: ENVO:00009003; feature: ENVO:2100002; material: ENVO:00002003 | host: Homo sapiens | place: USA | collected 2012 ... | reverse complement strand
ATCAGCCTCGGTCTCGTGGGCTCGGAGATGTGTATAAGAGACAGAAACAAAGGAAATCACGGTAAATCTCGGGCGCACTTGCCCCATAAACGGTCTTGACGAATCGCTGCCGATAACGTCCGCCGCCGAAATCGAAATCAAGGGAAATTCCGCCGCCGCGTTCTTCACAAGGCTTTTCGTGTCGCTGCACCCCGTAAACTTTTTTAACAGGATTTATTACAGAAAAATCCCGCGTGACGTAAGGAAACGCATCGTCGCGTTTTTCGACGAACAGGAAAAGGAAAAAGAAGAATAAAAGCACAAAGAAAAACCATCGGGAAAACCCGATGGTTTTTTGATTTTCGTCGCTTATTCCACGACGATTTCTTTTATCATGACTTCGTTGCCCCTCAAAAGATAAGTCCTTTCGCTTTTGCAATACGGGCAGATTTTGCCGTATTTGACCGTTTCGTATTCTTTCTTGCAGTCTTCGCAGTACGTCACGGCTTTCACCGGTTCGATTTCCAGCACGCAACCTTTCAGAAGTTCCGTACGATTTGCGTTCCAGTTCCAGCAGTCGATAAGCTGATCGTTGACGACCGTCGATACTTCGCCGATTTGCATGACGACTTTCTGGATTTTCGTCGCCTTGTTTTCGACCGCGACGTCGCGCACTATGTCCGCGATATGGAAGACCACCCCGAGTTCGTGCATAAATTACTTATCCTTTTTGGCTTGTTTTGCCGCTTTTTTCGCAGCCTTATGGCGTTTTTGCGAAGCCTTTTCTTCGGGCGTTTTCTTGCCGAACGCGATTTTCATACCGCGTTTTATGGCATACGGTAAAATCTCCTTGAACTTATCTTCGCTTCTGCTCATCTTGGAGCATTCGGGATGTTCGCGATGCAGATGGATTGCGTCGAATTCGCACTTCGTGGTGCAGATACCGCAGCCGATACATTTGTTTTCGTCGACGATGCTCGCGCCGCAGCCCAGACACCTTGACGCTTCGATCCTGACCTGTTCTTCGGTGAGAGTGCCGTGCAGATCGCGGAAGGAGTGCTTGTCGCCGTCGAGTTCTTTCGCTTCCTGTCTGCCTGCCGTATCGTAACTGTCGATGACGATGTTGTCTTTGTCAAGCTCGACAAACTGTCTTCTGTTGCGGCCGATGGTCATGCTCGTGCCGGGCTGTACGAAACGATGCAGCGATACCGCCGCGTTCTTGCCCGCTTCGATTGCGTCGATTGCGAATTTCGGTCCGCTGTACACGTCGCCGCCGACGAAAATGTCGGGTTCCGCCGTCTGATAGGTCAGAGAATCCGCAACGGGATAATTACCGTGATGGAACTCAACCTTCGTGCCTTTCAGCAAGTCGTTCCAGACAACGGACTGACCGATTGCGAAGATAACGTGTTGCGCCTCGACCGTAATCGTGTCGTTTTCGTCGTATTGCGGGTTGAAACGATTTGTCTTCGGATCGATGACCGACAGGCATTTCTTGAACACGACCGCTTTAACGTTGCCTTTTTCGTCTTTCAGAATCTCTTTGGGACCCCAACCGTTGTTGATCGAGATGCCGTCTTCGAGCGTTTCTTTGATTTCGTTTACGGACGCGGGCATTGTTTCGCGCGATTCGAGGCAGTACATGCCGACTTCTTCGGAGCCGAATCTGACAGCCGTGCGAGCGCAGTCCACCGCAACGTTGCCGCCGCCGATGACAACCGTCTTGCCGCCAAGTTTTCTGTCGTGGTTTTCGGTTGCGTCGTGCAGGAACGATACAGCCATATCCGTGCCGATCGCGTCTTCGCCGGGTACGCCGGGGAGTCTGCCGCCCTGGCAACCGATTGCAACGTAAAACGCCTTATAGCCTTGTTTTCTGAGTTCGTCGATGGTGACGTCGGTGCCGACGTTCACGCCGCATTTAATTTCGACGCCGAGTTCGCGCAGTACGTCGATTTCAGCCTCGATGACGTCCTTTTCGAGTTTATAGGAAGGAATACCGTAAGTGAGCATTCCGCCGGGACGCGCGTTCTTTTCAAACACGGTGGGCTTGTATCCTTTCGTCGCAAGATAGTATGCACAGGAAAGTCCCGCAGGTCCCGCGCCGATGATTGCGATTTTTTCGGACCATTGCTTATCGACGTTCGACGGAATGACGACTTCGGGAACGAATCTCGTTTCCGCGTGCAGGTCTTGTTCCGCGATGAACTTCTTGATGTCGTCGATTGCGACGGCTTCGTCGATGGTGCCCCTTGTGCAGGCGGCTTCGCAACGCTTATTGCAGACGCGTCCGCAGATTGCGGGGAACGGATTGTCCTTTTTGATAAGTTCCAACGCTTCCCTGTACTTGCCTTCTTTGGCTTTTCTGATGTAGCCCTGAACCGCGATGTGAGCGGGACATGCAACCTTACAAGGCGACGTACCCGTTTCGTAGCAGTTGATGCGGTTGTTGTCGCGGTAATCTTCGTCCCACTTGTCGGGTCCCCAGCTGAGATTGTCGGGGAGTTCGTGCTTCGGATATTTGATTTCGCCCTGTTTCGTGCAAAGTTTTTGTCCGAGTTTTACCGCTCCGGCGGGGCAGTATTCCACGCACTTGCCGCACGCCACGCATTTGTCTTTTTCAACCCTTGCGACGTACGCGCTTCTGGACATATTAGGCGTGTTGAAAAGTTGCGACGTACGCAGAGCGTTGCAGATATTGACGTTGCAGTTGCAGATTGCGAAAATCTTGTTTTCGCCGTCGATATTCGTGATCTGATGTACGAAACCGTTCTTTTCGGCGTTTTTCAGAATTTGCATTGCCTCGTCGTAAGTGATATCGCGGCCTTTGCCCGTTTCGCGGCAGTAATCCGCCATATCGCCGATACCGATGCACCATTCTTCACAGCTGTCGCCGCAACCTTCGCCCAGTTTCGCCCTGCCGTAACGGCACGAACAAATGCCTACGCCAAGGTGACCTTCGTACTTTTTGAGCCAATACGAAATATGCTCGATATCCATTGTGCCGTTTTCCATCTCGATTGCTTTCTCGACGGGGATAACGTGCATACCGATTCCCGCGCCTCCCGGGGGAACCATAGGCGTGACCATTGTCAGGGGAAGATACGTCATACGCTCGAAGAACATCGCGAGTTCCGGATGATCGTCAAGCTGCTTCTTTATCATGTTCGTGAATTCCGCAGAACCGGGAACGAACATCGGTAATGTATAACGACGGATTTTCTTTGCGCCCTTAATGGGACCGTTGTGGTCGTAATTGTCGCCGTAATCGTATTCCAGAATACCGATTCTGCTCATGTCGTCAAGCAACTTTTGAAGCTTTTCTTTCCCGAGTTCGGGATTCTTTGCAAGAAGGTCTTCAAACGTGTAGTGATGACGCACTTTCATTTTCAGCGCGACGTCCGCCATTTCGTCGGTAACCACGCAGGCAAGTCCCCAGTATTCGGGATCGTTTACCGTGACGCCCAGAATCTTATGGTCGACGCAGTCGGTGATCTTTCTTGCGAGTTTGAGAATTTTTTCACGCGGATTGGGATCGCCCATAAACTCCGGCGTGTAGGCTTTACTCATCTCTGCCATTGCTGTTTTCTCCTTTGAAAATTTGTTTTATAAATTTCGTTTCGAGCGCGGCTTTTCGTCGCCCTTCCTTGCACATACGATAAATACTGCGCGCGGTAGGGCTTCAAAATTTTTGCGTCGTTAAAACCTTTTTTGTAAAATCCGGGTGATTTTGATACATCCTCTTTTGCAAGAATTATCGGATTTTCCGTCCGAAATTGCCACTTTCTCAATATATCTTTGATATATTTTCGCTTACACTATGAATAATAATACTGAATTTCGGGAATGTAAAGTATTTGCACGATTTTTTGTGATTGTAAAGATTTGGTAGAAAACCGAAAAATCCTATCACCCGCGCTTTTTTCAACACATTTGTTCCTTTTCTTCATCAAAAAACCGCCCGCGTCCGGACGGTTTTATTTATTGTTTTTTGACTTTGCGGTTACTTCTTTTTAAGAACGTCGTCAAAGAGTTTCAGGTTGTCGAAAGACGGTTTGTACTTGCCTTCTTCGATGCCGCGGATTATTTCGACCGCCCTGTCGTTGACGGGAGTCGGCACGCCGACCTTTCTTCCGTACTCGCTCACGACGCCGTTGATTGCCTCGACCTCGCAAGGTTTGCCCTTTTCGATATCCTGCAACATACTTGCGCGGATAAGGCGGTGTTTTTTGATTGCGACGGGAATTATCGCAAACGAGATTTTTTGTTTGATCGGGTTGTTGTAATCCAGAAGTTTTACGACGTCTTTGCCCTGAATCGGCTCAATATGAACGCCGCCCGCGCGGGTTGAGTCGATGATTTCTTTTATGATGCGTTGCGCGCAAAGTCTGCTTTTTTTGTTGTCCGCGACCTCGCCGAAATTGCAGCCGAGCACCGCCGACATTCCGCTGAATGCGGAGTTTACGAGAAGTTTTGACCACCTTACCCCTATGAAATTGTCTTCAACCTCAACCTTGCCCATAATGGACAGTATACGGACGATTTCCTTGAAATGCTTGTCTTCCTGCGCTTTTTTATTGAGTGCGCCGAGCGCGAAAACCAAAGCGTCGGGTTCCGACGTGAGTTCGCTGACGCCGGGAGCGGTCATTTGCGCGCCCCAGCCGATTGCACAACCGTACGTCCTGTCTTCACCGATTATTTCGGACACACTGTGTTCCGGAAGACCGTTTTGCATCGTACATATTACACCGTCGTCCGCCAAAAAGTTTGTGAGCATTTTCACGACTTCTTTGTTGTTGAGTTGCTTTGTCATAAGGAAAATTATGTCGTATTTTTCCTTCATTTCTTCGGGCAGCATCGCGTTGACTTTCACGTTAAAATTCGCTGTCCCCGTGATGATTGCGCCGTTCTCTTTCAACGCGGCGACGTGCGCTTTGTTCCTGTTGACAAGGTCGATTTCCTCGCCGCTATTCGCGACGTATGCTCCAAGTACCGTTCCGAGCGAACCCGCTCCGTAAATGCAAACTTTCATATTAACTCCTTAATATTTTCAATCAAAGATATTTTACCACGAAAAATCCTTATTTACAACGGTTGAAAATAATTTATTCTTTTTTCGCGGCATTTTCACGGCAGCGGTCTTTCAAAAGTTTCGGCAAAATCTCGTTGACAACCGCCCTTTACTTCTATATAATGCAATCAAATGAATAATCTCGCCGCCGGGTGAGCGCGTCAAATTGCATCGTTAGGCCTTTGAAGATGCAACCTGGCGCTTTTTTATTTGTGGAGAAAAATGAAAAACCAGACTTTGAAAGAATTTTTTAAATACGTGTCGGCAAACGTGATTGCCATGATCGGGCTGTCCTGCTATATTCTGGCGGACACGTTTTTCATTTCTTTTAGTCTCGGGAAGACCGGGCTTGCCTCGTTGAATCTGGCAATGCCTTCGTTCAGTATCGTTTTTTCAATCGGTCTTATGTTCGGCATCGGCGGAAGCACTAAATTCGCCATATACAAAGGCGCGGGGGACGTCAAAAGCGCAAACAGAGTGTTCACTCACACCGTTTTTGTCGTCGCGTGTTTTGCGGTCGTATTCGTGCTTCTCGGCGCGTTTTTAAGCGGTCCCGTGGCGTCGCTTCTCGGCGCGGACGGCAAAACGTTTTCGGGGAGCAAAACCTATGTGCAGATTATACTTTGCTTTGCGCCCTTTTTTATGTTCAACAACGTTCTGCAAAACTTCATCCGCAACGACGGCGCGCCCAGACTTGCGATGACCGCGTCGCTTCTCGGCAACCTTTTCAACATCGTTTTCGACTACGTTTTTATTTTCCCATGCAAACTCGGCATGCTCGGCGCCGCCCTTGCGACAGGCATTTCGCCCGTAATCAGCATGCTTATTCTGATGATTTTCTTTTTCCGAAAGAAAAACACGTTCCGTCTTGAAAAGACGAAACTATCTCTTAGCGTGTTCGGCGAGATAATCTCGCTGGGACTTGCTTCGTTCATTGCGGAGTTCGGCTTCGGACTCGTGATGATGCTCATCAATAAGTTGTTCAAGTCGCTTGGCGGGGATACAGCGGTTGCGGCGTTCGCCATCGTCGTCAACGTGTTTTACGTGATAAACGCGATTTTCAACGGGATTTCGGCGGGCACCCAGCCTATAATCAGTTTTTCATACGGACAGCACGATTTCACGAGAATACGACAGGTGCTGAAATATGCCCTGATTACAATCGGCGCGACCGCCGCCGTCCTGTACGTTGCGCTGTTTTTCTCGGCGGACGGCATCGCGGCAATCTTCAACACGGAAAAAGCGGAAGACCTTCAAAAACTTGCCACGACCGGCATAAAACTGTATTTCATTTCTTCGCTGTTTTCGGGATTCAATCTGTTATTTTCGTCATACTTTTCGGCGTCCGACAAAGGCGTATGTTCGCAAATCATCACCCTTCTGCGCGGAGTCGTGCTGATTATTCCGCTTGCTTATCTTTTCGCACATCTTTGGAAAATCACGGGGCTTTGGCTCGCAACGCCCGCCGCCGAAATGCTGACGCTCGTTGCGGCGATTATCATATTCTTTGTCACACGCAAAAAACGCGCCGACACGGAAATCCCCGCCCCCGTTTCGGAACAGAAATAATCCGCCGTACGCGTTCCCGTTTTTTTCTGATTTTATTTTTTCTTTCCTTTTGTTTTCTGTTTTTTGACGGTAACGACAAGTATTATCGTCTCGATAACAATCATCCCGATGCCAGTGAACAATATTATGATGATTTTGGTCACCTTTCCGAGCGGCGGCTTGTACCTTTCGGGATTTTCCGACGCGCAAAGGAAAAGCGTGAGATCGCCGTTGGACAGTTTTTCAAAACGCGCCTCGTAAACCCCGCCTCGGTCTGCGATTCGTCATACGGAACGAATCCGAAAGGAAACAGGCATCTTGTTTCGACAGCCAGATTTGTCGGATTGCGGAAAGTGTATTCGGCTGTAACTATGCCACGCCTGTCGTATTCCTGCACGGGGATAAAGCAGTCGGCGGAATAAATATGAAAAGTCAGATCTTCCGTGTCGACGACTATCGGACTGTTTTCGGTCTTGACGATAACCCCGCTTGAATCGTAGCCTTTCGTTCTCTCGGCGCGGAATTCGCTTCCGAGACGGCGGACGGCAAGAATACGATCGACGAAAATAACGTCAACGCTATGGTCAGAAGAAGGATTATCGTCTTTTCCTGTGTTTCATTTGTGTCCTATTCTATTTCGGAAAACAATTCTTTTCCAACTCCGCATACGGGACAGACGAAATCGTCGGGCAAGTCTTCAAACTCGACAAGCGGAATCCCGTTTTCCTTGCAACTTTCTTCGTCATATACCCAACCGCATACTTCGCAAATGTACTTTTTCATTTTCTTTCTCCTTTTGGTTTATTTGTATTTGATTTATTTCATAAGTTCAAACGCCGACGCGTCGTGCTTGCATATCGGACAAATGAAGTCGGGCGGCAGTTCTTCGCCCTCGAAAACGTAGCCGCACACTTTGCAAACGTACGATTTCTTCTTTGGCGCGACGGGCTTCGGCTTCACGTTTTTCTGATATTCCGTATAAGTAAGCGTGTCGAGATCGGAAAACACCGCCGCTTCTTCGACGGAACAAACGAACATGTCGTGCGTGCCGAGGTCGATTGTCTGCTCCACCGCAAGGGATATGAACGCGTTGCAAAACTCCGACATTACGACAAGCCCGTTTTCGCTCCTTTTCGGCGTTTCTCCGAAAAACTTATCGACAGTTCTGCCGCTTTGGAAACCGAATCTCTTGAAAACGTCAAAGGTCGCGTCGACCGACAAGCAGTTGACGTTCATTTTCAGCGTTTCCAGAATCGTCCCGCACGAGTAATTCTGTTTGTTTACGCAAACGGCGACTCTCAACGGATTGTTTGTGACCTGCATTACGCTGTTTACGATGCAGCCGTTGTCTTTTCTTCCGTCGTTGGTGGTCAGAACGTACAGCCCGTAGCCGATTCTGAACAATGCGGAAAGGTTAATTTTCTCTTTTTCGTTCGTCATATTTATTCTCCTTTGTTTAATTCTCGTTGTTTGTTCGCACCGTATACAACCGCCGCCGCGCCGCACAAGGACGCATAGTATCCAAGCCCCGAATATTCGATTTTGACAGTTTTATCAATCGGAAGAAACAGTTTATCGTTGATTTCTGCGATAATGTCTCGTCTTTGAACAGGTCAAGGCTTTGGGATACTCTGCCGCCAAGATAACATACGTTCACGTCAAGAAGAGTCGCGGATTTCGCTATGACCGCACCCTGTGCTTTTGCCGCGCGCCGCCCACCAGAACTTTTGATCCTCCGATGTCGATTGCAAGACGCTTTTCCATTTTTCTTCTTCTTTCAGATTCCTGTCAAAAGATAATCCGAACTTGCTTTTCATGGACTTTTTCGGTTTTCTGCAACAAAAAAGTGAAAGGAAATAAAATTTATTCCGATTGCGCTTTGATAATTCTTCTCATAGGCGGTTACCTCCGTCGCGGGGTAAACTTCCGATTAAAAATAATTGTCGTTTGCTACTTCCTGTTTTAGGTATAAATATTTTATCACTAAACTTCGTTTTTGTCAATTTGTCGCGGTATGTCCGTAAGGCGTTGTTTTCGCTTCTCAAAGGTGCTCACGGTTCTTTTTACCGTTTACGTTTCCGAGCGTTATTTCGACAACCGCCCCGTTTTCGTTGCTTTTTACGCCGTCGGTTTATCTTAACGCTTTATCTTCCTTATGAATGATTCCGCCGTTTGTCGCGTCGATGCGATAAGTCCACTGCGTTTGTCCGTCGTTGAAAACGAGATTGAAATACGGAGTTTTGATGCCGCCGTCAACCAGCTCTTCCACGGTGAAGACGACCTTTGAGTTGTCTTCGATCGCGGCGTCCTGCAAAGCGGTTTCTTTTGCCCTTTCGATATTGATATATCTGCGGTTGTAAATCACTTCGCCGGTCTTTGCGTCGATTTTATAGCTGAACTGGTACTTTTCGATGTAGAATTCCAGAATCCAGCACGGGCGTCCCGAATTTCTGCTCAACACTTCATTGGTAAACACGACTTCGACTCCTTTCGGAATTTCCGCGTCCGTTAGAGCAATCTCTTTTGCCTTGTCCAGAGAAACCATAAGGGCTTCCGAATTGCTGTACATAATGCTGCCGTCCGTCGCGTCGATGCGGTAAGTCCACTGCGTTTTCCCGTCGTTGAACACGAACAGATAGTACGGGGTTTTAATGCCGCCGGCAACCAGTTCTTCCACGGTGAAGACAACCCTGCTGCCGTCGGAAAGATCCGTATCTTGCAGCGCGATCGTTTTGGCTTTCTCCATGCTTACGTAGCGGGTGCTGAATAAGATTTCTCCCGTTTCGGCGTCGATGACGTAGGAGTATTGATACTTTTCGTTGTAAAACTCAATAATCCAGCACGGGCGTTCGAGACCTTTGTTCAGTTCTTCCTTTGTGAAAGTAACTTCGTTTTCGTCCGTGATGCCGGCGTCTTTCAACGCGATTTCTCTTGCTTTCTGCAACGGGACGAGTAATGCGACTTCGCTCTTGTCAAGCACGTGGCCTAACGTTGCGTCGATGCGATAAGTCCACTGCGTTTTGTCGTTATTGAACACGAGATAGAAATACGGGGTTTTGATGCCGCCGCCGACGTATTCTTCAATGGTGAACGTGAGCTTTGAAAATTCCTCAAAGACACCTGCGTCTTGCGCCGCGATTTCTTTTGCTTTCCTTACGTCGATATGGTATTCGAAAAAGAACACCTCGCCGGTTTTGGCGTCGATTTTGAAAAAGTATTGGAACTTTGTCGTATAAAATTCCAGAATCCAGCACGGGCGTCCCGAATTTCTGCTCAATTCTTCTTTGGTAAACACGACTTTTTCTTCGTCGTTATCGGCAAGCCCCGCGTATTTCAGAGCGATGTTTTGAGCGTCTTCCAAAGATATGAACAATGCCACTTCGTTTTTGTCAAGGATGTCGCCGTTGATTGCGTTGATAAGGTATGTCCACTGCGTGTTTTTGTCGTTGAACACGATGCGATAATAAGGATATTTCGCGCCTGTGTCGATAAGCCTTGCTTCGGTAAATTCCACTCTCGTTGTGCAGCCGGAGTCACTTAATGCAATCGCTTTGGCTTTTAAAATGCCGATATAGTCGGAAACGATAATTTTGGAGTCGATATCTTTCTGCAACCAGACAAGCTCGTCAAGGGGCAGATTTGCAAGTTCTTCTTCGGACATGCTGCTGTTTTTCTTTGCGTCGGCGATAAGTTGGGCTTTGCCTTGCGATACGCCGTATTTTTTCGCGATAGCTGCCGTTTCGTCGCTGTTTGCAGCAGATGCGTAAACCACCGTGTGGACGGACTTGGTTTTTTCAAGCGCACGCCGCACGTTCTCGGACACGGACTCTTTCAGTCTGGCGTTTTCGCTCAGCTTTTTGTCGAATGAAATCAGCACGGTATCGTTGCTTTCCATAAAGCCCGCCGCCTTGTATGCTGCAACGGTAAGAGCCACCGCTGTATCGAGACTTTGCCCTTTCAGCGCGACTTTTGCAAGCGCGCCTTCCGCGTCGTCGTTCAGGAAGCGAACTTCTTTTACTTTTCCGTTTCGGGTGATCGTGTATTCAACCCCCGGGTTGATTTCCATCGTTATCGTGCCCGCCGCCGTGTTTCCGACCGCAATCGGGGTAATCACGCCGACCGCAAGCAATAACACAAGACACGCCGCCACTGCCACCGCCATACGGCTGAACTTTACTCGTTTTTGTTTTGCCCTGACCTCGGGCTTTGCGTCCGCAATCATCTTATCGTCAATCTGACCGATTGCGTTCAATAATTTTTCCTTCTTCATAGGTAGATTTCCTCCTTTTCGAGATTTTTTTTGAGATCGACGCGCATACGATACAAAATGGCCTTGACCTTGCTTTCGCTCATATCGTGCATTTCGGCGATTTCGCGGACGGGATACATATACCAGTATCTTTGCACGAATAAGTTGCGTTTCGTTTTGTGCTGGGCGCGTAAAAAGTTGTTTATCACTGCAACGAGATGCGCTTCGTCCATCGCCGTCTCGACGCCGCTTATGTCGGGAACACAGTTTTCAAGCTCGGACAAAACGATTTCCACCTGTCCGTTCCCGCGCTTTGCAGCCGATTGCCGCTTATAGCGATTGATGGCGAGGCCGGGCGATTTTTCCGAGAAACGCCGTCAGGTTGCCGGGCTTTTGCGGGGGGATACTGTTCCAGGCGCCAAGGTAAGTATCGTTGACGCATTCTTCCGCATCGAAATGATTGAAAAGAATGTTGTAAGCGATGGTATGGCAGTATTTCCCGTACTTTTCCGCCGTGACGGATATCGCGCTCTCGTGCCGCTCCCAAAACAATTCGATAATTTTTTGGTCGTTCATTTTGCTTCTCCTTCGACGTCGAAAAACCGTTTGCGATTTTGTCGACGATCAAACGCTGCGTCTACCTATAAAGACAACAAAAAATCCGCGTCGTTGCGTGAAAGTTAAAAAATCTCAAAAACTTTTCACGCGGCGCGGATTATAAAGTGGATTAAATTTGTTTTCGCTTTTAACCTTCCGTTTATCTGTTGGTATTATCTGTTGGCATTTCACTCCTGACGTTATTATAATATAAAATACGAAAAATTAAAAGAGGTTTTATGCCAGAATCGACACCGACAGCAGGCAGAAA
>ERZ1027034.395-NODE-395-length-12193-cov-8.876009_pt1 | contig 12193 bp, 10 predicted proteins | sample MGYA00519443_ERZ1027034 | MGnify/ENA primary metagenome ERZ1027034 (study PRJEB26926, sample SAMN06164787) | human gut metagenome | biome: ENVO:00009003; feature: ENVO:2100002; material: ENVO:00002003 | host: Homo sapiens | place: USA | collected 2012 ... | reverse complement strand
ACAGGCGTGTCCATTATGTATATGGCGCCGGAGCTGGATGCGGGAGATGTGATACTGTGCCGCGAGACAGCCATCGATCCGGACGAGGACGCGGTGGCGCTGACGGCGCGGCTGGCGGAGCTTGGCGCGGAAGCGCTGCATGAGGCCATCGGGCAGATCGAACGCGGCACCGTTACCCGGACGGCGCAGGATCACGCGGCGCACACCTACGCGCCCATGCTGGATAAAAGCCTCTCGCCGATGGATTTCTCCCGGTCGGCGCAGCAGCTGCACGATCAGGTGCGGGGCCTGGTGCCCTGGCCCAGTGCGTCCATGGTGCTGGCAGGCAAGCCGGTCAAGGTCCACCGCACCGCGGTAGGCGGAGAGACCTCCGCCCCGGCGGGCAGCGTGGTGGAGGCGGACAAAAACGGCCTGGCCATTGCCTGCGGCGACGGCAGGCTGCTGCGTGTTCTTGAATTGCAGGGCGAGGGCGGCAAGCGCATGGCAGCGGCGGATTATCTGCGGGGCCATCCGGTCCCGCTGGGCCTGTGACGCCCCGTGACGCGCGGGACGCGGCGCTGGAGGCGCTGCTGCAGATGGAGCGCCGGGGCGCATGGTCTGACGGCAGCCTGAAGCGTATCGCGGCCCAGTCCGGGCTGGAGGCCCGGGACGCGGCGCTGTGTACCCGGATGACCTACGGCGTGGTGCAGAACCGGACACTGCTGGACTACTATATCGACCATTGGTGTACACAGAAGGCCGCCCGGCTGGAACCGGTGGTGGCCTGCCTGCTGCGTTTGGGTATATATCAGATACTGTTCATGGACAAGGTACCCGACCGGGCTGCTGTTCACGAGACAGTAGAGCTGACAAAACGCCGGGGCAAGGCTCGCGCCGCAGGCATGATCAATGCGGTGCTGCGGAAATGTGCGTCAAGCAAAAACACTTTACCGCCATTGCCGCAGAATAGTTTTATTTCCAAAGCAGCGGTGCAGTACAGCCATCCCAGGTGGTTGGTGGAGCGCTTGACGGCTTTGGTCGGCGAGCAGGAGGCCGAGGCGTTCCTGCGGTTGGATAACGAGCCTGTTCCCACGGTGATACAGGCCAATCCGCTGAAGACCACGCCGGCGGAGCTGGAAAATGCGCTGCGATCGGACGGTGTTCGTCTGACGCCCCATCCCTGGCTGGAGGGCTGCTTTGAAGTCACCGGTACCGGCGATTTGGAGCGTCTGTCCGCCTTTGCGTCGGGACGCTGCACGGTGCAGGATGCCGCGGCGCGTTTGGCGGCCATTGCCGCCGGACCGAAGCCCGGCGATCGGGTGCTGGATGTGTGCGCCGCCCCTGGCGGCAAATCCTTCGCCATGGCTATGCAGATGGAGAACCGGGGCGATATCCTCTCCTGTGACATTCACCCCCACAAGCTGAAGCTCATCGAAAACGGTGCGGCACGGCTGGGGATCACTATCATCCGCACAGCGCTGGCCGATGGGCGGGAGCGTCACGCCGGCTGGGTGGAGCAGGCCGATGTGGTTCTGGCCGATGTGCCGTGCTCCGGCCTGGGCATTATCCGGAAGAAACCGGATATCCGCTGGAAGGATCCGGCGCAGCTGGCACAGCTGCCCGCCGTCCAGCTGTCGATATTGAACAACGTGTCCGCCTACGTCCGTCCCGGCGGCGTGCTGGTGTATGCCACCTGCACCGTCCTGCCGGAGGAAAACGGCGGCGTGGTGTCAGCATTTTTGGACGTACACCCGGACTTTGCGAAAGAGGAATTTACCCTGCCCGGTATCGGAAGCTGTCCCGGTGATGTGACACTGTGGCCCCAGCGGACCGGCACTGACGGATTTTACATCTGCCGTATGCGCCGCAGGGGATAACGTCAAGGAGCGAACCGCATGACCGACATCAAATCCATGACCGAGCGCCAGCTGGCCGACTTTTTTAAGAATATGGGACAGCCGGCTTTCCGTGCAAAGCAGGTATTCACCTGGCTGCACCGGGGCGTGCGCTCCTTTGACGAGATGACCGACTTGTCCAAGCCTCTGCGTGCCCGGTTGGCCGAGACGTGCTTCATTACAGCGCCGACCGTGGCCCGGAAGCAGACCTCGAAGCTGGACGGGACCGTTAAATATTTGTGGGAGCTGGCCGACGGCAACTGCATCGAGACAGTCCTCATGCAGTACCACCACGGCAACACCGTGTGTATCTCCTCTCAGGTGGGCTGCCGTATGGGCTGCGCCTTTTGCGCCAGCACCATCGCCGGCAAGGTCCGGGACCTGCGGCCATCTGAGCTGCTGGACCAGGTGTTGTTTGCCCAGCTGGACAGCGGCCTGCCTGTCTCCAACATCGTGCTCATGGGTATCGGCGAGCCGTTGGACAACATGGACAATGTGCTGCGCTTTTTGGAGCTGGTCAACAGCCCTCATGGGATGAACATCGGTATGCGGCATATCAGCCTGTCCACCTGCGGCGTAGTGCCGGGGATCGACGCGCTGGCGGAGCGGCAGCTTCAATTAACGCTGTCTGTCTCCCTTCACGCGCCGGACAGCGAGACCCGCAGCCGCATTATGCCGGTGAACCGGGCGTATGATGTAGAGACGCTGTTTGCCGCCTGCCACAGATACTTCCAAAAGACCGGGCGGCGCATCAGCTTTGAGTATGCCATGATCGACGGCGTCAACGACCACGACTGGCAGGCGGAGCTGATCGCGAAAAAGCTGAAGGGTATGCCGGGCCACGTGAACCTGATACCCCTGAACGACGTGGTGGAGAGCCCATATAAGCCCAGCAGACGCATCGGCGCTTTCCAGCAGAAGCTGGAGAGTCTGGGCGTTACCGCCACGGTCCGCAGAAGCCTGGGCGGCGATATCGACGCCTCCTGCGGCCAGCTGCGGCGGAAGGAAATGCAGGAACGCGGCCAACTGTGAGACATGGACTCTTTACGGAATAAAGGATGTGAGCGACTATGAAAATGTGGGGGATCACCAATACCGGGTTGGTGCGGAGCGAGAATCAGGACGCCTACGCCGTGTTCGAGGCCGGCGCATTCCACGCGGCCGTGGTGTGCGACGGTATGGGCGGCACCAACGGCGGACAGGTGGCCAGTGCCATCGCCGTAGCCCGGTTCGAAAAGGAGCTGCGCGACAGCCTGCGGGACGATATGGACATCCCGCAGCTGCGGCAGGCAATGCTCAGCGCTATCGCCTGCGCCAATGACGCCATCCGGCAGGAGGCGGCGCGGAACGCGGAGTACCAGCACATGGGTACCACGCTGGTGTGCGCCGTGGCCCGGTCCGACATGGCGATTATCGGTAACATCGGCGACAGCCGTGCCTATCACATCACGCCGGAGGGAATTTTCCAGATATCCCGCGACCACTCGGTGGTGGAGAATATGGTGGCCAAGGGCGATCTGACGCCGCTGGAGGCCCGAACGCACCCCAACCGCAATCTCATCACCCGGGCGCTTGGCCCGGATATCCACGCCAAGGCGGATACCTTTGAGCTGCCCTGGCACAAGGACGAGTTCCTGCTGCTCTGTTCCGACGGACTGGTGAACACCGTCTCGGATCAGGAGATGCTGTTTGAGGTCCTCCACGACGGGGACGTAAATGAATGTCTTGACCATTTGCTGCAAATATCGCTTCAGCGGGGCGCACCGGACAACATCACGGCAGTGCTGCTGCTGAACGAGGAAGGGAGATGACCACATGGATCAGTATATCGGAAAAATGCTGGACGATCGCTATGAAATACTGGAGCTGATCGGCTCCGGCGGTATGGCCAATGTCTATAAGGCCCGGTGCCACCGGCTGAATCGCCTTGTGGCCATCAAGATACTGAAAAGCGACCTGGCGGACAACGCGGATTTCCGCCGCCGGTTCCACGATGAGTCCCAGGCGGTAGCGCAGCTGAGCCACGCCAACATCGTGTCGGTGTATGACGTGTCCACCAATCCGGACCGGGAATACATCGTCATGGAGCTGATCGACGGCATCACGCTGAAGCAGTATATGGAGCGCCGTGGCCGCATGGACTGGCGAGAGTCGCTGCATTTCATCACCCAGATCATGCGGGGCCTGAGCCACGCCCACAGCCGCGGCATCATCCACCGTGATATCAAGCCCCAGAACATCATGGTCCTGCGGGACGGCAGCGTGAAGGTGGCTGATTTCGGCATTGCCTGCCTTGCCAACCAGGGGCAGACACTGACCCAGGAGGCGCTTGGCTCCGTGCACTACATCTCGCCGGAGCAGGCCCGGGGCGACCGTATCGACGCGCGCTCGGATATCTATTCCGCCGGCGTTGTGCTGTATGAGATGCTCACCGGACGCCTGCCCTTTGAGGGCGACAGCGCCGTATCCGTGGCCATCCAGCACCTGAGCTCCGTACCCCTGGCGCCCCGGGATATCGATCCCAGTATCCCCGAGCCGCTGGAGCTGATCTGCATGAAGGCTATGAACAGCGACCCCAACAAGCGCTACGCCTCGGCGGATGCTATGATCGAGGACCTGGAGAAGTTCCGCCGGGACCCCTCTGTGGATATGGACTATATCCGGCAGGAGCTGACTGCCCCTGCCGCGGATACCGAGCCCACCATGCCCCTGCCCACAGCCCAGGTGGCCTCCGCCGTAAAAAAGCACACCGGCGAGCTGCGCCGGGAGCGCGAGGCGGAAGAGGAGCCGCCCCGCCGGGATAAGAAGTCTATTGCCATCATCGCCGGGATCTTTGCCGCGGCGGTGCTGCTGGTGGTGCTGCTGTTCAAGCTGATACTGGGTGATTTCGGTCCTGCCGGCAGCAACAAGAGCTACCCCGTGCCCGATATCCGCGGCAAGACTGTGGAGAAGGCCCAGGAGATGGAGGGCGTAAAGGATATCTTCCTGATCGAGGTGCAGGGTACCCGCACCACAGAGGAATACCAGCCGGGGCAGATCGTCGAGCAGGATCCCGCCGCCGGCCGCACCCGAAAGAGCAATCTGGTCATTCAGGTCTATGTGGCCGCTGAGCCGGAGAAGGTGCCGATGAAGGACCTGGTGGGCATGGAGTACCGGCAGGCGCGCGTGCTTCTGACCGATATGGGTCTGGATCTGAAGATCACCACGGAAACCGTGTCCTCCGACAAATACGGCGCGGACGCCGTGATCGAGACAGTCCCTGCCGCCGACGAGCCGCTGGTGGCCGGACAGACGGTGATCCTGCGGGTCAGCACCGGGCCGGAAACGGTGACGGTGCCTTCCTTCACCGGTCAGGATATCGCCAACGCAGTGCAGAATGCTCAGGACCTGGGCCTTACTGTGGGTGAGATCACCTATGACACATTCAGCTTTGCGCCCCAGGGTCAGGTGATCGAGCAGAGCATCAAGCCCACCAACGAGGTTCCCGGCGGTACAAAGATCAGCTTCACTGTCAGCGGTCAGAAGAACAGCGACGACGCCACAGCGGCCCGGGTGGTGGAGTTTACCATGCCCAGCGATATGGAGGGTATGATCAAGGTGGAGTTCGAGCAGGACAGCGTGACTCTGGACAGCCAGTACATCAACGCCTCCATGGGAACGGTGACATATACCTTCACCGGCAAGACTGGGACCAGTTCTAACGTCTGTGCCGTCTTTACCAGCATGAACACCGGGGCCACCAAGGTCTCCGCCATTCAGGAGATACGCTTTTGAGCCGGGGCCGCATCGAGAAGGCCCTCAGTGGTTTCTACTATGTAAATACCGGAGCCGAGACGCTGCAATGCCGCGCCCGCGGGAAATTCCGCCGTGAGGGCATGAGCCCGCTGGTGGGCGACTGGGTCCAGGTCCGCGACCTGGGCGGGGGCGAAGGCTTTGTGGAGGCTGTGGAGCCGCGCCGCAATGTGTTTTCCCGTCCCGCCGCCGCCAATATCGATCAGCTGGTCATCCTTGCTTCCGCCGCCATCCCTGTGACGGAGCCGTATCTCATTGACCGCATTGCCGCCATCGCCGCCCTGAAGGGCTGTCAGGTGCTGCTGTGTCTGAACAAGTGCGATCTGAACACGGCGGACGAGTTGTATGACATCTATAGTCATTCCGCCCTGCCGGTGCTGCGTATCAGCGCCGAGACAGGGGAGGGACTGGCGGCGCTTCGCGCCGCCATCGCCGGAAAGCTGAATGCCTTTACCGGGAACTCCGGCGTGGGGAAGTCCAGCGTGCTGAATCGGCTGCTGCCGGAATTGCATTTGCCGGTGGGCGAGGTCAGTAAGGCCCTTGGCCGCGGCCGCCACACCACGCGCCATGTGGAGCTGTTTGCTTTGGGCGGCGGCACCTATGTGATCGACACACCGGGTTTTTCCTCCTTTGATACAGAGGAAATGGACCTGGAGCTGAAGGCGCACCTGCCGGAGACGTTCCCCGAATTTGCGCCCTATGTGGACCAATGCCGCTTTACCGGCTGCACCCACACAAAAGAAAAGGGCTGCCGCGTGCTGCAGGCGGTGAAGGACGGCGATATCCCTGCCAGCCGCCACAGGAGCTACCTGCGGCTCTATGATGAACTGAAGGACCTGCGGGCCTGGCAGAAGAAGTGAAAAAGCGGAGTGCGATGCACTCCGCTTTTTGCGCTTCATATACTGGAGCAGGGGGAGGGATATACGGTGCGAAGATGGGGCGGCTGCTGCTGGTTGGGCATTTGTGCGCTGGGATTGGGACTGGGTATCCTGATCGCGGCGGTGTTCCCGGTGGGCTGCTTAATGTTCCTGGTGTCGTTTTTGCTGATCGCCTGCGGCATCGCGTGCTTGAGGGACAGGAGGTGAAGGCATGAGGATCATCGTCTGGCGGGCGCCCCGTGGGATGCGGGGACTGCTGCGCCGGCTGTTCGGCGTGGCGGCATAACCGCCGGAGTTCACACATAGAATGGTCACAAACCATAGGAATGTGAGGGCTGGAACGATGGAATGTGGCTTGCAATGGAAGGATATCACCTGCTGGGATGAGGTGCCCCGGCTGACGCTGACCCATGAGGAGACGCTGGAGGCAGCCATCCCCGATTACTGCCCGGACATGGGGCGTGTGGTGGAGGCCTCGGGCACACTGTGTCTGCGGTCCATCACCGCCCGCAGCGGCAGTCTGGAGCTGAAGGGCACTGCCCGGGTCACGGTGCTGTATACATCAGAGGAGAGCGTGGGACTGCGGAGCCTGACCCAGGCGGTGCCCTTTGTCTGCACGGCGGAGAACCGTCCCCTGGCGGCCTGCCAGGTGCTGTGGGCCGCCGGAAGGCTGCTGCTGTGCGAGGCCCAGGCACTGACGCCCCGCCGTTTGTCCCTGCGTCTGATGCCGGAGTGGACGGTCTGCGGCTATACCTGCACCACCGTACAGCTGTGCTGCGGCGTGGAGGAGGACCCCGCCCTGCGGCTGCGCCGCCGGGAGCATGAGCTGTACATGACCGCCGCCATGGCGGAGCGTGAGTGTGCCGTCGCCGGTGAGGTCACGGTGCCGGCCGGACAGCCGGCACCGGAGGACCTGCTCCTCTGCCGCCTGTATCCCCAGATCGCCTCCTGCCAGCTGGTGGGCGCCAAGCTGCTGGTAAAGGGCGAACTGACCCTCTGTGCCCTGTATCGCTGCCAGCAGCAGAAGCTGCATACATACACCGCCGCTGTGCCCTTCTCCCAGATCGTGGACAGCCCAGCCGGCGGTGAGGAGGGGGATGTTGCCGCCCGGGTGCAGCTGATCTGCGGCGAGGCGCGTCTGCTGCGGACCGAGGAGAGCAGCGGATTCTCCGTCTCGGCGGAGCTTCGGCTGCTGCTGCGTATCACGCGTAAGGAGACGGTATCCTGCGTTACGGATCTGTACAGCACCCACTGCGGCACCAAGCTGGAAACGACAGAACGGTCCCTGCCCCTGGCGCCGGAGCGCCCCGTGCGGCAGGAGGCGGTCCAGCATCTGGATTTCGGCCGTCAGCGGCCCTTCGTGTTCGTTACGGATACCGCCTGCGCGCCCTCCGCCGGAGAAGACGGTACGCCCTGCGCCGACGTGCGTATGCGTCTGCTGTATCTGGACGAGGAGGAGGCCCCGGCCGTCACCGAAAAAATGGCGCAGCTGCCGCTGGGAGAGGGAGAGGTCTGTACCCTGTGCGGCGCGCCGGAGGTAGCCTTCACCGGCAGCGGTTGTGATCTGCGGCAGGCGGTGGCGGTATCGCCCGCCGCCGCGCCCCGTGAAACGCTGTCAACCGTCAGTGCGGTGCAGTGTCTGCCTGAGCAGGAAAATGCCCGCCGGCCATCTCTGGTCATGCGGCGTCTGGCGCCGGGAGAGACTCTGTGGGATGCGGCAAAGCAGTACCGCACCGACGAGGAGCTGATTCGCGCGGTGAACCAGTTGGAGGAGGGAACGGTACCGGATAAAATGCTGCTGATCCCCCGCGTTCGGTAAATTTTCGTTGACTTTCCGCCGCCGTTTGGGTAGAATTGATCCTGCGAGTACGCTGGATAGTCGCGGGGGCAGGGCGAAAGCCCGTCCATGAGGAAAGTCCGGGCTCCACAGGGCAAGGATAGCGGGTAACGCCCGCCGAAGGCGACTTCAGGAAAAGTGCAACAGAGATATACCGCCCGTCGGCTTTGCGTCGATGAGGTAAGGGTGGAAAGGCGAGGTAAGAGCTCACCCGACGGCGTGTGAAAGCGACCGTCGCTGTAAACTCTATCCGGAGCAACACCGGTATGGGAGCATAGGCCGGCCCGGCTGCTCCCGAGGTGGCTTGAGCGTACCGGCGACGGCACGCGTAGATAGATGACTATCAAAACAGAACCCGGCTTATAGGCATACTCGCACGGTTATAAGGGGGCCGCAGCGCTTTACGCTGCGGCCTTTTTTATGTTTTGTACAAATCAGACAAGAAAAAACAGAATAATTTGGAACACAAGACTATTTACATTAGTTCGGTAAAGTGGTAAATTGGTAGCGTAGTAAACAGAGCGCCGGCAGACCGGCGGAAAACAAGGAAAAAGACCGGTATCCCGGCAAGAAAAGGAGAAAGACAATGAAAAAGATCATCGCATTGATTTTGGCCATGGTGATGGCACTGTCGCTGGTGGCCTGCGGTCAGACCGCACAGGATGACAAATCCAAGGATGATGCCAATTCCACTTCCGCAAAGACCTTCATCATGGGTATCGACGCGGAATATCCCCCCTTCAGCTATCTGGATGCGGACGGCAACTACACCGGCTTTGACGTGGAGGTCTGCAAGGCCGCCTGCGATCTGCTGGGATGGGAGCTGCAGATCTTCCCTGTGAACTGGGATCAGAAGCTGGTGCAGCTGGACGCCAAGGAGTGCGACTGCGTTTGGTCCGGCATGACGATCCTCGACTCCATGAAGGAGGCCGGCTATGTGCTCTCCACGCCTTACTATGACAACACGCAGGTGATCATGGTCAAGGAGGGCAGTGACATCAAGTCCTCCGCTGATCTGGCCGGTAAGGTCGTGGCGGTCCAGCTGGGTACCTCCGGCGAGGCGTTGCTGTCCGAGGGCGGCGATTTGGCCGATCTGGCGGCGACCTTTGGCGATCTGATGACCTGTGACAGCTTCCTCAAGTGCTTCACTGAGCTGGGCGGCGCCGCCGTGGACGCCGTGATCGTGGATAAGCCCGTGGCCGTTTCCTATGCCGCCGAGAACGCCGGCTTCACGGTCCTGGATGAGGGCCTGGGCGCTGAGCAGTACGGCATCGCCTTCCGCGCCGATGACGCAGAGTTGTGCAAGACCATCGAGGGCGCCGTGGCGCAGTTGGTCGAGAACGGCACCTATGCCGAGATCGCTGCCAAGTACCCCGACATTCAGAATAACCTGACGCTGCTGGGCTGATCCCATACACAGCGGATACCCAACGAAAAGCATAGCGGCTCCCGGAGGCAAAAGCTGCCTTCGGGAGCGTATGCGTGTGAATTGAGGATACGATATGACCTTACTGACAATGATCGTGAAGATGGGCGAGGGACTTTCCAAAACCTGCGCCATTTTCTCTCTGACGCTGCTGTTTTCTCTCCCCCTGGGCATGATCGTTGCCCTGCTGCGCATGAGCAAGAGCAAGATCATCTCCGGCATTACCCGCTTTTTTATCTCCATTCTCCGAGGAACCCCGCTGATGCTGCAGCTGCTGGCGGTGACCTACGGACCGTATTACCTCTTTGAACTGCCCGTGTCCCGCAATAAACTGATCCCGGTGGTGATCGCGTTCGCCATCAATTATGCGGCGTATTTTGCGGAGATCTATCGCGGTGGTATCGAGTCTATGCCAGTTGGGCAGTATGAAGCTGCGGAGGTGCTGGGATACACAAAGACCCAGACGTTTATTCACGTCATTCTGCCGCAGGTTTTCAAGCGTATCATGCCCAGTATCACCAACGAGGTGGTGACCCTGGTCAAGGATACGTCTATGGCCTTTACCGTTTCCTATCAGGAGATGTTTACCATCGGTAAGCAGATCGCGAACTCCGAAACCAGCTTTGTACCGTTTTTGGTGGCAGGCGTATTCTACTTTGTGTTCAACGCGGTCGTGGACTTCGTCATGGGCCGGGTAGAGAAGCGCATGAGCTACTACCAGTAAGGAGGGGCGCCATGAAATTATTGCAGATGAACCATGTGAAGAAGAGCTTTAATGACGAGACGCTGCACGTGCTGAAGGACATCAGCCTCTCCGTGGAGAAGGGCGAGGTCGTCGCCATCATCGGTCCATCCGGCAGCGGCAAATCCACGCTGCTGCGCTGCGCCACGCTGCTGACCGAGATGGACTCCGGCGAGCTGATCTACGGCGACATTCAGGCCGTACACAACGACGCGGACGGCAAGGCGGTCTATGCCGATAAGGGCGAGCTGAAGAAGGTGCGGGAGAAGTTCGGCCTCGTGTTCCAGAGCTTCAACCTGTTTCCCCACTATTCGGTGCTGAAAAATCTCATGGATCCCCAGATACGCGTGCTGGGCCGCGACAAGGGCGAGGCGCAGCAGCGCGCCCGCAAGCTTCTGGAAAAGATGGGCCTGTCCGACAAGGAGAACGCCTATCCCTGTGAGCTTTCCGGCGGACAGCAGCAGCGCGTGGCCATCGCCCGGGCACTGGCGATGGATCCCGAGATACTCTTTTTTGATGAACCGACATCGGCGTTGGACCCGGAGTTGACCGGCGAGATTTTGAAGGTGATCCGCGATCTGGCGGAGGAACACATGACCATGGTCATCGTGACCCACGAGATGTCCTTCGCCCAGGATGTGGCGGACCGCGTGATCTTCATGGCCGACGGCGTTATCGTGGAGGAGGGCACCCCGGAGGAGGTCATGGTGAACACCCGTGAGGAGAGAACGCGCCAGTTCCTGGGACGGTATCAGAGATGAGGGAGCTGCGTGTTGTCCGGGCAGACCCGGCCGGGAATATTACGCTGTTTGTCCTGACGCCGGTGGAGAAGGCGGAATGTGCCGCTGTCGCCGCCAAGCTGCTGGCCATCGAAGCACTGAAGGCGGAGCAGGTGGGGTTCATTTTTCCTAACGGACATATGGAAATGGAGGCCGGCGAGTTCTGCGGCAACGCCTCCCGGGCGTATGGCTATCTGTTGGCGAAGCAGCAGGGGCTGAAGGGCCGTCACACCATGCGGCTTTCTGTCAGCGGGTGCGATCATCCGGTGGCCGTGACCGTGGATATGGATGCCGGTACGGCGTCCGCGGAGATGCCGCTTCCGAAGCTCGTAGAGCAAGTGGAGGTTGCCGGCACGGCGGGAACGCTTGTGCATCTTGGCGGTATCGCACACCTGGTGGTTCAGGGTGTCGCGCCCAGCCGGGATTTCTTTGCGGCAGCAGAGCCGATCTTTGCGGAAGATCCGATGTTGGAGGCCTATGGTGTGTGCTTCATCGAGGGTGAGCGCATGACGCCGCTTGTAAAGGTGCCCGAAGCGGGTACGCTGGTGTTTGAGGGCAGCTGCGGCAGCGGCACGCTGGCCAGCGCCATCGCCCTGAGCCGGGGCTGTGACGGAGACTTCTCCGTTGCCCTGCGGCAGCCGGCGGGAACGGTGTATGCGTCTGTTACAAGACAGGCAGGCGCCGTCACCGCGGCATCCATCGGCGGCTCGGTAGCGCTGGAAGCGCCCATCACAGTCGCGATCTAAAAAAACGCATCCTCCGGGGTGCGTTTTTTTGTTGTACAATCGGTGCCAAAGAGGTATAATGAACGGAGCAATACTGTGCCGGATGGAGGAGTATAACATGACGTTGCATGAATATATAG
>ERZ1027034.392-NODE-392-length-12215-cov-4.920970_pt1 | contig 12215 bp, 5 predicted proteins | sample MGYA00519443_ERZ1027034 | MGnify/ENA primary metagenome ERZ1027034 (study PRJEB26926, sample SAMN06164787) | human gut metagenome | biome: ENVO:00009003; feature: ENVO:2100002; material: ENVO:00002003 | host: Homo sapiens | place: USA | collected 2012 ... | reverse complement strand
CCCCGGAGCTCCGTCAGTCGCGTCGCGGCGACCAGACGCAGGTCGAGCGTACTGTTCGGAGAAAAAGTGCATCCCGAGAGATCCAGTACGCCTTCGAGCGACGACAGGTCGTCGATCGACAGGTCGCCTGAAATGGCTTTGAGCGCCGGAAGGAATTCCCCGAAATCCTTGATCGCGGGGAGCGTTGCCAGGCTAACGTCGCCGTCGAAACGCTCCGCTTTCGGGAAGGATAATGTTTCGATGGCCGGACACCCCGTAATTTCGAGCGATCCGGCGTCGGTGAGTGCCGGCAGCAGGACCGATCGCAAAATAGGGCAGTCGGTGACGGTGATGTTCCCGGTGGTTTCGATCAGCGGAAATTCGAACGTATTGGCCAGAGCGAGATGTTCGTAGCGAAGCGCTCCGGCCTGGGTCAGAACACCGAACGTGGTGCCCAGTCCCGATAACCGGTCGAAGCGGGAGAGGGTAAGCGTCCCGTCGATGCGTTGCAGTTTCGGAAAATACATCTGTTCGCACGGGGCTTTGGCTTCGTCTGCGGTCGTTCCGATCAGCGTCATATTCCCGGCAACGGTGGTCAGCTCGTCGGCCGTCAGTTGGAGCAGGGCGTCCGACTGGAGGACGAAGTGCCCGGCGACGCTTTGCAGGGATTTGAAATCCGCCGTTTGCAGAGCCGTGCCGTAGACGCACAGGTCGCCTTTGATCTCTTTCAGGGCCGGGAGTGAAAGCTGCCTGAGCGTTTCGTTGGGATGGGCCGCGCTGCCGATCCGCAGCGATTCGCAGGCGGTCAGGTTTTCCAGTCCGGCCAATGTTTCACCCGTATAGGCGGCGGTGATCGTCAGGTCGCAGCGGACCGAAACGAGGTTTTTCAACCCGTCCAGATTCGTGACGGGGTTTTCTTCGTCCTCGCCTCCGATGGTGAGGTTGCCTTCGACGGTGTTGATTCCGCTCCGGGCGAAAGCGTCCACTTCGGCCTGCGTCCGAAGTGTCAGACTGCCATCGGTCGCAATGTCGGTGCGCTCTACCGTATAGAGGTAGGTGCGGTCGTTTTGATTGTCGTAGGAGCTGACCAGAAACTGCCACTCCTGGTCCCAGTCGGCGACAGTCGCCGGGTCGGGGTAGATCGAGGCGTGCTCGCATAATTCGTAGGATACCTGCGCGTCTTCCAACGATACGTTGTAGGGGATGCTTACCGTAATCCGGCCGTCGCGGATGACGGCCGGGTAGGTGTCGGCGCCGGTAGTCAGCGAAAACGATACTATGTAGTTGTCGCTGCCCCAGGGCAGTTCGGTCTTCTCTTCGCTGCATGCCGTGCACAGTAGTGCGAGGCAGCAGATTATACCTGTTATTTTCATATTCCCGCCTATTTGCCCTGGTTGATGTTTTCGTCCGTAAATCCGAATACCTCCGTGGAGTTCTCGCCCAGCCAGCCGGCTTTGGCATTGACGCCGGTCTGTACCCGGATGAAGTCGATGTATTTGAGGTTGGCGGGCTGTCCGTTCTTATCGACCGCGTTCGAGATTTTGAAATAGACCTTCATGGCGCCTGCTGCGGCATTGTCGTCCTCCGAAAGACGGTCGTTGCCGAAATTGTCGGCGTAGCCCCAGTCGTATTCGCCATTGACCCAGTAGGAGCCGTTGCCCGACTGGTCGTAGGTGCGGCTCTTCAGGCAGGGACCGTAAAGCGTATAGCTGTCCGTGCCGATCCACGCCGGGTAGTAGCTGGGCTGGTCGTGGTACTGTTTCAGGTAGTCGATCTTGCCCTTGACGCCCTGGTTGTCCTTCCATTGTACGTCGGCTCCCGAGTAGGTCGGCCGGTAATAGGTGACCGCGTAATCCTGAACGGTCTCCTCTTTGCCGTATTCCGATCCTTTGAGTTCATACCATTCGTCGTCGGGCAGGGTGTTGCCGTTGGTGTCCTGCATCACATAGACGATACCCGGTTCGGACGAACCCTTGAAGGCGTTGCCCGTGATCGAGAAGTTGTAGCCTCCCTTGTATCCGGACGAGGAGTTGTCGATGCTGTGGTCGAAGCCCACGACGATGTAGCCGCCCCAGCCGCCGAGCGATACCCAGGTATTTTTCTTCATCCGTTCTTCGGCGTAGGCGACTGCCGCTTCGGGACTGGTTTCCGTACCGGTGAATCCGCCCGAAACCAGTTCGTTGATGAACTGTCCCGGGGCCGGCGTATATTCGTACACCCGGTCCCACGTCGCGCTGCTGGCTCCCGAAGCCGGGCGGCGGTGCGACTCTTCTTCGCTGTGGCATTCGACGGTGAACTCCAGCGTAGCCCGGGTTTCATTGGTGCGCGTGATGCACTTCGAGAGGGTCATTTCGGGTTCGTCGGTGGTATCCGTTACGGTGAAAACGATCTTTTTGATTCCCGTTTCGGTCGGGGTATAGGTGTACGAAAGCTCGGTCCCGACCTCTTGTCCGTCGATCGTCCAACTGAACTTGGGGTTGGTGCCGTTCCAGATGAATGGCCGCAGAGTGATCGTGCGGTCGAGCGATACGGTGCGGGTCAGACCGTCGTATTTGCGTCCGATAGGTACCGCCGTAACCGATACCGCCAGTGCATCGACCACCTCCACCTCGATTGTCATTTCGTCCGAGCCGTCCTCGTTTTCCGTGCGCAGGGAGACTTCGTATGTTCCGGCGATCTCCTCGCAGAATTCATAGACGGCCTCATCGCCGACCGGTTCGGCTTCGGCGGCACCCGGACGGCGCAGCGTCCAGAGAAAAGTGCTGTTCTCGGCCGACTGTACGGTGGGCGCGAATTCGTATTTGCGTCCTTTCACGACCTCCAGCCCGTCGGTCTGCATGGGGAAAGAGATCAGGGGCGGCAGCAGCTCCTGTACCTCGACGAGAACCGTTTCGACGGTCGTGCCGTTCGGGGTGGTTACCTCCAGGTCGATGTAGTAGCCGTTGACGCCTTCCGAAATTTCATTGCCGGAATCGAACCGGTAGGTGAGCTGCGGTTCGGTCGAGATGATTTTGCCCGTTTCTTCCAGTTTCCATGAGTAAACGGCCCGATCGACGAACTGGTAGGAGGGCGTAATGGTGAACTCCCGGCCGACCTTGACGGGATAGACGGCCGGGTCGGTGTCGAACGTGATGATCGGCACCTGTTCGACATCGGTGGTGATGAGCTCGTCCTTGTTGCAGGCGACCGCCGTCAGAGCGAGCAATATGAAATAGATCCGTATTTTGTTCATGGATGATGATTCTTATTATATGATTAGCGCCAGCAGAAGGCGCCGGGGATGATCCCGACATAGAATTCGTCGAGCAGTTCGCCGTCGGGCGAATAGCGCAGTACGACACCGTTCTGCACGTAATCGATCGCGTCGGCGATATAGACTTCCGAATTGACAGGGTTGATCGTCAGTCCGTAGTAGAGCGTATTGTTGTAGGGAAGGAATGGTTTTACCGGAAACTTGTCGGCCGTTACCGGCAGGCGCCAGACCGCCTTGTTGATGAAGTAGAGCGTGTCGCGTGTGCCGTTGAGCTGCACTTCGGAGGGCCAGTCGCCGAATTTGAACTTGAACTGTTTCTCGATCTTGCGGGTTGCGGCGTCGATGCAGTAGAGCGATGGCGCCTCGTGTCCGTAGGGCGAACCTTCGTAGCCGCCGTCGGTCACCGTCCAGATCTTGTTGTACTTGTCCATGACCAGCGAGGTGGGCTGGATGCCCACGGTGATCTGGTCGCAGACCTTGTCGGTTTCGGTGTCGATCACCAGGATTCGGTTCTGGTACGACCAGCAGTTGGTGAAGACGTATTTGTCGTATTGCACCATCTGTTCAGTCGAACCGGTTTCGAAATCCATATCCGTTTCGACATAGCCGGTGATCTGGTAGGTCTTGGGATTGACGATGTAGATGCGCGGATCCCAGATTTGGGTGACGTAGGCTTTTTCGTCGCTCAGGAAATGGATGTAGCGGGGCGAAGTGAAGCCCGTGATGCGTCCCACCTCCTTGAAGGTGTTGATGTCGATCGCATAGATCACGCCCGAGTTGTTCACTACGATCCAACCGATACCGTTGCGGATGACCATCGACTGCGCGACGTCGCCCAGCTTGATGGCGTTGGCTCTGGCGAAAACTTCATTCTCGACATGTTTTTTCTCCGGATCGTAATAGGAGAGCGAGGCATTGCCGTACATGAAATTCCCTTCGTTGGTGATGAAGAGCCCCTTGCCGGTCACTTCGTCGCCCGAACCTATGTTGTCGATTTCGAAATCCTCTTTCTCTATCGGTCCGTAATCCATGCACGACACGGCCAGCGCCGCGCATGCACAGATTACGATTCCTCTTTTCAACCCATTGAACATAAGTCTATCTGTTTATCCATTCGTCCGAGAAACGGTAGGCGAAATCCACGCCTGCCGGACTCGCTTTCTTCTGGTAGAAGCTCGAAAACTCCAGGGCATCGCTCCGCGATACGTCATAGACATGGACGGCGCTCTGCGTATAGGTCGATTTGCCGACCCATAACTGTTCGGTCGTCGGGTGTACGCCCATGTAGCCGTAGATGATGTCGCCGCCCGAATGATCCGCATCGAGGTCTGCCGTGATGTAGTCCCAATTGACCTTGCCGGTTTCGTAGTTGTAACGCATCGCTTCATAGGCGCTGAAGTCCTGTTTGCCGATGAAATAGAGGTGCGGCTGCGTGAAGCTCGCACACATCTGCACTGTCGGCGAAGCCGTGCCCGTGCGCAGTTCGATCTGTTCGGGCAGGTTCGTTTCCGAAACGACCTCGCCGTTCGCGTCCAACGCTACGATCATAGCCGGTTTGGTGAAGCTCGCCGCACCGGTCATGCCCGAGTTTCCGGTAAATTCGCCCGTAAAGATAGCATAAATTTTCCCATCGTAACCCTTTGCGAGGTCTTTCACCTGGCGGTTTTCGTAGGTGACGGTTTTGATTACGGCATCCGTCGCGGGATCGAGGACGATCACCGAATTGCCGCGTCCGGCGAAGACCTTGCCGCGCGAGAAGATCATGCGGGCCTTGGTCGCCCCCGTTTTCGTGAAGACGCCGAATGTACCCGGGATGTCGCTCGTACGGATGATATTGGTCTGAAGGTCCACGATACGGATGCCCGAATGGGATTCGTTGTCGGCCGTGGAATATTGGATGTAGGCTTTTTCGGGACTTACGACCACGATGTGCTGCGGCCAGCAGAGGGTCGATTTTGAACTTTGGGTGGCACCCGTAGAGGTATCGATGTTTGCGTAGAACGGCATGTCGCGTGCCACGAGGCGTTTCATCGTGTGGGCATCGCAGACGACGAAGCGTCCGTCGCCGTTGAATGTAGTTCCCATGCTGCTTGTCTTGCCGTTTTGGGTAATGAAGTAGATCTTGCCGTTGGCCAGGTACATATCCTGAAGGACGTTGCCGATTTCGTTGTCGTTGATCTCCTCGTAAACCTTTTCATGATAGCGCATGTGTTGGTCGAAATAGACGATCGTGCCGTTCTCCGAGGTCATGTTGCCCTCTATGAGGACGAACGTGCCTTCGGGATGGGTGAAGTCGAGCACGTAGTACTCCTGCGAGAGGATCGGTTTGTCGTCGGACTGGATCGTTACGGTGTTTTCCAAATCCATTCCGTCGGTGTATTCCGCAGGAGGAGCGATCAGGAGCGAACGCCGTGCGATATCGAAATCGGCCGTCCAGCCTGCCGGTGCCGATGTCATTTCGACCGTGGGAATCCATCCTCCGGCCGTCAGTGCATACGCTTCCGAAGCGCCGTATTTCATACAAACGGGTTCGTCCGAATCCTCCAGCCCCTGAATTTCGAGGCTGCCTCCGTCGCGCTTGGTAATCTCGGTCGTCAGGCGGTAGATACGGCCCGCTTCGAAATTGCGTCCGGTTTTGGTCTCGGTATAGACGCTGCCGTCGGCGAAGGTGTAGGTTACGTGTATTTCCTCTGCGCTGCAATCCGCCGGATAGACGACCGCTGCGGCGAATACGCTCGCGGTGCTGCTCGTCGCGGGCAGTTCGACACCCTCCTTGCCGAACGAAAGCGTTACGGCGTTGTTCGCATCGGTCGCATCGCTGAATCCGGTGCCGTCGAAGGTGCGCGTACCGGTCAGTACGGTCGAGGCGTCGGTCGCTGCCAGCGTGACGGAAACGAGCTTCTCCTTCACGTCCTGCGACCAGGGGTTGAACCAGACGTAAGCGGTGGCGTGCGAGAGGGTGAATCGTCCTTCGGAGTCGGTCGTGGCATAGCCGAAATCGCCGTTCGGTCCGAGTTGCAGTTTGCCCGGCTCCGCCTGGCGTTGTTCGGTCGGAACGACGGCTTCGGCGTCGGTGCCGGTCATGTTGTAATAAATCCGGTAGGGTGCAGCCCCCGGGAGGTTCGTGAATCCGAAGTCGGCGACATTGCCGTCCGTTCCCGCTTCGGCGCTCTGTACGCCGCCTGCCCAGATTCGGTCGCCGGTGCTCCATTGAAATTGAATTTCGGTCCCGTCGCCAGGCACGAATTGAGTGCGGCTCGCGGTGCCGGAAATACCCGTGAGGGCTACCTCCCGTCCGGGTTGGGGACCGACTTCGGGAAGTTCCTCGATGTCCGAGGTGCAGGCCGCCAGGCCGAGTCCTGCGAGGATGTATAGTAATTTTTTCATGGCGATTCGATTAAATGCGGATGAAAATGCCTGCAATCCGGGGAGGATTGCCGACATTTTCACCGCGCGATCATTCTATTTTAGTGTTAGCCTTCCACATCGTATTTGAAGGCGAATCCATAAGTTGAGGAGGTCAATTTAACCCACGAAGAGTCGGCGTAGGCGCCCGTACCGCCGACCGGATCGGTCGATTTGGGCAGGTGGATGACTCTGTTTTCGGCCGGGACATCCTTGCCTGCGTGGTCGTACCACGAACCGCCGAACGGACCGGTGCCGTAGTCGTCTTTCAGGGTCGGCGGCGTAGTCGAACGGCAGGTGATGTCACCCAGCAGGGGACATGCGCCGCCCATGTAGCTCGTACCGGTGAAGCTGTAAGCATTGATCGTCTTCATATTCTTGCCGAACGATACTTTGGCCAGTTTGACGCATCCGGCAAACGCGTTTTGTCCGATCGTTTCCGTTGCATCGGGGAAGGTGATTTCGGTCAGTTCGGCGCATTTCTGGAACGCGTAGTCCGAAATGGTCACCACTCCGGTGCCGAGGTCGATCGTCGTGAGGGCCGTGCAGCTCGCAAACGCGTTGCCGTTGATCTTCGTGACGGAATTGGGCAGCGTTACCTGGGTCAGTTTGGTGTTTTGGAACATGTAGTTGCCGATTTCGGTCACACCCTCCTCGACAGTCATGCTGACGAGCGATGCGCAGGAGTCGAAAGCGTTCGATCCGTAGCTGATGTCTTTCAGTACCGTTACCGAAGTCATGCCCGTTTTTTGGAAGGCAGCCGAAGCGGTCGCCGTGACGTTCTGCGGGAATACGATGCCTGCGAGGTTCGCATTCGACTTGAACGAATTCGGGAAAGTTGTCGATTCATAGACGACTTCGGAGAAATCCACCGTGGCAGGGGCTGCGAGAGCCAGAACTGCATCGGCTACGGATTTCATTTGAGCGGTCGTCATCACCGTATTGTCGCCGACGGTCTTAACGTACAGCGTGGCGAACGTGGACGGGATCTCCGAACTCCAGGTATCCGAGGCTGTCGCACGGTAGTAAACGCCTTCGCTCAGGTAGTCGGGACCGAGCGCCTCCATCGTATAGCCGCTGGCGGCTGTGGTCCAGGAGGAGTAGGCTTCGACCGATGCTACGTGGAACGTTTTGCTGCCTTGGACCGAAGTACCCGCGCCGGAGAAACTGTCGGCCTGTACCGCAGGGGCCGTTGTCGGTTCCGCATAGACGTCTGCGAGCAGTGCGGCGTTTTCGAAGGCCTTGCTGCCGATCGAAGTCAGCGTGTTGCCCGAGATGGTCAATTTGGTTAGCTTCGACCAGTCGGAGAAAGAACCCGCACCGATCGTCACGATCGTTTTCGGAATGGTCAGGTTTTCGATCGCGTCGTTCGTTGCGAAAGCATTGTCGCTGATGGCGGTGAGGCCTGCACCGAATTGGAGCGTAGCGATATTGGGGTTGTTGCTGAAGGCTCCGTCACCCAGCGTGGTAACGTTGTCGGGCAGGGCGAGTGCCGTCAGGCCGCAGTCGGCGAAAGCACGATCGCCGAGGGTCGTCACACCGGTGCCCAATGTCAGGGTCGCCAGTTTGGAGCAGCCGTCGAAAGCGCTCGTACCGATCGTTTCGATCGACTTGGGGATGGTGACGGTCGTGATCGAAGTACAGCCTGCGAACATTTCGGCCGGGATGGTCGTTGCCGAACCGAGGGTAATGGCCGTGAGTTCGGTACAGTCGCGGAAGCTCTTTTCGCCGAGTGTCGTGGCAGAAATTTTTGCCGAGGTAAGACCGGTACCGGCGAATGCCTCGGTTCCGATGTTTTCGATCGCAGATAGGCTTGTTTCGACGAGTGCGCTACACCCTTTGAACGCTTTGTCGCCGACGGTTTTAACGCTCGACGGCAGGGTGAGGGATGCCAGCGCTGTACATCCTTCGAACGTGCTTTCGCCGATGATTTCGACACCGGTCGGAACGGTCGCCTTGGTCAGGGCCGTACAGCCTTTGAAGGCTCCGGCTGCGATCGATGCCGTATTCTCGAAGAATTTGATCGTGCCCAGTTTGGCGTTGCCGGCTAATCCTGTCGGGAATTCCGTGGCTTCGAATTTCGCCATGTTCAGATCAAGTGTCACGGGAGCGGACTGTGCCGAGATTTTGGTGATGACGGTATTGAACTGGCTGGCGGTAAGGGCTGCATTGTCGCCTACGGTGCGCACATACAGTGCGGTGAATGTCGCGGGCAGGGTCGGAACCCAGTCGGCCTCGCGCGAAGCACGATAGTAGATGCCGTCCGTCAGTTGCTGGTCGTTGATGTCCTGCAGCGCATATCCCTGCGAGGTTACGTCCGTCCAGGCCGTTTCATAGGCATCGTAGGACGCAGCCGGAACATAGAGGATTTTTGCACCTTCCACTTTGCTGCCGGCGCTGCCGAAAGCGGAGTTTCCCAGCGAGGGCGCATTCTCGGCCCGGCAGGTAATGGTTTGCAGATTGCTTGCCGAAATGAAGGCGTTGCGTCCGATCGAGGTCACCTTTTCGCCCAGATCGATCGAGGTGACGTTGGCACAGTTCCAGAAGGCGTAATTGGCGATCGCGGGGATATCGATAATAATGCGGGTGAAGGCGCTGCAACCGCCGAACGAGCGCTCGTCGAGCGATTTCAGCGTTTCGGGGAAGGTTACGTCCTGCAACTTGCCGCAGTTGTAGAAGGCGTCGTTGCCGACAGTCTCCAGCTTGGAGGGCATATTGATTGTCGTGAGGGCCGAACATGCGTTGCACAGGTTGGCCGGAATTGCAGTCAGTGCATCGGGAAACTGTATGCGTTCCAGTGATTTGCAGTTCTTGAATACGGATGATTCTATTGTAGTCACGCTTTCCGGGATCGTGATCTCTTCGAGTCCGGTCGCTTCGAATGCTTCGGCTCCGATGCTCTTCAGTGTCGAGGGCAGGGTTACATCGGTCAGAGCTGTGCAACTGTCGAATAAGAATCGTGGAATTGCTTCCACACCTTCGGGAATTACGACCGATGTCAGCAATTTGCAGCCGTAGAACGCATAGATGTCCAATGTGCGCACCGAGGAAGGAAGCTCGATGGATTCCAGTTTGGCACAGTTGCGGAAGCAGTTCTGCCCGATGGCAGTCAGGCCTTCCGGAAAGGTTACCCGCGTCAGGTTCTCACAGCCGTAGAAAGCCCCGGAATTGTAGGTGCTGGGAGTGAAAGTCTGGATATTACGGGGCAGTGCGATCTCCTGAAGATTGGTCTTGCGGGTGAAGTCCATCGGAAATTCGGTCGTGGCGAAGGTAGCTTCACCCAGATCGATGACCGCACCGTTTGCGAGGTTGCCTGCAATCGAGGTGAGTTCTTCGGCCGAGAGGGTCGATTCGCCCAGGGTAACGACTTTCAGGTAGCCGATCGGCTCGGTCGGCAGCTCTTCCGCAACACCGGCTTCGGTCATGAAGAATGCGCCGGAGCTTTTGCAGTCGGCTTTGGCGATCTGCGTCGAGAGGCGCAGCGTGTGGCCCGGGGTGAGTGTTTTGCCTGATTTGGTTTGCAGATAAACCGAACCATCGGCGAATTTATAGACGATCGAAACCGTTGCCGTCGAAAGATCGGCGGGGTAGAGCACCATGGCGGCGAACACGTCGGTATCGTTGCTCTGCGAAGGCAGGGCGACACCCTCTTCGCCGAACGACAGGGTGACGGACGAAGAGCCTTTGCAGTCGCCCAGCTTTCCGTCGGCGAAAGCGGCTTCGCCGGCGATGGTCTGACCGCCCGATACGCTCAAGGTGATCGAGAGCAGGTTCGAGGTGACGTCGCTCGAATAGGTGTCGAACCAAACGTAGGAGGTCGCATGCTCGAGCGTAAAGGTTCCGTTTTGTGCCGTTGCATAACCGAAGTCACCGTTTTGGCCCAGGTTCAACTCTCCGGCTGCCTGCTGTGTCTGCTCGGCCGGAATCAGGGCTGTTGCGGCTGCCGGGCCGGTCAGGTTGTAAAATACGTCGTACGTGTCGGCCGTTTCGAGGGATTCGAAAACGAATGTCGCCTGGCTGCCGCCTTCGGCGATGGCTTCGCTCCGGGTATTGCGTGCCCAGATGTAGTCGTCGGCGCTCCAGAGGAACGGAACGGCTCCGTCTTCGGCTCCGCCGAAACCGGTGCGGGTGCCCCGGCCGGAGAATCCGGTCAGTACGACCTGTGCATTTTCATCAGGGGCGGGGGCGATAGGTTCTACGTCCGCATCTTTCGTACATCCTGCGAATGCGAGCAGGAATGCGCACAATATGTATAAGTAGTTTTTCATCGGTAATCTCCTTTTTATCCGTTAGTTCCACTCTTCCCATTCGCTCGATCCGGCGCCTGCGCCGCCGAGGATTTCATCGGTGGCGAGTACCTGAACCTTGGCTATGACCGTTGCGGTAGCGCCTACGGCTACGACGGATACTTCACCCGAGGTTTCGGCATATACGTTCTCCTTGGCAGGGGCTGTGATGGTCAGCACATCGCCTTCGAGCCAGGCGCGCCAGCCGTCGGGTTTGGCGATGGCGAGGTTTTCAACGCCTTTTTGGGTAACGGCGAGGTTCTGCGAAGCGCCGAATTTCAGCGTCAGCGATGTGCGCTCGATGACGAAATTCACCTCCTTGGCTTTGGGCAGAACGATCTGATCGCCGTTGGTGAGCGTGAAGGTTACGCTTTCATCGTCCTGTACGACGCTTTTGAAGAAAGAGTCGCCGTCTTCTCCCTTATCGCCGTTCGCACCGTCCTTACCGACCGCTTTGATCGGCTGTCCGTCTTCGCCTTTGATGGTTTCGCCGTCGATCTCCCAATAGCCGTCCTTGTTGATGGTCGGGGTTTTACCGTTTTGGCCCGCAACCGGAATCTTGTTCTGGTTATCGTCGAGCAACCACTGGTCATCGCCGCCCAGCGTCCAGTAGTAGATGCCTTCGAATTGCGCGATGCCGATGGCCGGCGCCGCTGCGCCGTCTTTGCCGTTGTGCAACGTGATGGTCTTGCCGTCGTTGAAAGTGATCGTGCAGCTTCCGTCTGCCGCTTCGGTGTAGTTGGTGATGAATTTGTTCTCGTTCAGGGCGTCGATGATCGTCTTGAGCGAATTGACCTGTTCCTTCATCGAAGCGATCTCCTGTTTTAGGTTTTCGATCTCCTGGCGGATTTCGGTGTCGTCGTACTTGTCGTCCGAACAGCCCCAGGTCATTGCTGCGCAGCAGGCAGCGAGAACTAACAGCGTAAAGAATTTTTTCATAATTTAAGAATTTGATTTATTGGTTGAATTTTGTTTTCCATGTTCCGCAGAATAGGCAGGCTGTATCGGAACCCGTCGGTTCGGAGGAGGGGCATTGTGCTGCGCCGAAACGACGAAGGCGTCCGCCGGAGGAAACGAATGTCCGTTCCGGAGAACGCCTGAAGCGCAGCCCGGCGAAGGCCGGGTAGAGTGAGCGCATGTCACGCCCGTTGAAATGTCAGCCGTAAAATAGCCGTAGGTCATCGATACTCCTGTCGTTTAGGTTCCTTCGGAACTTACACGCGAGGGTACGTATGAACAATACTTCGGTAAAAATTTACCGCGCTAAAAGTTAAACATTTGAAGCCGGCTAT
>ERZ1027034.376-NODE-376-length-12539-cov-7.158683_pt1 | contig 12539 bp, 9 predicted proteins | sample MGYA00519443_ERZ1027034 | MGnify/ENA primary metagenome ERZ1027034 (study PRJEB26926, sample SAMN06164787) | human gut metagenome | biome: ENVO:00009003; feature: ENVO:2100002; material: ENVO:00002003 | host: Homo sapiens | place: USA | collected 2012 ... | reverse complement strand
ACGAGATCAGCCTCGGTCTCGTGGGCTCGGAGATGTGTATAAGAGACAGTTGGTGGGCAATTACGGTGTGCCGCCTTTTACTCTCGAACCGAATGGGCTTGCCACTTTTATGGAGAGCGAGCATATCCATGCCGAAGCCATTATTGTAAGCGATTATAGCGAAAATTATAGCCATTGGAATGCGGTGGAAAGCCTCGGTGACTGGCTGAAACGCGAACAGATTCCGGGCATCACGGGCATCGATACCCGCGAACTGACAAAGGTGCTTCGCGAGCATGGGGTGATGATGGGACGTATCGCCTTTGATGATGAATCGGATGAAATGCCTGAGGCCTCTTATGCCGATGTGAATTATGTGGATAAAGTTAGCTGCAAGGAGGTTATCCGTTACAACGAAGGAACCGGTAAGAAGAAAGTGCTCCTTGTGGATTGCGGCGTCAAGCATAACATCATCCGCTGCCTGCTGAAACGTGACGTGGAAGTGATTCGCGTTCCCTGGGACTATGATTATACTGGGATGGAGTTCGACGGGTTGTTCATCTCCAACGGCCCTGGCGACCCCGATACCTGCGATGCTGCCGTGCAGCATATCCGCAAGACAATGCAGAACGAGAAACTGCCCATCTTCGGCATCTGTATGGGAAACCAGTTGCTTTCCAAAGCTGGGGGCGCCAAGATATACAAATTGAAATACGGCCACCGCAGCCATAACCAACCGGTGCGTATGGTGGGTACGGAACGTTGCTTCATCACCTCACAGAATCATGGGTATGCCGTAGACAACAACACGCTGACAGAAGACTGGGAACCGCTTTTCATCAATATGAACGATGGTTCTAATGAAGGAATCCGCCACAAACGCAATCCCTGGTTCTCCGCACAGTTTCATCCCGAAGCTGCCAGCGGGCCGACGGATACGGAGTTTCTTTTTGATGACTTTGTGAAGTTGCTTTAGTAAGAGAATTTTATCAAGAATGATTGCGTTCATAATCTCTTGATAATCAGTATGTAAAAGACGGTATAATGAGTCCCATACTGAATGTCATTCAGTCCCAGAGTGAATACCTTTCAGTCCTATACTGAATGCCATTCAATTAGTGACTGATTGTGTAAGGTAAGAGAAAGATAAGGTTTTATTACTACTATTACATTTTTAATAAACAGATATGCAAATGAAAGAAAACAATATAAAGAAAGTCCTGCTGCTCGGTTCCGGCGCACTGAAAATCGGTGAGGCAGGAGAATTTGACTACTCCGGTTCGCAGGCGCTCAAGGCATTGAAGGAGGAAGGCATCTACACGGTTCTCATCAATCCGAACATTGCCACGGTACAGACCTCGGAAGGAGTTGCCGACCAGATTTACTTCCTGCCCGTCACTCCTTACTTCGTGGAGAAGGTGATAGAGAAGGAGCGCCCGGACGGCATCATGCTTGCTTTTGGCGGACAGACGGCACTGAACTGCGGTGTCTCCCTCTATAAAGACAAGATTTTCGAGAAGTACGGCGTGACGGTTCTCGGCACTCCCGTGCAGGCCATCATTGACACGGAGGACCGTGAAATCTTTGTGCAGAAACTGAATGAGATTGATGTGAAGACCATCAAGAGCGAAGCCGTGGAGAATGCGGCGGATGCCCGTCGCGCAGCCCGGGAACTGGGATACCCGGTCATTGTCCGTGCTGCATATGCGCTTGGCGGACTGGGTTCGGGTTTTTGCGACAATGAAGAAGAGCTGAATGTGCTGGTGGAGAAAGCCTTCTCCTTCTCCCCACAGGTGCTGGTGGAGAAATCGCTGAAGGGATGGAAGGAAGTGGAATACGAGGTGGTGCGCGACCGCTTCGACAACTGCATCACGGTCTGCAACATGGAGAACTTCGACCCCCTGGGCATCCATACAGGTGAGTCCATCGTTATTGCCCCGTCACAGACGTTGAGCAATACGGACTATCATAAATTGCGTGAACTTGCTATCCGCATTATCCGTCACATCGGCATTGTGGGAGAGTGTAACGTGCAGTATGCCTACGACCCGATGAGCGAGGACTACCGGGTAATCGAGGTAAATGCACGCTTGAGCCGTTCGTCTGCACTTGCCTCTAAAGCAACGGGTTATCCGTTGGCGTTTGTAGCGGCAAAACTCGGCTTGGGCTATGGCTTGTTCGACTTGAACAACTCTGTGACAAAGACTACAAGCGCTTTCTTCGAACCCGCCCTGGACTATGTGGTCTGCAAGATACCGCGTTGGGATTTGGGCAAGTTCCACGGGGTGGACAAAGAGCTGGGTTCAAGCATGAAGTCGGTAGGCGAGGTGATGGCTATCGGCCGTACTTTCGAGGAAGCCATCCAGAAGGGGCTTCGCATGATAGGCCAGGGCATGCACGGCTTCGTAGAGAACAAGGAACTGGTGATTGCCGATTTGGACAAGGCTCTGCGCGAACCTACCGACAAACGTATCTTTGTCATCTCCAAAGCCTTCCGTGCCGGGTATACGGTGGACCAGGTGCACGAATTGACCAAGATAGACCGTTGGTTCCTGGAGAAGTTGATGAACATCATGGATACCAGCAGGGAACTGCACTCTTTTATGGCTGATGGAGAGTTGCCAATGATTCCCGTGGACTTGTTGCGTAAAGCCAAAGTACAAGGCTTCTCTGATTTCCAGATAGCCCGTGCCCTCGGCTTGGAACAAGCAATGGACGGCGAAGAAGCCATCCTTGCCGTCCGCAATTTCCGCAAGAGTGCAGGCATTCTGCCCGTAGTGAAGCAGATAGATACCCTTGCCGCCGAATATCCCGCACAGACCAACTATCTCTACCTAACGTATAGCGGCACGGCAAATGATGTCCGTTACCTCGGCGACCACAAGTCCATCGTCGTATTGGGCTCCGGCGCCTACCGCATCGGTTCTTCCGTAGAGTTCGACTGGTGCGGCGTGCAGGCCCTGAACACCATCCGCCAGGAAGGCTACCGCAGTGTCATGATAAACTACAACCCCGAAACCGTGTCTACGGACTATGACATGTGCGACCGTCTTTACTTCGACGAGCTCACCTTCGAGCGCGTGATGGATATTCTCGAACTGGAGAATCCCCACGGGGTGATTGTCTCTACCGGTGGTCAGATACCGAATAACCTTGCCCTGCGCCTCGATGCGCAGAAGGTACCTATTCTCGGCACAAGCGCCAGGAGCATCGACAATGCCGAAGACCGTGACAAGTTCTCCGCCATGCTCGACCGCATTGGTGTAGACCAACCCGAATGGCGGGCGCTGACCTCCCTGGAGGACATCAACGCCTTTGTGGATAAGGTGGGCTTCCCGGTATTGGTCCGTCCTTCCTACGTATTGTCCGGCGCTGCGATGAACGTCTGTTCCAACCGGGAGGAGCTGGAACGCTTCCTGAAGCTGGCGGCGAATGTCAGCAAGAAACATCCCGTAGTGGTGAGCCAGTTCATTGAGCATGCCAAGGAGGTGGAGATGGATGCTGTGGCGCAAGATGGAGAGATTATCGCGTATGCCATCAGTGAGCATATCGAGTTTGCCGGGGTGCATTCCGGTGACGCTACCATCCAGTTCCCGCCACAAAAGTTGTATGTGGAGACGGTGCGCCGCATCAAGCGCATCAGCCGTGAGATTGCGCGCGAATTGAACATCTCCGGTCCGTTCAATATCCAGTATCTGGCACGCGAGAACGACATCAAGGTGATTGAGTGCAATCTCCGTGCCAGCCGTTCGTTCCCGTTTGTCAGCAAGGTGCTGAAGATAAACCTTATTGAACTTGCCACGAAGGTGATGCTCGGCATTCCGGTACAGAAGCCGGACAAGAATCTGTTCGATTTGGACTATGTAGGTATCAAAGCGAGTCAGTTCTCCTTCAACCGTTTGCAGAAGGCCGACCCGGTACTGGGAGTGGATATGGCAAGTACGGGCGAGGTGGGTTGCATCGGTAGTGATACTTCCTGCGCCATTCTCAAGGCGATGCTCTCTGTGGGATATCGTATTCCGGAGAAAAATATCCTGCTTTCTACCGGTACTCCGAAGCAGAAAGTAGACATGCTTTCTGCCGCGCGTATGCTTCAGAAGAAAGGGTATAAAATATTTGCCACGGGTGGTTCCAGCAACTTCCTTACGGAGAACGGTGTGGAGAATACGCGCGTCTACTGGCCCAGCGAACCCGAACGCCAGCCGCAGGCACTCGATATGCTGCACCGCAAGGAGATAGACATGGTTGTCAATATCCCGAAGAACCTCACCGCAGGCGAGTTGGATAACGGCTACAAGATACGCCGCGCCGCCATCGACCTCAATATTCCGCTGATAACGAATGCCCGTCTGGCAAGTGCGTTCATCAATGCATTCTGCACGATGACGCCGGATGATTTGGCTATTAAGTCGTGGGCGGAGTACAAATGATAATTTAATGTGCTATCTTTGCTAAAAACTTAGTCTATGGAAACAATTTTGACCCAATACTATCAATCTCCTTATGGCGAGTTGCTTCTCGGCTCTTTCGGCGATAAACTCTGCTTATGCGACTGGATGCTGAACGAGAAACGTAGAGTGACCATTGATAAGCGCATACGGCAGGCACTGCATGCCGATTATGAGGAAGGCACTTCGGAAGTTATTTCGCGGGCAATCATCCAGCTGGATGAGTATTTTGCCCGTAAGCGGACCATATTCGATGTTCCACTGCTTGCAGTCGGAACAGAATTCCAGCGAATGGTGTGGCAGGAGTTGCAGAACATTCCTTACGGAACAACAGTGTCCTACGGCGAACTTTCACGAAAACTGGGCAATCCGAAAGCCGTACGCGCGGTGGCGGCTGCCAATGGGGCGAATTCCCTTTCGATATTCATCCCCTGCCATCGGGTGGTGGGCAGCAACCATACGCTGATAGGCTATGCCGGTGGACTGGCAGCCAAGCAAGGGATGCTGGCATTGGAAGCGGACTCTTGCGACGGACCGTCAGGCTCCCGTATAGGACAGCTGTTTTGAGGTCAGGTTTGTTTCTGGTATTCCGCCGGTGTCATCCCCGTCATACGTTTGAAGAACTTCGAGAAGAACGACGGATTGGGAAAGTTCAGTTCGTCTGATATTTGAAACACCAGTAGATTACTGTGTTTCAGCAATACTTTGGCTTCGAGGATAACTGCTTGATTAATCCATTGCATCACGGTTTGTCCGCTTGTTTCACGTATCACCGAGCTCAGATAGTGCGGTGTCAGGCATAGTTTGTCGGCATAGAAGTTGACGCTGCGTTCGTGCTTGCTGTGTTGGTTCACCAAAGCGATGAAGCGGCGGAATAGCTCTTCCTGGCGTGAAAGGCGTGACGGAGTTGACTTGCATGTGTGCTCGTGGATATACTTAAGGTTATAGAGAAGTGAGACAATCAAGTGCTGTACAGCTCCGCGGCGGTAGGGCAAACAATGTAGTATATTCCACAATAAAGAGAAGAAGCTGCTGATGTGTGCCCATTCCTCGTTGTTGCATGAAAGGCGGATTCCGTTTCGTGTATAAGCTTCCGAAAGAATGGAATTCTGTAGTACGGGCAGAAAATTGGCAGTGGGCATGATGACTTGGAATTCGTAGTCGGGACTGACTTCCGATATTTCTATCAGCGAATTGTCAGGGATGATAATAATATCGTGGGCTGTAGCTTCATATTCGATAAGATTGATGGAGATTCGGCCCTTACCTTGCATGATGCGTACAATCCTTCCTTCTTTGGCACGATAAGGTTGCTGGGTGCGGAATAGCCTGAATCCCATTGCTTGAAAACTGATGACCATTCCCAAATCGTCGTTTATAAATCTGTATTCGGAATGTTCTATAAAATCCGGATTGTTGCGGATGTCCTCGAATGCGACGCTTATCGGTTTGTTCTTTTCCATATCTTTCCCTTTATGAATAATGTATATTTCCACCGCAAAGATAATAAAGTGTTCCTATTATTTGTCTTTTTCTACGAAATGTCGTACTATTAGAACATCTTTGCGCACAAATGGATTGTAAGGTTATAGGGTTATGCCTTTATCTTTGCATGTGTATAGAACAAAACCATGTAGAATAAACAAGAAACAGAATGGATATGAAACGAACCGTTTTCTTTTTTACCCTTTCTCTTGCCGCCATGCTGGCACATGCCCAGCTCACGTTGGAAGAGTGCCAGCGCCGGGCGCAAGACAATTATCCGTTGGTCAGGCAATACGGACTGATAGAAAAGGCACGCGGGTACGACCTCTCCAATGCCGGAAAAGGTTACTTGCCCCAGTTTTCCCTATCCGGCAAGGCCACGTACCAGAGTGACATCACCCGGCTACCGGTCGAAATCCCTAATCTCGACATCAAGACTGCTTCGAAAGACCAGTACCAGGTGATGCTCGAAGTGCAGCAGACCCTCTGGGATGGTGGGGATATACGTTCCAGAAAACGATTGACGTGTGCCGCCTCGGAAGTGGAACTGGAAAAACAGCATGTAGACATGTATGCCTTGACTGACCGGGTGAACCAGCTCTTTTTCGGCATCCTGCTGTTGGACGAACAGCTGAAACAGAACAGCCTCTTGCAAGAAGATTTAGGAAGAACCCACAAGCAGGTAGCCGACTATATAGCCAATGGCATCGCCACCCTGAGCGACCTGGATGCAGTCAGCGTAGAGCAACTGAACACCAGGCAGCACCGTGTGGAATTGGAGACCACCCGCCGTGCATACCTCAGCATGCTTGCTGCCTTTACGGGCAAGGATCTCTCTTCCGAAACGGTTTTATTGAAACCGGCTGCCGAAGAAAACATAGACCGGCAGATGAACAACCGCCCCGAACTTCGTTGGTACGATGCGCAGGGAGAGCAACTCCGCCAGCAGGAGGCAGCCTTGAACACCCGGTTGATGCCGCGTTTCGGCCTTTTTGTGCAAGGGGCATACGGCAATCCGGGGTTGAATATGCTGAAAGATGAATTCAACGCCTATTACATGGCGGGGGTGCGCATGTCCTGGAATTTCGGCAGTCTGTATACGTTGAAGAACGACCGCCGCAGGATAGACAATACCCGCCAACAGATAGAGACCGGCCGGGATGTGTTCCTCTTCAACACCCGCCTGCAGGCTACGCAGCAGGATGCGGGCGTCGTATCCATGCGCCGCCAGATGGCGGATGATGACGAGATTATCCGTCTGCGCGGGAATATCCGCCGTGCAGCCGAGGCCAAGGTGCAGAACGGGACAATGACCGTGACCGATATGTTGCGGGAGATTACCAACGAAAGCATGGCGCGACGGACCAAGGCATTGCATGAGGTGCAGTTGCTGATGAACATCTGGCAACTGAAATATACGCTGAACAATTAATGACTATAATCCGTAATTTATAACTTGAAATAGTATGAAATCATTGAATTTATTTCCTTTTTTATTTCTCCTTGCCGCCTGCACCGGCGGCACTCCGAAATATGATGCGACGGGAACGTTCGAGGCTACCGAAGTCATCGTTTCTGCCGAGGCGTCCGGAAAACTGCTGAGTTTCGACATCGAGGAAGGCGCGATGCTGAAAGACGGGCAGGAGGTAGGCATTATAGATACCGTCCAACTCTATCTGAAGAAACTCCAGTTGGAGGCCAGTGTCAAGTCCGTGGAAGGCCAGCGGCCCGATATCCTGAAGCAAGTAGCCGCCACTCAGGAACAGATTGTGCAGGCACGGCGCGAGCGCGACCGTGTGTCCAACCTGCTCCGTGTGGGTGCCGCCAACCAGAAGCAGCTCGATGATGCCGAGTCCCTTCTCGAAGTCCTCCGCAAGCAGCTCGACGCACAGAACTCCACCCTGCGCAACAGCGACCGCAGCCTGACTTGGCAAAGTTCTTCCGTCGGCATCCAGGTGGCGCAGATAGAAGACCAGCTGCGCAAATGCCACATCACCTCTCCGCTGACGGGAACCGTCCTTGCCAAATATGCCGAAGCCGGAGAGCTGGCTGCTCCCGGCACCCCTCTTTTCAAAGTGGCGGATATGGAGCAGATTTACCTCCGTGCCTACATCACCTCCGAGCAGCTTGCCGAAATCAAGCTGGGGCAGCAAGTGAAGGTTTATGCGGATTATGGAAAGGAAGTGCGGAAAGAATACCCCGGCATCGTCACCTGGATTTCCGATACGTCCGAATTCACTCCAAAAACTATCCTGACGAAAGACGAGCGCGCCAATCTGGTCTATGCCGTAAAGATTGCCGTGAAGAATGACGGGATGCTGAAAATAGGAATGTATGGAGGCTGTAACTTTAACTAATATCTCCAAGCGTTACGGCAGCGTGGAAGCCCTGCGGGGCGTCTCTCTGTCAGTAGCTCCCGGTGAGCTTTTCGGCATCATCGGGCCGGACGGTGCGGGCAAGACATCGCTTTTCCGCATCCTCACCACCTTGCTGCTTGCCGATGGAGGCTCGGCTTCGGTCTGCGGTCTGGATGTGGTGAAGGACTACAAAGCCATCCGCAGGCGGGTGGGGTATATGCCCGGACGCTTCTCCCTCTATCCGGACTTGACGGTAGAGGAGAATCTCAATTTCTTCGCCACCGTCTTCCACACCACCATCGAGGAGAATTATGATTTGGTGCGCGACATTTACCGGCAGATAGAACCTTTCCGCAAGCGCCGCGCCGGGGCGTTGTCCGGCGGCATGAAGCAGAAACTCGCCCTCAGCTGTGCCCTTATCCATAAACCGGATGTCCTCTTCCTGGACGAACCCACTACCGGCGTCGACCCCGTGTCCCGCAAGGAATTCTGGGGAATGCTCCGCCGGCTGAAGGAGCAGGGCATCACCATCATTGCTTCCACCCCCATCATCGACGAAGCGCGCCAATGCGACCGCATCGCCTTCATCAACGAAGGGGAGATAAAAGGCGTCGATACCCCCGACCGCATCCTGACACGCTTTGCGGGCATCCTCTGCCCTCCGGGCTTGCAGCACGAACGGGTGGAAAACCACGAAAACAATGTGATTGAAGTGGAAGGGCTGACCAAGCGTTTCGGTAACTTCACCGCCGTAGACCACATCTCCTTCCAAGTCCATCGGGGCGAGATTTTCGGTTTCCTGGGAGCCAACGGGGCAGGCAAGACCACCGCCATGCGCATGCTTACGGGGCTTAGCCGTCCCACCGGCGGCAAGGCGTGCGTGGCAGGCTTCGATGTGGCTTCCCAAACCGAAGAAGTGAAGAAGAACATCGGCTATATGAGCCAGAAATTCTCCCTCTACGAAGACCTCAAGGTGTGGGAGAATATTCGCCTCTTTGCCGGTATCTACGGCATCCCCGAAGCGGAGATTGCTCCCAAAACGGAGGAGCTGCTTCTCCGCCTCGGGCTGGAAAAGGAACGGGACACACTGGTGAAAAGCCTTCCACTGGGCTGGAAGCAGAAGCTGGCTTTCTCCGTCTCCATCTTCCACCGGCCCAAAATTGTCTTTCTGGATGAGCCTACGGGTGGGGTGGACCCTGCCACACGACGCCAGTTCTGGGAACTGATTTACCAGGCTGCCGACGAGGGCATCACCGTCTTTGTCACCACCCACTTTATGGATGAGGCGGAGTATTGCGACCGTATCTCCATCATGGTAGACGGTGTAATCCGGGCACTCGACACTCCCGAGAAGTTGAAACGGCAGTTTAATGCCACGACAATGGACGATGTTTTTCAGCAACTGGCTCGTCAAGCGGTGCGAACTGCCGACTGAGAATCTGTGAAATCCGCGTTATCCGAGCCTAAATATAAATATAGACAATGAAACAATTCATATCTTTCATTCGAAAAGAGTTCTTCCACATCTTCCGCGACCGGCGCACGATGTTGATTCTGCTGGGCATGCCCATTGTGCAGATTATCCTTTTCGGTTTTGCCATCACCACCGAGGTGAAGAACGTGCGTGTGGCGGTGCTCGACCCGTCGAATGACGTAGTTACCCGCCGCATCATCGACCGTATGGATGCAAGCGAATACTTCACCGTCATCCGCCGCCTGCATTCTCCCGCCGATATGGAGGCTTCTTTCGGAAGAGGGGAAGTTGACATGGCACTGGTTTTCAGCGAGCGTTTCTCGGACAAGCTTTATACCGGCGAGGCGCGCGTGCAGCTTGTCTCCGACGCCACAGACCCCAATATGGCGACTATGCAGGCCGGTTATGCCGCAAATATCATCTCCTCTGCCGGGCAGGAGATGCTTCCGCCGGGAGTGCATGCCGCTGCCATCGTACCCCAGCTCAAACTGCTGTACAATCCGCAGATGAAGAGTGCCTATAACTTCGTGCCGGGTGTCATGGGGCTTATCCTGATGCTGATTTGTGCCATGATGACCTCCATCTCCATTGTGCGCGAAAAGGAGACGGGGACGATGGAAGTCCTGCTGGTTTCTCCCGTCAAACCGCTTTTCATCATTCTGGCAAAGGCGGTGCCCTATTTTGTGCTGTCATTTGTCAACTTGACCACCATTCTTCTGCTTTCAGTCTATGTGCTCGACGTTCCCGTGGCGGGCAGCTTGTTCTGGCTGGTGCTGGTGTCGCTGCTATTCATCTTTGTCTCCCTGGCGCTGGGGCTGCTGATTTCCACAGTCACCCGGACGCAGGTTGCTGCCATGCTGGTGTCCGGACTGATGCTGATGATGCCCACCATGCTGCTTTCGGGCATGATATTCCCCATTGAGAGCATGCCGGTTATCCTGCAGGCCATTTCAGCTGTGCTTCCTGCCCGCTGGTATATCCAGGCGGTGCGTAAGCTGATGATTGAGGGAGTGGATGTCTCGCTTGTGCTGATGGAGGTCGGCATACTTGCCACGATGGCGGTATTGCTGATAACGGTGAGCTTCAAGAAGTTCAGGCATCGGCTTGAGTAAAGAGCGGATATAAAATCTTTAAAATATCGTCTTATGATAAAGTTTCTCATTGAAAAGGAATTCAAGCAGTTGTTCCGCAACTCCTTCCTGCCCAAGCTGATTTTTATTTTCCCGTGCATGATTATGATACTGATGCCTTGGGCCGCCAATCTGGAGATAAAGAACATCAATCTGAATATAGTGGACAATGACCACAGCGTCTTGTCCCGCCGTCTGGTAGATAAAATCGGCGCATCCACTTATTTCCGCCTGACAGCGCTTCCCGATACATACGATGAGGCTTTGCTCGCCATTGAAGCCGGTTCGGCAGATGTCGTGCTGGAGATTCCCCGTGATTTCGAAAAGGATTGGGTGAAGGGAGAGGCGCCCCGTCTGCTGGTGGCGGCCAATGCCGTGAACGGCACGAAGGGCAGTCTGGGAGGTTCCTACTTGTCTTCCATCATCAGTGACTATACCCGTGAACTGGGTTCGGAGTCGTCTTCGCAAGGGCTTGCCGGGAAGCCGCTTCCCCGGGTGGACATCGCTACGCAGAACCTTTACAACCCCACGCTGAACTACAAGCTTTTCATGATTCCTGCCCTCATGGTGATGCTGCTGACCCTGATTTGCGGTTTTCTCCCTGCCCTCAATGTGGTGGGCGAGAAGGAGGCGGGCACCATCGAGCAGATAAATGTCACCCCCGTCCACAAGTTCACCTTCATTGCCGCCAAGCTGATACCTTACTGGCTGATAGGCCTGGTGGTGCTCACCATCTGTTTCGTGCTGGCATGGCTGCTTTACGGCATTCTGCCGGCGGGGCATTTCCTCACTATCTATGGCATGGCTCTGGTGTTTCTGCCGGTGGTGTCGGGATTCGGGCTGGTCATATCCAATCATTCGGCCACGTTGCAGCAGGCGATGTTCGTCATGTGGTTCTTCATGCTTGTCCTTATTCTGATGAGCGGTCTTTTCACTCCTATCCACAGCATGCCCGAATGGGCGCAATGGATTACGCGTATCAATCCGCTGCGCTATTTTGTAGAGATAATGCGTAGCATCTATCTCCGTGGCGGCGGATTTGCCGAACTGCTGCCGCAGTTGGGAGCCTTGTTGGTCTTTGCATTGGTCTTCAATCTGTGGGCGGTAAAAAGTTATAGGAAAAGCAGTTAACCGAGTTTTCTATATTAGCATCCCATTTGGCTCTTTTTCTTGAAGAAGGGCTACACCATTTGCCTTGGATAGCTACACCCTTTTGTGTTTAAGGCTACACCATGAGGAGGAAAAGGTGTAGCCCTTTTATTATGGATAATGAAAGCTGTTTTTTGTGTGGAAAAAGGAGGGCTAGTAGTGATATCTATCTAATGATGAAAAAAATCTATTGTGCTTAGTAATTGGTTGATTAATAGTAGTATGGATGCGAGAAGGAAGGTGTTTTTTAAACGTTCGTTTAAAAAACGTCAATATTTAGGAAGTGATAAAAGAGGATTTTATCTAAAAAATAGCAAGAAGTAAAGAATACGTATACTTCATTCAACATATTAATTAACAGCGAATTATATGATAGAAAAGTATTTTTATAGAATATTTTTATTAAACATTTTGCGGGATTCAAAAATAGACCTTATCTTTGCGAACATTAAACGAACGTTTAAAAAACACCTCTGTGTATATAACCTGTCTCTTATACACATCTGACGCTGCCGAC
>ERZ1027034.368-NODE-368-length-12619-cov-5.391993_pt1 | contig 12619 bp, 19 predicted proteins | sample MGYA00519443_ERZ1027034 | MGnify/ENA primary metagenome ERZ1027034 (study PRJEB26926, sample SAMN06164787) | human gut metagenome | biome: ENVO:00009003; feature: ENVO:2100002; material: ENVO:00002003 | host: Homo sapiens | place: USA | collected 2012 ... | reverse complement strand
AGATGTGTATAAGAGACAGAAAGACTATTGACAATTTGAAGATATTGTAGTACAATAATTGTGAAATAAGTTCAAATTTTAAAGGCGGAGCTCTTCCGCCTTTAAATGACACAGAGATGTAAACGAATACAACTTATAAGGAGAATTTTTATGAGGTTAAAAAAACTAATGGCAGTGGCTTGTGCCGCCGCCCTTACAGTGACAGCTTTCGCAGGCTGCTCAAAAAAGAACGATTCCTCCAGCGGCTCTGACAGCAAGGGCGACGCTAAGAAGGAGTATTACAACGCTCAGCCTGTTGACACTGGCTGGGAGTGGGGAAATGTCGAGATAGTTGACGGTGGTTTTATCCCTGACGTCATCTATAACCCTACTGAGGAGGGGCTTATCTACGCCAGAACAGATATGGGCGGCGCTTATAAGTATAATAAGGATACTCAGCGCTGGGAGTGTATAACAGATTGCTTTGGCGGCGACGATTGGAACTATAACGGAACAGAGAGCCTTGCAACTGACCCTGTTGAGCCAAACAGAGTTTATCTTGCGGCTGGTACATACTCCACAAACAACGGTGCAATATTTGCTTCTGACGATTACGGCAAGAACTGGACTATCTGCGAAATGCCTTTCGGCATGGGCGGTAACGAGGTCGGAAGAGGCTGCGGTGAAAGACTTCAGGTAGACCCTAACGATAACTCTATACTTTATTTCGGCTCAAGAGCTGACGGACTTTGGAAGTCCACAGACTATGGCGCAACATGGAACGAGGTCACTTCATTCCCTACAAAGGGTGGATATACTGAAGACGGATATTCTATCGGACTTACATTCGTGGCATTCGATAAATCAAGCTCTGAAAAGGGTCAGGCAACAAAGACAATAATCGTTGGCTCAGCAGGAACACAGGGGGATTATCTCTATCGTTCTGATGACGCAGGCGAAACCTGGACAGCTATCCCTAATCCAAAGTCTGAGGCTACAGGCGACAAGACCGAGAAGCTCAAGCCTTGTCAGGGCGAGATATCTTCTGACGGATATCTCTATTCAACATGGTCTTATAAGGTAGGACCAAACGGTGCTTCTGACGGAGCAGTTCAGAAGTATAACCTTAAAACAGGTGAGTGGACAGAGATAACTCCTGAGAGATCTTATACTTGCGGTTACAATGGTATCTCAGTAAACCCTAACGACCCTAACATGATAGTATGCACAACTCTTGACCTTTGGGCATATTACGACAACCTTTTCGTTTCCTATGACGGAGGCGAAACTTGGAACGGCATTTGGGGCAGTGACGAGAATGGCAAAGAGGTAAACAACTTTAATCTCGATATAAGCAATGCTCCTTGGCTGGATTGGCAGGGACAGCTCAAGCCGGGCTGGTGGATGACAGGCGTTGCTATCAACCCGTTCAACCCAGATGAGGTTCTTTACACAACAGGTGCAACTATCTTTGGCACATCAAATCTTTCAAAGATAAAGGACGAGCCTGTTGACATAAGCGTAAAGGCAATGGGCATTGAAATGACAGCTATCTTTGACTTCGTTTCACCTCTCGATAATGGCGAGGGTACTCCTGAGCTTTATTCAACAATGGGTGACCTTTACGGCTTCCGTCATGATGATGTAACAAAAGCTCCGCAGGAGCATTATGGCGACTTCAAGGCGACCTCTATAGACTGTGCGGCACAGGATTATAAGATAGTAGTAAGAGCGACAGACGATGGCGACGGCTCGGTTTACTATTCAACAGATGCAGCCGAAACTTGGCAGGCAGTGGAAACACTTCCGGAGGGTGTTGGCAAAAAAGCAGGCGGCACAGCTAAGCTTTCCGCTGACGGCAAGACCATTTTCTATCAGAGCGGCACAACAGGCGTTGCTGCGGCAGTAACAAGCGACTTTGGCAAAACATGGACTACCTGCGAGGGACTACCTGCCGGTGCAGTAATTGAAACAGATAAGGTAAATCCTGATAAGTTCTACGGCTCATATGACGGAACGTTCTATATGAGCACAGACGGCGGAAAGACTTTCAGTCCTATAGCAAATATGCTGGTTTCAGCAACATCAATGAAAGCTTGTCCTGATACAGAGGGCGACCTTTGGATACCTGTAGGTGCGGGCGGAGTTTACTATCTTGACTCATCAACAGGCACTCTCGCTCCTACATCTCAGGACGTTACACTGTGCGATGCTATTGGCATTGGCAAAGCTGAAAAGGACGGCGACTACATGGCACTCTACATGATGGGCGAGGCAAACGGCGACGGCTACGGAATCTACCAGTCCACCGACAAGGGAGTAACATGGAAGCGTATCAATGATGACACACAGAAGTGGGGCAACGTTAGAAAGATAATCAGCGGCGACCCTAAGGTATACGGCAGAGTTTATGTAGGCACTGACGGACGTGGTATCATTATGGGAAACGTTAAGCAGTAATACATTATAATATAGCGAACAGAGCGGTGCAGATAGTGCCGCTCTGTTTTTGTCTTTGCCCGAATGTCAGGCGTTTCCGCATCTTGCATAAGTGAATAAAATCGGAGGTGCAGATTTTTGTTATTATGTTACTGTAAGAACAGATCAGAAGATACAGACAACAGAAAGGGGCGCTTAATATGAACGATGCAAATAAAGAAACAAACGTAGCTTATGAAGAGCCGAAAAAGAAAGTGCATATAAAGCTGCTGATATTCCTTGCGCTGATAGCGGCGCTGGTCATATGTTGGGGGCTGAAAATCGTGACGTTTTATTACAAAACTCACGGCATATGGGGATACTATTTTTATAAGGGCTGTGATGCGGAGGTCGTCCACCAACTGCCAGAGGGTCTCACTGACGAGGATATCTCAAATGCGGTAATAATGCGCACATACAATAGAGGCGAAGCAAATGACTATGAGAATGCAGGCAAAAACGACTTTTTTGTGGAATCCCATTATCTTATGGGCGTGCAGAGTATCAACGATGAGAACTGCAAGGTCTATATACTGAGCAATGACGGACATTATAAAGGTGCGGGCAATATGTACAGCGGCGGTCTGGTCGTAAGAATGTTGGACTTTAAAAAGCAGGACGACAATTGGACAATGACCAAGATGTGGGAGCCAAGAGGCGGAGCAATGTATGAAGGCTCGATCAGGGAAACTATCCCCTCTGAGCTTGCTGATCTTATATTCAGCGATGAGGAAACAGAGATCAAAAAGACGATCACCGATGAAACGGAAGAGAAGGTCAAGGCGTACTATGACACTGACGAAGTGGCATAATATAAACTTTGTATAACATGATACAGCAAAATGGGACGTCGAGGACGCTGTCCCCCTATACCATACCTCTTGTAAGGGCGACCTGTGGTCGCCCGTTATTTTTGCAATAGCAAAATTATTGCGGTAAATAGTAGCATTTTACCCTGCTAAAGCCCCGAAAAACCGACTTTTGCAGCGAATGTGAATAAAATGTAGCGGCAAATGATACACTAAGTGAAAATTGTGCAGTGTGCATAAAATGATAAATGAAAATTGATAAAAATTCTATATTGTAATTTGTCTGTAACCGCTTGCAAATGGTGTAAAAGTAGTGTATAATAATACTTGCGTGACTGCACAGTGTATTTAATGTACACGATGATGATATGCGATGAAGCGGAAGGTTGCTGACAGTTGGTCAGGTAATTTCCGTGGAGTATGTCCGATTTTAAACCGGGCGACTGTTAATACCGAACACAGTATGTGCTTATGCTTCTTGCGATAGCGGATAAGGTCTGCTTTAGCGTGAGTATGTGTGATGCTGTGTGCGCTGTTTTCTGAGTCCGAAAGCCTTGTGGGTTTCGGAATTTTTTATGAGAATGGCAGGGAACACACGGCAGAGTGTAAACGGGTATCAACAGAAAGCTTTTAAAGCTCGAACCTGTCAATTGCGTAAGCGATCGGCACGCCTCGATCATTTACGCAATTGACTGAGGCTTGAGTGAAAGAAAGCTGCCCCCTAAACTTTTTTAATTTGCACAAGGAGGCGATTTAAGTGGCAGTCAATGAAAAGATCAGAATCAAGATCAAGGGTTACGAGCATGCGGTTGTAGACGCAGCTGCAGCAAAGATCGTTGAGGCTGTTAAGCGTTCAGGCGCACAGGTTTCAGGTCCTATCCCACTTCCTACAGACAAAGAGGTAATCACGATCCTCAGAGCTGTACACAAGTACAAGGATAGCCGTGAGCAGTTCGAGATGAGAACTCACAAGAGACTTATCGATGTTCTGAGACCTACAAAGGAAACAACAGCAGCTCTTGAAAATCTTGAACTTCCTGCAGGCGTTAACATTGTTATGGAGATCAAGTAATCTCCAAATGAGATCGCGTGCGATCTCAAAAAAACATTTAACACGCAGGTCACGTCGGACAAATCCGACCAATAACCACATAGGAGGAAAACATAATGCAAAAGGGAATCATCGGTAAGAAAATCGGTATGACACAGATTTTCGATGAAGCAGGAAAAGTAATTCCTGTAACAGTTGTTGAAGCTGGTCCTTGCGTTGTCGTTCAGAAGAAGACAGTTGAGAATGACGGCTATGAGGCTGTTCAGCTTGGCTATGGCGACATTAGAGTGAAGAGAGTAAACAAGCCTCTTCAGGGTCACTTCAAGAAGGCTGACGTTGCAATGAAGAGAACTCTTAAGGAGTTCAGACTTGCTGACACATCAGCTCTTAATGTTGGAGATATCGTAAAGGCTGACACATTTGCTGCAGGCGACATCGTTGATGTCAGCGGTACAAGCAAGGGTCACGGATTCTCCGGTACGATCAAGCGTCACAACAACTCAAGACTTAAGGAAACTCACGGTACAGGTCCTGTACACAGACACGCAGGTTCTATGGGTGCTTGTTCATCACCTTCAAGAATCTTCAAGGGCAAGGGTATGCCTGGTCAGTACGGTAACGTAAAGGTAACTGTACAGAATCTTGAGATCGTCAAGGTAGACGCAGAAAACAATCTTATCGCAATCAAGGGCGCAATTCCTGGACCAAAGAACGGTACAGTTACAATTTGCGACTGCGTTAAGAAGGCTTAGTGGAAGGAGGAATCATAATGTCACAGATTTCAGTATTTGATATGACAGGCAAAAAGGTTGCCGACACTGAGCTTAACGATGCTATTTTCGGTATCGAGCCAAACAAGGCTATCATGCACGCTATGGTTGTAAATTATCTTGCAAACCAGAGACAGGGCACACAGTCAACTCTTACAAGAACAGAAGTAAGAGGCGGTGGTAGAAAGCCATGGAGACAGAAGGGAACAGGTCACGCAAGACAGGGTTCTATCAGAGCTCCACAGTGGGTACACGGTGGTGTTGCTCTCGGTCCTAAGCCAAGAGATTACAGCTATTCACTTAATAAAAAGGAAAGAAGACTCGGTATGAAGTCTGCACTTTCAACAAAGGTCGTTGACGAGAATCTCGTAGTTGTTGATTCAATCAAGCTCGAGAGCTACAAGACAAAGGCAGTTGTTGAGATGCTCAAGGCACTTGGTGCTGAGGGTAAGGCTCTCATCGTTACAGCAGAGTCTGACAAGACTGTTGTCAAGAGTGCAGCCAACATTCCTGGCGTTAAGACAGCTACTGTAAATACTCTCAGTGTTTACGACATTCTGAACTATGATAAGTTTATCGTTTCTTCAGAGGCTGTAAAGAAGATTGAGGAGGTTTACGCATAATGAGAACTGCTCAAGATATTATTTTAAAGCCAGTTATCACTGAAGACTCTATGGACAGACTTCAGGCTAACAGATACACTTTCAAGGTCGCTAAGGACGCTAACAAGATCGAGATCGCTAAGGCAGTTGAAGAGCTTTTCAACGTAAAGGTAGCTAAGGTAAACACGATCAGCGTTAAGGGTAAGCAGAAGAGAATGGGAAGAAGCGTAGGCTACAGACCAGACTGGAAAAAAGCGATCGTTACTCTTGAGGGTGACAAGACAATCGAATTCTTCGAGGGCTTGTTCTAAATCCTCTAAAAGAGGTGCAGCGTAAGGCTGCATTGCTCCGAAGAACTTCATGAATACCGAGAAGCCTTCGGAAAGGTCTTGCGAGGCGGCGAGGACCGCTCATCATTTCACCGCAGGACGTAAGTATGGAAGGGCGCTTGGCATGAAAACGCTTTGACCTTTTCGCAAAACTCAGATAAGGAGTGAATTTCAAATGGCAATAAAGAGCTACAAGCCTACAACAGCCGGCAGAAGAGGTATGACAGTTACCGATTATTCCGAGCTTTCAAAGGTTGCTCCATGTAAGTCTCTGCTTGAGCCACTCAAGAAGAACTCAGGTAGAAACAGCTACGGTAGAATCACTGTTCGTCACAGAGGCGGCGGAGTAAGAAGAAAATACCGTGTAATTGATTTTAAGAGAAACAAACTCGATATGAACGCAACAGTTCTTACTATCGAGTACGATCCAAACCGTTCAGCATTCATTGCTCTTGTAGAGTATGAGGACGGCGAGAAGAGATACATCATCGCACCTTATGGTCTTAAGGTTGGTGACGTTATCAGAGCAGGTGCAGACGCAGACATCAAGCCTGGTAATGCACTTGCAATGATCAACATTCCTGTTGGTACTTTCATCCACAACATCGAGCTTTATCCTGGTAAGGGCGCACAGCTCGTTCGTTCAGCAGGAAACATGGCTCAGCTCATGGGTAAGGAAGACAACTACGCACTTGTAAGACTTCCTTCAGGCGAGATGAGAAAGGTCCCTGTAAACTGCATGGCTACAATCGGTCAGGTAGGAAACATCGACCATGAGAACGTAAATATCGGTAAGGCAGGTAGAAAGCGCCATATGGGCTGGAGACCTACCGTTAGAGGTTCTGTAATGAACCCATGCGATCACCCACACGGTGGTGGTGAGGGTCGTGCTCCAGTTGGTAGACCAACTCCAGTTACACCTTGGGGTAAGCCTACAATGGGATACAAGACCCGTGCTAAGCATCATCGCTCCGATAAGTTTATCGTAAAACGCAGAAACGGTAAGTAATGCTGAAAGGAGGCAGATGATCAATGGGTAGAAGTGTCAAGAAGGGACCATACGTACAGGAGGTCCTTTACAAGAGAGTTAAGGCAATGAACGATGCAGGCGAGAAGAAGGTGCTCAAGACATGGAGCAGAGCTTCTACAATATTCCCTGAATTCGTTGGTCACACATTCGCAGTTCACGACGGACGTAAGCACGTTCCTGTATATGTAACAGAGGACATGGTTGGTCACAAGCTGGGAGAGTTCGCTCCAACAAGAACATTCAAGGGTCATGCAGGTTCAAAGACCTCAAACAACGGTAAGTAGTGCGGAAGGAGGAATACAAATGGAAGCAAAAGCAATTCTGAGAAATGCTCGTATTGCTCCTCGTAAGGTACAGATCGTTCTCGATCTGATCAGAGGAAAAGACTATGATGTTGCAATGGCAACAGTAAAGCATACACCAAAGGCTGCAAGTGAATATCTTGAGAAGCTTCTGAAGTCCGCCGCTCACAACGCTGAGAACAACCATAACATGGATAAGAACAACCTTTACGTTGCAGAGTGCTATGTTTGTCCAGGACCGATAATGAAGAGAATCATGCCAAGAGCACAAGGCAGAGCATATAGAATCCTTAAGAGAACATCACACGTTACGATCGTTCTTAAGGAAAAGGAATAAGCTGAAAGAGGAGGTAAACTATGGGACAGAAAGTAAATCCACACGGACTTCGTGTCGGTGTGATTAAGAATTGGGACTCCCGCTGGTTTGCAGAAAAGGGTACTTTTGGCGATACACTGGTTGAGGATTACAACGTTCGTAACTTCATTCTTAAAGAGCTGAATACAAGATCAAAGAATCCAGCAGATAAGTGCGTATACGCCGGCGTTCCAAAAGTAGAGATCGAAAGATTTGCCGATAAGGACGGCGGTCAGAAGGTAAGAATCCACATCCACTGTGCAAAGCCTGGTATCGTAATAGGCAGAGGCGGCGCAGAGATCGAAAAGCTCCGTGCAAACGTTGAAAAGATGATCGGCAAGAGCGTTGCTATCAACATCGTTGAGGTAAAGCAGCCTGACATCAATGCACAGCTCGTTGCAGAAAAGATCGCACACGATCTTGAAGATAGAATCTCATTCAGAAGAGCAATGAAGCAGTCTATCGGCAGAGCAATGAAGCTCGGCGCTAAGGGTATCAAGGTTAGATGCGGCGGCCGTCTTGGCGGAGCAGAGATCGCTAGAGCAGAAACATACCACGAGGGTACAATTCCACTTCAGACGATCAGAGCTGACATCGACTATGGTACAGCTGAGGCACACACAACTTACGGTAGGATCGGCGTTAAGGTATGGATATACAGAGGCGAGGTTCTTAAGGGCGAAGTTGCTGCTTCAGACAAGAGAGAGTCAAACGACAGAAGACGCCAGAACAGAAATGGTAAGCGTGACTTCAATAAGGCTAAAAAAGAGGGAGGTAACAAGTAATGCTGCTTCCAAAGAGAGTTAAGTTCAGAAAACAGCACCGTGGCCGTATGACAGGTAAGGCTATGAGAGGTAACACAGTTTCTCACGGTGAGTATGGTCTTCAGGCTCTTCAGCCTGCTTGGATCACATCAAATCAGATTGAAGCTGCCCGTATCGCAATGACAAGATACATCAAGCGTGGCGGTCAGGTTTGGATCAAGATCTTCCCAGATAAGCCTGCAACAAGAAAGCCTCTTGGAACTCGAATGGGTAAAGGTAAGGGCGCACCTGAGTATTGGGTAGCCGTTGTTAAGCCAGGCAGAGTAATGTTCGAGATCGCAGGAGTACCTGAAGAGACAGCTAGAGAAGCAATGCGTCTTGCAATGCACAAGCTGCCTATCAAGTGTAAGTTCGTTAAAAGAGATACTCAAGAAACGGGTGGTGAGCAATAATGAAGGCTAATGAAATCAAGGATATGACAGTCGACGAGCTCAACAGCAAACTCGCTGAGCTCAAGCAGGAGCTTTTTAACCTTCGTTTCCAGCACGCTGTAAATCAGTTGGAGAATCCTAAGAGACTTCAGGCTGTGAAGAAGGATATTGCTCGTGTAAAGACATTCATTCGTAAGCAAGAGTCCAATGTTCAGTAATTTTCGAAGGGAGGATTAACTGTGAGCGAAGAGAGAAATTTGAGAAAAACTAGAGTTGGCGTTGTAGTTTCCAACAAGATGGATAAGACTATCGTAGTTGCTATCAAGGATAACGTACAGCACCCACTTTACAAGAAGATCATCAAGAGAACAGTTAAGCTTAAGGTACATGACGAAAACAATGTTTGCAATATAGGCGACAAGGTTGAAGTTATGGAAACAAGACCTCTGTCAAAGGACAAGAGATGGCGTCTTGTTAACGTTCTTGAGAAGGCTAAGTAATTAAAACGCAATAGTGCAGGTGGCAGATAACTTCTGCCGACCGCACGTTAAATTCTGAAAGGAGGAACGCACTGTGATACAAATGCAGACTTACCTGAAGGTAGCAGATAACTCCGGAGCAAAGGAGCTTATGTGCATCAGGGTACTCGGCGGAACACGCAGAAAGTATGCAAACATCGGTGACGTTGTAGTTTGTTCTGTTAAAAAGGCAACACCAGGCGGAGTTGTTAAAAAGGGCGACGTTGTTAAAGCAGTAATCGTTCGTTCAGCTAAGGGTCTTCGTCGTGCAGACGGCACATATATCCGTTTTGACGAAAACGCAGCTGTTATTATCAAAGAAGACAAGAACCCAAGAGGTACTCGTATATTTGGACCAGTAGCTAAGGAGCTCAGAGAGAAGGATTATATGAAGATCCTTTCACTTGCTCCAGAAGTTCTTTAATTGGAGGTGTCGTAACAATGAATAAGGTACACGTAAAAACAGGCGACACCGTCGTTATCCTCTCCGGTAAGGACAAGGGTAAGAAGGGCAAGGTCCTGGAAGTTTCCCCTAAGGAGGGAAAGGTAATCGTTGAGGGTCTTAACATTGCTACAAAGCACGTTAAGCCAAGACGTCAGGGCGAGCAGGGCGGCATAGTTGAGGCTGAGGCTGCAATGTACGCTTCAAAGGTACAGGCAGTTTGCCCTAAGTGTGGCAAGCCAACAAGAGTCGCTCATAAGTTCCTTGAGGACGGTACTAAAGTTAGAGTCTGCAAGAACGCAGACTGCGGCGAAGAATTTTAATTAGGAGGATATTACGATGGCTAGACTTAAAGAATATTATGTTAGCGACGTAGCTCCTGCTATGATGAAGAAATTCGAATACGCTAACGTTATGCAGATCCCAAAGCTTGATAAGGTAGTTATCAACGTGGGCTGCGGCGCAGATAAGGATAACAAGAAGGTTATCGATGCTATCATGACTGATCTGGCTGCTATCACAGGACAGAAGCCGATCGTTTGTAAGGCAAAGAAGTCCGTTGCTAACTTCAAGCTCAGAGACGGACAGATCATCGGTGTTAAGGTAACACTGAGAGCTGAGAAAATGTATGAATTCGTTGACAGACTTTTCAACGTAGCATTTCCTCGTGTAAGAGATTTCAGAGGTATCAACCCTAACTCTTTCGACGGCAGAGGCAACTACTCTACTGGTCTTAAGGAGCAGCTGATCTTCCCTGAGATCGAATACGATAAGATAGATAAGGTTCGTGGTATGGATATCAACTTTATCACAACTGCAAAAACTGATGAAGAGGCAAAGGAGCTGCTTTCACTTATGGGTGCTCCATTTGCTGATAAGTAAGAGGAGGATAAAAAATGGCTAAGAAGGCTATGATCAACAAACAGCAGGCTACGCCTAAATATTCCACTCGTGCTTACAACAGATGTAAGATCTGCGGAAGACCTCACGCTTATCTGAGAAAGTTCGGCGTTTGCCGTATTTGTTTCAGAGAGTTGGCTCACGAGGGTAAGATTCCGGGAGTTAAGAAGGCTAGTTGGTAAAAGGAGGTTAACACGCATGCAAATTACTGATACAATAGCGGATCTTCTTACAAGAATCCGTAACGCAAGTACTGCGAAGCACGCAACAGTTGACGTTCCTGCATCTAATATGAAGAAGTCTATTACACAGATCCTCGTAGACGAAGGATACGTTAAGGACTTCAAGATCATTGAAGACGGTAAGCAGGGTATCATTAGAATTACTCTTAAATATGACGAGAACAGAAATCCAGTCATCACAGGACTCAGAAGAGTATCAAAGCCTGGTCTGAGAATTTACGCAAGCTGCGAGGATATGCCAAAGGTTATAAAGGGTCTTGGCATTGCTATCGTATCTACTTCAAAGGGCGTTATCACAGACAAGAAGGCTAGAGAGCTGAATGTCGGTGGAGAAGTTCTCGCATTCATCTGGTAAGGAGGACTAAGTTATGTCAAGAATAGGTATTAAGCCAATTAGTGTTCCTGCAGGTGTAGAGGTTACTGTTGCAGACGGAAACGTAGTTACAGTAAAGGGTCCTAAGGGTTCACTCACAAAAGAGTTCCACAAGGATATGATCATAAAGTGTGCAGACGGCGTGATCACAGTAGAGCGTCCTTCAGAGGATAAGCTCCACAAGTCACTGCACGGTCTGACAAGAACACTCGTACACAACATGGTAGAGGGTGTTACAGAGGGTTTCGCAAAGAAGCTTGAGATCGTTGGTGTAGGTTACAGAGCACAGAAGCAGGGTAAGAACCTTGTTATGAACCTTGGTTTTTCTCATCAGGTAATCGTACCTGAAACAGATACTATCAAGATCGATGTACCTGACGCAAACCACATCGTAATTTCAGGTTGTGACAAGCAGGAAGTAGGTCAGTTTGCTTGTGAGATCCGTGAGAAGCGTCCACCAGAGCCTTATAAGGGTAAGGGTATTCGTTACGAAGGCGAGTATGTTATCCGTAAGGAAGGTAAGGCTGGTAAGGGCAGCAAGAAGTAATAAAAGGAGAGAATTACTATGGTTAAAAAGCTTGACAAGGCTAAGGCAAGAGCAAAAAGACATCAGAGAGTCCGCAATAAGATCAACGGAACAGCTGATTGTCCTCGCCTCAACGTATTCCGCTCCTCTAAGCATATTTATGCACAGGTTATCGACGACGTAAACGGCGTAACACTTTGCAGCGCTTCCTCAATGTCCAAGGACTTTGAAGGCAACGGCGGCAACAAGGAAGGCGCTCGTAAGGTCGGCGAAATGATCGCTCAGGCGGCTAAGGCAAAGGGCATCGAGAATGTCGTTTTCGACAGAGGCGGCTACCTTTACCACGGACGTGTTCAGGAGTTGGCAGACGGAGCCCGTGAAGGCGGACTTAAGTTCTAAAGAGGAGGGTAAACATTGGCTTTAATAGATGCTTCAAACATGGAACTTACTGAAAAGGTCGTTGCAATTAACAGAGTATCAAAGACTGTTAAGGGCGGCCGTATAATGAAGTTCTCAGTCCTCGTAGTAGTAGGCGACGGAAACGGAGTAGTAGGTTTCGGAATCGGTAAATCAGGAGAAGTTCCTGACGCAATCAGAAAGGCAATCCAGGACGCCAAGAAGAACCTTATCAGAATTTCACTTAAGGGAACAACGATCCCACACGAAATTATCGGTAAGTTCGGTGCAGGCGAGGTTCTTCTCAAGCCTGCAGCACCAG
>ERZ1027034.359-NODE-359-length-12742-cov-12.169307_pt1 | contig 12742 bp, 10 predicted proteins | sample MGYA00519443_ERZ1027034 | MGnify/ENA primary metagenome ERZ1027034 (study PRJEB26926, sample SAMN06164787) | human gut metagenome | biome: ENVO:00009003; feature: ENVO:2100002; material: ENVO:00002003 | host: Homo sapiens | place: USA | collected 2012 ... | reverse complement strand
GTTCAAGGGGGCTTTCCGGTCGCCCCCTTGACCCCTTCGGTTACATATCCTTGATGCAGTCCTTGTTGCGGACGAAGTAGTCGATGCCGCTCCAGAGGGTGATGGCGGCGACCCACAGCGTCAGCACGGTGCTGATCCACCGCATCCACGGCGCGCCGAGGACAGTCGCGTTCACAACGTCCCACGCGGGGGCGGTCAGGGCGGGCTGGTGCGTAATCAGCACGAAGAGGAGCATCACCATCTGGCTGGCGGTCTTGATTTTGCCGAGCTTGCCCGCGGCAATCACGCGCCCCTGCCCCACGGCGACCATGCGCAGGCCGTCAACGGCGAGTTCGCGCGCCAAAATCAGCACGACGACCCAGCCCGGCAGCGTCCCGCGCTGGACGAGCATCATCATGGCGGAGAGGTTGAGCAGCTTGTCCGCGACGGGGTCGATAAACTTGCCGAAATCGGTAATCAGGTGGCGGGATCGGGCGATATGGCCGTCAAAATAATCCGTCAGGGCAGCGACGGCGAACACGGCAGCGGCGAGCAGATCGCAAACGAGGGTCTGCGGGAGCATCAGCGCCACCATCACCGGAATCAGCGCGACGCGCAGGAGCGACAATTTGTTGGGCAGGTTCATGCAATCACTCCTGTCAGGTCGTAGGTGCTGGCTTTTTCAATGCGGACGTCCACGAAATCGCCGACGCTGGGCATTTTGCTTTCGCCCGCGGTGAAGATGATTTCGCCGTCGGTTTCGGGGGCTTCGCGCTGGCTTCTGCCGAGGATTTCGCCGCGCGCGTTGCGGTCGGTCACAAGGACTTTCTCCACCGTGCCCACGCGCGCCTGATTCTTCTTCCGCGCGATGGCGGCCTGCCGCTTCATCAGCCGGTCAAGCCGCTCCGCCTTGACTTCCTCCGGAATTTGGTCGGGCATTTTCGCGGCGGGCGTGCCCTCTTCGGGGGAGTAGGTGAACGCGCCGAGGCGGTCGAACTCGGCTTCGGGCAGGAAATCAAGCAATTCTTGGAACTGCTCTTCCGTCTCGCCGGGGAAGCCGACGATAATCGACGTGCGCAGGGTGATGCCGCGCTCGTGCGCGCCCTTGACAGCGCGGCGAATATCGGCGCTTGTGCCGCGGCGGTGCATCCTTTTCAGCACCGCGTCGTTGACGTGCTGAATCGGCAAATCAACATAGCTGCAAATATTGGGCGTGTTTGCGATGATGTCCAGCAGCTGCTCGCTGGTTTCCTCCGGATAGCAGTAGAGGACGCGCAGCCAGTCCACGCCGTCGATTTTCGCCGCCTTCTGCATCAGCTCCGCCAGCTTCGATCCGCCGCCGAAGTCCATGCCGTAGCGCGACGTGTCCTGCGCAACGAGGATGTGCTCCTTCACGCCCTGCTTGGCCAAACTTTCGATTTCGCGGAGGATGTCGGCTTCGGGGCGGGAGCGGTACGGGCCGCGGATTTTCGGAATCGCGCAGAACGTGCAGCAGTTCGAGCAGCCCTCGCCGATGCGGGTGTACGCGGTGTAGGACGGGGTGGTCAGCACGCGGTCGTGGGCGTAGTAGGTGTGGTCGTCCATGCAGTAGGTCTTGCGCACGCCGCCAAGCGCCTTTTCCAGCGCGTCGGGCAGCTGCTGATACTGGTTGACGCCCATCAGCAGGTCGATTTCAGGAATCTCCTGCATCAAATCCTTCTCGTAGCGCTGGGCAAGGCAGCCCGTGACCACCAGCACCCGGCACTTGCCGATTTGCTTGTACCGCGCCATGTCGAGAATCGCGTCGATGGACTCCTCCTTCGCCGACGCGATGAACCCGCAGGTGTTCACCATCAGCACATCCGCCTGCGCGGGGTCGTTCGTCAGCTCATACCCGTGCTCCCGCAGCAGCCCCAGCGCAGTCTCGCTATCCACGCGGTTCTTATTACATCCCAGCGAAATCATTCCAACCTTGAGTTTCGTCATTGCTTTCTCCTTCAATTTATGGGGGAGACCCAAGGGGCTTTGCCCCTTGACCCCAGCAGGGCTCTGCCCTGCACCCGCGAAGGGTCTTCGACCCTCTCGACACCCATCTCGCGATTGAGTTGGTCACTTTTTCATGCTATGCCCGCATGTTTATCCACAGGATACCCACACTTTCCCCCGTATCCACAAGTTACGGCAAAGACCAGTAACAGGAGTGTGCACTGCGAAGGGGTCAAGGGGGCGATCGCAGACGTTCGTCTGTTTTCATTGCCCCCTTGTCGCTCCCGCAGGAGCGAAATCCCCTGCAACATGAAAAATCAAGTCGCATAGGTAAAAAACACACGCCAAAATCCGCATCGCGAAAAGAGGTTATGGGGAAAAATCGCAAATTCCCCTATCGTCCATTTTACCACGAAAATCCGCATTTGAAAAGCCCGAAAATTCCCCCAATTCCTTGCCAAGTACGTCATGGTGCATCAAAATAGGGCTGCAAAAGCGCATTTGGCACGCTTGCAGCCCTGCATGATGGTTTATTCCGCCACAATCGCAATGGCGCTGTAATTGTCCGCTTCCTCGTCGAAGCGCTGCGCGATCAGCGCGCACATGCCGTTCAGCCATTCCTGCGCGGTTTTGCCCCGCGCGCACGCCACCATGTCCGCCTCCAGCACCCATTCCCAGAAGCCGTCGGTGCACAGCAGCAGACGGTCTCCGCGCCGGATTCTGCCCGCGAAATGCTCCGCCGTCACGTCGTCCTTGTAGCCAAGCGCGCGCGTCAGCAGATTTCGGCTTTCATGCCCCCGAATCTGGTCGTAGGTGATTTCGCCGCACGTCACCATCATCTGCGGGATGCTGTGGTCTTTGCTCTGGTAGATGATTTCGCCGCCGCGAATCCAGTAGATGCGCGTGTCGCCGACGTACGCCAGCTGTGCGCGCGCGCCGCTCAAGCGCAGGAGCGCAAGGGTCGTCATCATCCGGCAGTGCTGCTCCTCCTGCTGGTCGCGGATGAGGCGGTTCGCTTCCCGCACACAGGCGTCCAGCGTGCGTCTGCCGATGGGCAGAAACCCGCTCATCCGCCGGATGGACACGTCCGTCGCCAGCTTCGACGCAAAATCGCCGCTTCCCTGTCCGCCCAGCCCGTCGCCCAGCGCGCACGCCAGATAGCATCGCCCGGCGCGCACCTCCAGCGCATCCTCGTTGATTTCGCGCTTGCCTACGTCCGACACCGCCGCATAGCTGTACTTCATTGCACCTCAAACCTTTCTTTCGGCGAACCGATGGCGAGCACATCCCCTTTGCTGATAGGGGTATCCTGTTCGCTCGTCAGCCGCTTGCCATTGAGCCATGTGCCGTTGGACGAGCCCAAATCGCGCACGATGATGCTGCCCTCCCGCAGGGTGAGCAGGCAGTGCACGCGGCTGACCCCCTCGCCGTGCAGGGTGAGCATGTGCTTGCCCGTTTCGCGCCCGACGCGCAGCTCCTGCCCATCGAATAGCGTCACCACGCGGTTCGCATACGTTCCGCTGATGCCGATGAGCCGCCCCGTGCGCGCCTTGCGCCCGACCACCGCGCCGCTGCCGACGGTGAGCGCCTGCGCGACGCACAGGCGAATCGTCCTGATGAGCGCCGCCATGCCGATGGCCAGCACGATGACGTGCTTCACCTCAATGGCATCCGTGCGCGTGAGGGCAATCAAATCCGCGTTCAGGAACGTCCAGCCGAAGGAGGATTTGGCGCTGTTCATCAGATAATTTTCGGCAAAGCCCAGCAGAATCAGGAGAATGACGCGAACATCCGCAAAATGGCGAATGTTGATTCTCTCGCCGCTCATGCGCAGTCCCAGCGCTCCCGCGACCGGCGCGAACCACAGCGCGTGATTGCCGAAGAGCATCGGCACGCTTGCGCTGATGGCGTTCGTCAGCCCGCTGAAATCACGTGCCAGCCCAGTGGGCGTTTCCACAATCGGCGTGTCCACGATGGATGCCATCAGCATGGTGAACAGCGCGTATCCCGCGCCGATAGCCGCACCAAGCGCCAAGCCGCCCAGCCCGTACATCCGCTTGCGGGTGCACACCAGCACGAGGATGAGCACGCCCAGCATCAAAACGCTGTCCTTCACATAGCCCCAAACCGGGGCAAAATAGCCGCTGATGATGCTGTTATCCACCGGCGTGCCGAACAGCACGCAAACCACCCCGGAGAGCAGCGCCAGCCCCATCATCTCGAAAATCGAGATATTCACGAAGGGGTCAAGCTCCCAGAGGAACATTGCCAGCGTCAGCGGAAAAAGCGATCCGCACCAGAAGAAGGCGTAGATGTACGGCGCGGGCAGTGCGCCAATATCCAGCCAAATACAGGCAAGGCACACCGCCGCCATCAGCAGCAGGATGCCGAACAGGCGCAGGTACATCCACGGCATTTGCCATTGGCGGACGGCTTTTTGCGGGTTTTCCGGCTGGCGTGTCAGCGCTCGGAAGGCTTCTCCCCGTGCGTGACGGCGGAAGGCGGGTGCCATCACATCCCGAAAGCTGATTTTCAATTCGTTTTGCATTTAGGCTTTTCCCCCTTTCTCATACTAATTCGATTCTAAAACATAGCATCGAGCATAGCAGATTTTTCGTTCCGGCAAAGCTGAGTGAAGCGAGGCGTACTGGAGGTACGCGCGAGCGGAACGAAGCAAAGCCGGGACGGAAAAGATGCTGTGCGAATGCCATGTTTTAGATGAGAATTAGTATCACTGAATGACGAAGCATTCGTCCTTCGAGCCGATTTCCACCCGGTCGCCGCGCTTCAGCGGAACATCCTGCTGCGGCGGAATCCGCGTGTCGTTGACTTTCGTGCCGTTGGCGGAGTTCAGGTCGCGAATAATCAACCCGTCCGCCGCCAACCGCACCTCGCAGTGCTTCCGGCTGACCTGCTTGGATGCAAGCACCAGCTGGCAGGATGCCTCCCGCCCCATCGAAATCGGCTTGTTTCTCGGCACACGCAGCTTTTGCCCGCTGAATGAACCCGCCTGCCCGCAGAGCATCGGCGTATCCGGCGTGTCAGACACTTTCGGCGCGTCGATTTTTCCGTAATGTTCCATGTACGCCATTGTTTTGCCGCGCTCGCTCGCCGCCAAGGCTTGGCGGATGCCGCCGCGCAGCACAAGGAGCAGCGCTGTCCACTCGACAACCGCGACAATCAGTTGACTCATGAACAGCGGATAATCGCCAATGGTCAGTATCGTTACCGTGAGAAACCAGTAGGAAATCGGCAAGTACTCCTTGCTGGCATTATTGAGTGCGTGGCAGCCCATGCCAAGCACAAGGCAGAGAATCACCCGCCAGTTCAGGAAATGGCGCAGTTTCAGCTTTTCCCCGTTCGCCGCCAGCCCCAGCGCGCCCAAAACCGGGGCTGTAAACAGCAGGTGATTGGAGAACAGCGCCCAGAAGTTCCGCGCTTCCATCGTGGTCAGCCCATGGACATAGCCATACTGCGTTGTTTCGATGAAAGCGAATCCGGATGCAACCGCCGCGCCAATCACCAGCCCGTCCAGCGCGTTCAGCCTGCGTTTTGAAATCAGGATAAACAGAATGCAAATCAGGATTTTTGCGGGTTCTTCTGCTACCGCCGCCCACGACTTCGAATACTCCGCCCCCAGCGAAAACACATGCTCCATGAGGCGAAAAAACGGCATCGCGATGGCAATACTCAGCAGCCCGCCGACAAGCAGCAGTCCCAGCAAATCAAAGATGGAGAGATTGCCATACATGTCCATCTCCCAGATAAACAGCACCATCGTCCACGGAATCACCGTACTGCCGACAATGTTGGCAATGACAGACAGCGGGAAATTAAACTCCATCTTGAGTTTAGGTGAAATATACACCATCGTCTCCGCCGCGAAAGTCAGCAGCACCGTCGCAATCAGCAGCATCACGAACAGGCGCAGGAACATCCACGGGCGCTGCCACGTTTCCAGCATTTCCGCCGTCAGCGCGGGACGGCGCGTCAGGGAGCGGAACGCGTCACCCTTTTTATGGCGCTTGAACGTCTGCGCGAAGATGTCCTTCACGCCCAGCCGCCCCTGCTGCACCTCCGCCAGAAACTGCGTGTTTCCGCCGAAGTGCAGCGCCCTGCCGCACGCTGGGCAGACCGTGCTGAAGGGGATTTCCCGAAAACAATAGGGACATTTCATGTGGGGATGCTCCTTTCCGCTGTTATAATCTGCGCACCGTGAAGCGGTTCTCGCTGCCGCCGAGCGTGAAGGCGTCGCCGGGACGAAGCGTCACGCCCTTGCCCGCCGTCAGCTGCTGCCCGCCCGCCATCGTGCCATACGTCGAGCCGAGGTCAGTCAGGATGATTTGCCCGTCCGCCGTGGGTTCTGCCGCGCAGTGCACGCCGCTGATGCCCTTGGCGTCCTTCGGGTAGATGATGGAACAGCGCTTCGGGTCGCGCCCAAAGACGACGCGTGAGGAAATGGGGAACGTCATGCCCTGCAAGTTGCCGCCGATGCACTCCAGCGCGACGCGGGGCTGCGGCTGTTCCTCCACCGGCAGCTGCTGGGTGGGGGCATCCTTTTCTTCCGGCTGCTGGAAACGCTTTGTTTCAGCTTCCTCCTGCTGATTTTTGCCGCCTTTCTTCCTGCCGCGCGTGAGAACAAGGGCAACGACTGCCGCCGCGAGAACGCCGATGATGACGTAGAGCACGGTTTGCGTCGGGGATTCGGCCGCGGGGGATTCCGTCGGGGCGCTTGTCGGGGCGCTTGTGGGGACAGCAGTCGGGGCGGCAGTGGAACTATTTGCCGCCGTAGTCAGTTCGTAATACGCGTACAAATCCAGATAGCGGTGGTTTTTGTCCGCAAGCCCTATAGTGACGCGCTCCTTATCATCTGTAAAGAAGAAAATCGGACTGCCCTGCATCAATTCGGCACCACTGTATGTACCAAACAGTTCTCCTTCCGCAGGGCGGGTCACCTGCACTTTTGTAATGTGAATGCTGTCTCCATCAACATAGTAGCTGTATATACCGCCATTCGTACCAACGGTAGCTCCTGCCGGTATTCCGTTTGTCATGTATAACTTTTCAACGTCAGGCATTTCATCCAGCTTGAAAAATATCAACGAATTTTCTTCACCGCTTATTTGTGCCGGATATCCGTTTCCCGTATTTAAGTCAAAGATCCTAAACGATGTCGCTGTCTTTATGTCTGAATTGCTCACAGCCACAATTGTATTGTAGTAGCGAACTGCCATTGAGACCACTGAGCCATCAGCAACGACCAGCAAATCGCCACCCTCACTCCCCCATTCATCTGCTGATGATGCTGCATTCTGGCTCGCATCATTCAGCGCGTTCAGGGTGTAGGCAGCATCAAAATTCAGCGCGTTATCACTTAATTCCGCCGTTATCACGCTGTCCAGCAGCTCATTCACATCCACCAGCGCCGTCTCTTCCGCCCACGCATTGCCCGCCAGCAGGCAAGCCATCATCAGCACCGCGAAAAACCTGCGCATCCACTGTTTCATGGTTTTCTCTCCTTTACGCTTGTATCCGGTTCAGTTTGCGTATGTTTGCAATCTCGATAATCACCGCTGTAAAGTTATCCTGATTCGCCTTTTTCTCCATCAGCACCGCATCTTCCAGCTTATGCGCCGCCTCCACCACGTTTGGGCTTCGGACAAGCACGCGTGTCAGCGTTTCGTCGTCCAGCGTACCGAACACGCCGTCGGACATCAGCACGATTTTGTCCCCGCTGTTCAGCGGAATTGGCTCGGCGGGGAAATCCATCGCCGGGTCATCCGCCAGCCCCAGATAGCTCGTCAGCGCGCGGCAACGCGGATTCTCCGCCACCTCCCGCCACGGAATCAGCCCCAAAGCCGCCTGATGGCGCAGCATCGCGGCGTAGTTGTGCTCGCGGTTGAGCGTCAGCAGCGCACCATCCCGCAGGAGGGCAATGCGGCTGTCCCCGATGGTGAGGAAGTCGAGCTTGCCGCCGCGGATGTTCGCCAGCACCAGCGTTGACCCTGACCCTGAACCCGTGAAGCGCTTCTGCACCATGTCCAGCACGCTGTGCGCAACGCTCGCCAGCGTTTCGCCCGTGCCGCCGGGGGCTTGCGGGAAACTGCGCAGTGCCGCCAAAACTGCTGCTTGGCTCAGTTCGCCGCTGTTCGTCATGCCGCCCATGCCGTCCGCCAGCACTGCCAGCACACCTCTTGAATGCCGCAATTTCTCATCCTGCAGGGGCGACACGCCGAACGCGTCCTGCTGATAATTCCGTTTTCCGATGTTGTGTACGTTGCCAACCTCCGTCACATCAAGGATTGGCGGCTCGCCGGGCATATCCATGACGGCAATCGTCTGTCCGCCCTGCGCGGTCTCCGCCGTCCGCTTTCTCCTCCCCGACCGCGCAAGCAGCGCAATCAGCACCACGAGCACAATCACCGCCAGCGCAAGGAGCACCATCAGCCCATACTGCTGAACAAAAAAACCCAGCTGCCCCGACACGTCCACAGGTGTTTCCACACCGGGTTCAGCGCCCGACGTGGGCGCGGGCGTGTCAGACCGCTGGGTGGGTATCGCAGAGCTTGCAGGCGGCTCTGCGGTACTGGTGGTTTGTGAGGGCTGATTGGTCGTTTCGGCAAGCACCGCCTGAATCGGGAAAAGCGCGAAGAGCATCAGCATCATTGCCAGAAGGATGGAAAACAACTTTTTCGCCCTCATGCTGTGTTCCTCCCCTTACGCCTGCGTCCAGTCCCAATCGAAGGCATCGCTGCTGAAGGGAACGAACATCAGCTTCGTTTTGCCCAGCTCGATGATGTCGCCGTGCTTGAGCTGCGTGGTGGAAAGCAGGGGCATCCCATTCAGGCGGACGATGGAGCGGCCGCCCATGAATCCGCAGTAGAAGCTGCGGCTGTTCGCGTCGTAGGTGACGACCATCGGACTGTCGCGGGAGATGGTGGCATCGCCGGCGATGTAGATGTCCATCTGCGCCGAGCGGCCGAGGTAGTTGTTTTCCTTGTGGATTTCGTAGGAGCGGCCGCGATCGGGGCCCTCGATGCACACCAGCCAGCCAACGACCGGGCGCACCTCCTTGGACATATCCAGCCCGATTGTCTCGCCGCCGCCAAATCCCGTGGTCGGATTCACGGGAACGGTCGGTTCAAGCCCGTTGTCCACCGGAATCACGTTCGGCTGGGTGTGCACCTTGTCCTCGTTCGTGCCGCAGTATGGGCAGCTGTCGTAGCGTTCTGCGTCGTAGAAATGGCCGACGCTGCACTGCTTCATAATCATATAGATTTTCCTCCTTCTATCGTGCTCCGCTTTGGTCGGCGGGGCTTGCTTTCACTGGGAATTATAGCACTTGATGATGGCGGGTTTTCCCGCTCATTTCCGCGCGGCGAAATCACACTATTTCCAAATGAGAATGCGCCAAGGCGCGAGCAGATGGCGCAGGTGAATTTGGAAATAGTATCAGGGCTTCGTCGCACGGAAGCCATTGGTCAGCAGGCGGAAGATAACGCCGCTGCCCTGCAAAAGCTGCTGGAGGCTCTCTGCCTGCTGCGCGATGCTGCTCAACCGGCTGATGCGGTCGATTTCGCGCAGGATGCCCTCGTACTTCTGCGGCGCCAAGCGCTTGAGCAGATTCCCGGCGCGCTTGGCGGCAAGCAGGGTGCGCGTCGTCTGCGCGCTGTCGATGATGGGCGCGGGCTTCGGCGCATCCGGCTTGCTTTCGCTGAAGAGCGCCGTTTCCAGCTTCGTGAAGGACGACGGGCGCTCGCCGGACTCCATTGCAAGCCCTGCCATCAGCGCATCCGCCCACTGGCTTTTCAGCTTCGGGCACAGCTTCTGGATGGGCACAAGCGGGTCGCTGCCCTTCACCTTGATGGCATACTTGCGCTCCAGCGCGTCGGCGGGTTCTTGGGCGGTCAGGGCGAAGTACATCGTCGCGCACAGACCATAGACGTCCGTCCAGTTGCCTTGCAGGCTGTTCTCCTCGTACTGCTCCGGCGGCGCGTAGCCTTTGCTGATGAGGATGGTCTTGCGCGAATCGGGGTCGTTGGGGCGCGCGCTGCCGAAATCCAGCAGAATCGGGGTATCGCCGCCCTTGAGGATGATGTTGGCGGGCTTTATATCCCGGTGGATGATTTTCTTCTCGTGCAGCATCCGCAGATTCTCGATGAACGGCTTCATCATCCGCATCAGCTCCTCCGGCGGGATTGCGCCCTGTTCGCGCACCCGACGCGCCAGCGTTTCGCCCTCGACGTATGCCATCACCAGATACGCGGTATTGTTTTCCTCGAACAAATCCAGCACCTGCACCACCGACGGGCAGCGCGAGGCTTCCAGCAGCATGTTGTATTCCGTCACGAACTTATCGCGCCAGTTGGTGAACAGCTTGGCATCATTGCGCTGCGGGACGACCCTGCCGTCATCGCTTCGGGCGGCAATGCTGTGCGGAAAGTACTCCTTCACCGCCACCATTTCGCCGCGCACGGGATCAACGCTCTCCAGCTTCAAGGCGCGGTAGGTCGTGCCGAATCCCCCGCCGCCCAGCGCCGCGCCAAGCAGATACTGCCCATGCAGGATGGTCTGCGGCGGCAGCGCATCGCGAATCCGCTGTGCGTTCTCTGTTTTCGCCCCGCACACTGGGCAGACGGCTTCCTCCGTCGGCATCATGCAGCGCGTGCAGGCATAGGGCATCGTCATGTGGCATCCCCTCCCAGAGCGTCATTCTCTTCCGTCTCCCGCAGGACAGCCTGCAGGCGCTCATTGCCGTTCAGCTCGCCGTGGTCGTACATGCAGTAGAGCATCAGCCAGTCAAACACGTTACGCGGGTCAAGCTGGCTGTATCCGCAGTCATCCAGCATTTGGTTCACGCGGCGGTAGCGGTCGTCAAACAGCACGCGCGCATCGTCGCTGACGGCGGCGTCGTTCACATACAGGCTGTTTTCCGCCCCGTCGGTGATCAGGAACAGCAGAATCAGCACTTTTCGCGGCACATCCTGCCGCCGGTTGGCAATCTGCGAGAGCGTTTTTTCATCCGGCCAGTGGGCGCGCAGGGTTTTGCCAAGCACGCTGCTGCTGCCCGCGGGGGGCTTCAAGTACATCTGCACAATTTCGCGCACGCTGTATGCGCGCTCCGGCAGGTGCGGGAAGCTGTCCGGCGGCTTGGTGAGCACCTCCATGTACTCCTGAAAATACTCGTAGGCGGTGTTGTGCAGCTCCCCCAGATTCATCCGCTGCTGCCTGATGAAATCCACAAATTCATCTTCCCCGCGGATTTTGGTGAACTCGTTCTCCAGCACCTCGGTTTTGCCCTGTCCGCCGATGGCGATATGGCGGATGCGCTCGATGAGGTGGCACGCCTCGTTGTAGCCCAGGCGGCTGCGCAGCGCGTAGAGGTACGCCAACTCGATAGGATTGCGCTGATGCAGGCAGCCGCCGCCCGCGCACGCCAGAAAATTCTGCGCCTGCTCGTCGCTCATGTCCAGCGCGAACACGATGCGCACCAGCTGACCGCGGTTTTCCGGCGCGGTTTTGCCCGTGAACCAGACGGACACTTTGCGGCGGATTGACGCGGCGTTCGGCTCGCCAATCATGCCCTGCAGGCGGGTGCACAGCTTCTCCCGCAGCGCCGAAGCATCGGTGACGCCGGAATATTCCGCGAGGATTTCCGGGAACGTCGGCACGCGGATGCCCTTTTCCAGATACGCGCGGGCAAATTCCGCGTTGCGCGACAGGCGGATAATCCGCTCCACTTCGCTTTCCGCCAGGATCATCGGTGCGGACATAGCCAGTCTCCCTTCCTATTATAAAAGTCGCTTTAGTAAGCAGTGTTCTGCCAATCCTGCCCGTACACGGTGATCGCCGTGCCGTCAAACATCGAGAAGTCGCTGATGGCGTTGCCGCCGAGGTTGATTTCCTTCAGCTGCGGCAGCGTCGATAAGTCCAGCCCATCCAGCGTGCGCAGGAAGTTCCGCTCCAGATTGATTTCGGTCGTCAGCGGATGTCCGTTGAGGGCAGTCAGCTTGGCGGAGGTCATGCCGCAGTTCTGCAGGTCAATGCAAAGCAAGCCGCTCATGCTGCTGATTGCTTCCACGTTATCCACCTTCGCGCCCAGAACATGCAGGTACTTCAAGCCCGTCAGCCCGGACAGCGGGGCTAAATCCAGCGCGATGCGATGGCTGTTCCAGTCGTCGCCGATGCGCAGGTGATCCAGATTCTCCATGCCGCCGACGGGGGTCAAATCCACCGCCAAACCCGCCATGTCCAGATTCACCAGCGTCTCCCGCATTCCTTGCGCCAGCGGCTCAATGCTCGTGATGGCGGGATTCCAGCTGATATTCAGCAAATGGATGCGCGTCAGGTCGCTTAGCGGGGACAAATCGCTGATGCTGTTGCGCTGCACCAGCAAGACGTTCAGTGTCGCCAGCCGCTCCATGCCCGACAGGGACGTAATGGCGTTATTCCCCAGATTCAGACTGTACAGCTCGTTATAGCGTTCGCCGTCATCCACGTTGATGGCAGTGATGTACGGCATATCCGCGTCGGTCAAGCCGCAGTTAGACAAAATCAGCCAGTGAATCGGCAGCTTCGGCAGCACCCAAGTGCCTTCCGCCTGCTGGTTGCGCAGCTGGAAGTAGTGCAGGTGGCGGAAATACTGCAATTCGCTCAAATCGAACGCATCGGGGTTCATGGTCGGCAGGTCAGCGTCTGTCGGGTTGGGCGTCAGGAACAGCGGATCACTCCAGTTGTCGCTGTATTTGTCGATATACTTGCCCCAGTTGTTGACTTCCCGCTCGCGGCGCTGCCAAGC
>ERZ1027034.352-NODE-352-length-12872-cov-4.650698_pt1 | contig 12872 bp, 8 predicted proteins | sample MGYA00519443_ERZ1027034 | MGnify/ENA primary metagenome ERZ1027034 (study PRJEB26926, sample SAMN06164787) | human gut metagenome | biome: ENVO:00009003; feature: ENVO:2100002; material: ENVO:00002003 | host: Homo sapiens | place: USA | collected 2012 ... | reverse complement strand
AGAGAAAACGAACAAGCTGGAAGACCCGGGAAAACGGGCAAACCGGGAACCCGAAAAAACGAGCAAACCGGAAACCCGGGAAAACGGACAAACCGGGAACCCGGGAAAATGGGCAAGCCGGAAACCAGAAAAAACGGGCAAGCCGGAAACCAGAAAAAGCAAGCAAGCCGGAAGCCCGAGAAAACGGGCAAGCCGGAAGACCAGAGAAAACGAACAAGCCGGAAACCCGGGAAAACGGGCAAACCGGAAGACCAGAGAAAACGAACAAGCTGGAAGACCCGGGAAAACGGGCAAACCGGAAACCAGAACCATAAAAATAAAACAACAAGCCATATGAACCGAAAAACAATGAAACAGATCCTTCTAGCATGGGGGATGAGCCTTCTGCCCCTGCTTCCCCAGGCAGGCACGGCACAAACCGCCAGACGCAGCATCACACTCGATGAAGCCATCCTTCTGGCACGGGTGCAAAGCGTAGATGCAGCAGTGGCCCTCAACGAACTGAAAACAGCTTACTGGGAGTACCGCACCTTCCAGGCCAACCTGCTGCCGGAAATCAGCTTCACGGCCACGCTTCCGAGCTATAACAAGAAATACAACTCCTACCAGCAGGACAACGGAGCCTATACCTACGTGCGCAATGACTATATGAATCCGTCCGGATCGATCTCCATCGACCAGAGCATCTGGCTGACCGGAGGTACGCTGTCGCTCACGACCTCACTGGACTACCTGAGCCAGCTCAGCGGAAACAAATCCCGCCAGTTCATGTCCGTTCCGGTGGCGCTGACCCTCAACCAGCCCATCTTCAGCGTCAACAATGTGAAGTGGAACCGCCGCATCGAGCCGGTACGCTATGAGGAAGCCAAAGCGGCCTTCCTGAGTGCCACGGAAAACGTCACGCTGAACACCATCAACCATTTCTTCAATCTGCTGCTGGCACGCGAACGGGTAAACATCTCCAGCCAGAACCTGGAAAATGCCCGCAAGCTGTACGAAGTGGCCAAGGTCAAACGCCGCATGGGAAAGATCAGCGAAAACGACCTGCTCCAGCTGCAGCTGAACATGCTGAATGCCGAATCGGCCCTGACCGACAACGAAAGTTCCCTGAAGAATGCCATGTTCACCCTCCGCTCGTTCCTGGCCCTGGAAGGACAGGAGGAACTGGACCCCGTCCTGCCTGACTCCATTCCCGGAGGACTGCTCAACTATCAGGACGTGCTGGAAAAAGCCCTGGCCAACAACTCCTTCGCCCGCAACATCCGCCGGCGCCAGCTGGAAGCCGACTACGAAGTGGCCAAAGCCAGGGGAAATCTCCGGGAAATCACCCTGTTCGCCCAGGTGGGATATACGGGCACCGACCACAGCTTCCGTTCCTCCTACCAGCACCTGAAAGACAATCAGGTGGTGGAAGTCGGAATCAGAATCCCCCTGCTCGACTGGGGAAAACGGCGCGGACAGGTCCGTGTGGCCGAAAGCAACCGTCAGGTGACTGAAAGCAAGCTGCGCCAGGAGACCATGGACTTCAACCAGAACCTCTTCATCCTGACCGAACAGTTCAACAACCAGAAACGCCAGCTGAAGATTGCCGGAGAAGCCGACCGGATTGCCCGCAAACGCTATCACACCAATGTCGAAACCTTCATGGTGGGACAGATCAGCACCCTCGACCTGAACGACGCCCAGGTCAGCAAGGACGAAGCCCGCCAGAAACACATCAACGAGCTGTTCTATTACTGGTACTACTACTATCAGCTGCGCAGCCTCACGCTCTGGGATTTCGACCGGAACACCGGGATCGATGCAGACTTCGAGGAGATCATCCGCAGAGAATAGGCAGAACCGGTGCAGCCCTACAGACGGGCCTTTTCGCTCTGACTGGCTCCGGTACCCTTATATTTGCTCTTAGTGGCATTGAACTTATACGAAAGCTGGATCCCCACACGCTGCCAGTCGCGGTAGATACGGTTCCCGTTGTAGGAATCGATCCCATAGACATTGAAATGATAATACCCGGTACGGAGTATATCATCCGCAGTCAGCGACAACGTCAGCGCATCGTCCTTCAGGAACGACCTGCTGACACGGGCATTCAGCCGGCCCTCCAGACGGTTCACCATGAATCCCATCCGTGCGGCGGTCTGCAGACTGCCCTGTACGTTCAGAAACCAGCCCTGCGGCAACGTAAAGCTGTTGTCCCATCCGAAATTAAACAGCGGCTGCCGGCGCCAGACCTCAATCCCCAGGTTACGGCCGTCGGGAGCAGCATATACCCCGCTAATACTGAACTGCGGCTGCCAGACACCGATCCGCGGAGCAGCGCTCAGATTGATGATGCAGCTTGAACCCGGTGCCAGATTGGCCGAAGTGAACAGCAGGATTCCCGGATGGGTTTCCTCATTGTAAGGCATGGTAATGTTCGTGAGCAAATTTCTGGTACGTCCATACTGCACATAGGCAAACAGCCATTTGTAAGCCAGATTCAGCGACAGGATACTGGCCTGCGACGGCTCCAGTCCCGGATTCCCCGTCGTATACGAATACTGGGTCCGGTAGCTGACGGCATTGGTCAGCAGGGCATACGAAGGATTGGTCCGCATCGTCTTCCAGGCAAGTGCCAGACTGAGATCCCGGTCCGACCAGCAGTTCCTCCAGTTCTTCCTTGGTGAAGCACCCGGGATGCTCCAGGGCATCCAGCGTACGCCCCATTCTGTCTTCGTTCTCTTTCATATCCATCGGTCGATCGTTTTCTGTATTCCAATTACGTTTCATCCGTCTTTCCGGGTACCTTCCCCCGCCGTTTTCTCCGCATCCCAGTTCCTCCCGCAGCATCCGCAGGGCCTTCACGATGTGTTTCTTCACCCCATCGGGCGTGATGCCCCTCTCCTCGGCCACCTCGCGGTATTTCTTCCCGTCGTAGTAACACTGCTTCACAATGCTCCGGGTGGGATCGGTCATCCGCTCCAGACAGCGCTCCATGCGCCTCACCCGCTCCTCGCGCTCCCCGGGAGGGATGGACGGATCCTCCGAAGTGAGGGTACGGAGGAAGGTGGCGTACTGCTGTTCCACCTGTCTGTGGCGCAGATAGTCTATGCAACGGTTACGGGTACGAGTGTAAAGGCAAGCTACGGCCGTTGCTTCCTGCAATTGTTCCCGATCCTTCCAGGCCTGTTCGAAAACATCGTTGACAATGTCACGGCAAGCCTCTTCGTCAGCAACAAAGCGGAAAGCATAATAGTACAGACGGGCATAATTCCCCCGATAAAGCTGTTCAAAATGGTCTGTTTTCACACTCTTATTTTCTCTGGAACTTATTTACTTTCTGTCATCCACTCTCCAAATACAAACGTGCGTCAAAAGGGGAATGAAGAAATTCGGGCGGCAAATGTAATGGATTCCGGAAAGAATTGCAAACATTTCATTCCTAACCGTTGCTCTGGCAACATCAGCCAGTCCCTCAGAAATCATTCCCTGAAGTAAACAATTTGCCAGTGTGAAAAAAATTTGCCAAAAAGAAGTATCTTTGCAGTAACTCAACAATACAAACAGACCTTTATGATTCTTATCATTGACGACGACAGTGCCATCCGGTCCTCCCTCAGCTTTATGCTGAAACGGGCCAAATACGAGGTAGAAACAGCTTCCGGCCCCAAAGAGGCTATCGAAATTATCCGCAGGACTGCTCCGCAGCTGATCCTGATGGACATGAACTTCACGCTTTCCACCAGCGGAGAAGAAGGACTGACCCTGCTCCGGCAGACCCGTATTTTCCGGCCGGATGTTCCGGTTATCCTGATGACTGCATGGGGAAGTATCCGTCTGGCCGTACAAGGCATGCAGGCAGGAGCTTTTGATTTCATTACCAAACCCTGGAACAATGCCGCACTCATGCAACGCATTGAAACAGCTCTGGAACTGACTGCCCCGCAAAAGGAAACGCCCGGATCTGCAGACCAGAAGCACGCCGGATTCGACCGCCACCGGATCATCGGCAAGAGCAGAGCCCTGAACGAAGTGCTCGATACACTCTGCCGGATTGCTCCAACCAACGCACCGGTCCTGATCACAGGAGAAAGCGGTACGGGTAAGGAACTGATTGCCGAAGCCCTGCACGTCAACAGCCGGAGGGCCTCGGGACCCTTCGTCAAGGTCAATCTGGGAGGAATCTCACAAAGCCTGTTTGAAAGTGAAATGTTCGGTCACCGGAAAGGAGCCTTTACGGATGCTGTTACAGACCGCATCGGCCGGTTTGAAATGGCCGACCGGGGAACGATCTTCCTGGATGAGATCGGAGAGCTGGATCTCAGTTGTCAGGTAAAACTGTTGCGCGTTCTGCAGGACCAGACCTTCGAAGTGCTGGGGGACAGCCGTCCGAGAAAAGTGGATATCCGCGTCGTATGTGCCACCAATGCAGATCTTCCGCAAATGGTCCGTGAACATACTTTCCGCGAAGACCTGTTTTACCGCATCAACCTGATCACCGTTCATCTGCCTGCCCTGCGCGAACGGCGGGAGGATATTCCGTTGCTGGCACGCCATTTTGCCGACCGCCAGTGTGAACAAAATCAGTTACCACCCGTAGAATTTACAAGTGATGCACTTGATTTCCTGTCGTCACTTCCCTATCCCGGTAATATCCGTGAGCTCAAGAATCTGGTGGAGCGCACCCTGCTGGTCAGCGGAAAGACCAGACTGACAGAAGCAGACTTCCGGCTATGTTATCAACAGCCTGTTCATAACTCTGCCGCAAAGCTACAAGTGCCTCAAGGCATGACACTGGAAGAGATCGAAAAACAAACCATCCTGCAGGCCATGAAAGAATGTGGCAACAACCTATCACAGGTAGCTGCTTTGCTGGGTATCAGCCGGGGAGCTCTGTACCGCCGGCTGGAAAAATACAACCTGCCTGTCGGCAATTCCTGATCCCTAAACTTCACCGGTATGAAAATAAGAACTCAGTTCCTCATTCTCGCCTTCCTGCTGCTGACAGCAGGCTGCCTGATTTCAGCTCTTATCCTGAAGGATCGGGGTTTGTTGTTTTATCTGACAGAAGGAGTAATCCTGGTCACACTCCTCTTCCTTATTTATTTTTATCAGAAGGTAGTAAAACCGATCCGAAGTATCGGAAACGGAATGGAACTGCTGCGCGAACAGGACTTCAGCAGCCGGCTTTCGCCCGTAGGACAAAAGGATGCCGACCGCATCGTACAAGTGTTCAACCGCATGATGGAACAACTGAAAGACGAACGTCTCCGCCTGCGTGAACAGAATCATTTCCTGGATCTGCTGATCAGCGCTTCTCCCATGGGAGTGATCATCCTGGATTTCGATGATCACATTTCCATGCTCAATCAGGCCGCTGTCCGGTTTATGGGTTATACCGCTCCGGAAGAACTGACCGGAAAAAAGATTGAAGAACTGAATTCTCCTCTGGCTGAGGAACTGAACCGCATTGCCCGTAACAAGACAGAAACCATACGTCTGAGCGACTCCATGATCTACCGCTGTTCCCGACTCTCTTTTGTCGACCGGGGATTTGCCCACCCGTTCATCCTCATCGAAAGCCTGACCTCCGAAGTTGTAAAAGCTGAAAAGAAAGCCTACGAGAAAGTAATCCGCATGATTGCACACGAAGTAAACAATACCGTAGCAGGCATTACATCTACCCTGGAATCCGTAAGCGATGCCCTGCAGGATACGGAAGACTCTGATGACTTGCGCGAAGTGATGCAGGTATGCGTGGAACGGTGTTACAGCATGAGCCGGTTTATCACCAACTTTGCAGATGTGGTCAAGATCCCTGATGCCCAGCTCCAGACTGTCTATCTGAACGAACGGGTAACAGCCTGCAAACGCTTCATGGAGAACATTTGCCGGAACAAGGATATCCAGCTTCATATCAGCCTGTGTGAAGAAAATCCACAAGTGCAGATGGACACGACTCTCTTTGAACAGGTAATCGTAAATATTCTCAAGAATGCAGCCGAAAGCATCGAGGTTCACGGAAATATCTATATACAGACAACCTCCAGTCCGGTGACACTGGAAATAGCCGATACGGGAGCAGGTATCAGCCGCGAAGTAGAAGCCCGATTATTCAGCCCGTTCTTCTCTACCAAGCCCAACGGACAAGGGATCGGCCTCATCTTTATCCGTGACGTACTAATCAAACACGGATGTACTTTCTCTCTGCGTACATGGCCTGATGGTCTGACACGTTTCCTCATCCGCTTTCCTCACAACGACCGCACGATTCAGCCCGATTGACCGCACGATCCGGCTCCAACGACCGCACGATTCAGCCTCAACGACCGCACGAATGAACCGGCATATGCAGAGCTATTCTTTCAGTAACAATTTCTTCACAACTGCGTAACCTGCATGTTACGCAGCAGGGGTATTTTTGCAGCGTCAAAAAATACTTCAAGACATGAAAAAAAGTTTAATCCTGGCTTGTGCATTTTTATGCATGAACGCTATGAATGCCTCTGCAGCAACCCGTTATGCCGCAGACGATGAAAAGAAAGAGAACGTTACTTCTGTAAGTGAAACCGCAGGTACAAACATGACCTGGGAATTCTATTCTGCTTACGGAGATCCTACTGCCGAAGACCTGGCTGCTGTATCCGGTTCATCCAGGTTCGGGAAAAAAGCTGCCTATTTTTACGGTCTGTTCAAGGACACTTATGTAACCAAAGAAGAGGTTGTACCGGGAGATCCTACCAGACGTACCGTCATCCGGAAACCGGAAATCTACAACGCGGTAAAGAATATTGAAAAAGCACTTGGCAAGGCACTCAAAAAACATGAAATCACTCCGGAAGAATCCGAAAAGCAGTTCTGTCATGTACTGAAAGTATCACTGGCTGCCATCGATTCGGATACAAGTACCTTTGAGAAATCATTGGACGAAAACCGCAAGGACAGCCAGGCACTGCTCGCCATCTTCCAGAGAGTGGATCTGAAGAATCTTTACTGATTCTGCTTCTTACATCCGACTCACATATTCAGATTTATAACCAAAGTATGAAAGCAACATTAGGTATTGTTTTTCTGTGCCTGCTGTCGTCTCTGAACGCATGGGCACAGAATATTAAGGTAACAGGTGTCGTAACCGACAAGGAAGGAACCCTGATCGGAGCTACGGTAACCGTAAAAGGTAATTCAGGAACAGGAACCGTAACCGATCTGGACGGACGCTATGAAATTAATGTCCCGGCAGACGGAACTCTGGTATATTCGTATATCGGATATAATACGGTGGAAAAGCCCGTTAAAGGGCAGAAAGTCATCAATGTACAGATGACAGACGAAATTCAGGCTATCGACGAAGTTGTGGTCACAGCCATCGGTATCAAACAGCAGAAAAAGAAAATCGGTTATACCACCCAGCAAGTCAATACCGAAGCACTCGACCAGCCGGGTACAGTAAACGTAGGTAACGCTTTGTCCGGACAAGTGGCCGGTCTGACCGTGAACAACCCGACCGGTATTTTCCAGGCACCGACCTTTACCCTGCGCGGAAAAACTCCGCTGATGGTGATCGACGGTGTTCCCGTAGAATCAGATTTGTTTGATGTTTCTCCGGAAAACATCCAGAGCATCAACGTGCTGAAAGGTACGGCTGCTGCCGCCCTGTACGGTTCCAGAGGTAAGGACGGAGCCATTCTGATCACCACCAAACTGGCAGACAAGGAAGGACTGACCGTAAAGGCAGGACTTTCCAGCATGGTAACAGCCGGATTTACCGTATTCCCGGAAACACAAACAGAATTCGGTTCCGGTTCTAACGGACAGTACGCATTCTGGGATGGTGCCGACGGCGGTATCTCCGACGGTGACATGACCTGGGGCCCCCGTTTCGAAGGACAAAAGATCGCACAGTGGAACAGTCCCATCCGCAACAAGGAAACCGGTGAGGTGATTCCCTGGTGGGGAGATGTCAGCGGCACAATTTATGATGACCAGTCCAAATATGAGCGTGTTCCTATCACCTGGGAAGCGCATGACAACCTGAAAGACTTCCTTCAGACCGGAATCATCACCAAGGCTACTTTCTCGGTTGCCAGCAAGAGCAAAAAGGCCAACTACAACTTCAACGGTGACTTTTCTCATCAGAAAGGTCAGGTACCCAATACAGCAGTATACACCGGAGGCCTGAACTTCAACAGCATGTACAACCTGAGTGATGCCGTCACTCTGTCAGCCAACCTTTCTTATAATAAAGTCTATTCACCCAACTATCCGCGCTACGGATATGGACCGAAAAACCACATGTACACCATTCTGCTGTGGATGGGTAACGATGTCAACGGAAAAGAACTGGCCGCCCACCACTGGCGTCCGGACGCAGAAGGTGAACGACAAGCCAACTACAACTATGCCTGGTATAACAACCCATATTTCGCCACTTACGAACTGACTCAGGTACACGACCGTAATGTTACCAACGGTCAGGTAAAACTGAACTGGGACATCATGCCGGGACTGAGCATACAGGGCCGTGCAGCAGGACGTCTGGAAGATACCTTCGAAGACATGAAATCACCGAAATCCTACATGAACTACGGTGACTCCCGCAACGGTGACTACAAGACCTGGAACACAGACCAGCTGGATATCAATACCGACGTACTGGTAACCTATACCCGTGCCTTCAACAAAAACTTCGCGCTGACCGTCAATGCCGGTTCTTCACTCTACTACCGTCAGATTCGCAGCGAATATCAGGCAACCGACGGACTGATCGTACCGGGTGTATACAACATGGGTAACAGTCTGAATCCTGTTTCAGCAACCAACTCCATGAACGAAAAAGCGATCGAGAGTGTATACGGTTCTGTCAATCTGGATCTGTTCGATGGTGTCTATCTGACTCTGACCGGACGTAACGACTGGTCGTCAACCATCATCAAAGGAAACAATTCCTACTTCTATCCTTCTGTTTCACTGAGTGCGATGCTTGACCAGTATATCAGTCTTCCATCCTGGATGGACTATCTGAAAATAAACGGAGCATGGGCACAGGTGTCCAGCGACCTTGATCCGTATTCTTTGTATGCAACCTACTCCAAGGGCATTCTTTACGGAAGTACTCCTTCGGTTACTTACCAGTCAGACCTGCTGAATGCCAATATCCTGCCACAAAAAACGACCTCGTACGAAATCGGTCTTTCAACCTCTTTCCTGCGTAACCGTCTCGGCCTGGATGTTACTTACTATCACATGATCGACAAGAACAGTATCATTCAGCTTCCAATCTCCGTCGCATCAGGTTTCAACAACCGCTATGTCAACGGAAATACCTATACGACCAACGGAGCAGAATTAATTATCACAGCAACTCCGATCCAGAGCAAGAAATTTACCTGGAACCTGTCCACCAACTGGAGCACCAACATCCGCAAGCTGACTGAAATCTACGGAGGTCAGGAGAAATACGGTGATCTGAAGCTCGGTGACCGGGCAGATGCCATGTACGCTACCGAATGGGAAAAGACTCCCGACGGCCAGCTGATCCTCGACAGTAACGGTATGCCTACCCAGAGTGCTTTCAAAAGTTACATCGGCAATCAGGATCCGGATGTCCGCTTCGGTTTGCAGAACACTTTCAAGTTCGATCATTTTACAGTCAACGTGGACATGGACGGAGCTATCGGAGGTACATTGATCTCAACTACAACCCAGAAAATGTGGTGGGGCGGAAAACATCCGAAATCAACCATGTACCGTCAGGAAGAATATGAAAACGGAGGAAAGCCCATCTATGTTCCGGAAGGTGTCAATATCGTAAGCGGTGAAGTAACCTACGATGTCAACGGAAATATCATCAGCGATACCCGTGTATACAAGAAAAACGAAACAGCAGTCAACATTCAGACCTGGGCACAAAACTACCCGTACCGTGCTGTCGTACGTACCAGCGAAAGCGAGCTGTTCGCCAATACATTCAGCCGCTCTTTCCTGAAACTGAGACGTGTGGCCGTATCTTATGATTTCAGCCATCTGATCCACTCCAACTCCATCAAAGGACTGGAAGTGACTCTCTACGGAAACAACCTGGCCGTACTGAAGAAAACTCCTTATCTGGATCCTGACTTCGGTGCTTCCGACAGCGATCTTCAGGACCCGTCTGCACGATACATCGGTGTAAGCGCCAACATTACTTTCTAACAACCAACTGCTAAATTCACGAACATGAAAAGAAAATCTATCACTTATATTGCCTCCTTATTGCTGGCATCCAGCCTCTGCGCTTCATGCATCGACCTGGAGGAGCTGAACGTAGATCCCAACAATCCGACGACGACCCAGCCGTCACTGCTGCTGACAGGTATTGCCTATACAGCCTTTAATCAGACCAGTTCTGATGCCTGCCACGCTACCAAGCAGCTGATCCTGACTTCCGGAGAAAGCGCCTATCAGGTGTACAAGTGGACACGAGGAGACTTCGACTATTACAATAATCTGCGCGATGTCACCAAAATGATGGAAGTGTCCGAAAACGGAAGTGCCTATCAGGCTCTGGCACATTTCTTCCGTGCCAACTACTTCTACCAGCTGACCATGGACTTCGGGGCTATTCCTTACAGTGATGCACTGAAAGGAGAAACCGACGCTGTCTACCAGCCTCAATATGACAGTCAGGAGAAAGTACTGGAAGGGATTCTCAACGAACTGGCAGAAGCGGACAACCTGCTGAAAGACAACAATGAAATCATCAGTGGCGACATTATCTACAACGGTAACCTCCTGCAATGGAGAAAACTGATCAATGCCTATCGCCTGCGCATCCTGATGTCCTTGTCAAACAAAACTCAGGTAGGCAGCATCAATATTCCTGCAACTTTTGCAGAGATTGTCAGCAACTGCCCGCTGATGGAAAGTGCAGCCGACAACGGACAGCTGGTATACCTGGATCAGGCCAGCAACCGCTATCCCTATTTCAACGATAGTGACTTCGGTTCCGGACGTTTCATGGACTCTACTTACGTGGCAGCCTTCGTTACACGCAAAGACCCCCGTCTGTTCGCCATTGCAACCCAGACTCCCAAAGCAGAACAGGAAGGCAAGGCAATCGATGACTTTACAGCATACGATGGAGGTGATCCCGCCGTGCCTTACAGTCTGGTCAACGACAAAGCCACAGCCGGTCTCTGCTCCAAGCCGACCGAACGTTACTATAAAAATGCAACCAACGAACCGATGATCCTGATGGGGTATACCGAACAACAGCTGATCCTGGCCGAAGGAGTTGTCAGAGGATGGATCAACGGCGATGACAAAACATATTACGAATCGGCAGTCAAGGCATCTTTCGAATTCTACCGCACATACGCTACCGATGTAGCTGCTTATCTGAGCGAAGACGCTGCCGAAACTTATCTGCAAGGAAGTGAAGTGGTTTATGATTCCACACTTTCCACTGAACAGAAGATCGAACGGATCGCCATGCAGAAATACCTGCCGACCTTCCTGCAGGGAGGTGTCTGGTTGCCCTATTATGAAGCACTCCGGACCGGATATCCTGATTTCCGCAGAGCTTCCGGTGTACAACTGCCTTACCGGTGGATGTATCCGCAAAGTGAATACAACAACAATGCTGCAAACGTACAGGCAGCTTTGGACAGCCAATTCGGAGGAGGAGACAAAACTACCGACAAACCCTGGTGGTTACAGTAATAATCCTTAAACAAGAAATAATGAAAAAGACTCTGATTTTATTAGCGGCACTGTTATTCTCTACCATGTACACTTCTGCCCGGCGTGTGGTATTCGTCACTGTTGACGGATACCGCTGGCAAGAGTTATTCAGTGGTGCAGATTCTCTGCTGATCGGGAATAATGAACAACTCAAGGCAAATTATTGGAAAACAACAGCCGAAGAACGCAGAAGCCTGCTGATGCCTTTTACCTGGTCAGAAATCGCCCGTAACGGACTGATGATCGGTAACCGCTGGAAAGGTTGCCGCATGCAGGTGAAAAACAAAATGCAGTTTTCTTATCCGGGATACAACGAACTCCTTTGCGGACATCCAGACGATGAACAGATCAATACCAACAATCCGGTATGGAATCCAAATGTTTCCATCCTGGAAATTGCCAACAACACAGACCGTTATAAAGGGAAAGTTCTTATATTTGCAAGTTGGGACCGGTTCATTCACATTTTGAATGAACAACGAAGCCACCTGGAAATAAACACAGGATACCGGCATTCTCTTTCTCCCAATCCGACAGAAAGAGAACGTCTGGTTGAAAAGATGCAGGATGCAGCTCCCAGATTCTGGGAACATGAACGTGCAGATGTGTTCACTCATGAATATGCCATCGAAGCCATGAAAAGCCGGAAACCGGAATTGATTTACATCGGTTACGGAGATATTGACGAACTGGCTCACATGGGTGATTACCGCCTGTATCTGGAAGGTGCACGCACCTTTGATAACTTCCTGAAAGAGATATGGGAGTATATCCAGTCTGATCCCTTTTACAAAGACCAGACCACTCTCATTATTACTTGTGACCACGGACGCGGATGCGGAAAAGTAAAAGCTGATGACTGGCGTGATCATGGAACGAATACAACCGGATCAGGTGAAACCTGGTTCATGGCTATAGGAAAAGACATACCCGCCTTGGGAGAGATATCCGGTGACAGACAGTATTACAACAATCAGGTTGCAGCAACTATTGCCGATTTCCTGCAAATCCCTTTTGCGCCCAAACACCCACAGGCTGGAAAGAAAATGGAATTCTAATACAAAAACAAGAACCGATGAAAAAGATAATCATGGCTGCCGCACTTCTCTGTATGGGAATACCTGTCTCTTATACACATCTGACGCTGCCGACGACTCCTTACGTGTAGA
>ERZ1027034.346-NODE-346-length-12961-cov-14.495119_pt1 | contig 12961 bp, 10 predicted proteins | sample MGYA00519443_ERZ1027034 | MGnify/ENA primary metagenome ERZ1027034 (study PRJEB26926, sample SAMN06164787) | human gut metagenome | biome: ENVO:00009003; feature: ENVO:2100002; material: ENVO:00002003 | host: Homo sapiens | place: USA | collected 2012 ... | reverse complement strand
ACGGAGGGACTTAAATCCTTAGCACCCAATAAGACGAGGAATACGATCCTGTCCCCTATGAAATTAATCCGTAACGGTATTAATAATGACAGACATGATATTGTTCCATACAACCGTTCAGGAAGAAAATTTGTCCCGGCAGGGCAGAGTACCCAGATGGTTATAGGAGCCAGCGGAGAGAATGATTATCAGATAATCAATGTTTCGGAAGCACTGTATAAGAACTATGGACTTAAGAGAGTCTTTTATTCGGCATTTGTCAATGTCAATAATGACAGTACGCTGCCGTCAGCCCTTAACGGACCTCCGCTTTTAAGGGAACATCGATTGTATCAGGCTGACTGGCTTATGAGATTTTACGGCTTTAAGGCACAGGATATTTTATCGGAGGCCAGACCGGATTTTAACGTTCTTGTAGACCCTAAGTGCGACTGGGCATTGAGACATCTGGAATATTTTCCTGTTGAAATTAACCGGGCGGATTATTATTCACTTCTTAAAGTCCCGGGAATCGGTGTCAATTCAGCAAAGAGGATAATTGCTGCAAGAAGGAGCAACAGGCTTGATTTTGCCGACCTTAAAAGAATCGGCGTTGTCCTTAAAAGGGCAATATATTTTATTACCTGTAACGGCATAATGATGTATAAGAATATCAGGATTGAAGAGAATTACATTGTCAGGAATATCCTTGATTCATCTGTAAGACGTGTTACAGGGGACGATGTTACATACAGGCAGTTAAGCTTTTTTGATACCAACAGTGACATATTCCCTGATGAAGTAAAGGATTTGACAAGCTACGGTATTATTACAGGACAGATATAGATTAAGAGCCCGTAAGGAGAATTTTTATGGTTATATTTAGATGTGACGGAACTTATGAGGGTATTTTGACCGCCGTATTTTCGGGCTACCGGTCCGATGATGTTATGATAGAATGTGATAATGACAATATGTTTGTTTTCGGAGAATGTACGGAGGTGGTTACAGATTTGTCAAAGTCCTTACGGGTTGCCAAAGGAATACGAAAAATCTCTTACGAGGCAGAATATATGATGTATCTTGCCGCACTTAATAATAATCCCGACAGAGGAACGGATATTTTTTACTTTGTAAAATCAGTATTTCAAAACGGTGCCGGAGGCATTTCGGATTACCATGACGTTCATGTGGCAAATGTCAATAAGATGTGTCGCAATACAGGCAGGGAATATGACCATTTCAGAGGCTTTTTAAGATTTGAGCAATATGATAATTTCCTGCTTGGCAAAATCCGCCCCGTTAATAACCTGCTTACACTTCTTGGCAGTTTTTTTACGGACAGGCTGCTGCAGGAGAATTTTGTTATAGCCGATATGGGCAGGGGCAAGGCTGCCGTTCACAATAAGGGCGGTGAATATATAATTACGGATGTGGATACGGGGTACATTATGAGTCTGCAGCCTGACGATAAAGAAAAAGAACTTAAAAGATTATATGAGATGTTCAGAAAGAGCATTTCCATCAAAGAACGTACCAATATTAATCTCCAGAAACAGAATATGCCGTTAAGGTTCAGAGAGTATATGTAAAGGAAGTAACCTATGATAGATATTGTGAATGGGACACTTAGAATTTCCGTCAGAAATCTTGTGGAATTTATATGCAGAAAAGGTGACATAGATAACCGTTTTAGCGGAGTTACGGATAAGACTGCCATGGATGCCGGCAGCAGGGCACACCGTAAGATTCAGAAGTCAATGGGCGGTGATTACAATGCGGAGGTATCGCTTTCGTATACCTATGATAATGATATTTATGACATAACGGTTGAGGGCAGGGCAGACGGGATATTTAATAAGGACGGATATACTTATGTGGATGAGATAAAGGGCACATATAAGGATGTGAAATACCTGTCGGAGCCGGTTGAGGTCCATAAGGCGCAGGCAATGTGTTACGCTTATATATATGCCCTGAAAAATAACCTTGACACAATCGGATTACGGATGACTTATGTCAATTTAACGGATGAAGCCATAAAATATTTTACCGAGGTAATGAGTTTTGAAGAATTAAAAAAGTGGTTTGAGGCTGTCTTAAGTGAACTTATCAAATGGGGTAATTATGTATATTATCACAGAAAAAGCCGTAACATATCCATTAAGAAACTTGAATTTCCCTTTGAATACAGGGAGGGGCAGAGAAATCTTGCGGTCAGTGTGTATAAGGCAATAAAGGATAACCACAATTTATATATTCAGGCACCTACAGGGGTGGGCAAGACCATATCCACCGTGTTTCCGGCTGTTAAGTCAATGGGAGAGGAATACGGGGACAAAATATTCTATCTGACAGCCAAGACAATAACCAGGACTGCGGCAGAGGATACCTTTGGAATTTTAAGACGGAATAATCTTGATTTTAAGACACTTACCATTACGGCTAAAGATAAATTATGTCTCTGCGATGGAGAAGACACTCCTGAGTGCAATCCTTTTTCCTGCCCTTATGCCAAGGGGCATTATGACAGGATTAACGGCGTTGTGTATGACATGATTAATAACCTGGACGTTATTACAAGGGATGTGATAGAGGAGTATGCGAAGAAAAATACGGTATGTCCTTTTGAATTGTGCCTTGATTTATCTTACTGGATGGATGGGATAATATGCGACTACAATTATGTGTTTGACCCGGAGGTAAAGCTTAAAAGATTCTTTTCGGAGGGCAGCAAGGGCGAATATATTTTTCTTGTGGATGAAGCCCATAATCTGGTGGACAGGGCAAGGAACATGTATTCGGCACAGATTTATAAAGAAGATGTGCTTTCCGTGAAAAAGCTTGTGGCAGGTTATAGTAAAAAGCTTGCGGGTATCCTTGAACGCTGTAACAGATATATGCTTGAGATGAAGAGAAAATGCGATGGGGAATATATGATTGAGGAAAATGACAATTTACTGTCAATATCTCTTAAGTGCCTTGAAACGGAGATTACACATTTCATGGAAAATAACAGGGATTTTCCCTATATGACAGAACTTTTGGAGTTTTTTTTCAACGTATGTCATTTTAATGCCATGTATGAAAAGACAGATGAGAATTATGTAAAATATTGTGAACATACTGAGCGTGGTTTTATGTACAGGCTTTTTTGCGTAAATCCCGGCAATAACATAAGGGAGTGCGTTGACTCCGGCAGAAATGCCGTGTTCTTTTCGGCAACCCTTTTACCTGTCAATTATTACAAAGAGCTTCTTACAGGAGACATAAACGAACCGGCAATATATGTTAATTCACCATTTGATGTCAATAAAAGACTGCTCGTCATAGGAAATGATGTTACCAGCAGGTACACAAGAAGAAATACCGATGAATTTACAAAGGTAAAAGAATATATACTTAGAATCACAGGAAGCAGAAAAGGGAATTATCTCGTTTTTTTCCCGTCTTATAAATATATGGAAAGTGTATATGAACTGTTTTACGGTGAAAAAGTGCGTGTAATTATACAAAATAACAATATGTCCGAAAAAGACAGGGAAGAATTTCTTGCGGAATTTGAAAATAACGGTGATGACGTTCTTTTAGGCTTTTGCGTGCTTGGAGGATTGTTTTCGGAAGGAATAGATTTGAAAAAGGACAGTCTTATCGGAAGTATCATTGTAGGTACGGGACTTCCGTCAATCAGTACGGAAAACAGTATTCTCAAAACCTTTTATGACGAAAGGGAAAACAAAGGGTATGAATATGCCTATGTATATCCCGGTATGAATAAAGTGCTTCAGGCTGCGGGAAGGGTTATACGCACGGACGAAGATACGGGAGTAATAGCTCTTCTTGACGACAGATTTCTTTGGGAAAGATATGTAAGCCTGTTTCCGAAAGAATGGAAAAATTACCATATTGTCAACATTGAAAATGTTAATGAAGAAATACTGGATTTTTGGCGTGATGTGATTTATAATACTACAGAAAGTGTGTAAAAATACATGATAAATTAGGAGAGCTGCGTATGATTGAAGAAATCGTATCATTGCAGATGCCGGTAGAGGAACGTCTGGTAATTAAGAAAAACAGACTTCTTCCTTCCGTAACGGATAAATCTACAAAGAGGATTTCCATAGTTACCGGTACACATGGCGATGAACTTAATGGCCAGTACGTTTGTTATAAATTAATTGAAAAGATTAAAGCAGAACCTCAGAACCTTGCGGGAATAGTTGATGTATATCCTTCAATTAATCCGCTCGGAATTGATACGGGAACAAGAGGGATTCCAATGAATGACCTTGATATGAACAGGGTGTTTCCGGGTAACGACTCCGGCGCAATGGCCGAGTATATTGCTTATAATATAATTCAGGATATAATAGGAAGTGATATGTGTGTTGATGTACATTCTTCCAATATTTTTATAAAGGAAGCTCCACAGGTAAGATTAAGCCCTGAACTTTTTGAAAAACTGCTTCCTTATGCAAAGCTTATGAATGCCGACATAATATGGGCATTGTCATCGGCAGCATATCTTGAATCTTCACTTGCCAACTGTCTTAATATGTTTGGTGTCCCTTCTTTGGTTGTTGAGATGGGAGCAGGGTCAAGAATTTCAAGGAAATATGCAAGACAGACACTTACAGGTATTTTAAGACTTATGAAAGAACTTGGAATATGGAAAGGGGATATAACCGATGAAATCAGGGAACCTATTGTGGCCCATAAGGGTGATGTATCCGCAATCCATACCACAAGATCGGGACTTTTTATCCTTGAAGATGTGGAAGAACTGGGTGTGCATATCCGTAAAGGAACATATATAGGTAAGATAGTTAACCCGCTTACCGGAGAGATACTTGAAGACATAATATCACCTAAAGACGGTTTCCTGTTCACACTTAGGGAACATCCTGTTGTATATAAAGGAGCTATTGTGGCACGAATATGTGCGGAGCATGACGGAGGTGAACTTGATGCGTAGAGAAGTATTGTATACTCTTGAAGGAATCTACAGGGAAGATTTCAAAATAACAGGTTTTACCTTTGGACAGGGAGACAGGGCAGCATGTGTTGTCGGTTCAATGCGAGGCAATGAATACCAGCAGACATATATATGTTCACAGCTTATCAAAGAACTTAAGAAGTTAGAGGAACATGGACAGATTGCAAATGGCAAGGAGATACTTATTATTCCATGCATTAATCAGTATGCCACTAATATAGACAAGAGATTCTGGCCGTTAGACGATTCGGATATTAACAGAAAATTCCCCGGATTTATTAACGGAGACACTACACAGCAGATAGCGGCCAATTTAATGGAAGTAATAAAAGGCTTCAGTTACGGAATACAGCTTACAAGTTTTTATATGCCCGGTAATTTTGTACCACATATAAGAATGATGGAGACAGGTTTCCAGAATCCGAGTCTGGCTAACCTTTTCGGACTGCCTTTTGTTGTAATCAGAAAACCTAAGCCTATGGATACGGCAACTCTTAATTATAACTGGCAGATGAGCGGTACAAGTGCTTTTTCACTGTACACAACCTGCACTGATTATATAGATGATGTTTCTGCAAGACAGGCAGTTGCATCTATTCTGAGATTCCTGACGAGAATGGGAATAATCAAATATAACAATCACAGCGGATATATTGCGGAGGTTATTAATGAAGATGACCTTACGTCCATTAAGTCCGAGGTATCCGGTCTTTACAGGCGGGTGATTAGTCCGGGAGACCCTGTATACAGAGGCAGCGTTATAGGCGAGATAATAGATCCGTATGAAGGTGAAGTAATAAATCAGGTAACATCACCTACGGAGGGTCTTGTATTTTTTACTTATACAGGCCCTACAGTTATGGAAGATGCGGTAGTTTGCAAAGTAATCCGAAGATTACATGAATAATATATAACATAAAGGAGAATACCATGAGTAAGGTAAAGAGAGTTTATTCTGAAAAGATGCCTGAATTTGCAGTTAAGGCAAAGGAGCTTAGTGAAGAAATAAGCAGCTATCTCAACATTAATACTGTAACCAATGTCAGAGTATTAATCAGGTACGACATCGAAAATATCACAAAAGAAACATATGAAAAAGCACTTGTAACTGTTTTTTCAGAGCCACCTGTTGATTATGTATATGAGGAAGATTTTACCCATAATGATAATGAACATGTCTTTGGTGTTGAATTTTTACCGGGACAGTTTGACCAGAGAGCCGATAGTGCCGTACAGTGTATCAAATTGTTAAAAGAAGATGAAGAACCTGTTATCAAAACAGCAGTTATTTATGCAATCGAAGGCAACCTTACTGAGGATGAACTTGACAGAATCAAGAATTTCTGCATTAATCCTGTTGATTCAAGGGAAGCAGACATTGAAAAGCCTGAGACTCTTGTAACTGTATTCCCGGAGCCTGCGGATGTAATCGTATTTGACGGCTTTAAGGATATGGACGAAGACAGACTTCACGATTTATATTCGTCACTTGGTCTTGCCATGACTTTTAAGGATTTCCTTCATATACAGAATTATTTTAAGAATGAAGAACACAGAGACCCTTCAATGACAGAAATCAGGGTTCTTGATACATATTGGTCGGATCACTGCCGTCATACGACTTTCTCAACAGAACTTAAGAATATTAAGTTTGAGGACGGATATTACAAAGAGCCTATTGAAAAAGCCTTTGAGGATTATAAAAATACATTTGCAGATGTGTATGCAGGACGTAACGATAAATTCGTATGCCTTATGGACATAGCTCTTCTTGCAATGAAAAAACTTAAAAAAGAAGGCAAACTTGATGACATGGAAGTGTCTGATGAGATTAACGCCTGCAGTATAGTTGTTCCTGTTGAAATTGACGGAAAGACAGAAGAATGGCTTGTTAATTTTAAAAACGAGACACATAACCATCCTACTGAAATTGAACCTTTCGGTGGCGCCGCAACATGTCTTGGAGGTGCTATAAGAGATCCGCTTTCAGGACGTACTTATGTATATCAGGCAATGCGTGTCACAGGTGCTGCAGACCCAACATTATCCCTTGATAAGACTATGGCGGGCAAGCTCCCTCAGAAGAAGATTGTAAGGGAAGCTGCACATGGCTACAGCTCTTACGGTAACCAGATAGGTCTTGCTACAGGATATGTAAAAGAAATTTATCATCCTAATTATGCAGCCAAGAGAATGGAAATCGGTGCCGTTATGGGTGCTGCTCCAAGAAAAGATGTTATAAGAGAGACTTCTGATCCGGGAGATATCATCATTCTTCTCGGTGGAAGAACAGGACGTGACGGCTGTGGCGGGGCTACAGGTTCTTCTAAAGCACATACAGAAAAATCCATTGATACCTGCGGTGCTGAAGTACAGAAAGGTAACGCACCTACAGAACGTAAGATACAGAGACTTTTCAGAAGACCTGAAGTATCAAAACTTATCAAAAAATGTAATGACTTTGGTGCGGGCGGCGTATCTGTTGCAATCGGAGAACTTGCAGACGGACTTAAGGTATCCCTTGATAAAGTTCCTAAGAAATACGCAGGTCTTGACGGAACAGAACTTGCTATTTCCGAATCACAGGAAAGAATGGCAGTTGTTGTGGATCCTAAGGATGTTAAGGATTTCTTAAAATATGCCAATGAAGAAAATCTTGAAGCAGTAGAAGTTGCTGTAGTAACAGAAGAAAAACGTCTTGTGCTTACATGGAGAGGCAAAGACATTGTAAATATAAGCAGGGCATTCCTTGATACTAACGGTGCCCATCAGGAAACGGACGTTGTAGTTGAAATGCCATCGGAAAAGGATAATCTTTTCAACGCAAAGCCTGTAACGGATGTTAAGGCAGAATGGCTTAAGACACTTTCAGATCTTAATGTATGTTCACAGAAGGGTCTTGTTGAAATGTTTGACAGCTCTATCGGTGCAGGTTCCGTATATATGCCTTACGGCGGTAAATACCAGCTTACGGAAGTACAGACAATGGTAGCCAAACTTCCTGTATTAAAGGGAAAGACAGATATGGTTACAATGATGAGTTACGGATTTGACCCATATCTTTCATCATGGAGTGCTTATCATGGTGCAATATATGCAGTAGTTGAATCTATGGCAAAGATTGTATGTGCCGGCGGTGATTACAGAAAGATAAGATTTACATTCCAGGAATACTTCAGAAGAATGACAGAAGACAAGACACGCTGGGGTGAACCTATGAAAGCTCTTCTCGGTGCTTTTGAAGCCCAGATGGGATTCGGACTTCCTTCAATCGGCGGTAAGGACAGTATGTCAGGAACCTTTAATGACCTTGATGTACCTAACACACTTGTATCATTTGCAGTTGATACCGCAAGCGAAAAAGATGTTATCACTCCTGAACTTAAAAAAGCCGGTAATGTACTTGTTCTTTTTGAGATTAAGAGGGACAAATTCGATATACCCGTATATGCACAGGTTATGGAAATGTTTACAAATGTTGCCGACGCAATTGCAAAGCATAACATCGTCAGCGCATATACACTTAATGCCAAGGGAATTGTTCCGGCAGTCAGCAAAATGGCATTCGGTAATATGTTAGGCGTAACAATTAACGAAGATGTTGACGCAGCAGAACTTTTTGCACCAAAATACGGATGTATAGTTGCAGAAGTACCTGCCGATAAGGTATCTGCCCTTACAGGAGATTACCGTGTGATAGGATTTGTCAATGATAAGGCAGCTTTTGAATACGGAAATGTATCAATAGACATTAAGACAGCACTTGACACATGGAAAAAGCCTCTTGAGAAGGTATTCCCAACAATTGCTGTTAAGGGTGGAGAAAAGCTTGATACACCTGTATATAATGCAAAAGAGATTTATATTTGTAAAAATAAAATTGCAAAGCCTACAGTATTTATTCCTGTATTCCCGGGCACTAACTGTGAATACGACAGCACAAAGGCATTTGAAAGAGCCGGTGCGGATGTAATTACAAAGGTATTCAGAAATCTTACAGCAGATGACATAAGAGAGTCTGTAGAAGAATTTGAAAAGTCAATCAACAAAGCACAGATTATTATGTTCCCTGGCGGATTTTCCGCAGGTGATGAACCTGATGGTTCAGCTAAGTTCTTTGCCACAGCATTCAGAAATGCCAGAATCAAAGAAGCTGTTGAGAAACTTCTCAACGAACGCGACGGACTTGCCCTCGGTATATGTAATGGTTTCCAGGCACTTATTAAACTTGGACTTGTGCCTTACGGAAAGATTACAGAGCAGTCAGCAGACTCACCTACACTTACAATGAATACAATAGGACGTCATATCTCTAAGATGGTATATACAAAAGTTGTTTCCAATAAATCGCCATGGCTTGCTAAAGCAACACTTGGCGGAACATACTGCAGCCCTGCATCTCATGGTGAAGGAAGATTTGTTGCCAATAAAGAGTGGCTCGATAAGCTTTTTGCGGAAGGAATGGTTGCTACACAGTATGTAGACCTTGATGGTAATCCGACAATGGATGAGGAGTGGAACGTAAACGGTTCTTATTGCTCAATTGAAGGTATTACAAGCCCTGACGGAAGAATATTCGGTAAGATGGCACATGCTGAAAGACGCGGAGATTCTGTTGCAATTAATATCTACGGAGATCAGGATCTTAAGATTTTTGAATCAGGTGTAGAATATTTTAAATAATATAAGGTGAAAGATAATGGCAAAACTCAGTGAAGTGGAAGAAATGCTTGAAAAAGCAGAAGCGGATGAAGAAAAGGAAAAGATAATAACCGGACATAAGAACAAAAAAGAAGATGAAGCAAAATCCGGATGGAAAGTTGTATTGGAATATGTCAGGGTTATTGCAATTGGTGCACTTATAGCTTTTTTACTTTGCAAGTTTGTTATCATTAACGCTGTTATTCCTACAAGATCAATGGTCAGCACGATTAATGTTGGTGACCGCCTTATAGGGCTGCGTATACCATATTATTTTACGGATCCTAAAAGAGGAGATGTTGTCATATTCAAAGCTCCGGAAGCAGCCGGCGAGGACGCAGGCCAGCTTTACATAAAGAGAGTAATAGGGCTTCCCGGCGAGACTATAGTTATTAAAGACGGTATTGCATCTCTTCAAAATGAAGACGGCAGAATAAAAATTGACAATAAAGACTGGTGGAATAAGAACGAAAAACCCAACGCCGATGGTAAGGAAAAGACAATAGTCCTTGGCGATAACGAGTATTTTATGATGGGCGATAACCGTAACCACTCATCGGATTCGAGAGTATGGGGACCCGTAACCAGAAAAGCGATTCTTGCAAAAGCATGGCTCAGATATTACAAAGGATTTAAAATAATAAAATAAAAAATGTGCTGTGAAATACCTTATAAAGGGAATTTCACAGCATTTTTTTATTCTCTTGAAGAACTTTCGTAGTATACCGCCAGAGTTCCGGGACCGGAATGGGAACCGATTGTGGGGCCTATCTGGTTTACCATTATTTCTTTTATATCAATGTTTTCTTTAAGATGGCTGTATATATACATGGCATCTTCTTCGCAGTCACAATGGCTTATCATTACAATGTCCTTCCCATGGGGAGATATATCGGATATTGTTTTACTGATAAGATATAAAAGGGATTTTTTTCTGCCTCTTACCTTATCGGTCAGCTTTAACTCACCGTTGTTATCCACAAATAATATAGGTTTGATATTGATAATGCTTCCTAAAACTGCTGCACTTTTTGAAAGCCGTCCGCCGTTATGAAGGTAGTGCAGATCATCAACCGTAAAAAGATGTATTATATGGGTTTTGACGTTGTTCAGGTATTCAATAAGATTATCGTAGGACATGCCGTTATTTTTATTTGATACAGCCTTATATAAAAGCATTCCTTCACCCATGCATGAACACAATGAATCTATTACGGTAATTTTTACGTCCTTATACTCATCCTGTATTTCTTTTGAAGCAATTACGGCATTCTGGCAGGTTGAGCTTAAAGCTGAAGAAAAAGCAATGTGGATAATATTTTTACATACCTTTATACAGTCTTCAAAAAAAGCTTTTGTTTCCTCTATATTTGGGGCTGTGGTTTTGGCACTTTCGCCATTTCGCATTCTGTGGTAAAATTCTGACAGGGGCAGAGTGTTTTTTTTACCGTAAATAACTCCGTCCATGTAATAGCAGATTGGAAGAACCGGAATATTATTATCTTTGTAAAAGGCTTCCGGAAGATCACAATTACTGTCCGTGGTAATTATATATTTCATATATGCCTCCTGATTTTTATTTTAGGTTTATATTTTAGCCAAAAAAATATCTTGACATACATAAGAAAGAATGATATATTGTAGAAGTTGTAAAAATAAAGAAGAGTATCCGCTCTCACCCCAGCCTAAGGTCAAGGGTTATATACATCAGACATTAAGTATGTTATTTGTGTGCGGATATTATTCTATCCGCACTTTTTTATTGGAGGTACACTACCATTAGCGAGTTAATGATTAATGAACAGATCAGAGACAAAGAAGTTCGTGTAATTGGCGAAAACGGAGAGATGATAGGAGTGATGTCATCTAAGGAAGCATATAAGCTTGCACAGGAAGCAGAACTTGATTTGATTAAGATTGCTCCTACAGCACAGCCACCTGTATGCAAGATTGCCGATTACGGAAAGTATAAGTACGAACAGATTCGTAGGGAAAAGGAAGCACGCAAGAAACAGAAGACTGTTGAAATCAAAGAAGTACGTCTTTCACCTAATATCGAAAGCAATGACCTTAATACGAAGGTTAATGCTGCAAGAAAATTCCTTGAGAAGGGTGATAAGGTTAAGGTAACCTTGAGATTCAGAGGAAGGGAATTAGCTCATATGTCATCGAATAAACATATTCTTGATGATTTTGCAGAGCAGCTTGCTGACTGTTCAGTAATAGAGAAACCTGCCAAAGTCGAGGGCAGAAGCATGGCAATGATTTTAGCTGAGAAACGTTAAAATACAAATCAGATATTTTTAAGGAGGATTTTTATTATGCCAAAAATGAAGACAAGCAGAGCCGCAGCTAAGCGTTTTAAAGTTACCGGTTCAGGCAAATTAAAAAGAAACAAAGCTTATAAGAGCCACATCTTAACAAAGAAGACAACAAAGAGAAAGAGAAATCTTAGAAAAGCAGCTCTTGTTGACTCAACAAATGAAAAGAACATGAAGAAGATTTTACCATACATCTAATTTGATGGTTCAATTAATTTTAGGAGGAAAATATAATGGCAAGAGTTAAAGGCGGATTAAACGCTAAGAAAAAACATAACAGAGTTTTAAAACTGGCTAAAGGTTACAGAGGAGCCAGATCTAAACAGTATAGAATTGCAAAACAGTCTGTAATGAGAGCTTTAACATCAGCATATGCTGGCAGAAAGCAGAAGAAGAGACAGATGAGACAGTTATGGATTGCAAGAATCAATGCTGCAGCAAGAATGAACGGACTTTCATACAGCAAGTTTATGTTCGGTCTTAAGACAGCAGGAATCGAAATGAACAGAAAGATGCTTGCAGAATTAGCTGTTAATGATGCAGCAGCATTTACAAAGCTTGCTGATGCAGCTAAGGCTAACTTAAAGTAATTTATGAATATAATATACTGGAAGTTCTTATGAACTTCCGGTATTTTATACTTGATATTTTAACCGGAATGTGGTATCATACCTTGTGAAAGTTGATATTCCTTGATAGCTCAATGGTAGAGCACTCGGCTGTTAACCGAGTTGTTGTAGGTTCGAGCCCTACTCAGGGAGTTTATGGCCCCATGGTCAAGCGGTTAAGACATCGCCCTTTCACGGCGGTAACACGAGTTCGAATCTCGTTGGGGTCATTGTAAGCCGAATCTGAAAATGGTTTGGCATTTTGTTTTTGTCGACATTTTGTAAAGTAAATAATAGCATATGCCGACATGGCTCAATTGGCAGAGCAGCTGATTTGTAATCAGCAGGTTATC
>ERZ1027034.321-NODE-321-length-13389-cov-4.010424_pt1 | contig 13389 bp, 9 predicted proteins | sample MGYA00519443_ERZ1027034 | MGnify/ENA primary metagenome ERZ1027034 (study PRJEB26926, sample SAMN06164787) | human gut metagenome | biome: ENVO:00009003; feature: ENVO:2100002; material: ENVO:00002003 | host: Homo sapiens | place: USA | collected 2012 ... | reverse complement strand
GGAGTCGTCGGCAGCGTCAGATGTGTATAAGAGACAGCTTTATGCAGTTTAACCGCAAAGCTGACGGCTCGTTGGAAAAACTGTCAATGAACGTGATCGATACAGGTATGGGCTTTGAACGTCTGGTTCGTGCATTACAGGGTAAACATTCCAACTATGATACAGATATTTTCCAGCCGACCATTCAGGCTATTTCTAAGATGTCAGGATTGGAATACGGAAAAGATGAGAATGTAGATGTTGCCATGCGTGTGATTGCCGATCACTTGCGTGCTGTGGCTTTCTCTATTGCCGATGGTCAGTTGCCTTCGAATGCTAAGGCTGGTTATGTAATCCGTCGTATTCTGCGCCGTGCTGTTCGTTATGGATATACATTCCTGAATCGCAAAGAAGCCTTCATGTATAAATTGCTTCCAGTGTTGATTGAGACCATGGGTGATGCTTATCCTGAACTGATCGCTCAGAAATCATTGATCGAAAAGGTTATCAAGGAAGAGGAAGAAGCTTTCTTGCGTACACTTGAGACTGGTATCCGTCTGCTGGATAAGAAAATGGAAGAGACCAAGGCTGCCGGTAAGACAACCATCAGTGGTGTGGACGCCTTTACCTTGTATGATACATACGGTTTCCCGTTGGATTTGACAGAACTGATCTTGCGTGAGCATGGCATGGATGCCGATATCGACGAATTCAATGTGGAAATGCAGAAACAGAAAGATCGTGCCCGTAATGCTGCAGCGGTAGAAACAGGCGACTGGATTACCTTGAAAGAGGGTGAAACTGAGTTTGTCGGTTATGATTTCTTTGAATACGATGCTGAAATCCTTCGTTACCGTCAGGTAAAACAGAAGAACCAGACCTTGTATCAGATCGTTCTGAGCGACACTCCGTTCTATGCAGAAAGCGGTGGTCAGGTGGGTGACACCGGTGTGCTGGTCAGCGAATTTGAAACCATCGACATCATCGATACCAAGAAGGAAAACAACCTTCCGATCCACATCACCAAGAAGCTTCCGGAACACCTGGATGCTCCGATGATGGCTTGTGTGGACACCGACAAGCGTGCGGCTTGTGCTGCCAACCACTCTTGTACGCACCTGCTCGACGAAGCATTGCGTCAGGTTCTCGGCACACACGTAGAACAGAAAGGATCGCTCGTAACTCCGGACTCTCTGCGTTTCGACTTCTCTCACTTCCAGAAAGTCACTCCGGAACAGCTCCGCGAAGTGGAACATCTGGTCAATGCCAAGATCCGCGAAAACGTTCCTTTGACCGAATACCGTAACCTGCCGATCGAAAAGGCCAGAGAACTGGGAGCTATCGCCCTGTTCGGTGAAAAATATGGTGACGAAGTACGCGTCGTACAGTTCGGATCTTCCATCGAATTCTGTGGAGGTACTCACGTATCGGCTACTGGAAAAATCGGTATGGTCAAGATCATTTCTGAAAGCTCTGTTGCAGCCGGCGTACGCCGTATCGAAGCTGTAACCGGTGCCAAGGTAGAAGAAATGTTCGACACCGTTCAGGATACTCTTTCTGATCTGAAAGCACTGTTCAACAATGCTCCCGATCTGAAGGCTGCCATCTCTAAGTACATTGACGAGAATGCAGGCCTGAAGAAGCAGGTAGAAGAATTCATGAAGGAAAAAGAAGCCAGCGTGAAGAACAAACTGATCGAAGGCGCAAAGGATATCAACGGAGTGAAAGTCATCAAGGCTGTGCTCCCGATGCCGGCAGAGGCCGTGAAGAACATTGCCTTCCAGCTGAAAGGACAGTTCACTGAAAACCTGTTCGTAGTTATCGGAAGCGTATTCGACAACAAACCGCTGCTGACTGTAACCATGAGCGAAGATCAGGTGAAAGCCGGACTGAATGCAGGCCAGCTGGTACGCGAAGCAGCCAAACTGATTCAGGGTGGCGGTGGCGGTCAGCCTCACTTTGCAACTGCAGGTGGAAAGAATCCGGACGGTCTGAGTGCAGCCGTTGACAAAGTCATCGAACTGGCAGGATTCTAATCCTTTCCTCTGACAACATAAAAATCCTCACCGGACGGAAGTCCAGTGAGGATTTTCTTTTTCCCTTCTCTCCCCGCTCTGTGCTTCCGGCCAGCCGGACCGGCATGCCCGGGATAACAGAACTCAACTGACGGCAAACATTCTGAACCTGCCGAAAAAGCCCGAGACGTTTTGCCCAAAAGCCCGAAGCGTTTTCTCTCATTCGCCGAAACGTTTTTTTAAAAGCCCGAGGCCTTCTGCCGACAGGGCTGAACTCCCCTGTACACTGTTCCCAGGATGTCTTTCCGATGCGCCGGAGGCGACCGCACAATCAGGCTGCAACGACCGCACGATTCAGCTCAATCGAACGCACGATCAGGCCGCAACGACCGCATAATTCGGCTCCATCGAACGCACGATGTAAACAACTCATTTCCAGGGCCTGCCGACAGACAATAAAAAAGCTGCCGCTGCTTTTCCTTATCCGTCCGGCGGACTCAGAAAAACAACGGCAGTATAATGATTAACAAATGGAATCAGTTTCCGTTACACTGTACGGGGAGATTCTGCCAGATTCAGCAGAACAGACTCCTGAGGTACATAGTCTCCCTGGAAGAAACGGCTCGCACGAAGCAGGTGACGCCAGATACTTACCAACTCCTGAGACTCCTGAAGAATGTTCAGATAAACCATGGAAGCTTTCAGGCTGGCATTGTCTGCTTCCTGCATGCGGTTCATCATCTGCTTGCGCAAAGAAGAAATGGAGTTCTTCAGTGCATCACCCTTAGCCAGGATATCGTCTGCCTCTTCGTAATTGTTGTTCTCGATAGCCGTACGGGTACGTTCCATCAGACGGCACAGTTCTTCACGGACAGGCAGGAATTCGGTTACACAATCCTTGGAGATCGGATTGAAGTTGTTGTCCACATGTTCCTTACAGGGCTCACAGATACGCTTCAAACAGTAAAGCATCTCTTCACAACTGTTGCTTCCCAAGTGGAACCAGGTATTCTTCTCGATGGCAATGGTAATAGGAATACGGCGCAGACCGAGCAGTTCCTTACGACGGCGCTTCTTCAGCATCTTCTTCTGATCGTCAGTCGCGTTCATTGCTTTACGCAGGCTCTTCAGATCTTCGTGGATAAATCCGTCGGTCACCTTCACGTAAGTATCTTCGCTGAAAGTAATGTAGCTGGTCAGAGTTTCCTTCACATGCTGGCGAAGCAAGGCCAGGATTTCGTTCTTGTCCTTCGATGCCATCATCCGTTTGAAGATATCATCCTGCTGTTCAGCCTTTTCTTTCTTGCTGTACTTGATGTTGCTGCGAACCAGAAGTACCACTGCTACCACGATAAAGATGAACATACCCACGAAGCTGGTATAGAACATGATGAAGGTAACCAGTGCACAGATTGTAAATGCTACGAAGGCTGTGATAAACCATCCGCCGATTACTGACAACATACCGGTGATACGATATACGGCACTTTCACGGCTCCAGGCACGGTCGGCAAGCGAAGTACCCATTGCTACGATAAAGGTAACATAAGTGGTGGAAAGCGGAAGTTTCATCGTCGTACCGATGATGATCAGCAAACCAGAGAGTACCAGGTTAACGGCAGCACGTACAAGGTCGAAAGCTGCTCCGTTTTCAAGAATCACCTCGTCCTTATTGAAACGGCTGTCAATCCAGCGGCGCATTCCGACAGGAATTACACGTTTCAGGAAATCATTGATATTGTTCGCACGGCGTACAATCGTACGGGCCAGTGCAGATGAACCGAACATTTCATCACCTTCTTCCTGACGGGCCAGATCGACTGAAGTCTTGATCACATTCTTGGCTTTCTTAGAAGTAGCCAGCGCGTAAACCATAATCAGTCCGGAAGCAAACAGGAAGATGGCAGGAGTCTTGGCTGAAGACATCAGCGATGTCATCATGAAGTCGTGGATGCCTACTCCGTTTGAATTGGCTACATAGTCTGTATAAGCAGAGAATCCGGCCAGAGGCACACCGATAAAGTTAACCAGGTCGTTTCCGGCAAAGGCAAGAGCCAGTGAGAATGTACCCAGCAATACAATAATCTTGAATACATTTACCCGGCACCAGTGCAGAATCTGCATCAGCAGCGTAAACGTGATGAAGCAGCCGACAACAAGCAAGGTGGTATTTTCAGAAATCCATGCCAGTGATTCCGGAGTCATGAACGGCGCACTCTTCAATCCCTTGATCAGCATAAAGTAAGAAAGAGAAGTTACTGCAATACCGCCGAAGATACCGATGGTCCAGGAAAGATTCTTTTTATAATTAAAGCTGAAGATCAGACGGGATATATACTGTACAAAAGTACCTGCAATGAATGCAATCGCCACGGAAAGGAAAATACCCATGATCACTGACAGAGCCTTTTCCGTGTTCATCATGTCACCCAGCGTGAGCAGACCTGTTTCATCACCTACAATCTTCAGGATAGCCAGAATGAAAGTACCTCCCAACAGCTCGAAGACCATAGATACGGTGGTAGAAGTAGGAAGTCCCAGTGTGTTGAATACGTCCAGTAACACCACATCCGTCACCATAACGGCCAACAGGATACACATTATTTCATAAAAGCTGAAATTAACCGGCTGAAAGATACCATGACGGGCAATATCCATCATACCATTACTTAACACAGCTCCCGCAAACACACCGATCGCAGCTACAATTACAATTGTCTTGAAGTTAGCGACCTTTGCACCAACGGCCGAATTCATAAAATTCACGGCATCGTTACTGACACCCACCAGCAAGTCGAACACTGCCAGCATGAACAGGAATATCACAATTCCCAGGTAAATTGTTTCCATACGTTTGACTTGTAATAATATTTTTCTGCGTGCAAAATTATCCGGTTCATGTTATATTCAAATGTCATACATGTTACATTCCTGTTACAAAGCGATCCCTTATTAAAAAAAATAAATTCATAGACACAGGAAGCTTTTTATCAGTTGAAAATTCGTAACTTTGTACCCAAATTTAAAATTTATAGCCATGTCAGAGTCAAAGAAAATCAAAACCGCCCTTATATCGGTCTATCACAAAGACGGACTGGATGCCATTATCAGTCGTCTGCACGAAGAAGGAGTACAGTTCCTCTCAACCGGAGGTACACGCCAGTTTATTGAAAGTCTGGGATATCCCTGCCAGGCAGTGGAAGATCTCACTTCTTATCCTAGCATCCTGGGAGGAAGAGTGAAGACCCTGCATCCTAAAATATTCGGTGGTATCCTTTGCCGTCGCGCACTGGAACAGGACCGCCAGCAGACCATTCAATATGGTATTCCTGAAATAGACCTGGTCATTGTAGATTTGTATCCGTTTGAAGACACCGTTGCTTCGGGTGCAGATACACAAGCTATCATTGAAAAAATCGATATAGGCGGTATTTCTCTGATACGTGCCGCTGCCAAAAACTTCAACGATGTAGTCATCGTTGCCAGCAAGCATCAGTACAAACCGCTGCTCGATATCCTGACACAGCGCGGAGCACAAACCACTCTGGACGAAAGAAGATGGTTTGCACGTCAGGCATTCGGCGTATCCAGCCACTATGATTCAGCCATCTGGCAATGGTTTGACGGAGGCGAAGGATCTGCATTCCGCTATGCCATGGACGAGGCTCATCCGTTGCGTTACGGAGAAAATCCTCACCAGAAAGCTAATTTCTACGGCCGCCTGGAAGATATGTTCGAACAGTTGAACGGAAAGGAAATTTCCTACAACAACCTGCTCGACATCGAAGCTGCACTGGATCTGATCGACGAATTCGACGCTCAGCCGACCTTCGCAATCATCAAACATAACAATCCGTGCGGACTGGCTTCCCGTTCTACATTGCTTGATGCATGGAAAGACGCACTGGCAGGCGACCCGGTATCTGCATTCGGAGGCGTGCTTGCAACCAATCAGAAGATCGATCTCGCTACGGCAGAAGAAATCAACAAAATCTTCTTCGAAGTGATCGTTGCTCCTGACTACGACGTAGAAGCACTCGAAGTTCTCCGTCAGAAGAAGAACCGTATCATCCTGGCCCGCAAGAATGGAAAGACCAGCAACCTCAAGTTCCGTTCCATGTTGGGAGGCGTTCTCGCACAGGATAAAGATACACACACTGAAACCCGCGAAGATCTGAAGCAGGTAACAACTCTCGCTCCTACAGAACAGGAAGTGGAAGACCTGCTCTTTGCCAATAAGATCGTGAAGCACTGCAAGAGCAATGCCATCGTACTTGCTCGCGGAAAACAGCTGCTGGCTGCCGGAGTGGGACAGACCAGTCGTGTAGATGCACTGAAACATGCCATTGAAAAAGCTAAAGGATTCGGCTTCCAGCTGGAAGGAGCTGTCATGGCAAGTGATGCATTCTTCCCCTTCCCTGACTGCGTGGAAATAGCAGGAAACGAAGGTGTCAAAGCCGTTATTCAGCCGGGTGGTTCCATCAAGGACGAACTTTCTTTCCAATACTGCAATGAGCATGGAATAGCAATGGTTGTGACAGGCTTCAGACACTTCAAACATTAATCTTTAACGTAAAAAATGGGCTTATTCTCATTCACACAAGAAATAGCGATGGACCTTGGCACAGCCAATACCATCATTATCAGTAATGACAAGATCGTGGTAGACGAGCCTTCCGTCGTTGCGCTTGACCGGCGTACCGACAAAATGATCGCCGTGGGAGAACGTGCAAAGATGATGTACGAAAAAGAAAATCCCAATATCCGTACTGTCAGACCCCTTCGTGACGGGGTGATCGCCGACTTCAATGCCTGCGAACAGATGATGCGCGGTCTGATCAAGAAGGTAAATACCGGAAGACGCTTGTTCACACCTTCATTACGTATGGTCATCGGCGTTCCGTCGGGCTCTACTGAAGTAGAACTGCGTGCCGTACGTGACAGTGCAGAACACGCCGGAGGACGCGATGTATATCTGGTATTCGAACCGATGGCAGCAGCCATCGGTATCGGACTCGATGTGGAAGCACCGGAAGGAAACATGATCGTTGACATAGGTGGAGGTTCCACTGAAATCGCCGTTATCTCTCTGGGTGGTATTGTTTCCAACAACTCCATCCGCATTGCAGGCGATGATCTGACTGCCGATATTCAGGAATACATGAGCCGCCAGCACAATGTCAAAGTCAGCGAACGTATGGCAGAACGTATCAAAATCCATGTAGGCGCTGCACTGACAGACCTGGGCGACGATGCACCTGAAGATTATATCGTACGCGGTCCGAACCGCATCACAGCACTTCCGATGGAGGTTCCTGTATGCTATCAGGAAATTGCGCACTGTCTGGAGAAAAGTATTGCCAAGATTGAAACAGCAATTCTTAGCGCTCTTGAGAACACTCCGCCTGAACTGTATGCCGATATCGTCAATAATGGTATCTATCTGGCAGGCGGTGGAGCTTTGTTACGCGGACTGGACAAACGTCTCACTGACAAGATCAACATTCCGTTCCATGTGGCAGAAGATCCCCTGCTCAGCGTAGCAAAAGGAACAGGCATCGCCCTCAAAAACGTGGATCGTTTCTCGTTCTTGATGCGATGAGGCATTTGATTGACTTTCTCCTCCGCCATGATCACTGGCTGCTCTTCGTACTGTTGGAAATATTCAGCATCACGCTGCTGTTCCGCTTTAACAGTTACCAGGGCAGCGTGTTCTTTACATGCGCCAACGGAGCTGCCGGATTCGTACACAAGACGGCTGAACAGGTAAGCCAGTATTTTGGCCTGACGGAGGTGAACAGACAACTGACGAACCGCAATATTGCTTTGGAGCTGCAGGTGGAACAGCTTTCACGTGCACTGGAACGTTTCAACAAAGATACAACTCAGATAGCGTCCTTACGCGAGGACGCTCTTCTCGGTTGTCAGTTGATTGATGCTCAAGTTGTAAACAACAGCCTGACACAGGCCGACAACTACATCACGATTGATAAGGGAAGAGCGGATGGCATACGTCCTGAAATGGGAGTTATATCCGGCTATGGAGTAGTCGGCATCGTTTATCTGGCAGGCGAGCATTATTCGGTTGTGTTGCCTGTACTTAACTCTAAAAGCAGTATAAGCTGTAAAATCAGACGCACCTCCTATTTCGGTTTTCTGAAATGGGACGGAGGATCTTCACGTTATGCACTCGTAAAGGACATGCCCCGCCACTCCGAGTTTTCACTGGGTGATACGATCGTTACCAGCGGACACAGTGCCGTATTCCCGGCAGGTATTCCGGTAGGAACCGTTGATGACATGACAGACAGCCAGGACGGATTGTCTTATCTGTTACGCGTCAAACTCTTTACAGACTTTGCCCGCCTGAACGATGTATGTGTCATCGTACCGGCAGACAACGGAGAACAAACCGCATTGGAGGATTCGATCCTTATGAACAATCTTTAAACCGGGAAAGAAAAGTCTTTCCCGATTGACAAAAAACAAAGAAGATGGCTCGCATATTATGGTTTGCAGGATTAATCCTGTTACAGGTATTGGTACTGAACTATGTACATATCCATCAGTTTGCCAAACCGCTGCTATATGTATATTTCATTCTGAAACTAGACTCGAATACCGGACGTAATCAGACCATGCTCTGGTCGTTCGCACTGGGCCTCTGTATCGATATACTCAGCAACACGCCTGGACTGAACGCTACAGCCTCGGTGTTACTGGCTTTCTTCCGGCAGCCTCTTCTGCAAGCTCAAACAACCCGCGACGCAACCGGTGATTTTGAGCCGGGTATCCGGACCATGGGATTCTCTCCTTTCTTACGCTACCTGCTTGTTGCCGTCCTTTTGCATGCCACCGTACTGAATCTGACAGACTACTTTTCATTCCATCGTATAGGCATGATCCTGCTGAAGTCCATCAGTGACACGCTGGCAACCATTGTATGTATCCTGTGCATAGAAGCTATAAGGAGGAAACACTAGTGGAACGGAATTACGATCTCGAAAAACGAAAATATGCAATTGGCGGCGCAGTAATCTTTATTGTGCTCATCTTCCTTATACGCCTGCTCTCCCTGCAAATCATGAGCGAAGACTATAAGAAGAATGCTGACAGTAATGCGTTCCTGAAAAAGATACAATATCCAAGCCGGGGAGTCATCTACGACCGCAACGGAAAGTTACTGGTTTATAACCAGCCGGCTTACGACATCACAGTCATCATGAAAGAGATCACGTCTCTGGATACTGCCGATCTCTGCCGCACACTCAAGATCACACCGGAATTCCTGCGCAAGCGATTCAAGGATCTCAAGGACCGCCGGTTAAACCCCGGTTACTCGCCTTACACCAACCAGGTGCTGCTCACCCAGCTCTCGGCTGAAGACTGTGGTATCTTCCAGGAAAAGCTTTTCAAGTTTCCCGGATTCTACATCCAGCGGCGTACCATCCGGCAATATAACTATGATGCCGGTGCACATATTCTGGGAGATATCGGCGAAGTGTCCAAGACGGAGATGGAAGATGATGAATATTACATCCCCGGCGACTTCATAGGAAAACTGGGAGTAGAAAGATCCTACGAAAAACAATTGCGCGGTGAGAAAGGTATTGAAGTACTGCTGCGGGATGCACGGGGAAGAATTCAGGGCAATTACATGGACGGAAAGTTCGACAAAGCCCCGGTAGCAGGTAAGAATCTTACACTGAGCCTTGACATTGAATTACAAAAACTGGGAGAACGTCTGCTGGAAGGAAAGATCGGAAGTATTGTTGCCATCGAGCCTTCTACGGGTGAAGTCTTATGCCTGGTCTCCTCTCCTTCCTACGACCCGCGTCTGATGGTCGGCCGAAACAGAGGAAAAAACCATTTGCAGCTGGCCCGGGATCCGTGGAAACCTTTGCTCAACCGTGCAATCATGGGAGCTTATCCGCCGGGATCTACATTCAAGACTTCTCAGGCACTGACATTTTTGCAAGAAGGAATCATTACCCCTTCCACCCCTTATACCTGTAACGGAGGATTTAACTACCGCGGCTTGCATGTCGGCTGTCATGCGCACGGATCTCCGCTTCCGCTGCTTCCTGCCATCGCCACTTCCTGCAATGCTTATTTCTGCTGGGGGCTTTATCACATGATCGGCGCACGTCAGAAATACGGCTCCGTACAGAATGCCATGAATACGTGGAGAGACTATATGGTTTCAATGGGCTTCGGATATCCGCTCGGCATTGACTTGCCGGGAGAAAAACGAGGCATGATTCCCAATGCCAAATATTACGACAAGGCCTATCGGGGATCATGGAACGGGCTGACAATCATCTCAATTTCAATCGGACAGGGAGAGGTAACACTGACTCCTCTGCAGATCGCCAACCTGGGAGCGACCATTGCCAACCGCGGATATTACATCACACCCCATGTGGTAAAAAGCATTGAAAACGATGCAATAGATACATTATATACACAAAAGAAATATACCAAAGTAGACCGGATCCACTATGAAGAGGTGGTAGAAGGTATGCGAATGGCCGTGACAGGCGGAACCTGCCGGATGGCCAATCTTCCGGACATCGAGGTATGCGGAAAGACAGGAACAGCCCAGAACCGTGGAAAGGACCACTCGGCCTTCATGGGATTTGCACCGATGAACAACCCCAAGATTGCAATTGCCGTCTATGTGGAAAACGGAGGATTCGGAGCTGTATACGGCGTACCTATCGGCCGGCTCATGATCGAACAATACCTGAAAGGAGAACTTACGCCGCAAGATGAAGAGCTGGCAACCGATATTCAAAACCGAAGAATAGATTATGGCATACACGAAAGATAGTTTATGGAAAACGGTAGACTGGTGGACGATCCTGCTCTACCTCATCTTAATTACCTGCGGATGGTTCAGCGTGTGCGGAGCAAGCTATGATTATGGTGAACCGAACTTCCTGGACTTTACGACCCGCGCCGGTAAGCAATTGATGTGGATCGGCTGTTCACTCGGACTGGGTTTCGTCTTGCTGATGCTTGAGCACCGGCTCTATGACACGTATGCCTACCTCATCTACGGAATTCTTCTCCTGCTGCTTTTCGGAACGATCTTCAATCCTCACGAGATCAAGGGATCACGATCCTGGATCGTTTTAGGGCCGGTAAGCCTGCAGCCTGCAGAATTCGCAAAGTTTGCTACGGCGCTGGCACTGGCAAAATTTATGGGAGAATACACTTTTTCCATTCACAAGATGCGTCACGCACTGATTGCCTTGGGCATCATCCTGCTGCCAATGATCCTGATTATCCTGCAGCGGGAGACCGGATCTGCCCTGGTTTATCTGTCGTTCTTCCTTGTGCTCTACCGCGAAGGTATGCCCGGATCCATTCTTCTGGCGGGAATATGTGCCGTAGTCTACTTTATCGTAGGCATCCGGTTTGGAGAAGTTCCCATGCCCGATGAAATGACTTCATGGGGAGAATTTTCCGTATTCGGACTGATCATCCTGCTTTCGGGTATTCTGGTTTCATCCTATTGCAAACAACCGCGCGTCGTACAATATATCCTGCTGATAGGCGGAGGTGCAACCCTGCTGGGGATTCTGTTCTCCTGCTATGTCATCCCATTTGATGTGGCTTATCTGCAATACGGACTGTGTGTGGCACTTGTAGTCTGGCTCATCCTGCTTTACCTGCGTGAACGCATGTCCAATTACTTCTACATAGCCTTGTTTGTCATTGGCTCTGCAGTCTTCTTCTTCTCAACGGATTATGTGTTCAACCGCATTCTGGAACCTCATCAGAAGATACGAATTGAGGTGTTGCTGGGCATGGAAGATGATCCGACCGGTGCGGGATATAACGTAAACCAGAGTAAGATTGCCATCGGATCAGGAGGACTTCTGGGAAAAGGATTTCTCAACGGAACGCAGACCAAACTGAAATATGTACCGGAACAGGATACCGACTTCATCTTCTGTACCGTAGGCGAAGAACAAGGTTTTCTGGGTTCGGCAGCCGTACTGCTCCTTTTCACTGCCTTGATCCTGCGCATCATTCACCTGGCCGAGCGTCAGACTTCCCGCTTCGGACGAGTCTACGGCTATTGCGTAATGAGTATTTTCTTCTTCCATCTGTTCATCAACATCGGAATGGTGCTGGGACTCACTCCTGTGATCGGTATTCCCCTTCCCTTCTTCAGTTACGGAGGATCTTCGCTGTGGGGATTTACGATCCTGCTGTTTGTCTTTCTCCGGATTGATGCCGGACGGGAGCGATAGAAAAACGAAGTCCCACGTCAGAAATACCGCGAAGAGCAGTATCTTTCATCAGATGCACCAGCCGTAAGGTACGGGGCTTGTCAGATACAGAATCAACCAGACAAACTGCAACAGCCGGCCATTCACTTTGATACAGGCTTCCGGAAATGCCGTCGTGCAGCCACCGTCCGTATTGGTCGGCCAAATAAAGATGCAGGGTATCTGCCCGAAATGCACAACTGTCCGCCTGCAGATTGCTGCCACTCCCGGAGGATACGGCATCTTCCGGAATGACTCCCTGACCGGAAAGAAGAGCCAGCCAGATATCCCGGTAAGCATATTCGGATGTATTTCTCAACCCGATTTCCACAAGGTATCGTCCGGGCGAAAGAGAAGCCGGAAGTTCATAGACAAGCGTATCCTGCCTTCCCCATCCGGATGCAGCCACCGACTGATAAACATGGTAAGCCGTATCCGAACGGCAGGATCCTAGCAAGATGAGCATTCCTGCACTAAACAAGAATGCCCACCACTTAAACCGGATATCAAGCCTGTACATCTGGAAGATTCCTGGAAGTTTCATGATCCCGCCGAACTTCAGGCGACGGTTGTTCCGGAACCGGTTTCCCGGGGTTCACTTCATTTGACTGACGGCGAGGTTCTCCCGAAGGCCGGTTTCCCTGTCCGTTTCTCCGTGGTCCGCGAGGCTGGCGGGGCGGGCGTGATGCCGCTTCCGGCTGCGCACCGTTCACGGAAGTATTTTCTCCCTTACTCTGCTGTGCAGCACCTTCCTCTTCACGCACTTTGGCGGGACGCGGACGATTACCTTTCTCCCGTCGCGGCTTACCTTCCCCGTTCCGGGAAGCACGTGGCTGTGAAGCAACCGCTTTGGCTGATGCAGATGAATCGCCTGCGGCCTGTTCCTGAGGCTCTGCTCCAACAGGAGCTGACGGATCATTCACCGGCATTGTCTGGCGGGGATTCCGTCCGGCAACATCTTCTGCGGATGAAGTTCCTCCATTCTTGCCTTTCTTTTTCCGCTTCTTCGAAGACTTGCTGCGGTCAAAACGGGTCAGACTTTCCTGTTCAAGCAAGTCACTTCCCTGTTTACGGCGAGCTGCTTCATCGGCTGATTCTTCCAACTTATCGGG
>ERZ1027034.320-NODE-320-length-13406-cov-4.385664_pt1 | contig 13406 bp, 10 predicted proteins | sample MGYA00519443_ERZ1027034 | MGnify/ENA primary metagenome ERZ1027034 (study PRJEB26926, sample SAMN06164787) | human gut metagenome | biome: ENVO:00009003; feature: ENVO:2100002; material: ENVO:00002003 | host: Homo sapiens | place: USA | collected 2012 ... | reverse complement strand
CAGCCTCGGTCTCGTGGGCTCGGAGATGTGTATAAGAGACAGGCCTGACACCATGCGTGAGAGTTTCTTCAACTGGTAATTGAAACGGCGGAGAGCATTGCCATACTGACGGTAGCCTTCCTCACCTTCTGACGTGACAAACGGAAAGAGATAGAAGGAATCGGGATTCTTGCTTTGCAGACGGGCAATGAGTCGCTCGGCCTCGGGTTCGATGTGAACATTCATCCAGGTGCCTGTCTTGCGACGGCGGTACGTCAGCTTGGATTCCTTCAGGTCGCAACGGCGCATGTAGGCGATATCAACGAAAGGAATCCCCCGCAACATAAAAAGCAGCAGAAACAGACAACGGGTGTAGTCCAGATCCGGCGAAGAGGATATGGGGGTCTGCAGACTGCGCAGAGTACGTTCACTCAGAGCCCGTTTCACATTGACCCGCGTGCCGGTATAGACCCCACGGAACAGCCGCGGCTGGAAAGGAGCTTCTCCTTCATCTACGGCACGGTAATACACGGCCCGGATGACGCGCATGTAGGTGGAAATGGTATTCCAGTTCAGCCCGCGCCCCAAAAGATAGGCCTGGAAAGCCTGAAGCCACAAAGGATTGATTTCCTCAAAGGAAAGAGAACGGTCACCCATGAAATCGGCTATCCGGTTCTGGGTGCTTTGGTAGACATGCAGGGTGCCCATCCGCTCCATGTTACGCAGACGGATGATCACCGAGGACATGAAAACCATGAAGTCTTTTTGTCCTGACTTGTGCATATAAAAAACATTCTTTAGGTTGATAATAAATATTTCCTTACTCACCTTCTTCCGTGTCGGTTTGGCAGAATATGGTAAGCTTATTGCGTAATCTGCAAAATCCGTACCAGACAGAAAGCGTAACTTTGCAAAGTCAAAACAAGGATAACACCCTTTTTGTTCCGTCCGCATTCACAGACAGGCCTTTATGCAGCCTGCGGACCGGAAATTCCCGAAAGCGGGAAAACAGGTTTTCGATTCAATAGAGATTAGTATGCAGAGACAAACAGGTATGAGATTATCAGTTGTAAATTGTATTGTTCTTTTATTTTCAAATTTGCCGGCCCAGCCCCTTACGCTAAGCCTGGACGAAATGTTCCGACTGGCTGACCAACACAGCAAGAGCATTCGCCTGCATGACCTGGCGATCAGGGAGGCTGAGCAGGGAGTCAGAATCGCAAAGAATGACCGGCTTCCTTCCATCCAGGCACAGTTGGATCTGAATTACATCGGCGACGGGGTCATGACTGACCGCAACTTCTCAAACGGCATACATGCGGATATGCCGCACTTCGGAAATACATTCGTGCTGAAAGCCTCACAAGTAATTTATGCCGGAGGAGCCATCAACCGGAATATCAACCGCAGCAAACTGCAACAGAAGGAAGCGGAACTGGAGTATGTCCGGAACCGGCAGGATATCCGTTTCATGCTGACCGGATATTATCTGGATCTTTTCCAGCTGAACAACCAGAAACGGGTGTATGAGAATAACATCGCACAAACTCAGCTGCTCGTCAAGGATATGCGGGCATCCTACCGTCAGGGTACAGCTCTGAAGAGTGACATTACCCGCTACGAGCTCCAGTTGCAGAGTCTGGAGCTGCAACTGACTTCTGTCAAGGACAAGATCGACGTGCTGAGTCACCGCCTGGCTACTACGATCGGACTGGAACCGGATGTAGCCATCCAGCCTGATACAACGGAACTTTTCCGGCTGACAGTAGAGAAGCGGGATGAAGCGGAATGGATCCGGGAGATACCGCTGACGCCATCAGTCCGACTGGCCGACGTAAAGATTGAGCAGGAAAAGAACCGGATTGAACTTCTCCGTGCCGAGAAACGGCCACGCATCAGCCTGCACGCCGCCAATGATCTCAACGGACCGATCCTGATCGAAGTGCCTCCCTTGAACAACAACTTCAGCTACTGGTATGCAGGAGTAGGCATTTCCTACAATCTGGATGCGCTGTTCAAGAACGGAAAGAAACTGAAACAGGCACGGTTGTCTGCCCTGAAAATGGAAGAGGCACGCAAACTGGCCGTGGAAGAAACCGGCAACTCCATCCATGAAGCTTACGTCAATCTGAATGAAGCGTATATCCGTCTGCGCACACAGAAAAAAAGTGTACAGCTGGCTCACGAAAACTTTAACATTGTCCGGCAGCGATATGTAAACGGACTCGCACTGATTACGGATATGCTGGATGCCAGCAATACACAGCTGGACATGGAACTGCAACTGGCCAATTACCAGATCGGAATCCTGTATCAGTATTACCTGCTCAAGAAGCTGACCGGAAACCTCTGATTTTTCAAACAAGAACTAAACAAACGATAAGTCTATGATAAAAAACAAGAAAAGAGCCATCCCGAACTTTTTCATCGCACTGATTCTGGTTGGAGGAATCAGCTGGGTATGTGGAAAATTCATTCATCTGGGAAATGTAGAATACACAGACAATGCGCAAGTGAAACAACACCTGAGTCCCATCAATACCCGCGTACAGGGATTTATCAAAAAGATCTATTTCGAAGAATACCAGTCTGTCAAGAAAGGAGATACTCTGGTAGTCATTGAGAATACGGAATATCTGCTGAAAGTTGCCCAGGCAGAAGCGGACTATCAGAATGCACTGGCCGGCAAGAGTGCCATGCACACCACCATCAATACCACCCAGAACAATATCTTCGTGACAGAAGCTGCCATCGAAGAGCAGCGGATCCGTCTGGAAAATGCAGAAACCGACTACAAACGTTACGAGGGACTGATGAAAGAAGAAGCGGTGACACCCCAGCAATTCGACCGGGTGCAGACGGAATATGCAGCAGCCAAGGCCCGCTATGAACAGTTGCTCCGGCAGAAACAGTCGTCAGAACTGGTCAAACAGGAGCAGACCCAGCGTCTGGAACAGAATGAATCGGACATCAAACTGGCAGAGGCTGCACTGAATCTGGCCAAGCTGAACCTTTCATACACTGTCATCTGTGCCACAGCCGACGGAGTAACTGGCCGGAAGAACATCCACGAAGGAGAACTGGTGCAGTCGGGACAGACACTGGTCACTCTGGTAGACGGTACGGAAAAATGGGTGATTGCCAATTATAAGGAAACACAGACCACCGACATGAAACAGGGACAGCTGGTAGAAATGAAAGTGGACGCCATTCCCAATGTCGTTTATGAAGGACGGATTGTTTCCATCTCCGATGCCACAGGATCTTTCTATTCACTGATTCCTCAGGACAATTCAGCCGGAAACTTCGTCAAGGTAGAACAGCGTATCCCTGTCCGCATCGAATTTACCGGCAACAACGAACAGAAAAATCTGAACCGTCTGCGGGCCGGTATGAATGTAGAGTGTTACGTCAAGCTATAATATATAAATAAGGTATGTCTGAACAACGTCCGAGAATTTTATATTTCAAGGAATTCATCCCGACTCCGGTCTGTATCCTCCTGTCCCTGTTCTTCGCCATGGTATTCCAGTTCAATGGAGGAGTATTCCTGCCCACTTCCACCCAGATGTCAAGTGGTTTGGGATGTCTGAGAGAAGACGTCATGATGGCGGGATATGCTTCATTCATCGGCATGACGGTCATCTTCCCCATCCTGTTCCGGCTCAAGTTCCGCTTCACGACACGGCGCATTTTTCTGACGGTCTGCCCGGTTCTGATTGTCTGCAACCTGATCACCATGCAGTCGCAGAACATTGCCGTCCTGATAGCCACTCATCTGAGTGACTGGGCCAACTGGCAGTACATGCACTGGCTGGTCATCGGTCTGCTGATTGTGGTCTGGTTCTGTGTGTTCTTCCTGACACGCCCCTTCCGCGTGGCCAAGAAAATGCCCCTGTACGGAATAGACTGGACCGGTGCCCTGCTGTGGACACTCGTTCTGTTCGCCATTGTCTTTGTCTGCATTTACGGAGAATACTACGACTGGCTGGACAGCCCGCTGATCCGCGGATGCCTGGTAACTGCCGTCGTGGCCACACTGATCAACATCAACCGGATGTGTACATTGCGCCACCCGTATATTGATCCGCAGGTACTGACCTACCGTCATTTCCCGACTATCCTGTTCCTGTTTCTGATGCTGTGTCTGTTTCTCACCACCTCATCCGTCCTGCAGGAAACTTTCATGCGCTCCATTCTGAGATACGACATGCTGAACGCCGTTTCACTGAACTGGTGTGTCTTTGCAGGAATTCTGGCGGGTGCAGGCATTGTCTTCTATCGCCAGGCCGTTCTGCACAAAGGATATAAACTGCTGATCACGGTAGGATTTATTCTGATCGTGGTTTATCAGTATTACATGTATTTCCTGATTCATCCCAACCTGAACATCGAAAGTCTGTATTTCCCTAATTTTCTGAAGGGTATCGGACACGGAGTGCTGTACATCTCACTGACTATCTATATAGCCAAGACAGTTCCGTTCAAGCATTTCTTTCAGGGACTCTGCGTGTTGAGCTTCATCCGTACCAGCATTGCAACGCCATTGGGTACTGCTATCCTGAACCGGTGGCTGAAATACATGGAACAGGAAAACATCGGTCTGTTAAGCCAGAACATGGACCAGGTAAAAGAATGGGCTCCTGATGTTTCCCTCCGGCAGCTCTACGATACAGTAAGCCAGCAGACTTTGCTGACCAGTCTGAAAGAACTTTTCGGCGCGGTCTGTATCGTTGGAACCATCTTCCTGATCTTTCTGCTCAGCCAGAAATTCTGGCGGAAACTGCACTCACATGTCCGTCGGACTCCAAGGGCACTCAAGCGACTGAAACCTCTGCAACATGCCAAACTACGCATGTCTCACCATCGGACTTCCCTCTTCTGACAGGGAAGTTCCTGCAACTTTCTCCCCTTTATCCAGTCAATGAATCTGTTTCATGCGGAATAAACAAAAGTTCCACCAGCAGAAAACAAAAGTTTCTTCCAGTCGAAACAAAAGTTCCACCAGCATGAAACAAAAGTTTCTTCTAGTCGAAACAAAAGTTCCACCAGCATGAAACAGAAGTTTCTTCCAGTCGAAACTGTTGTTTCTTCCAGACAATACTGCAAAATTGTCCTTACACTTATTCTTCATCGAATCATTCATTGGACAGATTCTTATCCTCACTATAAAATAACAGAGGCTGTTCCAAAACAATCTGAAACAGCCTCATCGCACAAGTTATCTTGTTGTTCTTTCTATTTCCGCTTCCGCAATTTCCACACAATAGCCAGAACCGCACCCAGAACCAGTACGGCCAGCGCCGTAAAGGCAATGGCTTCCGTCACATGCAGTGACTTCGGATCAAAGCGGAACTCAACAGTATGTTTCCCTGCCGGGACATTCATGGCACGCAGAACGTAATCAGCACGTCCGTGTGAAACTTCTTTTCCGTCCAGATAGGAACGCCAGCCCGGATAATAGATTTCAGAGAAGACAACCAGACCGCCCTGTTCTGAACTGACTTCATAGGTCAGAGCATTAGGTTCATAGGTCTTCAGAGTGATCTGTCTCAAGCTATCAGTTGCAGCAACCGGCTTCAGCACTTCAGCAAACTTCCGGTCTACCACAGCCGTATTTCGCGGATTGATACGGTGCAGTGCATCGATTTCTCCGTTGGCATTGTCCACATATTCCACTTCATCCACAAACCAGGCATTGCCCAATGCGTAAGGATTGAAGACCGGAACCGTTTCTCCTCCCTGCAAAGGGAAAATGAAATAACGGGTATTCAGCATGTTCAGCACCGGAGTCAGATTGGCATCCAGCTTCGTCATGTCTGCTCCTGCTTCCGGGAACTTCTTGAACAGTGAAGTGATTTCACCCTGGATATGTTCCTCAATGATTTCCTGATAACGGCGCAACTTGGCGGCATGATATCCTCCGATGCTCTTATGCCAGTAAGCCGTATTGTTTTCATTGAAGGTATTGACTGACAGATTCAGTACCCGATAATCCAGTGTCGTATCCTTCAAGATTTCCTTATCGGTTGCAGTCGGCTGACTGAACGGCTGCATTTCCGTTCCTTTGGCCACGAACTGTTCATCATAGAGATAGCGCTTGTTGACACTCCACATATCTGCCAGACAGAGCACAGTCAGAGCCCCCACCAACAGACCAGCTTTCAGCTTACCGGCACAATAGGCCCACAACAATGCTACGCCAATCAGCACAATGAAGAAACTTCTCCAGGCATCGGCCGTGAAAATAGCCTGACGCACTTCCTCCAGATTGACAAGAATCGGAGCAAGCTGTTCGGCCGGAATGGCATTCTGAAGGGCACTCATCTCCATGCTGGAAACAAAGGAAGAGAAGAAGAAGCCCGGAGCCAGAGCAAACAGCAGGGAAATACCTGCGGTCAGCGCCAGACTGAGGTAAAAGGCACGTGCCTGTTCACGCAACAGCTGAGGACGGTTGATAACCTCACGCAAGGCCATGACAGCCAGTAAAGGGATGGTGAATTCAGCAATTACCAGAATGGAAGAAACTGCACGGAACTTGCTGTACATCGGTACGTAATCGATAAAGAAATCGGTCAGCCCCATAAAGTTCTTTCCCCATGACAACAGAATGGAGAACACCGTACCTGCCACCAGAGCCCACTTCATAGGACCGCGGACAATAAAAATTCCCAGCAGGAAAAGGAACATGACAAATGCTCCCACATATACCGGTCCGGAAGTGCCCGGCTGTTCTCCCCAGTATTGTCCCAGCTGGCCGTAGAGTCCCATATATTGAGGATCGGCCTTTTTCATTCCAGTCTCATTTTCCGAAAGAGGAACCGACGCACCTCCCTTGACGTTCGGTACGAGCAATGAGAAGGTTTCACCGATGCCATAGCTCCACTGGGTGATGTAGCTGCGTTCCAGTCCGCTGTCAGTCTGATCAGCAGAATTTTCTTTCACCAGTTCGCTTTTGCCTCGCATGGACTCCTTGCTGTATTCGTAAGTATGATAAAGATTCGACAGATTGACGCACACTCCTGTCAGTCCGGCTACGATCAATACAGCCGTAGCCTTCAGGAATTGCGGTATCCGGCCTTCACGTTTCGCCTGCACTCCATATGCTATTGCCATAAACAGCATGACAAACAGGAAGTAATAGCTCATCTGCGGATGGTTGGCTACAATCTGGAAAGAAGTGAACAAAGCCGTCACAACCGCTCCGGCCAGCAGACGTCCCCGATAAACCAGCACCATACCGGCAATGGTAGGCGGGATATAAGCCAGCGCCATCAGCTTCCAGATATGACCGGCAGCAATGATGATGAAGAAATAGGATGAGAAAGCCCAGAGCACAGCACCCAGAGCGGCCATCCACACCCGGAAGTCAAATGCCCGGAGCAGAATATAAAATCCCAGCAACATGACAAATACATACCACACATAAGTAGGCAGGAACAAATGATATGCCTTGATGATACCCCCCAGCAAATCTGTTGAGTCATAACTGGGAGCAAGCTGATAGGTAGGCATACCGCCGAAAATGGAGTTCGTCCAGCGGGTACGTTCGCCCGTCCGTTCCTGATACTCCTGCATTTCGTGTCCGGCACCGATTCCCGCAACGGCATCATGCTGAGCCAGAATACGCCCTTCGGTTACAGCCGGGAAAAAGTAAGCAAACGAGATGACGGCAAACAAAAGAATTGCCACCACGTCGGGAAGTAATTTCCTGAACTGATTCATAATGAACAGATAGTTTATTAGTTAATTCATGTTTTCAGCCGACAAAGATAACACAATACTCCCTGAAAAGTCGTAAATTTGCGGAGTAAATTGATTAATAAGCATGAAAATAGGAATCATTACGGCCATGTCTTCCGAACAGAAACAACTGGCCAACCAACTCGAGAACCCGACGGAACGTAAGGAAGGTCCTTTCACCTATACGGAAGGAACCATCAAAAACAATACCATCATCCTGATGCAGTGCGGCATCGGAAAAGTGAATGCAGCAGCCGGAGCAGTGGAAATGATCCGCAACTTTGCTCCCGACTGTATCATCAGCACCGGTGTGGCTGGAGGCATTGACAGCTGCCTCAACGTGATGGATGTAGTAGTAAGCAGCCGGATCGTGTACCACGACGTGTGGTGCGGCGAAGGTAATGCCTACGGACAGATCCAGGGACTTCCGCTCTACTTTACCGGCAACGAGACTCTCTACCAGTGTGCAATCAGCCTGGATACGGAAACAGCTATCCACGGAGGACTGATCTGTAGCGGTGACAAGTTCATCACTGACCGCCAGGAACTGGAAACCATCAAGGCGAATTTCCCGGAAGGACTGGCTGTTGATATGGAGTCTGCTTCCATCGCCCAGGTATGCCATCTGTACGAAGTTCCCTTCATCAGCTTCCGCATCATCAGCGATACACCGGGAGCAGAAAAACATCTGGAACAATACAAGAACTTCTGGGGAGAAATGGCTGACCGCTCGTTCCATGTTACGGAGGCTTTCCTCAAGGCTCTGCCAAACAAACTTTAATTCAAGAATCTTCCATTTTATTTCATTCCTGACCATATGAAAAAGATACCAAGCTTTACCATTGACCATATTCACCTGCTGCGGGGCATTTACGTGTCACGCCAGGATCAGGTAGGAACAGAGACAGTCACTACATTCGATATCCGCATGAAAGAGCCCAACCGCGAACCGGCCCTGAGCCCATCGGCCATTCATACCATGGAGCATCTGGCAGCCACTTTCCTGCGCAATCATCCCGTATGGGCCGACAAGATCATCTACTGGGGACCGATGGGATGCCTTACCGGAAATTATCTGGTGGTAAAAGGAGATCTGACTTCACGCGACATTCTGCCGCTGATGAAGGAAACTTTCAGCTTCATTGCCGGATACGAAGGCGAAGTTCCCGGAGCCACTCCACGCGACTGCGGAAATTATCTGCTGATGAATCTGCCTATGGCACGCTGGGAAGCCGCCAAATATCTGCATGAAGTTCTGGAGCAGGCCAGCGAAGAAAACCTGACCTATCCTGCTGCGGAAGCTTAAGTTCAGTCAGCCTGACTGTTTTACTTTTCAGGGACATTCAGCCAATCTGTCCGTCAGATATTCACTGAATGTCCCTGTCTGATCAAATTACTTGTTGCCTTTATAAAACTTCGTCATTTCCTCAATATTCATGGCATTCTGCCTGAAGCGGGGATCTCCCTGTGCACTCTCGAGGGTATATGGCAAGGTCGTAGCTGAGTCGGGCCAGGCAAAACCATACCAGCCTCGCTTGATTCCATCATCCTGATCCAGAAGTGACTTGGCATCATGGCTGGCCCATCCGGAAATACACTGAATTAACTGTGTATGTGGTCCAATGGCATCCTGTATGATTTTAAGATATTTCGCATCCGAATTTTCACTCATCAGCCAGTCTGCCTGCTTGAAGATTCTGCTGCCGGGACGAATCTGAGGATGAGTCAGATCATGGCAGGTAAGCCATACGATACAATCCGGATTCGCTCTCTTGGCCGACTGGTAAATTGTATCCCAGCATCGTTCTGTCGACCTGCGCTTATACTCCAGCACCTGTTCGTCCGTGATATGTTCCTTTCCCGGAAACGGTTCACCAAACAGTTCTTCATAGATCTGGCGCTCGCAGGGCATCCATTTCATTGCTTCAGCAGAATCCCGCGGTGCTGTGAATAAAGCATCAATCATAAAACCATCTATCCCTGTTTTGCTGATAGCTTCATAAATAACATTGCCCAAGTATGTCAGATACTCAGATGTATATACAATATGAAACATTGTCTGATTATCATAAACTTCATCAGGATGCTCCTTCATCCAACGGACATTGGTGCCCGGTGAAAAATACCCCATCACTTTCATTCCTTCACGATGTCCCATATCCACCAGATCCTTCAAGAAATTCGACCGCAACCCCGGAACCTTAGGGACAATGTCACTGTCATACCATGCATAACCATTATGACTGACACAAAAACTCTGAATCGTATTCACACCATGAGCCTTGTACCATTCAAAATGTTCTTTAGGATCAGCCTGAGAATAGTCCTCAGGTAATGAAAGCCCTGCATAGCCTTTACCGCTCCAGTTAAAATCGATACAAAAAGCTTGTATCGGTTCATCGGCTGGCTTTTGAGCATTCTGATGACTACAAGCCATGAGGAAGCATGCCGCCCCAATAAATCCGAATCGTCTGATAATGTCCATATTCTTTTATTTACTGATTACCGAGAATTCACCAATATTAAACCGTTTCACATCATCTACAATCTGAATGGCCTTGAGAGTTATGAAACGGGCCTTGACGGGAGCAAAACGGACTTCCCGCAATGTAGGAGAATTCTTGATGTTTGAGAATTCACCTTCGGCTACCTTCTTTTGGGATGCTTCTGTTTCTCCCGCCCACACTTCATAACGGTGAATATATCCGGAGGTCCAACGGTTCTGTTCAGGCAGATAAGTAATTCCCGTCAGGGTGTGTTTCTCTCCCATATCAATCGTAGCAGAGCCCGTAGTAAACCAGTCTGCCGTATGAGGATCGCCATCAAAAAGATTACGGCTGTCAGTACCCAGCAGACGGAAACGACGCATAGGAAGATCAAATTTCTGAGTAGCAACCTCACTCTGTTTCTTAAAGTTCTTGTCATAGGCTATTGCCTTGATCTCCCCCCGCTTGTTAAACACAAAAGGCTTCGTATATCTGTTCTTGCCCACTTGCGGAACCGAACCATTGGTAGTATAATAGATCTCACTCTCACGGTCATTGGCTGTAAGCACGATACGGTCGTCTGCATCGCGGCGGATAGCCGGTTCTACCATCAGATTGGGTGCAAGAAATGCTTCTACATTGGCAATACACAAAGGTCCCTTGGCCCGCTCAAAGTTTACACGGAGAGCACGGGTTTCGACCGTATTGAAACGAAGAATCCGCTTGTAACCGATGGTTGTTGTCTTCTCTGTAAGTGGCAGAGGAACAAATGTCCCGTCAGATGTCTGATATTCTACTTTGAAGGAAGCAACACGCTGTCCGAGTTCGATATACTCCTGCAGCAACAGACGATTCACTTTCTGAGGTGTATCAAACGTAAACGTAAGTACTCCGGCAGACACACCATCAGGCGTTGCCCAATAGGTATCGGAACGTCCGTCACTGACACGGGAAGCTTCAAACCCCTGCCCACGCACCTGATCGGCCGTAACCTTGGCATGAACCAGTATATTGTCCTTCAACTCACGCTGAATCGTCTTCCACCATTCAATGGTCCGAACTGAATCAATCGGATGAATACGCCCGTGACGGTCAGGACAGAAACTCAGAAGGAGATTGGCATTACGTCCCACACTCTGGTAATAGATATCCACCAGCTGAGCTACCGACTTCACCTTATTGTCTTCAGCAGCATGATAATACCATCCGGGACGAACGGATACATCAACCTCACCCGGCATCCACATTGAACCTGTTTCACAGCCTGTGGTCGGAGATACACTTGCAGCGTTCGGATCATCAAGTCCCGGCATCATAGCCCAGTTGGTCTCATCAGCCCAGCCTTCCTCATTACCGATCCAGCGGATATCACCGCATGTTCCGCCGAATATCATTGCTTTCGGAGCAATACCTTTGATGGTTCTCACGGCATTGGGATAATTGTAGTATTCTTCAAGATTGGGAATCGTCCGGTTCTCACGGGCTCCTCCATAATATCCGTCTCCTCCATTAGCACCGTCAAACCAATATTCAAACGTATCAGGATAGCGCTCCATCAGTTCACGGATCTGTTTATGAAAATATTCCACATACTCTTTCTTTCCATACTGAGCGTGATGACGGTCCCAGGGAGAAAGATAAAGTGCAAACTTCATGCCATGCTTCTGACAGGCTTTATGAATATCATCCAGCAAATCACCTTTGCCCTGACGCCACGAGGTATTTTTTACACTGTAATCTGTGTATTTAGAAGGCCACAGACAGAATCCGTCATGATGTTTGGCAACAATAAGCAATCCCTTCATTCCGGATTTTTTACATACTTCCACCCACTGCTCTGCATCAATCTCTCCTCCAATGGGAGCAAAACGCTCAAGAGGTGTATCCCCATATCCCCACTCCAGATCATTAAAAGTACTCATTCCAAAGCAGATCATGGCATATTGTTCCAGGCGCTGCCATTCCATATGTTCAGGACTGGGCAACGGATAAACCGGAGCCGGAGCTGCGACCTGGGCACCAGCACGGCCAGCCATCAGTAAAAGTGCTGCAAGAAATAATTTTCTGGTTCTCATTTTTATTATCTTTTGTTGTTTCTTATCCGACCTTCTTACGCCTGTTTCCGTATCCCAGCCTGTAAGAGTCCGGTGTATTCATTCATAGTATCTGCAAAAATAACCGCTTACAACATTTTGCCTTTGTAAAAAAATGAACTATTATTGTAAAATCTTATCCTTTATCACAAAAAAAGCATATGATATACTTAAATCAGACATACGAACTGCTCGCCGGCGGATTTCATGCCGGAAACAGATCATGGAACAAGCGGCATACAGAAATAGACAACTGTTTCAAGTTGTACCAGCTCACAGAGGGAAATGTACACGTATGCAGCGATCAGGATGATTTTACACTGGAAAAAGGGAAAATGTATTTTATCAACGGAAGCAAACTGAGTAAACAGTATTGTAAAGAATCATTCTCCACTCACTGGATTCACTTTCTTCCCAAGGACCTGATGATTTATCAAGGACTGCTGGATCTGCCAGCCGTTGTAGAAATCGAGACTAACGGTATCTCATTCATCGGCCTGGAACAGCATATCGATATGCTGCTGAACAGTACCAAAATCTCATCCTGGGAATATGTCTTGTCGATCATGCATGTACAGGCTCTGATACAGACCGTGATAACAAGGCTGACGAAAGACTGCGATATCACTGCCACATCTACCAAAATATACAAACTGGAACCGGCCATGCGCTACATGCACGCAAACTACAAAGACACTATCCATTTAAAGGAACTGGCATGCATGTGCAATGTATCCCCCAATTATTTTCATAAAATATTCAAGCAGACATTTAAAGTCACCCCCACCAACTACATCATCCTGCTCAGGATGAATTCCGCACTGCAATTACTGAAAGACAACGGAGTAACCATAAAGGAGATTGCCTTTGAACTGGGCTTTACCGACAACGCACACTTTTGCAAGACCTTCAAGAAATACTATGGCATTACTCCCGGAGAATATCAGAGAAATCAGAACAATATCTTATTATAAATAATGATAACTGCATAAAAAATCCGGGCCGTCTCCAGTATAATGGAAACGACCCGGAATTTTGTTCGTTTGCAGCAAGTAAAGAATTACTTACGCAGACCCAGTTCCTGTCTCTTATACACATCTGACGC
>ERZ1027034.310-NODE-310-length-13681-cov-12.566931_pt1 | contig 13681 bp, 8 predicted proteins | sample MGYA00519443_ERZ1027034 | MGnify/ENA primary metagenome ERZ1027034 (study PRJEB26926, sample SAMN06164787) | human gut metagenome | biome: ENVO:00009003; feature: ENVO:2100002; material: ENVO:00002003 | host: Homo sapiens | place: USA | collected 2012 ... | reverse complement strand
TCTACACGTAAGGAGTCGTCGGCAGCGTCAGATGTGTATAAGAGACAGACACCATCCCCCACGCCGTCGCCCTCACCCACACCCTCGCCCACGCCGACCCCGAACATCACCTTCACGCCGTCCTACGGCAGCCCGTATGAATTCCCGTCCGACGCGCCCGCTTCCTACTGGAACACGCCGATGGACTACACGGACGAAGCGGCTGTCTGGGCGATGCTGACCGCGCCGATGACGGTGGTCAAGGGCGACGGCCGCACGCAGGTGCGCATCCGCAAAGAGCCGGACAGCAAGAGCGCCGCCATCGGCATCCTGACCCGCGCGACGCAGGGCATCCGCGTGATTGAGACGCTGGACAACGGCTGGTCGCTGATTGAGTGCTACTCCTCCTCCTTCGCGGACAACACGGTGAAGGCGTGGAACCTGCTGGTGCAGGGCTACGTCGAAACGAACACCCTGACGACCGTGGAGTGGGACAGCAACGACAAGTACGGCTTAGTGGTGGACAAGCTGACGCAGCGCCTGTACGTCTACGAGGACGGGCACCTGATTTCGACGCTGCTTGTTTCCACGGGACTTGCGAACGCGAAGCAGCCGTTTAACGAGACGCGCTCCGGCGAGTACATCATCGGCAGCTTCACGGGCGAATTCACCAGCGGCAACCTCTACTGCGGCATGGGGCTGCGCTACAACGACGGCGACCTGCTCCACGAAGTGCCGCACACCAAGCGCGCCGACGGCTCAAAGTCATACGCCTACAACGAACCCAAGCTCGGCACGCGCGCCAGCCACGGCTGCATCCGCGTTCAGCGCCTGCGCAACACGGAGGGGCTGAACATGAAGTGGCTGTGGGACAACCGGAAGCATCTGGGGCGCCTGGTCATCTGGGAGGACTGGCAGGGGCGGCAGATTCCGATTCCGGACGACGACACCGTGCTGTACTACAACCCCAACGGCGGCTCGTACTACCACCGCGCCGACACCTGCTACTCTGTGACGAAGGACAACGTGACGTTTGAATCCTTCACCTATGCGCAGCTGGACGAAGAACCGTACAGCAAGCTGGATTTCTGCCCGTACTGCGCGCCCGCGATGCGCAAGGCGGACATTGAAGCCATCAACGCCCAGTACGTCTTCGGCGGCGACCACGACCCGATTCTCACCGCCGCGCGTCAGCCCTATTTCGACTATATCGCCAGTCTCGATCCGCCGGAAGCGACCGAGACCCCGGCGCCATGAGGTAACGCATGAACATCGTCGATTACGTCATCATCGGCATCATTGGCATTTCCGTGCTGTTCGGGCTGTATCGCGGCTTCATCGCCAGCGTGCTGAACATGGGGTGCGGGCTGATGTCGTTCCTCGCATCCTTCTGGGTCAGCCCAAAGCTCGCCGCCGCCGTGCAGTCCAACCAGTCTTTTCTTAACATGCTCCTGCACTACACGGATGCGTCCAGCCGCATCGGCGACCTTGAAACCGCCATCACGAACGTCGCGACGCTCACCAGCCAGAGCATCAACAGCATTCTGGAGAAGGTGAACCTGCCCGCGCCGCTGGACACGCTGCTGCGCGTGAATCTGGAGAACAACGTATACGCCTCGTCGGGGCTGTCCACCGTCTCCGATTACGTCAGCCAGACGATTTTGCAGGCAAGCATCAACATCATCTGCTTTCTCGTCAGCTTTTTGGTGCTGTACATTGTCCTCGCCATCGTGCTGAACCTGCTCAAGGCGGTGTTCCGCTTTCCCGTCCTCAAGCAGCTCAACGGCTTGGCGGGCGGCGCGTTCGGCTTCCTCCGCGGATTGCTCGTCTGCCTCGTGCTCTTCACGCTCGTTCCCCTCGTGCAGACGGTCATCCCGCTGGACATGGTGAACGACCTGATTGCCCAGTCAACCCTCGCGCCGATTTTCTCCAACGGCAACCTGATTCTCGCCATCATGAACGGCAAGTTGTAAAATTTTTTGCGGAAGAAGGAAACGAAACGGCGTTGACGAACGTCTAATTACATGGGGAAGCGCAAGGGGCGTTGCCCCTTGACCCCAGCAGGGACGCCGTCCCTGCACCCTGCAAGGGGCAATCGCCCCTTGACCCCTTTTCGCGATTGCGTTGGACACTTTTTCATACTTCTTCTGCGTGTTTATCCACAGGATACCCACACGTTCCCCTGCTTCCCTACTTGCGGCAAAAAGCAATCAACATCGGAAAAAAATCCCCTTGCAACCCTAACGACAAGCCTTCAAGGAGGTGCAACAACCTTGAAACCCACCCAGCGCATCGGCGCAATGCTTCTCATCAGCAGTATGCTGCTGACAGGCGTTTCCGTGGCGGAAGAGCCGTCGAATCCTCCCGCAGCGACGGAAGCGTTGCTGACTGCCGCTCCGACGGAAGCGCCGACCGCGACCCCCGCGCAGGAGCAGCCAACGGAACAATCGGCGGATGTGCCGACCGCGACGCCCGCTCCCGAAAATCCGACGGACGAGCCGACCGCGACCCCTGCTCCCGAAAATCCGACGGAAGCGCCGACCGCGACGCCCGACCCCGAAAATCCGACGGATGCGCCGTCCGCGACGCCCGAAATTCCGACGTGCGACGTGGAAGGGTGCGCGCACATTTCGCAGGACGAAAACGGGCTGGATTACCCGTTGTGCCGTTACGGGCGGTACCTGCTGGACGAAGAGGACGCTTACAGCGTGGCGACACTCTCCAACGATTTGCGCATTGTTGACCTCAACCGCGCTGACGTGACGTTCTACCGCAGCGGTCAGTACGCGCTGATTGGCGACCGCAAGGGTGCGGCGGTGCGCGTGGTGAAGAACCGCGCGGCAATTCTGGAACTGCGCGGCGCGTCCATCGACACGCTGACGGTGGAAGCGAACGCCGTCGTTTACATCCGCGCGGCGGACAATTCGCTGGCATCTATCAAAAAACTGGAAGTTGCATCCGGCGCGGCGGTGATTTTCTCCGAGGGCGGCGCAATTTCGATCGGAACGGTCAACAGCAAGGGCGACATTTCCGTCGAAGGCACGAACCTCTTTGCCGATTTGACGGAAATGAACGGACGCGCGCGCTATGCGTTCTCCGCGTCCGGCGTGCAGAGCGTCCTCGTGGAGGGCGAAAGGTACGCATGGGCTGTCACGCCCGATGCCGACGGCAAGCTGTATCTGTGGCTGAAGCGTCCGGGCGAGGGAATGCAGTGGACGGCGACCGTCACGGAAGGCACGATGACCCTCCGCCAGACCGCCAAGGCTCCCAGCGGCGACGCGGGCAGCATCACCCCCGGCGAGCGCAACACGCTCAAATCCGGCACGGTGTACACGCTGTCCGGCGACATTGCCGAGGGTACGGTGCTGGAAATTATGGAAAGCGGCGTGACGGTCATTCTCGACGGCACGACGAGCGCGGGTACGCTGATTGAGGCGGGCGCGCCGTATGACCTGATTGTGCGCGGCGACACGATTCTGGACGGCCGCGGGCAGATGCCGCTGATGGGCAGCGCACCGAAAATCACGGTGGATGGGCTGCTGAGCGTGCAGGGGCAGCTGCCGAACGGAACGAAGGTGCTCTCCGGCGTGGTGATTTGCTCCGACGCGCCCGACGGCTACACAGCGTGGGCCATTTCCGTCCCGCTGGCGCGCCAGAAGGTGACGCTGGACGGTACGGCAATGCCCCTGCTGATGACCCCCGCGGGCGAGCTGCTCCTCCCTGCCCTTGCGGATGACGCAACCTACTCCATCAGCGCCGACGCGGACACCATCGTGATTGAGACCGTTCACGCGCAGGTGCTGACGTTCAACCTGTCCGAAAATGCGCCGAATGCCGACGCGGGCGACGCAAGCCGCTTCATCGTCAACGGACAGAACGGGTATCTGGACGGCGCGATTCACTCCTCCGGCGCGGCGGCGAGCGCGACCCTGCGCAATGTGCAGCTGAACAGCGCTTCGAGCGTCCTCCGCGTCGAAAACGGCGCACTCTCCGCGACGCTGACGGGCAATTGCGCGCTGCTGAGCGACGGCGCACCGATTGCACTTGACAACGCGCAGGTGTCGCTGAATGTCGAAAGCGGGCGGCTCGTGCTGCGGAATCAGAACGACCTGACCGGCATCACCCTGCGCGGCAACGTGCGTGTGGAGCCGGAAAGCGACGCGCCGCACACCGTCGTCACCATCCGCGACGCACAGGGCAACCCCGTGCCGAACAAGGCGCTGACCGTCGTCATCAGCGGCAGCCAGTACCGCTACACAACGCACTTTGACGGAACGCTGCAGCTCTGGGGCTTCGGCGACCTGACCGGGCAGGACATTGCCGCCACCGACGGCGAAACGGTGTACTCCGCCGTCATCGCCGGAAAGTCGAGCAGCGCCGTGACCGGGCTGGAAATCAGCGACATTGCCGCCACCGACAACGAGGACGGCACGCTGACCATCACCTTTCAAACCACGGGCGCAAAGAGCGCGGGCGTGCAGATGTACGCGGGCGAAGCGCCTGCCTCCATGCCCGACACCTACCGCGCCGACGCCAAGCAGTACGCTGCGGACGGCAATACCGTCACCATCAGCGGACTGAACACCGGCGACGTGGTCATCTACCGCGTGTACGCATCGGCGGAAGAGAACGTCGCGCTGACGGAAAGCAACGCGGACGGCTTCTCCTTCAGCGAGGAGTGCTTCCACGTCCACCGCGTCAAGTGGGTGCCGAGCCGCACCGCGAACACCACCTACAACGCCATGACCTACCGCCCGCGCATGACCTTGCCCGAAACGGCGAGCATCACCTACTCCGGCAACAACCTTGTCGGCGGGCTGCCCTTCTACGTCGGCAGCTACGTCATGCACGTCAAAATCCCCGAAGGCGACCCGATCTATCTGCCGGGGACGGTGGATGTCGCCTTCAGCATCCAGAAAATCCCGCTGACCATCTGCCCCGACGCGAATCAGCAGAAGAACGAGGGCGAGGCTGACCCGGCGCGGTTCACGTTCACGTCGATTGGGCTGCTGGATGGCGACGTGGTCAGCGGCATCCTGAAGCGCGAACCCGGCGAGGAAGCGGGCAACTACAACTTCGTGCTGACCGGGCTTTCCGCGGCGGATTACTACACGCTGCGCCTGATGGACGACGCGCCGCAGTTCACCATTCTGCCGACCGAGCTGCCTTGGTGGGGCGGCGGCGAACGCCTGAACCCGGTGCAGCAGGTGATTGAGCGCTCCGACGGGCGGAAGATGTTCGTCACCATTACGACGCAGGAACAGCTGGTACTCTCTTACAGCGAGCTGGGCAGCGTCGTGCGCAACACGGCGGACGACCAGCCGCGCCCCTTCACGCCCTCGCTGACGTGGAACAAAAAGACGGACGAGGTGCTGCTGCGCATCAGCGCGGAAGCCGAGCTGAACAAGGACGCAGGCTACGTCACCGACTCCTACGGCAACCCGGTGTACGGCGCGCGCACGCTGCGCTTCGGCTACATGAGCCTGCGCTACATGAACAACGCCGGCATTGACGCCATCAGCTTCTCCAACAAGAACGCCGCGGTCATCCTGCGCCTGTCGGACTTCCTCTCCGCGGACATGGAGAAGGCGATTAAGCAGGCGGGCGGCAACCTGACGACGACGCTCTTCCGCGTGACGATTGAGCCGGTGGATCTGCCGGACGGCGCGGTCACGGGCGGCTGGAACATCCGCGCGGAAATGGTGATTGACCGCAAGCCCACGGATATCAGCGGTCTTTTGCCGAACGCGCAGGTCGCCGTGGACATGGAGGTTGTCGCAAAGCTGCTGACGAACCTCGACCGCTACGACGAAAAGACGTTTGACAAGCACTTCACCCTCCGCCGCGGCGCGCAGACGCAGGAAAGCGTATTCATCGCGCCGTATCAGGACGACGAGCTTGAGAAAGTCGCCTACCCGAGCGTGCTCTTCGCAAGCCGCTATCTGCTCATGCCGCTGACGGAAAGCGGTGTGGTGGATGTGGTGATGGTGCCGATTGAGGAAGACGCGACGGACGGTTCTGCCGGGTAACGGATTTCCAGACACAGCAAAGCCCGCACGGGGGGATGAACCTCGTGCGGGCGATTTTTGTGGGGTTATTTGACTTGCTCCAGTCCAACATCCGCGCCGGTGTCGATTTCCGTTGGGTGATAATCGCCCTGATAGGCGGCGAAGAGGTCGTCGAGCGTCTGCGGACGGGGCGGCTTGTGGTCAATCGGCTGTTTATCGGTATTTGGCATCGTGATTTATCCCCCTTCTGGAAATTTACGGCGAACGAGGTCATACCTTGCACACAGCGCGCCCTCCCCCTTCACGCACTGCGAAGAGGGAGGGCGCATTCATTTCCGTGAAAATCCTTACTCCTTCCCGCCGCCGACCGCAACGCCAGCAATGATGAACTTGCTGAGGAAGAGGTAGACGATGATGACGGGGAGAATCGAGAGGGCAATCATCATATAGACCTGCCCCATGTCGAACTTCAGGAAGTCGGCGCTGCGGAGCTGAGCAATCAAAATCGGCAGCGTCTTTTTGTTCGCGGAGTTCAGAATCAGGGCGGGGGTGAAGTAGTTGTTCCACGCGCCGACGAAGGTGAAAATCGCCTGAACCGCCAAAGCGGGCTTAATCATCGGCAGAACGATGCGGTTGAACGTGCCGAACTCGCTGCTGCCGTCGATGCGGGCGGCTTCGATGACCTCCAGCGGCAGGCTCGCCTGCATGTACTGGTACATGAAGTAGAACACCGCGGGGCTGGCGATAGACGGCAGGAACAGCGGCAGGAGCGAATCCTTCAAGTTCATCTTGCCCATCAGCTGCACAAAGCCCAGCGCGGAAACCTGCGTCGGCATCGTCATAATCAGCAGGATGAAGGTAAGGGCGAGCGTGCGCCCCTTGAAGCGGTACGCGTGAATGCCGAACGCCGTCAGCGCGGAGAAGTAGCACGCAAAAATCGCCGTCATGGCGGAAACGATGAGCGAATTGCGCATACCGGAGATAATCGGGATGTTCGCGTTGTTTATCACCTGCGTGAAGTTGTTGCACAGCGACGTCCACGAACCCGGCAGGAACGAGAAGCCCTTCTGGATATCCGCGTGCGGGCGGGTTGCGTTGATGATGAGGACGTAGAAGAAGAACAGGCACAGCGCGCAGAGCAGAATCAGCACCGCATACGCCACAATGCGCCGCGCGGTCAGCACCGCATGGGCGCCGTTCTGCTGGTCTTTTGTCTTGGGCTGCACTTTCATCGTTGCCTGACTCATGCCGCTTTGCCTCCCTTCACAGCCTTCGCCGCTTTCACGGGCTTGGGCTTGCGTTCATCATCGCCGCGCGTCGTGCGCATGATGACCACGCACAGCACCGCGCAGATAACAAACATGATGGCGGACACCGCGCCCGCACGGCCGTAGTTCTTCGACGTGCCGATGAAGTTGTTCAGATACATGACGACGGTCATGGAGGAGCGAACCGGGTCGCCCTTGCCGTTGGTCAAAATCTGCGGAACGTCGAACATCTGCAGGCCGCCAATGAGGGACGTGACGAGCGTGTAGACGAGGATGGGGCGAATCAGCGGCAGGGTAATCTTCCAGAACGTCTGATTCGGGGTCGCGCCGTCAATCTGCGCCGCCTCGAACATGGAGGGGCTGATGCCCATCATCGCCGCCATCAGGATGATGGTGGTGTTGCCAAACCACATCAGGAAGTTCATCAGCGCGACGAGCGAACGTGTGCCCCAGATATTCGAGAGGAAGCGGATGGGTTCGCCGCCGAGTGCCTGAATCATGTTGTTGACCGGGCCCTGATCAGCGAAGAGGGCGAAGAACAGCATGGCGAACGCGGACGCCATAATCAGGTTGGGCATGTAGATGACGGTCTTGAAGAAGCCTTGGCACTTCAGCTTCAGGCGGTTATCGGTGAACCACGCCGCCAGCAGAAGCGAGAAGACAATCTGCGGGATGAAGCCCATCAGCCACATGATGATGGTGTTGCCGAAGTATCTGGGCAAATCCTTGGAGAAAACGTACAAGTAGTTCGTCCAGCCGACGAATTTCGGGCCGACCTGAATCAGACCGCCCTGCTTGAAGAAATACTCAAAGAAGCTGTAATAAATCGTCGAGACGAGCGGATAGAGCTGGAACAGCGCAAACACGATGAAGAACGGCGCGATGAACACATAGCCCCATTTGGCATAGCTGACGGAGCGGACTTTCTTTTTTGCTCCCTGCATCCGGAATCACCAATCCTTCCTACGTTCGTTTGCCCCAATGATGACCTCTGGCATCCGGCAGGCGTGGGGATTTCGCTGCCAGAGGTCACCATTGGAACAGAATACAATTTTCTTCGTAACGCAAGCAGGGACGGGCGCAATGCCCGCCCCTGCCGCTTGGTTTGTGGTGCGAATTACTTCGCGTCCGGCCACTGGAAGTTCACCAGTTCCGGATACTTTTCGGAGATGATGCTCTCGAACTGCGCCTTGGCTTCGTCGATGGTGGCGTTGCCGTCGAAGTAGTTCTTGAACGCGCCCTGGAAGGATTCGTTCAGACCCTGGTCATAAGCAGAGATGTTGCTCATGTCGATCTTCGGAGCCGCTTCCGCGAACAGGGCAATGTGGTTCTGGCCGCCGAGGAAGGCAGAGGAGTAGTTCTGCGCCAGCTCGTTCATAGCCGCCACGTTGTTGGTGTAGTCCTGCGTGTCCTCGGTAATCTTCTTGGCGATCGCCGCGTCGCAGGTCAGCTTCTGCATAACGTCCTTGATGGTCGCCACGTTGTCGGTGCCGGCAGCCGCGCAAATCCAGGTGCCGCCCCAGTAGTAAGCCTGCGGGCCCTGGCAGACCGCGTAGTCGCCATAAGCGCCGTTGCCGACTTCTTCCTTGCCGCCGTTGGCAACGGAAGTTTCCAGAGAGTTGCCCAGCAGGGTGAAGTTGATGCCCCAGGTGGAGTAGAAGAAGCCGAAGACCTTGCCGGTCGGGCCCTGATCAGCCGCCCAAGTCGCGTCCCACAGGGAGGACTTGTGGTTGTAGCCCTTGTCGGTGTACAGCTTGGTCTGGTCAACCCACTTCATCAGGTTCGCGTCAACGACCACGGTTTCGCCGTCGTCAGCAACCCACGGAGCGGACACGTTGTTGGAGAAGGTGCGGTACGCATCGTCATAGCCGGAGAGCATGTAGTAGCCCTTCGCAGCCGCCTGCTCAGCGACAGCGTTGAACTTGTCCCAGTCAGCCAGCGCTTCCTGCACTGCATCGGGATCGTCGGTGCCCAGCACGTCCTTGGCGATGGAACGGCGATACGCGAACAGGCCGGGGGTCGCCTGCCAGGTGACAGCCTTCAGCTTGCCATCAGCGGAGGTGGCGATTTCCTGCGTGTACTTGTACTGGCCGGCCAGATCTTCGTCCGTCAGGCCGATGTCCGCCTTCACGTCCAGCGTGTAGGGGGAATCGACGTACTTCAAAGCGTAGTCAGCTTCGATCAGGAAGATGTCGATCTTGTCGTCAGCCGCGGCGGATTCCTGCGCGCGCAGGGCTTCGTCCAGCTTGTTCTGGTAGTTGTTGTCCTCGTTGGGGTTGATCGTCCACTTAACGATGGTGCCATCGTTCAGGGTGGTGGTGGACTTATCCTCAGCAATTTCCTTCACTTCGGGATAGTAGGCGTTGAAGCGGCTCTGGAATTCATCGTTCCAGCACCAGATGTTCAGCACCTTGCCCTCGGCGGTTTCCGCCGATGCCAGCGTGGCCGGAACGACCATCATCAGGCACAGAAGCAGAGCGACGAGCTTTTTCATGGGATTTTCCTCCTCTTTAATGGGCGGGTTGTGCCCGCTATATTTCCAGCGGCTTCCCTGCCGCGGGAATACGATGTGGGGTGATTTTTTCCGCCTCCTCTTGCGGAAAAAATCAGCTGTTGGCGGCGTCTGCCTTCACCGGGCAGATGCCCATGGATTCGCCCTCCAGCAGTTTAACCGGAATTGTTGCGGTTTCGCTGCCAGCGGTGCGCGGGTTCTCGATGCGGTCAATCAGGAATTCCGCCGCCTGTGCGCCGATGCGCTTGGTATCCTGCTCGATGGTGGTCAGCCGCGGCTGAAGCATCTGCGTCAGGCGGATGCCGTCGTATCCAGCCAGGGACAAATCCTCCGGCAAGCGCAAGTTCAGCTGTTTTGCTGCCTGCAGCGCGCCCAGGGTCGAGTGGTCGTCCGGCAGCAGGATGCACGTCGGCGGGTCAGGGCGGTCCATCAGGTTCAGCACCGCCTGCATACTCGTGGCGGGGTTGTCGTAGAGCGCCTCGACGACGAAGTCCGGGTTCACATTCAGCCCGTGCTCCTGCATCGCGCGGTAGAAGCCGATGATGCGGTTCTCCGTGACGGAGGATTTTTCGCCGTGGACGTACGCGATTTTGCGGTGTCCCTTCTGATAAGCGGCATCCACCAGCAGCTTGAGTCCGCCGATGTTGTCCGACAGCACGCACGAGCGGTTGTTGAAGCTGTGGTCGATGGTGACGACGGGCAGATTGCTGTCCACCAGTTCAATGACCTCCGGCGCGTAGAAATCGGCGCAGACGACGCACACGCCGTCCACATTGCGGTATCGGCAGTGCTCCAGATAGGTCATGCCCGTCCACCCGATGTGGTGGTTGATGAAGGTGATGTCGTACCCGCGCTTCTCCCCCGCCGACTTGAACGCATCCAGCACGGAGGCGAAGAAGCTGTGCGTCAGACCCGTGCCGCGCTTTTCTTGGAACAGTACGCCCAAGTTGTAGGAGCGGTTGGTTTTGAGCGTGCGGGCGATGGCGTTGGGGTAATAGCCGATTTCACGCGCCGTGCGCTGCACGAGTTCGCGGGTTTCGAGGCTGATGTCCGCGTAGTTGTTGAACGCCTTGCTGACAGTGGAGATGGACAGGCCGCACTTTGCGGAAACATCCTTGATGGTCACGGCCATGGGCGCCCCTCCTTTCGTCTTTGCTGGAAGCGCCGAGGCGGGTTAGCGTTCTGCTTCCGGGACATGTGATGCTCACGAACCCGTTCGGCTTTTTGCTAAACCGGTTTCGTGATGGTTAGAGTATACACCACCCGCGCGAAAAAATCAAGTGTTTTCCTGTGTTTTTTTATAAAAATTTTTTCCGGATTCTCCATTCCTCGCGTTGTAAACGTTTTCATTCCTGTGTTTTCAAGGGTTTGCGGGATTTTTTACGAAATCGTTTCGACTGATTCTCGAAATCGTTTCAGCAGGAAATTTCGGTCAAAAAAACGACCATCCAGTCGGATTTGCTGGATGGTCGCAGGGGGGATTTTCGTTTTTTCGGATTTTGCCGGACGTTGCGCGGGCATTCGGCGAAAACGCGCCGACCGAATGCTCAGCGTCCTGATTTCACCACGCGCCGTCCGCCAGCTGCTCATTCCAGTTCTTCCAGCTTCCGCAGCGCCCGCTTCGTGTTCTCCCCCGCCCGAAGCTGCGCCCCGACCCGCCGCGCGTTCGCCGCGTAGCGCTGGTAGTCCTCCTCCGGCATCGTGCGAATCAGCTCCGGCAGCTCGCGCAGGCTGTTCAGCGCCACGCCGACCTGCTCCCGCGCCACAAAATCCGCCGCCGCGGCGTTCTTCGCAACAATCACCGGCAGTCCGCCCGCGAGGTATGTCGACAGCTTGTGCGGGCTGTTCAGCAGGGCGTACACGCCGTACAAGCCCGTCAGCCCGTCAAGGCTGTCGCCGTCCCAGACGATGCCGAACGCACCCGAAATCGTCTCCGGCAGCTTCTCCGGCGCAATTTCGCCGTGGTATTCGATGCGCGTTGAGTCGCTTCCTGTCCAGTTTGTTCCATATAATTGCCATTCCAGCGGAACTTTGCCAATATCTTTCAGGTATCCGCTCTTGTCCGCGGCGAGGTTGCCCGCAATCGCGACCATGCGGCTCTTCTCCCGCACGGGGATTTTCCCTTCTGATAGGCAGTCAAACGCTTCCATCAGAATCATCGGGCACGTCACACCCTGCGTGCGCAGGTAGCTTTCCATCCGCTGACTGTGCACGATGAGCGCCTCGAACCCCGGCAGCAGCAGCTGGTCGCTCCCGCGCGCGGCGCTTCCCCCAATCCGCCGGAGCGAGTCGAGGTCGTGCACGAGCGCGGCGGTTTTCACGCCCTTCCAGCGCAGCAGATGCAGCGCCAGCCGCGCCACGCCGTAGCCCTTGACCGGGAAATACGGGTACTGCACGAGCAGCAGGTCGCCCTGCCGCATCCGGTAGAACGCGCGAACCCAGTCGCCAAGCGTCTTTGCGCCGACTTGGATAGCTTGCCAGACGCTGCCATTTGCGCTGTCCGGCGCGTGGAGCACGAACGGCGCGTACCCCATTTCAGCGGCAATTTGCTCGATGTCCGCGCGCGCCTTGTTCAGCGCCGGCACGCCCGATGCACTCGTTTTCGGGGTCATCAGGAAGCGCCGCTGAAACCGTTTTCTCTCCGTCAGGGCGATGAGCTTGTCCTCCAGCCGCTGCGCCGCGCCGGCTATGTCGTAGCCCGCGTCGGCGATGGTCTGCGCCTCGTCGCGGCGGATTTCGTGGCGTTCCAGCATGTTCAGCATATGTTCCGCCCAAATCGCCGGATCTTCCGCCGGAATAAACTCCACGTTTCGCGTCAGCTTCGTTTCCCTCGGCACGCTGGCGGATAGCAGACATGGCAGCCCTGCCGCCTGCGCTTCCAAAGCCGCCATCCCGAATCCCTCAAAGTGCGACGGCATGACGAACAGGTCGAACGCCTGCAACAAGCGGTTGACGTCATCTCGATTGCCAAGGAAGAGGACTTCCCGCTCGATGCCGAGGGTGACGGCCTTCGCCTCCAGCTCCGTCAAATCCGGGCCATCGCCGACGAGCACGAGCCGCGCTTTCTCCTCGCGCTCATGCAGGTGGCGGAAGGCGTCCAGCAAGAATGTTTGGTTTTTCTGGTACTGCAAGCGCCCAACATGACCAACTACGAGGCAATCTTCCAGCCCATACTGCTCGCGAACCTCGCGCCGAACCTGCTCCGAGAAGCGGAACATCTGCGCGTCGATGGCATTCGGGATGACCTCACAGGGCAAATCCATGGCGGGGCACGCCCACTTTGCGCTCTCCATCGAGCACGCCCAAAGGACGTTGGCGTAGCGGCTGAGGGAATGGTGGTTGACCCGATGCAGGAAGCCCTGCACATGTCCGACGACTGATTTATCCATATTCTGCGGATTATGGCAGTGCGCGATTCGCACCGGAATGCCCACCTCCGCGGCCTTTTTCAGCGGCGTCATGTCGTTGAACATGCACTCATTGTCCCAGATAATATCGTATTCGTGCCCATGTTCGCGGAAAAAGTCGTTGATTTCCCGATAATAGCGCATTATATCGCTGCTTCGCCGGGTAATTGTGTATATTTTCCCGATTTTTTCCGCTTCTTTTTGGCACGCAATCGGGCTAAAACGGCACAAAAAGTCGAATTGAACGCGTTCGCGGTTCATTTTTCCACAATACGCCATCAAAAAATGCTCAATTCCGCCCGTCGTCGCCGTCCAGCCCACGACAAGCACCCGCAGTGGTTTCATCGTCATACTTCCTTTCATAAGCGAAGGAGACGCGAGGGGACGCTGTCCCCTTCGATCCCCTGCAATGGCTTCGACCCTTGACCCATTCGCGCGATTTCGTTGACTACGTTTGCATACAGCTTCCGCGTGCTGATTTTGCGCTGATTTACAATCTGCTGATGT
>ERZ1027034.289-NODE-289-length-14092-cov-6.236660_pt1 | contig 14092 bp, 19 predicted proteins | sample MGYA00519443_ERZ1027034 | MGnify/ENA primary metagenome ERZ1027034 (study PRJEB26926, sample SAMN06164787) | human gut metagenome | biome: ENVO:00009003; feature: ENVO:2100002; material: ENVO:00002003 | host: Homo sapiens | place: USA | collected 2012 ... | reverse complement strand
GAACTTGCTGCTGCGATCAATTTCTTTTTAGATCTCATTTCACATCATCCTTTCTCTTTTCCTTATCGTTTCTCTTGCATATGACCATACCGAAAGCCACAACAACCGCTGCGGCTACGAGATAAAACTCAGCACTATTGTCTGCGGATACACCTGTATTAGGAGTATCTATTGTGACTGTAGGAGGAATTTCAAGCTCAGGCGTATGCTCATCGTACATAACGACCTCGGTTACACTTCCGTCAGTATTCACAGTAAACTTTATCTCGCTTGCAATCTCATAACCGTCTGGAGCGATCGTTTCACGAAGCGTGTACTCCTTGCCTGCGATCAGCTTTCCTTCGATGAAGTGAGCCTCGTCCGTGGATACCCATTCCTCAACAACATTTCCGTCCTCGTCAATGATTTGGAGCGTTGCACCAGGCAGTTCCTCACCTGTTGTAATGTCCCGCTTTGAAATACGAACCTTAGTGGTATCATCCACCATAACGATAAGCGGATAGCCGTTATCTGAAACGGCTGTTGAATCAACGTTTTCTACCGTAACATTGCCGTAAATATCAACGCTGAACTTAATGTCTGTCGCAATAATATAACCGTCAGGTGCGGCAATTTCTTTAAGCACATATTCACCCGCACCAAGCTTTGAAACAACGTGATTTGTGCCGTCGGAAGTCCACCTATCAACTATCTCACCGTCAGCATTTTCAAGCACCATTTCAGCACCCACAAGTTCGTTTCCGTACACATCACGTTTGGAGATCTCAACAGTAATAGGTTTGTTTTCCGTAGTTATCTCAATAACCTTTCCGTCCTCTGAAATGCTGACAGCATATTCCTTGTCGCTAAGAATATATCCACTCGGACTTTCTATCTCACGAACGATATACTGTCCGAAAGGAACATCTGTAAACTCAAAACAGCCATTCTCATCTGAAGCGGCAGTCATTATTGCAGTATCTCTGCTGAACTTCACGCAGTCGGCAGTAAACAGCCCGAACACAGCATTTTCAAGAGGTTCATTGCTTTCATTTACCTTGACACCCTTGATTTTACCACGTTTTAAAGCATTCTTAAACTCGCCGCAATCAACAGTAACAGTAGTTACTTCCTGTCCCATATACTCGAAGTTTACAAGGTACTTTTTACCGTTCAGAACATAATGCTCATCGGTTGCAATTTCCTGAACGTAATACTTGCCGAACGGAATTTTTTCTGCAATTACAGCCGTCATATCCTCGTTCAGCGAAACCTCCGCAATCAGACCGTCGGCAGGAATTACCGAGCCGTCAGCGGCAGTAATATCCTCTGCGGCAAACAATCCGAAACGAACATTTTTGTAACTTTCTTCCGCTGAAATTCCGAACTTTTCATCATTTTCCATAACCTTAGAAAGAGAAATTTCAATGCCCTGATAGTCATTTTCAAAAGCTGTGCCAACGGTATCACGAACTGCGATTTCCTGCCCTGCGTAGGTAAGCTCAACAAACTGAGATTCTGCGTTCAGAACATAGCCGTCAGGAGCAGTAATTTCCTTGACTTCATACTTGCCAAGATACAGTAAATCAGTTTCTGCATACCCGTTTTCGTCTGTTACAAGCTCTGCCACAACATCGCCTGCGTTGGCTCTGATCGTGCCGTCGGCAGTTATGATATCCTCGCTTGCAATTACCTGAAATACTGCGCCACTGAGATTTTCTTTTGCAAAAACGGGAGTATAGGCGGTCTGCCCACTTTCGTGAACCTCGCCGTTTTCATCGATATATATTGCGCTGCCAAGAGCAGTTACGCTTGCAAAAACATTGCCTGTTTTCTGAACAGAAATTTTGCCCTTCTGTGCGGTATTTGTTTTCTCCACAACTACGGTCTCTACTGAGCCGTCAATTGTAAATGGAACAGGATTTTTATCAAGGACATAACCCTCCGCCGACTGCACTTCGTGAAGCTCGTAATCGCCGTAAACAAGCTCGTTCGGGAGCATAAGAGAACCGCTTTCATCGGTGTAAAATGTGTTGAGAATCATTTCTGAGGGATAGTTGATTTCCTGCGAAACATATTCGGAATTTGCACAGTCCCAAACCTTGAAGCCGATGCCCGAAACGGGAATTATATTGCCTGTTTCAGCGTCCTTTTTCACGATTTTAACAAAGGATTTTTTTACTGCGTCATTGAGCAAATAGAAATATTCTTTTTCGTTTTCGCTGATATTGACTTCAAAGTCCTCCATCTGTTCGGTATTTTCCAAACCCTTAATTTGATGAACGACATAGATTCCGTAAGGGAGCATTTTAGTCTGTGCATAGCCGTTTTCATCGCATACGAGGTAGTCTTTTTCGCTGTCATTTGCAGCTTCATAAGAGCCTGATGACTTGAGATAAACCTCAAACTCTGCACCGACTTCGGGAGTTTCGATCTGCGTTGAGCCGTCATCGGAATGCTTGATTATGCTGATTTTTCCCTTGAGAACGTCCTCGGTCACTGTCATAGAAATGGGGTTATGCTCAATGGAATAATTCTCAGTTTCTGCACCAACCGGGTACACAGTTTCATCAAGCAGATATCCCTCGCTTGGTGAAATTTCCTGAACAGTGTAGTTTCCGCAGACATACTCCTTTGTCTTGAAATATCCGTTTTCATCGGTTGTGTAGGTGTCCACCAGCTCGCCGTTACGGTAAATGCCGTAAACTGCACCTGAAAGAGTACCGTCGCCCTGAGCGGAAGCTGTTTCGGAATCCTGCTTTGTTACTTGGGCGGTAAACTTTTTGAGAACGTTCTTAAAGGTCTTGGTTGTGGTTGCGTCAGCTGTCAAAGTAACCGTCTGACTGGCAGGAACAACATACTTTACGGGAACGTTTTTTTCAGAAATCGTGTAAACAATTTTCTGATTGTTACTGTCGTATACGGGGATATCGGAAAGAATTGCAACACCGTCAGAACCTGTTTTTATGCTGTAAGTCTTGCCGTTACCTGTTACAGTAAATTCTCTGCCGCCGTTCTGATTATCCTCAGACTGCTTGTTGATCTTAATAGAACCTGTTTTGAGTTCATTGTTGAACTTTACATTGACAGTCAGATCAACGTCGCCGTCTGTAAGCTTGACATTCTTCGCCTTGGGAGTTTCATATCTCGTATCTACGTTGATTTCGGAAACAGTGTAAGTGATAGCCTTGCCTGTGGACATATCATAAACTTTCAGATCATCTAAGGTCGCAATGCCTTTTGCATTGGTTTTAGCAGTTTCGGTAAGGGATTTTCCGTTATAGGTATAGGATATATTGAACTCCCTGCCGCTGATTATGCCATCCTCGGCAGTTTTGTTAATTTTGATTGTTCCTGTTTCATAGTCCTCTTTCACCTTGTTTTTTCCTGCTTTGATTGTATATACGGTCGGATCAACTGAATAACCTGTTGGAGCCTTCAATTCTTTTGCGTAATAAGTCTTGCTTGGCAGCTTTACAGAGCCTTTTCCATTGCTTCCTATTTTGATTTCGGCAACCTTGTTTTTGCAGGACTTATCATGATAGATTCCATATACCGCTGTAGAATTATCAACGCTTGATTTTCCCACAAGATCACCATTTGTATTATACTTATCTATCTCAAAAGTCACATCGGTCTTTGTGATCCTAAAAGCCGACATATTCATAGCGGTCGCTGTTTTACCGTCGGCCTTGTTATTAATTACAACGCCCTCAGAGCCGTTAGCCTCAATTCTCCAATGAGTACCGCCTGCACCTTTTCCGTCACCGACCGTTTTGGAATTGATAAGACTTTCCGAAACTCCAATTGATTTCAGATATGAAACAACATCGGAACGGCTGTCGAACTCACCCATATATATCCATGCATGGTCGATACCACTGGGGTTTTCAGCAACAACTACCGAACCGGGAGTAATATTTGAACCGTCGGAACACTCCCAATAAGGACGGTCTGTTGTCTTAATATTCTGCTTTTCAACATCGACTTTTGAAGTCACACCGTCATAAGTGATTGTGCAGTTATCGCTGACTGTCAGCCAGTGATCGGTATCCACAGGAACGGGGTTGTTCCATGAAAATCCCGATGTTTTGTATCCAAGCTGCGTCAGCGTATAGTACACAAGTCCCGAACAGTCGATGCCGAGATTATTTATCGTCTGCACCGACAGAGGAGTATACTGTCCCTGATTGTATGCGTACCAGTACCCCTTATTCCCAAATGTATACGGTGTTCCGAGCAAAGTTGCCGCCTTTGCGATCACCGTATCGGAAGACGGAAACGCAGAGTTTTCGGTCGAAGTACTTGCGGCATTTGCAGTAATTACTCCGCTCATTGTAGAGCCGAGCATTGAAAAAGCGCAGAGTCCTGCCATGAACCCTGCGCTAAGTTTCTTTAAAATCTTTGATTTAATTTTAAACATAAAGTACATTTCTCCTTTGATTTCACGCAAAGAAAAAGAGCCGAAATTTCTTCGGCTCTCTCACTTGCATATTTGTTACATATTATCAATAAGCCGATTCGCTTATCGAAATTTCAATTGTATTATCATTTTCATCAAATATTCGGGTTATTTCACCGTATTTATCTGATTTTAAAAATCTGCCGCCCTGTGTATCGAACACATACCATGTTCCTTCCACACATACTAAGTTTGCCATATGACCGTACCAGGCATCCGGTGAGAAAAACGCATACCGACATTCAAGTCCCACACCTTTACAAGCGTACATTGTTGCTGCTGAGAATACTTGACAATTTCCGCTGACGTTCCCTCTGATCCAATTGTAAACAGCTTCGGCTTTTCCATAATCAGAGCCGTTGTGCCCCAATCCTGCACCTATATTGTAATATTCATCGGTTGTTCTTCCGAGCGAATTTACATAATTCAAAACGCTTTGCAGGCTTGTTGTATCTTCAATTATATCTTCCGGCGGTTCAGTCTGCGGTTTTGGTGTAGTAGTCGGCGGATTTGTCACCGCAGGTTTTGCCGTTGTAACCGGAGGAGAAGGGTTGTTATTCTGAGGCTTATTGTCAGACGATTGGTTATTCTGCTGCGCACCGTTATTGCTCTGATTGTTATCGGACGGCGAATTATAGGTCTGCTGACTATTCTGTTCAGGCTGGTAGTTATTTTCCTGACCGTTATTATTCTGCACGGAATTGTTCTGTCCCTGAACTGAATTTCCCGAAGCACCTGACGAAATGGATTTCTTTGTAGTTGTTACTGTGGTACCCGTCGGCTTTGAAGATGAGGATACCGTCTGCGAACTCTTTTTCGTAGTAGTTGTGGCTTCGCTTGTATCCTTTTCTTCTTTTGCCGATGAAGTTTCCGCAGTATCTTCGCCAGCCGTGCTTTCGGAAGCAATTGCAGTAGTAGTTTCCGATTTGGATTCTGTATCGTCTATCTGTCCGCAAGCCGTGAGCAGAAGACTGCATATAGCTAAGATCGTTATCGCTTTTTTCATAGTATCACCCCGATAAATTTGTTTCTTTCACTATATCACAGAGATATATCATAATCCAGTCTTTTCAAAGAAATTCTACCAAAGCAACAAAGTATACAGTATTCTTTTGTGATATATTTCACATTGACATCTCAGGCTCAGGTTCATCCGCAGGCTCGTCGGACATTTCCTCGTCGGGAGTATTTTCAACCTCAATCTCTGTTGCCTGTATCTGCTGAAGTTTGACATCGTAAGCATTCAGAACAGCCTGATTAAGCGCATTTCTCGCCGATTTTGTGACTGCGTGAAAAATGTCCGAATACTGTTTGTTGCCGTCACGGTCTGTGTATGAAGTTGAGGGCATATTTACAAATCTGCCTTTCTCGGTTTCCATTACTCTCAGTCCGTGAACTGCAAACATTCCGTCTATTGTCACGCTGGCATACGCTTTTACCGATGAATCCTGTTTGTCCACAAGTCTGTTGATAGTCGCTGAAATTTTCATCTGCATCACCTGATCCTTTCGTTTATGACATTGTAAATTTGGGTTCTTCCGCTTCCTCAAAATCCTCGGTCAGTTCTTCCGCTTGCTCAAATACAATAACGGGAGTTTCAAATATTTCAGAATATTTCTTGATCTGCTCATCCGTAAGCGAACAGCTGTCCCATTCGCCGTATTCGTTCATATAGTTGCCTGAAACAAAGAATGTTCCGTGTACAAGAACATTTCCCACAATACGATTGGGCTGTGAACCGTTAAGCAGAAATTCATCGTTGCACCAAACTAAAGCGTCCTGCTTCGGCTCAAAATATATGGGCTCGATACACCCTCCGACTATTGCCTGCATATCGTGAATATCATCGCCGATTTCCTTTTCATACGGCGCTTTTTCAGGCTCAATAACAAGTATTTTCATTTACAAAACCTCCTCATCTTCATTGCAATAATCCCACAGTGGACAATCTCCACAATCATCGTACATAGCGCAAGTCCTCTCAATCTCTTCCTCTGAGATACCGCAGTCACGGCGTTCTCTTTCGGGCGCATTTCGCCATATCGTAAGCGTCACTCCGCTTTCATCACACTCCATTTCTACAACAACAGGATTTCCGTTTTCATCGTAAAGTCCCGAAAATTCGGTAGTTCCGTTAGTCGTGAGTACCTGTGCAAAAATAATCTTTCTCATAAAATTATACCTCCAAATTGTCTGTTTCATCGTCAAACAGCGAGAGCTGGCGAACCGCCTGTAATCTCTCGCTTGTATCGTAATTGGATATGAGCAGCTCCGCATACTGACAGCCGCCGTCGTATCTCTGCGCCAGATTATTCAGTCTGCTGATCTCCTCAATGTGAATATTAGGCTTATCCCATATCTCACGGATTTCTGGACAGTCATTGTAGGAAACAAGAAACTTGCCCTTGATATCCATTAGCGAATCCCTGAGCCTAATATGATCCTTGGTTTTAAAACCAACGTCTTTGTAGTAGTTTTCGGTTGCAAAGTACGGTGGATCGCAATAAAAAAAGCTGACAGGGCGGTCGTACTGCCGTATCAGTTTTTCAAAGTCTTTATTCTCAACTACTACCTTCTGCAATCTCCTTGCTGCCAAGTCTATCATCGGGAAATCCGACCATATTGAATGCGGCTGACTGCCGAAGCTGTCAAGTCCACTTGCGTAGCTGTAACGGATAAGCTGATAAAACTTAGCCGCTCTGTCAACATCACAAAATCTGCTGAACAGACCTCGCTTGTGAAGACTTGCAATCCAATCAAAATCCTCACGGGAATTGAGGACGTATCTCAGCTTGTATTTCAGCTTATTCGGCTTGTCCCTGACACAGCGGTACAGGTTTGCAAGATTTCCGTTAAAATCGTTGTATACCTCAAAATCCATACCGGGCGGCTTATGGAACAGCACCCAGCCTGCACCTACGAAAACCTCGATATACCGTTCATAGTAAGGAGGAAAGCGAGCAAGCACGTCGTCCCTGAGAGCTTTTTTCCCTCCCACCCATGACATAAAACTATTCATGTTTTTCCTTTCTGCCGTATGCCAATGACAGAAAGAAAGTCGCTTTGCTAATTACAGAAGTTTTCTGTCATTGGCAAAACGACTTAATTAAATATTAGATTTTACGCTTAAATATTTGATTTTACGCTGTTTTCAACCCTTGATGATCGGATCGACGTAGCTGAAAATTATTCTTTTCTGGTCAAGATAGCCGTTGGCTTTATTGACCTCGTTGCACAATTCCTTGTACTGCCTTTCCGAAAGTACGGGCTTTGTGGCTCTCAGCATTGCTGGAATACTGCCGAGGCAGAACTTGAAGTCCACTTTAGCTTTAATTCTGTTTGTGTGCATTATCCCATCTCCTTGCCATAATATTTTCTCAGCAGAGTGATCACAAATCTTTGCCCTTTTCCTGTCACAAACGTCTGCTGATAGGTCTTTGTCATAGTCGGAGTTTCAAAAACCGACTCCTTTACGGAAAAATATCCTCGGTCGATAAACGCCTGATAGGGGAGATTATTCGCCATAAGAACGCCTTTTCCTTTGAGCCAGCCGTAAAGCTTGTTTCTGCCGACGGGGATATTTTCTGCTCTCGCAAGCTTTGCCATTGCGTTCATGTCGATAAGATTATCGGTATTTGACACCTGATTTGCAAACTCCACCAGCGGCTGATCGTGGCGGATACGCTCGTTCAGCTGATTTATCGCCATCATCTGCAAGCGGAAAAGATTCTGATACGGTTCGTCAAGGAACGGGAGATAGTTTTCTATGAACATTTCTTCGTTGCCGACGTAACCGCCTGTGCGACGGATAGTTGGGAGTACTTCGGTCGTGATCCATTTACGAAAAGGCTTTGCTTTAGGTTTATCAGACCTTACAAGAATTGAATACAAACCTGATTCGCTTACGACATATGCTTTCTGTTTTCTTCCGAGCGAATCGGTGAGTCCGATTGAATCGTACTCATCTTTATCAAGTCTTTTGACGACCTCTCCGGCACTGTTTGCTTTCATTTCAAGCACTCGGCAGATATCTTTTAATATCCACCAAGTTTCTCCGTTTCGTACCACAGTTCTCACTTTTCCAAATTCTTTACTTTCAAATATCTTTATCATATTATTCATTTGCATTCTCCTTGTCAATTTCTAAAATAAACCTTGCAAGAGCCTCGATAACATTCGTAGTCACGGCATTTCCTGCCTGCTTGTAAAGCTGTGCGTCTGACATTCCCGTTGCCGCCACCTTGTTGAACTGCTCGTCTGTAAACCCCTGCAAACGCCAGCATTCCAAAGGCATGAGCCTGCGGATATATCCGCAGTAGATCACCCCGTGTTTATCGGTGACAGTTATCGTAAACATCGGTTCGTTTGGGAGTTTAAATCTTCGCCCTTGCTGACGAACTTTCTCCTTTTCGGGAGTAAGCACCGCAATCGGATCGCTAATCACGATCACCCCCGACTTTTCTCCTTTATGGTGACCTATACCGCTGTCCTGCCTTGACATTATGCACCTCGCAAGCTCTGTAACTTTCGGTTCGGGATTCATATCGATACACATAGCGTAATATCCCTGATTACAGCTTGTTGTCAGCGTGTGTGCTACATCGTGACCTACACGTCCTCGTCTTGAATTAATGTTAGGGTAGGCGAGATCAATACTGTCGCCGGGCAATGCTAACTGATAGCCCGACTTGGTTTTGACCTTGATCGGAAGTCCTATGATCTCGTAAAGTCCTGTCTTTCCTCCGAAGCCTCCTGCCGTTCCCGTAAGCGTTATGCTCAGTCCGTCGGCTGAGTACACTCTGCAGCCATCTCGTCCGGGTATGCGTTGTACAAGAGTTTTTGGATTTGCGTCCGTGAAAGACAATACTTTTCCGGCGCATTTTTCTCTAAGAAATCCGATAATGAACACTCTTTTTCGGGATTGGGCGACTCTAAAATTTGCGCTGTTAAGCACCTGCCATGCGACATCGTACCCCAATTCGTCCAGCGAACCAAGGATGGTCGCAAACGTCCTGCCTGAGTCATGCGATAACAATCCGGGTACGTTCTCAAGCAGCAGATATTTAGGTTTTTTAACGGCAGCGATTCTGGCAATTTCAAAGAACAGAGTTCCTCTTGCGTCGTCAAATCCGCCCCTTTTTCCAGCGATTGAAAAGCTTTGGCAAGGGAAGCCTCCGCATATAAGGTCGAAATCGGGTAACTCGTTTGGGTTGATTTTTCTTGCGTCATCGTAATACACCTCGCCTTCCGTATCGTACATTGTTTCGTATGCTTTTTTAGCATATCGGTCAATCTCGCAGTACCCGACGCACTCAAAGCCTCCTGCTTTTTCAAGTCCTGAGCGGAATCCGCCGATGCCTGCAAAGATATCGAAATACTTTATCATTTATCACCGATCCTTTCTTGTTTGTGTAATAAAAAAACGGCTAAGTCTTTTTCAAAACTTAACCGTTACATTGACATTTCCATTTCTTCGGATTCTTCAAAACCCTCAGTTTCTGTGATTTCTTCAGATTTTTCCTGCTCATCCGCCATAGCCTGTTCCTGTTCGATTTTATGAAACTTATCCACATCGGGGATAACGCCAAGCGTTCTTCCGTTATCAAATTTACAGTGCAGAGTACCCGCATCGTCCACAAATTGAACCATGCCTTTAGTACCTGGTGGAATCGGACGGGGATCGTTATCCATACTGTCAAGGCATATCCGAGTTCCTTCGGGATATCTCTGTCTAAGCGTTTCTACTTTCTTTTCGTTGTAAATCATATTACACCTCACATCGTCATTCCCATATCGGGTTCTTCGGTCATGTCATCGGTCTGACTACTGTTCATTTCTTCCTCCGTCTGCAAAAACCATTCGTCGGAACTCCAGAAGCTGACACAAATTTCTCCGTCGGGAGTTTTTATCGGTCTTTGCTCCAGACTCTCTCCTGCGCCGTCGCTTAGCTGCCCGGTACAATATTCACGGAAATCCTCAAGTTCATCTTCCGTAAGCTGACCGTGAACGTTTGCTGTGACCACTCCTACAAGTTCTCCGTCATGTTCTTCGACCGACATAAATGCAGAAAACACCTTTTGGTCGACTGAATTGCCCTTGTCATACCAGTTCATGAGACCCCGTTCTTTCTCCTCGGGCATTGTAAAATCTTCAATAAATCGGTTTATCTCCGATTTGTAAGCAGAAGCTTCATAGGAGGAGATTTTTTCGTATTCCTCATCAGACCAACATTCAGGTACTCTATTGATTTCAAGGGGACAGTAAAATTTCATTTCCTGCAAATGCGTCTGAATATGATTTTCGTACAACAGCTTTGCGTTTGGAATATACTGAGCGTATCTAGCGTAGGATGAGCCTTCAGCTTCGATCAGCAGACCGTCACCCTGATCCTCATCGTAGATCAGCAGACAATGATAAATATCATTGCTGTCACAGTACATCAAATCTGCGTTCTCAGCAATCAGGTCATTGTCCTGCAAGGGATGCCTTTTCAGATTATCAAACTCAGCATGAGAAACTGCTATCGCTTTCTCCACCGCACAGGACTTTGTCTTAAATTCTAACTCCTTGCGAAGCAGATTGGTGTTGATTATAAGTTTGTTGTTCATTGTGTTTCCTCCATTCGTTTTATTTTTCCTTTTTAATAGTATATCTGCCACATGGCTATCACGTCCTTCCTTGAGGAATAAAAAAAGACCGCTTTGTCGTTTATCACATTTCGTGATATTTGACAAAACAGCCTTCTAAACTTTGTGAATGTTTTTTCATAAAAAATCGGCAGGCTTAGAGCAAAATATACTCAAAGTCTGCCGTTATGTTCGATATTTTTTGTTGTGTAGGGTTCGACTCCCTTTTTTTCGTGAAAACTGGTGAAAAGCATCCACGGTTTTACATTAAAATTTTTTGTTTTCTAAATATCAAAAAAGCCCGTAAACACGGGCTTTTTAAGGTGAGTATCCATTTGGTATCACCAATATGGTTGCGGGAGCTGGATTTGAACCAACGACCTTCGGGTTATGAGAACTGGCAAGCGGTGAACGGCATGAGTGAAGCCCCTCGCAAGAGCAACTATAAGCCCCGTGGAGAAGTGATAAGCAACGAGGGAAAAACTACTCACGGAAGCAGGCACAAGCCCTCACATGGAGCGACAAGCGACACAAGGCAAGCTCCACAAGAGCAAAAATAAAAAACACGGAAAAAGAAAACAAAAACACAAACAAACAGTGGACAAAACCACAAAGAAAAAGCCCCGAGAAAAGCAACGCACATTCAAAGAAAAGAAAAAGAGCTGAGCGATATATCTGTGAAATCTATCATGCGAGCGGCTAGGGGGTGAATTTTTGGGGTGTTGGAAGTGTTGGAAATGTTGGGAGTGTTGGAAAATCTATGATTTTTCAACACTCTCAATGTTTTCAATGCTTTCAATGCTCCAAAAAGAGGGGAACGCCGCTCAAGATACCCCCTCATTGCGAACGCAGTTCGCACCAAACACAGCGCAGGGGAACGCACAAGTTTCACAAGGGAGAAACAGCACGGCAGGGGCGACAGCACAGCGCAGGGGAGCGCACAAGTTCCACAAGGGAGAAACAGCACGGCAGGGGCGACAGCACAGCACAGGGGGAGCGCACAAACTCCACAAGGGAGAAACAGCACGGCAGGTGCGACAGCACAGCGCAGGGGGAGCGCACAAGCTCCGCAGGGCGGCAAGACACGGCAAGAGCGACAGCTCAGGAAAGCAGGAACGAGGGCGGCAGGCTCTCAGAAGTTGCGACTTTGGCGGTCGTTGTTCTGGAAACCTATAATCATGTTATCATTGAGCGTTGCAAGGTATGCGTTGACCTGCTCCAGCTCCTTGCGCATTTCACGGGCTTCAAACCATGTGCCTATGATCGCTACAATGATTAGAATAAATACGATTAATCCTATTATAAACCAAACTGTAAATGTTGCTAATGCTGCTTCCATTACTTTTCCTCCTTGATTTTGATAACAGCCTTAGGGCTGTTATTCTGTGTTATGTTGTACTTGCTCTGCACATTGTTGTGCAATCCGCCTTTGTCATTGGTCAATCCTGCTATGTAGTCTATGCTCACGTTGTAAAATTTAGCGTATGTCACTATGACGTCTAGTGGTGGGTTTCTTTCCCCGTTTTCATATCTTATGTAACTGTTCTTTGAAATGTATCCGATTTTGGCACACTCTGCTTGTGATATGTCATTATCTTCACGCAAATCTCGTAATCTTGTATACATTTAATTCCTCCTTTTTGTACAATTATAACAAAGTTCTCCATATGGGGTTGACATTTCACCCCATATGGGGTATATTATATTTGTACCCCATATGGGGTATTAAATCAAGTAAAGGTCAGCGGATAACCTCAACCGCAGAAAGGAAAAAAACATGAGAGGAATACTTATAGGAGCAATCCACAAGAAAGGCACATTTACGGACGATAACGGAAAATCAATCGACTATGACAACTTGGTGCTACAGGTGCAAAAGCCTATAGAAAACAAGTTGGCAGATGATTCAAATTTCGTTCAGGGTGTCGGTTACACTATCGCCAATGACTGCAAGTGTGCTTGGAGCGAAAGAGGAAACGTGTTCGGTAAAGATGTGTCTATGAAAAATATCGGAGAACTTGTCGGAACGGAAATCCAGTATTTCTACAACGATAAGAAGAAGCTTGAAGCGGTCATTATCTAAGGGGGCTTGAACATGACAGTATACGCACTTTATTTTTGCTTGGTGGTGGCACTTGCCCTGTTTTATTGCCTTACTCGTTGCTTTAAGGCAATTGATAAGAAAAATAAAGAAATTTCTAAACTGCAGTTCCGTGTTAAAGAACTGGAGCGACAGGCTCAGGGAATTGAGGTTGTGGGCGTTGAATGATGTCACTTCTTCACAGATTGATTTATCGTCTGTTACTACCTCTGATCAGGTTGACGAATATAATATGTCGGCTGTTATCGAAAATCAGCACACTATAATCAATAATCAAAATATTACAATTTCATATTTAGGCACTATATGCTTTTTGATAACAATATCTATCGGTATTTATCTTGTCATCAAGTTTGGCAAGTGGATATATAGCTTAATTAATTAAGAAAGGAGAATGTGTTAATGGATCCTGTTTCTACAACTGCAGAAAGTGGCAATACTCTCATAAATGTCGGTGAACTTATGACACAGTTCGCTAATTCTGCTATTCAGGGCGTTTCCGATTCTATTGTCGCTCTTATTCCTGTGATAACTCTGACAACTGTAATCGGTATTGCTATCCGTATGTTCAAAAAGTACGTAAAGGCGTAAGCCTGACAGCAACGAGGGCAGTTCATTCAGTGAACTGCCCTTTTATTATGCCAATTTTTAAGGGGGAATTATGATAAATAGAAAACTTAAAGCAACGCTGTCATTAGTGCTTGCCCTTATCGTGATGTGTTCGGCTTGCGTGGTGCCTGTGTTTGCTCTTGATGATGTAAGTGAGGGTGGATTAACTCAAAATGTTGCTATTCTTAAAGTTGTATCTACTATGGTGGATAGAGTAAAAGCACAAGGTGGTACATTAGATGATAAAAATTATATAGCGTATTGGCTGTCTCTTATACACATCTGACGCTGCCGACGACTCCTTACGTGTAGATC
>ERZ1027034.235-NODE-235-length-15275-cov-5.158739_pt1 | contig 15275 bp, 8 predicted proteins | sample MGYA00519443_ERZ1027034 | MGnify/ENA primary metagenome ERZ1027034 (study PRJEB26926, sample SAMN06164787) | human gut metagenome | biome: ENVO:00009003; feature: ENVO:2100002; material: ENVO:00002003 | host: Homo sapiens | place: USA | collected 2012 ... | reverse complement strand
CAGCCTCGGTCTCGTGGGCTCGGAGATGTGTATAAGAGACAGATATAAAGCAAAAAAATTTTTGAAAATGTTTGTTTTTTGCTTTACAAAACCTTTTTTATATGGTATTATCCATTCATAACACTTTATTACGCTAAATTACTAACGCGTTAAACCGAGGTAAAAACATGAAAAAGAAAATCACCGTTATTGTTTCGATTATTTCAATAGTTTTCGTGATGGCGTTTGCGCTTGCAGCTTGCAACAAGGAAACAAAACCCGGCTACACCGCGCTCTCGGCGCAGGCAGACGTTTTCAAGGAACTCAACGCCAAAACCGCCGACGTTGGCATAATGGACTACACGATGGCGAACTATCTTCTGAGCGTCGACTCCGCAATGGCGAAAAATCTGACGATCGCCGACGTGGAATTTGAAAAAGAATACTACGGCATCGCTTTCAGAAAGGCAGCCGACGGCAAATACAACGCCCTTACCGACCTTGTCAATCAAGTTCTTGTTGAACTTAAAAACGCCGACTACAAAACAATCGCCGAAAACTACGGCATCGACGGCGCAACGCTTGACCTGACCTACACCGCTCCCACGGGCGAAGCGGACAATACGGAACTTGACTATATCAAAAGCAAAGGCAAAATCGTCATCGGATTCACCTTGAACGCGCCAATGGCTCTCGGCTCGGGCGACAAAACGACGGGCGGTTTCGACACCGACCTTGCAAAAGCGGTCTTTGCAAAAATCAGCGAGAAAGTCGGCAAGACAATCGCGGTTGAATTCAAACTTATCGATTGGGGCAAGAAGGAGTCCGAAATGGAAGCAAAAACCATCGACTGCGTATGGAACGGTCTGACCGTAACGCCGGCACGTGCCGCACAATGGTCGATAACGATGAACTACCTTGAAAACAAACAATGCGCCGTCATCAGAAAAGCCGACAAGGATAAATACAACTCCTACGACGCTTTGAAAAAAGCGCGCATCGTGGCGGAAGACGGCTCGGCAGGCGAAGACGCCGCAAAGGAAATTCTCGGCATAAAATAATTAAACAAAAAATTACTTTTTCGATTTCGCCGTGCAAACGGCGAAATCTACCTTTTTTACGGACTTATAAATATGGTTTTATCGGCAGCAACAATTTCATTTTCGGAAGTGACGAGGCAACTTTTCACGGGGTTCGGGACGACGTGTCTTTTGTTTATTCTGACGCTTGTCCTGTCCGTGCCTTTGGGGCTTATCGTCTGCTTCGGCTCGATGTCGAAGTTCAAACCGCTTCAATATCTTTTAAAACTTATCGTATGGATTATCCGCGGCACGCCGCTTATGCTTCAAATCATCGTGGTATTTTACGTGCCGGGGCTTTTGTTCGATTATCCGATGCAATCGCGATTTACGGCGGTACTCGTGGCGTTTGTGATAAACTACGCCTGCTACTTTTCGGAAATTTATCGCGGCGGGATCCAGTCTATACCGCGCGGACAAACGGAAGCGGCGGCGGTCTTAGGCATGAAGAAATCGCAGGCATTCTTTTACGTAACCCTGCCGCAGGTCGTGAAGCGCATTATGCCCCCGATGTCCAACGAAATAATCACGCTTGTCAAGGACACGTCACTTGCGCGCGTCATCGGCGTTGTGGAACTCATCAAATTCAGCGAGCAAATCGTCAACAATTACGTCGTGTTGTGGCCGCTTTTCTATGCGGGCGTATTTTATCTCGTATTCAGCGGACTGCTCACTCTTCTTTTCCGCTACATCGAAAAGAAGCTGGACTATTATAAGGTATAAAAAATGGCAATTCTCGAAGTTAAAAATCTGAAAAAATCGTTCGGCGCGCAGGAAGTGCTGAAAGGCATAAATTTTGAAATGGACAAAGGCGAAGTCGTGGTAATTATCGGCTCGTCGGGCAGCGGAAAGACGACGCTCCTTCGGTGCTTAAACTTTTTGGAGACCGCCGACGACGGACAAATCATCGTTGACGGCGAAACTCTTTTCGACGGCGCAAGCGACAAAAACGAAAAATACAACGACCTTCGGAAAAAACGGCTGCACTTCGGACTTGTGTTCCAGCAGTTCAATTTGTTCCCGCATATGAACGTTTTGAAGAACGTGAAAATATCTGCGGAACTACTGGCAAAAGACAAGATAAAGCAGCAAATTAAGGAGTTAAAACAACAGAAAGTGCGCGGTAAAGCATTGAGTTTGCAAAAAAAGCAACTTAAAGAAGCCGAGTTTTCGGCAATCGACGCCCGCGCGAAAGAGACTCTTTCAAAGGTCGGTCTTCTGGACAGATGCGCGGCATATCCTTGCGAACTTTCGGGCGGACAACAGCAGCGCGTCGCAATCGCAAGGGCCCTTGCGCTCTCCCCCGATATCTTGTGCTTTGACGAGCCGACGTCCGCGCTCGATCCCGAACTTACGGGCGAAGTCCTGAAAGTCATAAAAGGGCTTAAAGGCGACAGCACAATGATTATCGTAACGCACGAAATGGACTTTGCAAGAAAGGTTGCCGACCGCGTCGTGTTTATGGCGGACGGCGAAGTCGCCGAATACGGCACGCCCGACGAAATCTTCGACAATCCCAAATCCGAGAAGCTAAAAGCGTTTTTGTTGAACTCCACGTCGACGTTTGAATAAATTGTAAGCGCTTTTGCTTTTCATTTTTGAAAATATTTGTATAATAACGTTTATGAACAACGTTGAAAATCACAAGAAAAACAAAGAAATCGCGACGCTTGGGATAACGCTTGCCCTTGTCGTCGTGTTGCAGGCTCTTGCGGAAATCATACAAAAATTCGGGCTGCCGATAAGTTTTGCGCTGGGGCTTATTCCCGTCTTCGTCTGCGGACAGGTTTACGGCGTGAAATTCGGCGCGATCTCGGGCGGCGTATTCGGGCTTGTAAGTTTGTTTATCGCGCTTATTTATTCGGGCAGTATTCCCATGTACGCCGTTGCGATAAACCCGCTCGTATCGGTGCTTCCGCGCATATTGTGCGGCACTGTCTGCGCGCTCGTATACAAAGGGCTGAGCAAGGCGGCGGCGAAATCGACAAAACCGCGCACCGAAAAACAAAAACGCGCCGTGAACTTTGCAATCGGCTGTTTTTCAACGATTTGCGGCGTTATCACCAACACGATATTGTTCCTTTCAATGTTTCTGGCATTCGCGCACGGCAAAAACTACGACGGACTTGTCATAAATTTCAAGTGGCTTTTGTCAAGCGTGGTTGCAATCAACACCGTTGTCGAACTTTGCTTGTTTGCGGTAATCGTGCCGTCGATAACCGTAGTTTTGAATATCATAGAAAACAAACGTCAAGATGAAAACGGGGAAATTTAGCGATATTTTGCCTTTTCGACAGAACCCGAAAATTTGTGAGAAAAGGGGACCCCAAAAGATACTTTTGTACTTTTGGGGAAAAGGCGCACACAAGCAAAAGAGTGAGCGTTATCGCTCCCGATAACGTGATTTCAAAAGCGAAGTGTGCGACGCGTACACTAGGATTTTTCAGAACCTGCCGAGAAAAACACAATCTCATCTAAATTTCCCCGTTTTCGGGGGATTTTAACTCTCGGAAGATTTTTCAAATTAAAAACTCTCGCGATTTTGCGAGGGTTTTTTAGGTTTTATTCTTTCTCGTCGTTTGCGGTTTGTTCGTTTGCGGCTTGTTCGTCCGATGGCGGGGTTTGTTCGTTTTTTGGGGTATTTTGTTCCGTTTCGGTCGGCGCGTCCGTTTTCTTTTTGCGGCCTATCAGCTTTTCAAGTTTAGGGAAAAGCGGGGTGTAGTCGAAAACTTTGTCAAGCCCTTTCCCGATTACCGCGATTATCGGGGCGTTTATCAACGTCGTGACAATCGTCCCAAGCCCCAGGCTATGATAACTTGTCGTGGCGATATTTTTCCAGTCAAAGGTATTCGCGTCCCTGAATATCGTAAGAGCAATCACCACGGACAGCACCAGAAAAGATAAGTCGAAAACGAGTTTCACCCTGTTTATTTTCAGGGAATATCTGTCGGACAGTTCCGCAACGAAAAGTTCGTGCACCTGAAGCGGCATATACGTCCTGAAAAAGCACGCCACGCCCGCCGCCGTCATCACGTCGCCCGCGATAAGCATAATCCATTTTAAGTACGCTTCTGTGAGCACGACGTTTTTGAAAACCAGCATCCACATGTCCATCACGTAGCCGTATATCACCGCCACCGCAAACGCCAGCAGATATCGCCAGTTCACCCGTTGCACGACGGCGCACATTATAAGGAGAATCGCGCCCTGCACAAGATATTCGACCGTGCCCACCGATACAGCCCACAACGGCCTTATCGCCTCGTACACGATAAACGTCGGCGCGGCAATCATCGAAACTCCGAGATCGGCTTTCTTGCTCATCGTCACGCCAAGCGCGACAAGGAATATGCCCAGCACCCACATAAGTTCCGCGGTCTTCGGGATTTTTTTAAGCGGTTTTTTCATTAGTTCACCTTGAATTTTCTCACGATATATTATCACCGCGGGGGAAAAGTTGCAAGCGATTTTCAAAGAAATATGCGCCCTTTCGGACGCATACTTTGTTTTTTGAGATGGGGCGCGGTTATTGCCACGTTCCGTTGTTGTAATTATAGGTTTTGTTTGTCGCCGCCGCAACCGTCGTGTTGTCCGCATTCACAAACTCCAGCGATTTGGTAACGCCGTGCGTATCGTTGTAAGTAAACACTGCAGTCAATCCATCTCTTGTCATTTTCCCGCCTCCTTCTGCCGAGTGAACATCGCTTATCGTTGCACCTGTCGCAACGTTTACCACTCCACCGTCATTAGACGCCACTTTTCCGCCGAATGAGCCGTTGATATTCATCGTACCGTTGACGAAAACTTTTGCGTCTCCGCGTGCCGTGCCGGGATACGGATACGTCGAAATATCTGTGAACGACTTATCGTACATTATAAATCTTCCGTTTACGTTATAAATACTGCCGTTTTCGACCGTTATCGTTGCGCCGGGCATAAGTTTGTACGAAAACTCTTGCGTAAGCGTTGCGCCGTTTTTGAGCGTAATATCCGTGCGCCCGTCAATGGGGAAGAAAACTTTTTGAGACGTCATAGACACTGTCTTTTTTACAACCATAATGCTTATCGACGTATATCCGTCATTGATTTCTCCAAACAGATTAATCTTTACTCTGTCGCCATTCACTGTTTTTTCAATTCGGCTATTGTTGCCGACAAGCCTAAACAGTCCGCTGTCCGTCTTGTTTGCATCCGAAGAAACAAATGTAAGCACCGCTTCGTTTATTTGTGCGGGCACCGTTACCCCTGCTTGTGACAACTCGCTGGTGGCAATTTTTGTATAACCTTGCAATTTGCTTCCTTTATTAACAACCAACTTTGCTTCGATTGACCTTAACTCATACTGGCTGAACGGGAATTGTGTAGGATTGTCGATTTTAAGTTCTCCGGAAAAGGCAAGCGTCACTACGCTAATTTTATCGTTGCCGATGTACCTTACCGCAGATTCGCTTCCTCCGAGCCAACCTGTAAGATACAGATTTTCAATCACGGTCGTGTTGTTTGCGGTAATTTCGCCGTTTCCTTTGATATATCCGTACACTTCAAGCGTTGCGTTGTTGAGCGTAATCGTGCCGCCTAAACTTATTTCGCAATAGTTGCCCGAGACCGCGTTTTGTTTTTGCCCTGCGGCGATTTTGCCGGTTTGTGCGCCGACGATAAGTTTTCCGTTGACGATAACTTCAATGCCTTCGGGGATAACGAGCGTCTTATAAAGTTTCGCAGTTCCCGTAAGCGCGGCGGTTGCCTTGTAGTTGGCACTTCCGTCTTTGCCCGCGCCGATATGACCGACGGTGTCGTTCTCGTTAAACGGCAGAAGCAGCGTTACGCCCGTTTTGACGGTTTTGAATTTTACGTCATTGTAAAGCACGCCTGCAATTTCTTGCGTTGCAAACGCCGTGTCGTTCAAAACGAAAATCGTTTGTCCGCTTGTCGCGACGGCAAGTGCGTCTTCGATTGTGTAATAGTTATTGCCGACTTTCACGCCCTTGACCTTTACGTAAACGACGTTGTCGGACAAAGCGAAGTTGTCCGCCGTAAGCGTCGCGGTTGTTTTGTGCGTGCCTGCCGCAGAAAACATATTCTTTTCAAACGTCAGTGTGTAAGGCTCCGTTACTTCGATGTTATTGTACTTCACGGTCGTGCCGATTTCGTGCGACACTCCGTCATAATTGAACTCAAAAAGATTTTTCGCGAGTGTTACCGTCGCTTTTTCAAGGGTGAGCGTTACCGTCGTTGCAAAATCTTCGTAGTTTGCGGGGTCCATATTGTACTTCGCCGCGTACTCCGTCTTTGTGCAAACGGGGGTTTCGCCCGCGTCAACCCAGGCAAATCCTTCTGCGAGCGCGTAATTTCCAAGCGTTTTGTTGGGATCGTACGTGCCGGAAAGCGCGGTATGCGTGGTAACGGACGTATACTTTGCTTTGTTGATGACGATTGTTTTTGTTGTTTCGCCCGAAAGGGTATAGTTGTTGTCGTCCGCCACGGTTACCGTATAAGTGCCCGCGTTTTTGAACTCGCAAGCCTTGCCGTCTTTTGTGAATATAAGGCTTGCGGTTTTGCCGTCGTACGTTGCCGTGGGCAAAGTCTGTCCGTCGGGGCTATAATCACGATTTCCCTCATTTGCCCAAGTGACAGTGGCGGACTTTTTGTTTATCGTGAGTTTGCCGGGGACGAAAGACACGTTATAGTTATCGCTTGCGGTAAGTCCCGAAACGGAAATTTCGTAATCGCCCGCATCCGTGCCTGCGCCGCTGTAAACCGCTTCGCCCGAAAGCGTTTCGCCCTCTACAAGCCCCGTGACGGTGCACTCAAACTTGGGGGTTTCGCCGTAAGTTATCGTGACGTCTTTAACCGTTACGGTGACCGCTTTCTTTATCGTAAGCGTAACGCTTCCTTTTTCTTCCGCGAGGGTGTCGTTGTCAACAACCTTAAAGTATATCTTGTACGTGCCTGCGTTTGTATATTCGGGCGAAGAATTAAGCGTGCAATCGTTTTCGGTCGTGCCGTAAGTTATCGTGTAGTGTTTGCTTTCGTCGGTCTTTGTGACCAAAACGCCGTGCGGCTGCCCGTCGTACGTCAGCGTAACGTCCGCGAAATCTATTGCGAAGGTGACCTCTACAAACGTAACGCTCATTTCGTACGAAATATTGTAGCAATCGGCGTTCATAACGACAAGGTTGGATTTGTCGAAATCGTCTGCGTTATATGTGCCTGCGACGTCCTTTGTTATCGTGACGTTTCCCGTGACGATGTCGCCCGCAACAAGTCCGATTTTTTCCAGGTGTTCTGCATCGACCTTGTATGTTTTCCCGACCGCAACGGTCGCCGTATTATTGAGTTTTATCGTAAGATCCTTTGTGCCGACGTTGAACGTTCTGCCGGTTGTGGTGATTGCATAGTTTTTGTTTTCCGCGGCGTTTTCGTCAAAATCGACGCTTGCGGTATAATTGCCGGGTTTTGCGCCGACCGTATAGCCGGGTTTAAGCGTGTATGAAAGGCTGTCGCCGTCAAGCACGCCTTCAACTTTTGCCGACAAACCGGGTACTTCATCGCCGTATATGATGTCGTTAACCGCGTTTATCGTGATTGTCGCCGGTTTTTTATTGACCTTGAAGTCGACCGTGTTCACGGTGATTTCGTAAAACTTCGTCTTTTCGCCTGAAACCTTTGCGGTCGCCGTATACGTACCCGCGTCGAGTTTTTCTGCAAATTTCGTTTCGGTAATCGTGACCGTATCCGAAAGTTTCAACCCGCTGATAGTATGGCTTATTATTGGCAAAGCTTCGCCGTATGTAAGTTCGGTTTTGTCCGACGTAACGGTTACCGCAAGGTTCGCCTTATTAATCGTAATCGTGCCGACGGTTTCAACCGTAATATTGTAATTCTTTTCGGGATACTTTTCGCGTAAGACCGAAATATCCACGTTTTCGATATTATACGTGCCGACGTTATTTGCAACGTTGCCCGTTATCGAGGTCATGCCCAGGTGCAATTCGTATTTGCCGCTTTCAATCGTGTACGTTTCGCCGTTTATGGCTGCGGTAAGGCTCGGCAAATTATCGCCGTAAGTCAACGTGTCATCGTCGGGCGTAACGGTGGCGGAAACTTCCGCCTTATTTATCGTTACCGTGATTTTTCCCGACGTGTAAGGGTTGTAGTTGTCGCCCCTGTACACTCTTACAAAGTAATCGTATTCGCCGCAGTCGAGCGCCGACAAATCGACGTTTTGAAGCGGGAATGTTGTGCCGTCGGTGCCGTATGTTACGACGTCGTCCGCAAGAAGTCCGCTTATTCCGATTTTTGCGGTTTTATCGCCGTACGTCATTGTGACGCCCGTTACCGTAATGCCCGAAATGTCCGCGCGGGATACGATAAGAGTTTCGCCTGCCGAAAAGTCTTTTTCGACAGAACCGCAGTTTTCCATTGACGCGACGATTTTGACGTTTGCCAGATACTCGCCCGCCGCAAGGTTTTGAAGGGTGAGCGACGATTCGGTTGTTTCTTCCGTCTTATAAATAACGTTATCTTTATTTATTGTCCATATATACTTATAAGTAACGCCCGCGTGCAAAGTGGTGCCCTCGTTCGGCGTTATCGTAAATTTGGCGGTGTTGCTTTCCGTAAACGTGAAGTCCGCGGGGGTATTAACCTTGAAATCGCCGATTGCGGAATCCATAAGCCTTAATTTCAGCACATACGTAAGGTCGCGCGTCGGCATTGTCAACTCCGAAAAATCGTCGATGATCGTCTTTTCTGTGTCGGATTGATCGTACCAGCCGTCGTAATCCAGAATTGTAGCGTCGTACGTCGCGGCGCTGTCTGCCGTTTCAAAATGGCTGTCGATGGACTCGCCGTACTCGACCTCTTCCGTGTAAACCGACGTGCCGTCAAAGTTAATAAACGTAAGCGTGAACTTCTTCGTTTCAAACTTTGCGTTGACGATAATATCGCTTGTGACGTTGTCGAACGATTTGTCCCATCCGACGAACTTTTTCGTCGCGGTATCGTACACGTTCGGCGCAGTTGCGGCAAAGCCGTGTTTCACCATTTCGGTTTTGAGTGTCGTTTCGCCGTTTTTGAAAGTGACCGTATACTCGTTAAGTTCGTACACGGCGGAAACTTCAATGTCTTCCGTCACCTTTGAAAAGTCTTTGTCCCATTTTGAAAAAGTCTTGCCGTCCTTTTCAGGGACTTCGGGCGCGGTTACGGTATCGCCGTGCGTGACGTTTGTAAAGGTTGCAAGCACCTTTTCGCCGTCCATAAACGTTACGGTGTATTTATTGATCGTCCATTTGACGTAAACCGTATCGCCGTTTTTGACTTTGGAATCCTTTGTAAGCGGCTTCAAAAAGTCCGCATCGCGATACAGTCTTCCGGTGTATCCTTCTTTTTGAAGACTGAGCGTGAATAAGTCGGAAAACACAACGTTTTCCTTGTAAATGCTGCCGTCTTCGTCTTGGATTTTCACAATCACTTTCGTTTGTCCGTCTTTGTCAGCCACGTTGCTTTTGTTGCATGCAAACAGCGTAACAAGCCCGATTAAGAGCACGATACACACGAGCATTGTTTTTAATCCTTTTTTGCTCATTCAACATCCTCCGCTACCACGGGATGAATTTTCATCCCTTGGTTTCCTTGGTTTTTTATGCTTTCCTGCCATGACAGGTTTCTGCTCGATTTATTATTATAAAGGTAAAATCTGAAATCGCCCGCGCCCGCAGCCATAGGCAGCATTTTGCCCTGCTTTTGGATATTCTCGTCCTTGCTGTTTTCAAGCACCGAGATATTGACGTCGTACACGCCGAACTGCTTTGTTTCGTCGTTCGCTCTTGTTAGGTCAAGGTACGAATAGTTGTATCCGCCGCCGTAAAACGCTATGCCGCCGTGGACGTATTCCGTCCCGCCGACGTTCAGGATTATATCGCGGCATTCCTCCTTTACCTTTGCGACTTCTTTCATCATTTCCGCAACGTTCATCGAAAGCCAGTCGTTTGCGTCGCCGGTAACTTCGATAAGCGTGCTGCTGTCAACGTTTGAAAGGTTTTTCCAGTCAAGCATTTTCACGTCGCCGACAATGCGAAGCGCCGACGCATACGAAGTCGCCGCGCATCCTTCCCACGTCGTTATCGTGCCGCCTAACAAGAATTCGCCCGAGAAGTGCGTTTCCATACCGACCGAGAACAACCCCGACGTTTCGAGCACCGAGTTTTTAAGCGTAACGTCGTTGATAAGATAATTGTCGTTAAAGTATTTGTCCGTCTTGTTGCTCTCGTCGTAAGGCGAATAATATTCGTTGTCTTTTTCTTTACGGAGTTTTCTTTGCACTTCGTTTGTCTGTTTCAGCGCGCGGTTGCTGCCGATTTTCAATATGAATTCGCGCGCGTTTGAAAGCACGCAACTTTCAATATGCACGTTTATTTTCTCATCTTGCACGTTAAACGCCGCTTCGACTTCAACAACGGGGCTTCCCATTGTGGATCCGCCCGCAAAAATTCTGACGACGGTGCGCCCGTTCGAGACGCGACTGTTCAACAGTTTTGCGCTTTTTGCGATTTCAAGCGTCGTGCCGACGTAGTTGAGTTTCGACAAGTTGAACTGTCCGTCTTCTTCAAGAAGGCTATCGTCGCTGCAACCTTTTAAGACGACGTTGTTTATAAGCACGTTGTCCGTCCTTACAAGGAAAGAAATGTTGTCCTGTCCCTTGACGCTTGCGGACGATATCGCGACGAAATTCAAAGGCCCTTTGAAAATTTTCGGAATCCCCGTCGCGTCCTTGCACTGCGTGAACTTGTCGGCGTTGATTTCAAAACCGTTGCCGTAAACGTGGTTTTTGAACTCGATAAGATATTGAACTTTCTTGTTTTCGTCGTTTTCGCCGATGTTATCAAGATACGTTTTGTCGTACGTGGTTGTGAATTTTTTGACGTCTTTTTTGAGTTCGTCTTCGGTCATAGCCGTGCCGTCGTTTTTGACACCCAGCATCACGTCGCTTGTCAGCACGACGATATGCCCGGCTTCGGTCACCGTTTTCAGTTCCTCGTAATTGCCGACGTTTCTGCCGTCTTTGACCGCGCGAAGTCTGATTTTCGCGCAGATGTTCGTGCCGAAGTATTGGTTATAATTTTTAAGTTCCGCATTAAGCGTGGTAAGCCCCGTGCCCGTCGCCCTGATTTCCGCAGAAACCGCGTCGGCGTTCGTCGCCGGTTGCGCCTTGCAGGAAAAGAGCGAATTATCGTCGGAAAACGCGACGTTCATAAATTCGTCCGTGAACGTTTCGGAGCCCGCTTCCGTGACAACCCTTACGAAAATCGTCCTCGTGTCCGGTCTTCCGTTGGGTTTTTTGCCGCCGATTGTCAGTATGTTTTCGATTCCGTACTCTTTCGCGCTGTCCGCAAACTCCATCGAATACACGTTGGGCACGACGCGGATTGTCTTTTCGATTTCTTTGATGACTTTTCCGTCGTGCTCGGCAGTGATTTTGATTTTGGCAAAGCCCCTTTTCGTTGCGGTAATATTTGCAAACTGCCCGTGTTGTTCAAGGGTTATTACGTCTGCGCCGTCGATTATTTCAAATTTCACGTCCGCGTCGTCATCGCTTTCGGAATATGCGACGTAGGTAACTTTCGTGTTGTTTTTTTGTTTGATTTCGTCGCCTTCGCCGTCATAATACGACGTACGCACGTCAAGGTTATATTCGGTAAACTCCAAAGAAAAGTCCGTTGCGCCGACCTTTCCCGAAATTTCTTCGTCCGAAAATTCTTTGTCAAAAGACAAGGTCAATACGAATTTGTTTTTGGAAATCCTTTCGATTCCGCTTGCCGTGACTCCTTCGGGCAAGGTAAGGTCGGATATTTCAAGGGCGTCGTTTTTGCTTTCGACGAAAAGTTTTGCCGTTGTCGCTTTGTTTTTCACGGTGACTTTCGCGCCGCTGCTTTTTCCGTTGACCGCAAAGCCCGTGCTGTCGGTATCGACGTTGACCTTGACGGTCAAAACCTTTTCAAGCCCTTCTCGTCCTTCGGGACAAGTAATTCTGATCTGCGTCTCGCCCGAAAACAGCGCCTGCGCCACGCCCGTGACGGCGTTGAGTTTCAGAATGTGATTGCCGCCGATTTCTTCAAATATCCTTGTTTCGCCCGAAAGGTTTTCGGGGTAAAGTTTTGCGCCGAAAACATAGTCGCCGCCTTCGATTTCGACGATTTCGTCGCCGACTTCAATTTCGACGATTTCGCCGCCGTCTTCAATCCTGTTGACAAGCGGAAATATTTTCAACACTTTCGTGGAATATGCGGAAACTATGACGCTGTCCTTAAATCCTTTTTCGGCGGAAATCGCCGTGATTTTCACCTTTCCTACGTTATCTATATGAAGTTTTCCGTCGATTATTTCAAATCCGTCGGGGGCTTCGTCTCCGCCGACGCCCGATATTTCAAACGAATATTTCTGATTCCTTGCGTTGACGGGCTGCACCTGCGCCAAAAACGCGATGGGGTCGTAATCGGCAACGTCCACATCGATAAATCCGTCTTCGTTCTGCGTCGTGATTTGTATGCCCGTCACGGGAATGTCCGCGTAAACGCCCGCCGCTTTTCCCACGGAGAACAGCGCGATCAGAAACACAATCGGTATTATCATTATAAGCGCGATTATTTTCTTTTTCATATCAATCCCCCTCCGTTACTCTGTCAAAGCGGTTTTTGATTCCGATAAGGTAATATAAAAGCGAGCCGACAAACTCCGCCGCCGCGCACACGCTCACGAAAACGTAAGTAAACCAGCGCATATCTTTGCCCCTGACGTTCGACAATACGTTGACGAAAAGGGGTATTCCGCCAAGAATCATCGCGGACACAAGCCCCAGCACGACGATTATCGACACGTTGTTGTTGCTTTCCCTCACGACGTTGTCTTCTTCCAGCGAAAACTGCGGACTGTTCAAATCCTTTCTTGTGGCGTACAGTATCTGCGACAACGCCATCATCGCGCCGACGAAAAACACGAATACGCCTTCGCCCGTCGACACGTATTTCTTTGCAAGAAGCACCGTCGCCGCAATGCCGACGGACAAGACTGCCACCGCAAAACTGAGTGCGATTTTCGCGCCCATAATCTCGTTTATCGAAAGCGGCAACGTCTTTTCGACATAAAACGATTTCCCGTCGCGGCTGACGTTCGTCGCGCAGAACGTGTTCGTAAGCGCGCCGAAAAGCACCGTGAGCAAAATCGCCAGCTCGAAATCGCTCTGAACGAAAACGAGCGACGTCAGGAAGTTTTTGCCAATGCCCATACAAAAATATACCATAAGCGGCATTATCGCCGCCACCGTGAAGTACTGCACCGCGTAATCGGGCGTGAACAGCACGAGATTGAATTCCTTTTTCAAAAGACTTAAAAACGGCGGGAGTTTTCTTGCCGCGGATTTTTTTGCAAAAATCATTATTGCGCCCGCCGTCGCGCGCGTTTTCATCGCCTTGTTGTACAAAAGCGACGTTATGAGAATGCCGATTGCGCCCGTCGCGACGGTTATCGCCACGATTATCCCCAGGTTTTTCCAGACGTCCGTTTTCAGTGTGAACGCCGCGATAAAGTTTGCGGGGACAAGGTTTTTCGTCAACGAAATTATCGTCGTCATCGTCTTTTCGGAAAAGAAAAACTTGATTTCGCCCGTTGACATAAGGGTTTTTAAGAAGTCGAGCACCGTCGCGTAGCAATAAAACAGCGCAAAAAGCACCAGCGTTACTATCACAAGCAGGCAAACGTACTTCGACGAGAAAAACTTTTTGACGTAATAATACGGCATCGCAAGCACGCTCGACACCGAAAGCGACATAACGGGAATAATAAACGCCGCAAGCAGCCCGAGGATCACGTATCCCGCGCCCTGCTTCGTCACGCTTGCGAACACCGCCACGAACGGCACGAGAATCACAAACGCCGACAACACCTGTTTTGCGTAAATGAAAATGATTTTTGAATACAGTACGTCCGACGCCTTTACGGGAAGCGTCTGGATAATCATTCTGTCGTCGCTTTCAAAAATCGCGCGGTTTATTGCTACGACGCCGCCGATAACGTCGACCACGAAAACGAATTCATACACGAACGTCATTATTTCATATTGCCGCGCGCGCACGTCGCGTACGCCGTTGAGCCTGATTTCGGTATATTTCGCGACAAACGCGCCGAACACCTCGATAACGACGTACATAATAAACGCCGTCATCACAAGCGTAAGCAACGCGCCGACGATATCGATGCGTTTTTTGTCACGCTTGAAATAAGACAACTTTTCGGTCATCTGTTTTTTCAGAAGTACGCCCAGCATCAGTCTTCCTTATTAGTATCGTAATACTTTTCGATAAGTTCGTCGCCGTCGAATTTGTCATTTCCGGTGACGATGATTTTTTTGAGTTCGCCCGCGGCAATTATAATCACCCTGTCGCAAACCCTTTCCACGACGTCGAGATTGTGCGACGAAAACAAAATGGTTTTGCCCGTCTGCACGTACTCGCGCATATAGTTTATGACGGAGTTCTGCGTGCGGGGATCGAGACCGAGCATCGGCTCGTCAAGAAGCCATAGCCGCGGCTCGTGAATGAGCGAACCCATCATACATATTTTCTGTTTCATTCCGTGGGAGTATCCCGAAATAAGTTTGTTTATGCTGTCGCCGAGTTTGAATACCCCTTCCAGCTCCTTAATTTTCTCGTCGCGCTTTTCGTACGGTACGCCGTAAACGTCGCTCATGAACGAAAGGTATTGCATACCCGTCATTTTTGTGAACACCGTGTGATTGTCGGTGACGAAAGAGAAATTGCGTTTTGCCTCCACGGGATTTTTCGACACGTCGTAACCCGACACGGTTATCGTGCCGGAACTTAACGGAATCATTCCCGTGATGCATTTAAGAGTGGTGGATTTTCCTGCGCCGTTTGCGCCAAGGATACCGACGACTTCCCCTTCCGCACAAGAAAAGGAGATGTCTTTTACGGCATAATCGGATTTTTTGCCGTACTTTTTGAAAAGATTTTTTACTTCAAGCGGCAACGAGCCGTCGATCGGCGTGCCAAGTGTTTTTTTATTATTTTTCATTGTATCTCTTATCTTCAAGTAATGTATCGCGTATGCACGCGTGCGTGTTCTAATAAAAATTATTAGATACCTTATCATATATCCAAAAAACATATTTGTCTGTCTCTTATACACATCTCCGAGCCCACG
>ERZ1027034.224-NODE-224-length-15650-cov-9.494966_pt1 | contig 15650 bp, 10 predicted proteins | sample MGYA00519443_ERZ1027034 | MGnify/ENA primary metagenome ERZ1027034 (study PRJEB26926, sample SAMN06164787) | human gut metagenome | biome: ENVO:00009003; feature: ENVO:2100002; material: ENVO:00002003 | host: Homo sapiens | place: USA | collected 2012 ... | reverse complement strand
ACAGCAGGTCATCAAAGTCCAGCGCATTGGCCTCACGAAGCTTTTTATTGTAAAGTGTATATACTTTACCCATCCTTATTTTCCGCCAATCGTTGATCGATTGCCACTGCTCCAGAAATTCCTCCGGCGACTGCATATCGTTCTTGGCACGGGAGATGACCGACTGCACCTCGCGGGGCGGAAACGACTTTTCCTCCAGCCCCAGCTCCTTGAGGATGTCCTTGACCACACGCTTGCTGTCATCCGTGTCATAGATGGTAAAGCTGCGGTCGAAACCGATGCGGTCGATATCACGCCGCAGGATACGCACACAGGCAGAGTGGAACGTGGACGCCCACACATCGGCGGCAGCCTCCTCCCCCAGCATCCGCCCCAGGCGATCCTTCAGCTCGTTAGCAGCCTTGTTGGTGAAGGTGATAGCCAGCACCTCCCAGGGACGGGCCGGTTCCACCGCGCAGAGATACTCCACGAGAGCGTGCTGCGCCGAGTCCGGCACCTTGGCATACTGCTCCAGAAACGATACCTCGTCCTCGCTGATGGGAATCGGTATCTCCTCGGTATCACTGCCACGACCATACCGCAGCAGATTGGCCACCCGGTGAATCAGCACGGTCGTCTTACCGGAGCCTGCGCCCGCCAACAGAAGCAGCGGCCCCTCCGTGGCCAGCACGCCCTGGCGCTGGCAGTCGTTCAAATTCTGATAATCCACCGCGATCGCATCGCGCCGGGCCTTGATAAAGCGTTTTTCCAGATCCGTCATAGAGGGGCCTCGTCTTTCTCGTTCGTTGCTCTCATTTTAATACAACTTCCGCGCCCGGTCAACCGCAAATGAAATTTATAGAATTTTTGTTCGATTTTGCTTGACAAGAACGCTTGTTCGATTTATACTATTACCAGAACAACAGTTCGAGCAAGGAGGACACAACTATGACAACTTTTGGTCTCATTATCACGCTGCTGGGCGCGGGTTCCATCGCCGCCAATATACTGCGGCTCATCGACTGTATTGACAGGCCGGCGCCCCGGCGCCGCCGCATGGCATAAAAGCATGGAGCTGCTGGACAAGCTGGCGATATTGTCGGATGCGGCCAAATACGACGCAGCGTGTACGTCCAGCGGCGTGCGCCGTGGATTCCGGCCGGGTATGATCGGCAACACCTCCTCTTCCATCGCCGGCTGCTGTCACAGCTTTTCGGCCGATGGGCGGTGCATCACACTGCTGAAGGTCCTGATGAGCAACGCCTGCGTGTACGACTGCAAGTACTGCGTTAACCGACGCAGCAATGATACGCGCCGCGCCGCCTTCACGCCCCGTGAACTGGCGGAACTGACCATCGGCTTCTTTCGGCGGAATTACATAGAAGGTCTGTTCCTCTCCAGCGGCGTACTGCGCGATCCGGACTACACCATGGAACAGATGATCCGGGCCCTGCGTATCCTGCGGGAGGAGTATCGTTTCAACGGTTACATCCACGCCAAAGCTATCCCCGGTGCGGCGCCGGAGCTGGTGCATCAGCTGGGACTGCTGGCCGACCGGCTCAGTGTGAACATCGAGCTGCCCAGTCAGCAGGGTTTGCAGGCGCTGGCCCCGGATAAGACCCGGGAGGCGATCCTGCGCCCGATGGGACTGATCCGCGACGGCGCGGCACAGAGTAAGGCAGAGCTGGCGAAGTACCGGCACGCACCGGTGTTTGCCCCGGCGGGACAGAGCACACAGCTGATCGTGGGCGCCACTGATGACAGTGACCGGCACATTCTGCACCTGACGGAGTCACTATATCGCAAGTACAGGCTGAAGCGCGTGTTCTACTCCGCGTATGTACCGGTGGTGGAAAATAGCCTGCTGCCATCCCTGGACACCAAACCGCCTCTGCTGCGGGAGCATCGCCTGTACCAGGCGGACTGGCTCCTGCGGTTTTACGGCTTTCAGGCCGCCGAGCTGCTGGATGATGCCCACCCGGACCTTGACCCACGGCTGGACCCCAAGTGCAACTGGGCGCTGCGGCATCTGGACCGGTTCCCTGTCGAGGTTATGCGGGCGGATCTGGAGACGCTGCTGCGCGTTCCCGGAATCGGCCCCACCAGCGCGCGGCGTATCGTATCGGCACGGCGCTGCGGCGGTACCCTACGCTTTGAGGACCTGAAAAAGCTGGGTGTCGTGTTGAAACGGGCGCAGTACTTTATTACCTGCGGCGGGCGGATACCGGAGGGACTGCACTTCTCCCCCGCCACGCTGCCCTTGCAGCTGGAACGACTGGAGCGCGATACGCTGCCTTCGGACCAGGCCGCACAACTGTCTCTCTTTGATCCGGTAGGAGAAGCCGTATGAATGACGTGATTTATCAATATGATGGCAGCCTGGATGGTTTTCTGTGCTGCGTATATGAGAGCTATGTGTACAAGGAGGCCCCCGCCGCGTTCTGCTGCGACGAAGACCCCCTCTCCCTCTATGAGGTTCGCACCGTGATCACCCAGCCGGCGTACAGTCAACGGGTCAGCCGCGGTATCGCCGCCCGGTCCGGCAAAGCGCTGGCCGTGGTGCGCCGCGGCTTTTTAACGTGTCTGCCGGACAAGGAGCTGCATCTGTATGCCTTCATCAGGAAGCTGCTGGCGGAGGGACCCGGCTTTATGCGCGATCTATCCGACCCGGCCTGCTATCCGCTGTATCGCGCCATCCGCCACATGAATGGTGAGTTGGAAAAGCTGCGCGGTTTTGTGCGGTTTTCGGACTACGGCGGTACACTGGGCGCGGAGATCGAGCCCAAAAACCGTGTGCTGCCGCTGCTGCGCGGCCATTTTTGCCAGCGTTACGCCAACGAGCAGTTTTTTATCTACGACCGCACCCATCGGGAACTGCTGTTGTACGCCAACGGTAGATCCCGCATTACGCAGATCGAGAACTTCCAGCCTGTCCTGCCAGGGGAGGACGAATTGTACTTTCGCTCGCTGTGGAAACAGTTTTTCCAAAGCGTCGCCATTCGGGAGCGCGAAAATCCCCGGTGCCAGAACACGTTTATGCCGAAACGGTATCGGGGGACCATGACGGAGTTTTTGCCTTTGGAATACGAAAAAGAGCAGGGCGCCTCGCCGAAGCTGCCGGGTGCCTCCGGAACGGACGGCTGAGAGACAGATACCGGGAAAGCGTTTCACCTTTCCGTTGCAAAGGAACGCCCATCCCGCCGATAACGGGATGAGCGTTCCGCAATAGAGCCCCCTCTGTCCTGATCCATTTTACATTCGAAATCGCGCTGCTGTCGAGACGCCTCCCTTTTTACGCCGTCTCTGCCTGAAGTCACTCCTCTGCCAGCAGGTCCCGCAGCTTTTGCAGGCTGCGGCGCTCCAGCCGCGAGACCTGGACCTGCGATACCTGTAAGATGCGGGCGGTCTGCTCCTGCGTCAACCCCTTAAAAAAACGCAGGAGAATGGTCTTCCGTTCTTTCTCCGGCAGTGCGTCGATGGCGTCCCGCAGAGCGATACGCTCCACCAGAGAGACGCTGGGCTCCTCGGCACATAGTGTGGACTCCAGCGTCAGGCCCTCCGCGGTCTCCTGCTGCAGAGAGTCCGGTGCGATCAGCGCCAGATCCACGGCGGCGATTTCCTCCGGTGTCATGCCGGTCTCCGCTGCCAGCTGTGACAGCTTTGGCTCACAGCCCAGACGCCCTTGCAGCCGTTCCCGTGCCGCCCAAAGTGTCTGCCCCTTTTCCCGCATGGTGCGGCCCACTTTTACCGGACCGTCATCCCGGAGGAACCGACGTATCTCGCCGGCGATTTTCGGCACGGCATAGGTGGAAAACTGCGTCCCGTATGTGAGGTCAAACCCCTTTACAGCCTTTACAAAGCCGATGCACCCCAACTGATACAGGTCATCCGTCTCCACACCGCAACCATTGTAACGACGGACGATGGACCAGATCAATCCCGCGTTCTCCGTCAGCAGCTGCGCCTCTGCCCGGTCATCGCCCTGCTGGGCCCGTTCCAGCAGTGCCAGCCGGTCGCTCATCGTACCGCCAGCCGCGGTGCGATCCGTTTACGCATCTGCACTGTGGTCCCCTTTCCCGGAACAGACCGCACTACCAACCGATCCGTGAAGCTCTCCATAATCGTAAAGCCCATGCCGCTGCGCTCGCTGCCGCCGGTGGTATACATGGGACGGCGGGCCTGCTCCACATTTTCGATACCGCGCCCCCAGTCGCGGATCGTGATCTCCAGCATCCCCCCTTTCAATATCTTCAGCTTCATCACCACCTTACCCAACTGATCCGGATAGGCGTGGACGATGGCGTTGGTCACCGCCTCGCTGACGGCAGTCTTGATATCCCCCAACTCATCCAGTGTGGGGTCCAATTGGGCGGCAAAGCCTGCCGCCGCCACCCGCGCAAACCCCTCGTTGCTGCTGCGGCTTAGGAATTCCAGTGTCACGTAGTTTTCAGCTCGTGTCATATTATGTACTCCCTCCTCAAACGATCGTCACCATGCGTCCGACGCCCGACGCTTCGAACACCTTTCTTGGCTGCTGCGCCACATGATACAGCGTTACGGCGCCGCCCAGCTCCCGCATCCGCTGCCAACCCCGCAGCGCCACGGCGATGCCGGAGCTGTCCATAAATGTGACGCCGGAAAAATCCAGCACCAGCGACAGTGGCAGCGTCCGCTCGATCTCGCGCTCCAGATTTTCCAGCAGTCCTTTTGCCCCATGGTGGTCCAACTCGCCGACCAGAAAGAATGTCAACGTTTGGCCCTCGTGTTTTGCCGATACTTCCATTTGAACGCTCCTTTTTCTTTGGTGTGTGCCGCAGGCCGTGCCTGCCAGAAAAAACTCCGCGGTTCGATGTTCTGCGTTGATTATAGACTATCCGACGCGCGGAATTTGTCGAAACCCGTCAGAAGGGCGAAAAATTTTGGAAAGCACCATGTTTTTCGGCGCCGGAACGGCGGTCGATCCAGCACAGCGAGCGAGCCGTGTATATAGCGCATATTTCCGTTTTCGAACAAACAAAAAAGACGCCTTTCGGCGTCTTTTTTGTTTGTCTCGGCCCTGCACACGGCGGGCTGGGCTTTGCTTTCGTTTTTACATCAGAATAACTGTGAAGCACTATGGCTTTACAGCTTCATAGCCGCCGCGGATTCATCCAGCTTGGCGATCAGGGCGCGGGCCTTCTCGGCCTTTTCGCGCTCGGCATTGACTACGTTCTCCGGCGCGCGGGAGGTAAAGGACTCGTTGGCCAGCTTCGCCTCGATGCGATGCAGGTTTTCCTCCGCCTTTTTGCGCTCGGCGGCGATGCGCTCCAGCTCCTTGGCGATGTCCACCAGCTCCGCCATGGGCATATACACCGTGGCGTCGTGAGTGGCGACGGTCACCATGCCGGTCAGGTCGGCAGGCGCGGCGGTCAGCACCGTCAGCTCGCTGGCGTAGGCCATGCGGGTGATGAAGTGTGCGCCCAGCTGATAGTTCTCCGGCTGCGCCGTCACAAGGATGACCTGAGCCTTGCGGCTGGGCGGCACGTTCATCTCGGCGCGGCGGGCGCGGATGGCGGAGATGGCGTCCTTGACGGCCTCCATAGCGGCCTCGGCCTCCGGGAAGTGCAGCGCGTCCTGATACTCCGGCCACTCGGCGGAGATGAGGTACCGGCCCTCGTGGGGCAGCGCCTGCCAGATCTCCTCGGTGATGAAGGGCATGAACGGGTGCAGCAGCTCCAAGATACGCAGCAGCACATAGCACAGCACATTCTCGGCGGCCTGCTTTGCCTGCGCATCCTCGCCGTTCAGGCGGGTCTTGGTCAGCTCGATATACCAGTCGCAGTAGGTGTCCCAGATGAAGTCGTAGATTTTGGCGGATGCCACGCCCAGCTCGTAGGCCTCCAGATTGTCGGTGACCTCGCGGATCAGGGTATTCAACTTGCTGAGGATCCATTTGTCCTCCAGCTCCAGCTTCTCGGGCAGCTCGACCTTGTCGATGGACAAGTTCATCATGACGAAGCGGCTGGCGTTCCAGATCTTGTTGGCAAAGTTACGCATGGCTTCGCACTTCTCCACGAAGAAGCGCATATCATTGCCGGGGCTGTTGCCGGTGATCAGGTTGAAGCGCAGAGCATCCGCGCCGTACTTCTCGGCCATCTCCAGGGGGTCGATTCCGTTGCCCAGGGACTTGGACATCTTGCGGCCCTTGTCATCGCGGACAAGGCCGTGGATGAACACGGTCTTGAAGGGCTCCTTCTTCATCTGCTCCATGCCGGAGAAGATCATGCGGGCCACCCAGAAGAAGATAATGTCGTAGCCGGTGACCATGACGGAGGTGGGATACCAGTACTTCAGGTCGGGCGCATCGGTGTCGGGCCAACCCAAGGTGGAGAAGGGCCACAGAGCGGAGCTGAACCAGGTGTCCAGCACGTCCTCCTCGCGGGTCAGGTGTGTGCAGCCGCACTTTTCACACTTGGTGGGATCCTCACGGCTGACATTGATGTGGCCGCACTCGTCGCAGTACCATGCGGGAATCTGGTGGCCCCACCACAGCTGGCGGGAGATACACCAGTCATGGACGTTCTCCATCCAGTTGATATAGGTCTTGGTGAAGCGCTCAGGCACGAACTTGATGGTGCCGTCCTCCACCACACGGATGGCCTCCTTGGCCAGGGGCGCCATCTTCACGAACCACTGGGCGGAGATCAGGGGCTCCACATCGTTGTGGCAGCGGTAGCAGGTGCCCACGTTGTGGCTGTACGGTTCGGTCTTGACCAGGTAGCCCTGCGTCTCCAGATCTGCCACCACCGCCTTGCGGCAGGCGTAGCGGTCCATTCCCTCATATTTGCCGGCGTTCTCGTTCATGGTGCCGTCGTCGCTGATGCAGCGGATGACCTCCAGATTGTGCCGCAGGCCCACCTCGAAGTCGTTGGGGTCATGGGCGGGGGTCATCTTCACGGCGCCGGTACCGAAGCCTATCTCGCAGTAATCGTCGCCCACGATGGGGATCTCGCGGTTCATAATGGGCAGGATGCAGGTCTTGCCGATCAGGTGCTTGAATTTCTCGTCCTCCGGGTTCACCGCCACGCCGGTATCGCCGAACATGGTCTCCGGGCGGGTGGTGGCGATCACGATGTCACCGCTGCCGTCCGCCAGGGGGTAACGGATATACCACAGATTGCCGGGCTTATCGGTGTACTCCACCTCGGCGTCGGACAGGGCCGTCAGGCAGTGGGGGCACCAGTTGATGATGCGGCTGCCCTTGTAGATCAGGCCCTTTTCGTACAGCTCGCAGAAGGTCTCGCGCACGGCGCGGGAGCAGCCCTCGTCCATGGTGAAGCGGTCGCGGCTCCAGTCGCAGGAGGCGCCCATCTTTTTCTGCTGCTCCACGATACGGCTGCCGTATTTTTCCTTCCAGGCCCACACACGCTCAAGGAACTTCTCGCGGCCCAGATCGTAACGGGTCAGTCCCTCGTTCTTCCGCAGTTCCTCCTCCACCTTGATCTGGGTGGCGATACCGGCGTGGTCGCTGCCGGGCAGCCACAGTGCCTCGTAGCCCTGCATCCGCTTAAAGCGGGTCAGGATGTCCTGCAGGGTGCAGTCCAGGGCGTGGCCCATGTGCAGCTGACCGGTGACGTTGGGGGGCGGCATGACGATGGAAAAAGGCTTCTTGTCCGGGTTCGGCTCCGCCTTGAAGCAGTCGCCGTCCATCCAAAGCTTGTAGATGCGGGATTCCACGTCCCGCGGGTCATAGACCTTGGGCAGTTCTTTCATATCTGTACTCCTTTTTCGGTATTTGACAAAACAAGATATCCGCTGCTTTTGTGTTTCCTACTTCCACACTGTGCATCCGTTCTCCGCCCTGCGGGGCAGCGTGCACGGTAAGAAAATGGGTAAAACAAAAAGTTCGCTCCGTTTTGCCAGTGCAAAACAGGGCGAACATAATGTCCGTGGTACCACCTGTATTCGGGATCGCTCCCGCGCTCATGGGTGCAGCAACACCCCGCCCCGGTAACGGAGGGCAAACCGCCGCGGCCTACTGTCAGTTCAGCGCGAAGCTCAGGGACGACTTGGGCGGGGCATCACGGGCGCTTACACCTGCCGCGCCCTCTCTTGGCATCCGCTGACCGCCTACTGCTTCCCGTCATCGCCGATTTCATATGCAGGAAGTATACTATATCCGCAGGAAAATGTCAAGAGGGAGACGCCGTAGGGCCATCTCCCTCTTGCTATGTACCTTTCAGCGCTTGTTGGACTTGATCCAGATGCCCTGCTTCTCCGCGTTGGCGATAAGCTCATCGCGGAACATGGGGTGGGCAATGGAGATCAGCTTTTCCGCCCGTTCCCAGGTAGAACAGCCCACCAGGTTCACGCCGCCGTACTCGGTGACGATGTAGTACGCCTGGCTGCGGGGGTCGGTGACGATGTCGCCGGGGGCCAGCAGCGGGTTGATGCGGGACTTCACATTACCCTGCTTATCCGTAAACGAGGACGTCAGACAGATAAAGGCCTTGCCGCCATGGGACAACGCCGCACCCTCAAGGAAGTCCAGCTGACCGCCGGTGCCACTGATCTGGCGGGTGCCGGAGCTTTCGGCGCAGATCTGGCCATACAGGTCTACGGAGATACAGTTGTTGATGGAAACAAAATTATCCTGCTTGCCCACATTGGCCGGGTCGTTGCAGTAGCTGATTGGATAGGTGACCACGCCGGGGTTTTCCCGTATCCAATCATACAGATCCGGCGAGCCGATGGCCAGGCCGAAGATGCTCTTGTAGCGGTCCAGCTTCTTCTGGTTGTTGGTGATCTTGCCGGCCTTGTACATATCCAGATAGCTGTCGCACAGCATCTCGGTATGGATGCCCAGATCCCGCAAGTCGCTCTTTGCGATCATCTGGCCCACCGCGTTAGGCAGAGAACCAATGCCCAGCTGCAGCGTGGAGCCGTCCACCATGTTCTGCACCACGTACTCGGCGATCTTCATCTCCGCCTCATTGGCGGCGGGGGACTTGACGCTGGGCAGCGGGCCATGGGGCCCCTCTACGATCATGTCCACATCGCTGATATGGATGCACTCGTCCAGACCGCCGTAGACCCAGGGCAGATTTTCGTTGATCTCCAGAATGACCACGTCCGCCTTGTCCAGCGTGGAACGGGCGGAGGCTGTGGCTCCGGCAAAGTTGAAATAGCCGTGCTCGTTCATGGGGGTCACAGCCATCATAGCCACGTTGACGGTGAGGAACTGGCTGTAATACCAGCTGAGGTTGCGGAACACCATGGGATTAAAATTACACAGTCCGCGGTCGCAGAGCTTGCGCTCATAGCCGGACATATGCCAGCTGTTGTAGACAAAGTGCCTGCGCTCGGGGTCGCACTCTACCATCTGGATCGGGTCGAAGATCAGATAGCCGCGGATCTTGACCTCGCGAAGCTCATCCTTTCTCTTGGCAATGGCGGCGTCCATCAGAGACGGAAAGCCCGTGCCCATGGAGATGTCGATCCAGTCGCCGCTTTTTACCACCCGTGCCGCTTCATCGGCGGTGCATAGCTTGCGCTTGTATTCCGCTGTGTAGTCAAACGGTCTCGCCATAGTGTTCTCCCTTTCCGCATCCTGTGCTGCTGCATTTTTTACTTTGTTAATTTTATCACTTGCCCATCTGTCTGTCAACAGTTTAACAATTTTTTCTTATCGGAATAAGTTATTTCCTCCCTGGATCCCCCGTCTGTCCGGCGCACGGCTTCCCCCTCCCTTTTCCGCATCCGGAAGCCGCAGATACAGGAAAAAACGCCCCGACCTAATGGCCGGGGCGTTTGCTGCGAAGGCTTACTTCTCCGCGCGGCGCTTATAGGATTCGTACTTCTCCTTGGCGGCTTCCTCCGCCTCGGCGAACAGCACCTTGGCGTTCTCCGGGAAGCTCAGCTCCAGAGAGGCGTAACGAACCTCGCCCTTCATGAAGTCGTACAGGGGCATGGTGGGCTCCTTGCTGTCCAGGGTAAAGGTCTTGGTCTCCGGGCTGTACCGGTACAGGTTCCAATAACCGGAGTTGACGGCGTCCTTCATCTCCTGCTGGACGTTGTTCATGCCCTTCTTGATGCCGTGGTTGATGCAGGGCGCGTAACAGATGACGATGGACGGACCCTTGTGGGCCTCAGCCTCCTTGATGGCCTTGATCAGCTGATTGGGATTGGCGCCCATGGAGCACTGGGCCACATAGACGTTATCGTAGGTCATCATCAGCATACCAAGGTCTTTCTTCTTGGTCTTCTTGCCGCTGGCCTGGAATTGGGCAACAGCGCCCACGGGCGTGGCCTTGGAGGACTGGCCGCCGGTGTTGGAGTAGACCTCGGTATCCACCAGCAGGACGTTCACGTCCTCGCCCATGGCGAACACGTGATCCAGACCGCCGTAGCCGATATCGTAGGCCCAGCCGTCGCCGCCGTACATCCACATGGTCTTCTTGGAGAGATCTTTCTTGCGCTTTAGGATCTCGTCCACCAGCTTCTGCTCGTCGGCGGAGAACTTGCCCTTCTCCAGCAGTGCCACCAGCTCGGCAGTGGCGGGGGTGGAGGCGTCCAGGTCATCATACGTCTCCATATACTTGGCGATGGCGGCCTTGACGGCCTCGTCCTTGGTCAGGGCATCCAGCTCCTTAACGTAGCCGGTGACGCAATCACGCAGCTGCTTGACGGCCAGACACATACCGTAGGAGAACTCGGCGTTGTTCTCGAACAGGGAGTTTGACCACGCCACGCCCTTGCCTTCGGCGTTCTTGCAGTACGGTACGCAGGGCATAGCCGCGCCCCAGGCCTGGGTACAGCCGGTGGCGTTGGCCAGATACATCTTGTCGCCGAACATCTGGGTCAGCAGCTTGATGTAGGGCGTCTCGCCGCAGCCGGCGCAGGCACCGTTGAACTCCACCAGGGGCTGCTTGAACTGGCTGCCCTTCAGGGTAAATTTGTCCACGCGGGAGGTCTTTTCCTTCACGGTGGTCAGGAAGTTCCAGTCGGTCTGGTCCAGAGACACCTCGTGGGTGGGGACCATCTTCAGTGCCTTGCCGGACTTGGGGCAGGAGGCTACGCAGCTGCCGCAGCTGGTGCAGTCCAGCGTGGAGACGCCCATGGTGTACTTCAGGCCGGCCAGGCCGGGGCCCTTGGCATCCACCAGCGTCATATCCACCGGTGCGGCCTTGACCTCGCCCTCGTCCAGCAGGAAGGGCCGGATGACGGCGTGGGGGCAGACGAAGGAGCACATATTGCACTGGAGGCACTCGGCAGCGTCCCACACAGGCAGATGGGTGGCGATGCCGCGCTTTTCATACTTGGAAGTGCCCAGCGGCATGGTACCGTCCTCCATGCCCTTGAAGGCGGAAACGGGCAGGTCATCGCCCTTCTGGGCGTTGATGGGCACCAGAATGTTCTTGATGACGTAGGGCAGGCTCTCGTCGGCGGGCTTCAACGCCTTGCCGGTGAGGTTCGTCCATTCGGGCTTCACCTTGACCTCCACCAGGGCGTTGATACCGGCATCCACGGCGGCGATGTTCATGTTGACGACCTTCTCGCCCTTGAGCCCGTAGGTCTTTTTGACGGCGTCCTTCATGTGGGCCACGGCGTCCTCCACGGGGATAACGTTGGCCAACTTGAAGAAGGCGGCCTGCAGCACCATGTTGGAGCGGTTGCCCAGACCCAGCGCCTGAGACTCCTTGTTGGCGTCGATGATGTAGAACTTGATGTCGTTGTCGGCGATGTACTTGAGGATCTCGCCGGGAACATGCTGCTCCAGCTCGTTCTCCGTCCACTCGCAGTTCAGCAGGAAGCTGCCGTGGGGCTTCAGCTCATGGATAATATCGTACTTGGTCAGGTACGTCTGGTTGTGGCAGGCGATGAAGTCCGCGCTGCTCACATAATAGGTAGAGCTGATGGGGTGCTTGCCGAAGCGCAGGTGGCTCTTGGTAATACCAAAGGACTTCTTGGTGTCATACTCAAAGTACGCCTGACAGTACATATCTGTCGTCTCACCGATGATCTTGATGGAGTTCTTGTTGGCGCCCACGGTACCGTCGGAGCCCAGACCCCAGAACTTGCAGGAGATGGTGCCCTCCGGCTCGGTGAGCAGCGGCGCGCCCACGGGCAGGGACAGATGAGTCACGTCGTCCACGATGCCGATGGTAAAGTGGTTCTTCGGCTCGTCCAGCAGCAGATTATCGAACACGGCCTTGATCTGGGCGGGGGTGGTGTCCTTGCTGGACAGGCCGTAGCGGCCGGCGTAGATGGCAGGGCGGTCGCTCTCGTTGATGTAGGCGGCGCAAATATCCTCGTACAGCGGCTCACCGATAGAGCCGATCTCCTTGACGCGGTCCAGAACGGCGATTTTCTTCACCGTCTTGGGCATGGCGGCCATCAGATGCTTGCGGGAGAAGGGACGGAACAGGTGTACCTGCAGGAAGCCCACCTTCTCGCCCTTGGCGTTCAGGTAATTGACGACCTCCTGGGCGCAGCCGCCCACAGAGCCCATAGCCACGATAACACGCTCGGCGTCCGGTGCGCCGTAGTAGTTGAAGAGGTGGTACTCGCGGCCGGTCAGCTTGCTGATCTGGGCCATATAGTCTTCTACGATATCGGGCAACTCGGCGTAGGCCGTGTTGTTGGACTCGCGGAGCTGGAAGTAGATGTCAGGGTTATCCACCAGAGAGCGCATCCGGGGATCCTCGGGGTTCAGGGCGTTGGCGCGGAAGGCGGCCAGCGCGTTGTAGTCCACCAGCTTGGCGTACTCGTCGTAGGTCAGCACGTCGATCTTCTGGATCTCGTGGCTGGTACGGAAGCCGTCGAAGAAGTGCAGGAACGGGATACGCGCCTTGATGGCACTCAGATGTGCCACAGCGGCCAGGTCGGCAGCCTGCTGGACGCTGCCGCTGGACAGCATGGCAAAGCCCGTCTGCCGGCAGTTCATCACGTCGGAGTGGTCGCCGAAGATGGAGAACGCATGGGTGCCCACGGTACGGGACGCCACGTGCAGCACGCCGGGCAGGCGCTCGCCGGAGATGCGGTGCATGGTGGGGATCATCAGCATCAGGCCCTGGGACGCGGTGAAGCTGGTGGCCAAAGCACCGGCCTCCAACGCACCGTGACAGGCGCCGCAGGCACCGGCCTCGGACTGCATCTCAACCAGACGCACCGGCTGGCCGAAGATGTTTTTCCTGCCGTTGGCCGACCAGGCATCGGCGTGCTCCGCCATGGGGCTGGACGGCGTAATGGGATAGATGGCAGCGACCTCGGAAAAGGCATATGCCACATACGCCGCCGCTTCGTTGCCGTCGCAGATCTTCATGATCTTGCTCATCTTTCTTTCCTCCTCTATACAAGTGCTCCCGCCCTTCGGGCAGGCTTACCAATACAGAAATGATTATAGCATTCGCACTTTACATGGTCAATGCGGCAAGGGCGATTCTGTGACTTTTACCACAAAATCGCCCCCTGTTTTGGTGAAAAGTACAACTCAGATGACCATCGGCTCGCCGCTGATATCGACCTGTCCATCGGTGACGGTAAAATCGCCGCCCAGTTGATTTTTGTACACGCCGTCGGGTAACTCCACCGGTACGCGTCCGTCGCAGCCGGACAGATCAAATACGCCGGTGCGCTCCCCCGCCGGGGACTTATAGTGCCCGATAACAGCGCCGCCGCTGACCTCGTACCACACCGCACCCTCCAGCGGCAGTTCCAGTTTCATAGCCTTACACCGCCGCAGGAAGTCGGACAGGTCAGACCGCTTGTCACCGAAATTGTCGTCCGCATCGAACAGGCCTACCTGCCGGCGCGGTGCGAACTCCGTACCGCCGTAGAGCAGCATACTGCCCCGGCAGAAGTACAAAAACGCCAGCCAGTGCCGCAGCCGCCGTTCGTCCTGTACCCAGTGAGCCAGACGCGGTGTGTCGTGGTTCTCGCCGCAGCGCATCTTGATAAACCCGGAGGGGTACGTCAGCTCCTGGTAGTTCAGCATGTCTATGTACTGCTGCAGCGTGTTCCTCCCGGTCAGGCAGCCCTCGAACCACGGCCAGATATCGTAATCGTAGGTCATGTCGAAGGCCCGGTATAGCTCCGTATCCGTGGCGCAATAGGCACCCTGCCGCCGCAGGCCCAGCACATGGGCGCCGTGGACGCTCTCCGCCAGCCAGATGCATCCGGGGCGGACAGTCTCCACCTCCTGCCGCGCCCGGGCCCAGAAGTCCAGGGGCACGCTGCTGGCCACGTCGCAGCGGAAGCCGTCCACGATCTCCGCCCACATTTTCAGCGTATCGATCTGGTAGCGCCACAGTTCCTTGTGGGTATAATCCAGGTCTACTACATCCCACCAATCCGCCACATGGCGGCTGGGCCGACCCTGCTCGTCCCGGAAAAACCACTCCGGGTGGGTCTGGGCCAGCACCGAGTCCGGCGATGTGTGGTTGTAGACGACGTCGATGATGCACTTCATGCCCCGGACGTGGATGGCGTCCACCAGATGGCGGAAGTCCTCCACGGTGCCGTACTCCGGGTTCGCGCCCCGGTAGTCACGGATGGCGTAGGGACTGCCCAGCGTGCCCTTGCGGCCCACCTCGCCAATAGGATGGATAGGCATCAGCCATACAATATCCGTACCCAAGGCGCTCAATCGGTCCAGATCACGTTCCAGCGCACGAAAGGTGCCCTCCGGTGTGTGGTTTCGCACGAACACGCTGTAGATCAGCTGATGCTGCAATGTCTTATCCGTATTCACTGCCATATTGATTGCCTCCTCAGTCCAGAAGTGCTAAAAATTCGTCCTCCGTCAGCACGGGAATGCCCAGCGCCTCTGCTTTTTGCAGCTTGCTGCCGGCATTTTCTCCGGCCACCACATAGGTGGTCTTTTTTGACACGGAACCGGCGGCCTTGCCGCCCCGCTTTTCGATCATCTCCGCCGCCGCGTCACGGGTAAACTTTTCCAGCATGCCTGTCAGCACAAAAGTCATCCCGGCAAAACGACTGTCAACCGTTTTCTCTTTACAGGTCATATTGATGCCGGCGGCCTTCAGCCGCGCCAGCAGATCGCGGGACTGGGGGCTTTTCATCCACTGGCAGAGATACCGCGCGGTAATGGGGCCCACGTCGTCCACGGCAGTCAGCTCCTCCTCCGGAGCCGCTGCCAGTGCGTCCATAGTGCCGAACCGCTGCGCCAGCGTCTTGGCAGCCTTCTCCCCCACCTGCCGTATGCCCAGCGCGTTGATGAGCCGCCACAGGTCGTTGTCCCGGCTTCTGGCGATAGCGTCCACCGCATTCTGCGCCGATTTTTTGCCCATGCGCTCCAGCGGCTCCAGCTGCTTCGGCGTCAGGCTGTACAGGTCCGCGGCGGTCCGGACAAGTCCGCTGTCGATCAGCTGCTGCATCACCGCAGGTCCCAGCCCGTCAATGTCCATAGCGCCCCTGCTGGCAAAGTGGGTCAGGTACTGCAACAGCTGGGCGGGGCACTCCGCGCCGGTGCAGCGCAGCGCCGCGCCGTCCTCGTCCCGCACCACCGGTGCGCCGCACACGGGGCACGTCTCGGGCAGGGTATAGGGCTTCGTCCCGGCGGGACGCTTGTCCGCCACCACCTCAACGATCTCCGGGATGATCTCGCCGGCCTTCCGCACCAACACCGTATCCCCCACCCGGATATCCTTCTGGGTAATATAATCCTGGTT
>ERZ1027034.210-NODE-210-length-16035-cov-10.207384_pt1 | contig 16035 bp, 17 predicted proteins | sample MGYA00519443_ERZ1027034 | MGnify/ENA primary metagenome ERZ1027034 (study PRJEB26926, sample SAMN06164787) | human gut metagenome | biome: ENVO:00009003; feature: ENVO:2100002; material: ENVO:00002003 | host: Homo sapiens | place: USA | collected 2012 ... | reverse complement strand
TGTAAGGATAGGGCGGCCGGACGGTTGACCACCATCATATTGTAGTAACGCAGCAAATGATAATCATCCTTATCCAGTTTGATGGTGCCCAGCAGGCGGTCATTTTCCTCCAGCGGCTCTTTAGAGATCAGCGCCTTCAACGCAATGGGTGCAAAGAACGGGGAGGAGCCGATACCGGATACCAGTCCCACGGCGGGCATACGGTTCTGCATGGGATTGAGCATACAGATATACATCTTTTCCGCCTCGTTGATCTGATTGGTCAACACCATGTGGGTGATGGTGTCGTAAGCCTTCATCTCTCCGGTGAACAGATGCTGGCAACGGTCCGGGTCGGAGAAGGACGCCACGCCCATATACAACGTGACCTCGACACTCTCGTGGTCCACTGACTGAGAAAACCGAAGAAGTGAGCGTACCATCTGGCGAATACGGCCATCATAGTAGTACATATAGGCCAATGTCTGATTGAAGTAGCTATTCTTAGGTAGCGCCGGCTCCGCATGGAACATGGGGGGCTGATAATCGATGAAGCATTTTAGATCAATATCCAGTGCCTGCGCAATCTCGTACAGTGTTTCGATGTCGATGGTAATGGCACCGTTTTCGTACTTGGATAGCGTCGCTTTGCTCTTATTGATCATGGCGGAGAATTGCTCGATGGTATAGCCGCGGCTCTTGCGGTATTTTTTGATGCGCTGTCCCACAAAATAAGAAAAAGAGCTCAAAAGCGACACCTCCTTATAATGGAGTAATGATACCAAACGTTTGGTAGGAAGTCAATAGTTTTTTTCTGTGAAGGAAACCTTTTTCACGGGCCTTTTCTTTTTAATAAACCATTCGGTGAAAATAGTAGCAAACAAAAGAAAGCCCCCGGCAACCATACGGATGCCGGGGGCCAAAATGATGTAAGAATGTATGAACGACTTACTTAGCGGCTTCCATGCCGGCCAGCAGAGCCTTCTTGTTGCCCTCCAGGAAGCGGGCCTTTTTCTCGCCCAACTCGATGCGGATAGCTTCCATCATGCTTTCCACGGAGGTGACGGGAGCCTTGGCCAGGGTCGCGCCCAGGATGGCCACGTTGGCACCCTTGGGGTTGCCGATGGATTCGGCAATGCCGTTGGCATCGCAGTACACCACGGTGATATCATCGCGAACCGCTTTGCGGTCGATGATGGAGCTGTTGATGACCAGAACGCCGCCGGGCTTCACGTGTGCTTCAAACTTGTCCAGAGAAGGACGGTTCATCGCCACGATCACGTCGGCCTTGTCCACCAGAGGGGAGGCAACGGGGTCATCGGAGACGATGACGGAGCAATTGGCGGTACCGCCGCGCATCTCGGGGCCATAAGAGGGCAGCCAGGAAACGTGCTTACCGTCCAGCATGCAAGCCATGGCGACGAACTTACCGATCAGCAGCATACCCTGACCGCCGAAACCGGCGAAAATAAAGGTTTTTTCCATGTTACTTCGCCTCCTTGTCTTTGTAAACGCCCAGAGGATAGTAGGGGATCATGTTCTGCTCCAGCCAGTTCATAGCTTCCACCGGAGACAGGCCCCAGTTGGTGGGGCAGGTGGACAGCACCTCGATCATGGTGAAGCCCTTACCCTCCATCTGCAGACGGAAGGCCTTGGCAATGGCCTTCTTGGCCTTGGCGATGTTGGCGGTATTGTTGACCGCCACGCGCTCAATGTAGTAAGAACTGGGAACAGCGGCCAGCATCTCGCACATCTTGATAGGCAGACCACTCCACTCCTCGCTGCGGCCAGCAGGGCAGGTAGTTGCCTTTTGGCCGATCAGGGTGGTGGGGGCCATCTGACCGCCGGTCATGCCATAGATCGCGTTGTTGACAAAGATGGTGGTGATCTTCTCGCCGCGGTGGGCGGCGTGAACGATCTCCGCGGTACCGATAGACGCCAGGTCACCGTCGCCCTGATAGGTGAATACCAGAGTGTCCTTGCCGACGGAGCGCTTGATACCGGTGGCAACAGCGGGTGCGCGGCCGTGGGCAGCCTCGTACATATCGCAGTTGAAATAGTCGTAGGCAAACACGGAGCAGCCGACAGGGGCCACACCGATCACCTTGCCGTCCAATTTCATCTCGTCGATGACCTCGGCTACCAGACGGTGGATGATGCCGTGGTTGCAGCCGGGGCAATAGTGGAACTGCTTGTCAGTCAGCAGCTTAGTCTTTTCGAACAGTACAGCCATCTTATTTACCCTCCTTCATGCTCAGGATCTTGGTGACGATCTCGTCGGTAGAGGGCATCTGGCTGCCGCAATGACCGAAGAAGTCAACGTGCTTGGCGCCATTGATGGCCAGCTTTACGTCCTCCAGCATCTGGCCTTCGTTCAGTTCAACGTCCAGAACGGCCTTCACGCTGGGCTGGCAGCAGGCCTCACGCACAGCGTCATAGGGGAAGGGCCACACAGTGATGGGGCGGACCAGGCCGACGTTAATGCCTTTTTCCTTCAGCTCGGCGATAGCGCTCTTGGCGATACGTGCCACGGTGCCGAAGGCAGTAATGATGTACTCAGCGCCTTCGCAGTTGTAGCTTTCCCACATCTGCTCGTTGGCAACGACTTCCTTGTACATGGCCTGCAGCTCGTCATTGTGGACAGCCAGGCTCTCGGTATCGATGTAGATAGAATTGATAATGCCGCGCTTAGCGGGATCATCGCCGGGCTTCCAGCCGGTGCAGGCCCAGGGCTTCTTCTCCGGGTCTACCTTGTAATCCACCATCTCGGGCAGCTCCACGGGCTCCATCATCTGAGCGATGATGCCGTCCGCCAGGAACAGCACGGGGATACGGTACTTTTCGGCCTTGTCATAGGCGATCATCATCAGGTCGATGGCCTCCTGTACAGAAGCGGGGGCGAAGGTCAGCAGGTGATAGTCGCCGTTGCCGCCGCCCTTGACACCCTGGAAATAGTCGCCCTGGGATGCCTGGATATTACCCAGACCGGGGCCGCCGCGCATCACGTTGATGATGACAGCGGGAACCATGGCGCCTGCGCAGTAGGAGATACCTTCCTGCTTCAGGGACACGCCGGGGCTGGAGGAGGAGGTGATGACGCGGGCGCCGGTACCGGCAGCGCCATATACCATGTTGATAGCCGCCACTTCGCTCTCGGCCTGCAGGAAGCAGCCGCCGATCTCGGGCATACGGGCGGACATATATTCGGGGATCTCCGTTTGCGGAGTGATGGGGTAACCGAAGAAAAAGCGAGCGCCGGCACGAATAGCGGCTTCTGCAATCGCTTCGCTGCCCTTCATAAGAGTCAAAGCCATATTCTTTCTGCCTCCTTAGTCTTTTTCGATTCGGATCACCACATCAGGACAGGTGCGGGCGCAGGACGTGCAGCCGATGCACGCCTCCATGTTCGTCACTTCTGCCGGATGGTAGCCCTTTGCATTGATGCGGGTCTTGGACAACTCGATGATGTGCTTGGGACAAGCTCTTGCACACAGACCGCAGCCCTTGCAAAGATTTTCGTCGATGGTAACTCTTACCACTCTCTTTACACCTCTTTTCTTAATTCCTTTTCCGATGCTGTGTTTGCTGTTTTGCTGTGTTATTACAATCCCTTCGCGTAGAGGGAAGTAACCGGGTTTAATACATATCCTTGTGAGGGTTTTTGGTGTTCAGCCCGTACTCGATATAGGAATCCCAGTCGCGGTGCATATACACGTCGATGGGAATGGGCTGTCCCACATATTTTGGATCGGGGTTTCGGGCCAGAAAGGCGTCCAGAAACTCCTTTTTTCCGGTGGTGTAGGAAACCGGGATGCCCGTGAGGTCACTGACCTCACGGAGCATCTGGTAGCCATCCCACAGGTCTTGCTCGGTGGTAGCAGTGGCGAGGTTCGTGTTGTTGATCATACCGGTGATCTGCAGCCGCGCGTGGGTCTGCATACCCTCCTGTAAACGGAGAAGCTTCTCCACCGTGCCGGCCAAAGGCCGCCGGATATTCACCACGTTCAGCACCTCCAGTGCACCGGGCGTCAGGTCCACAAAGTCCTGGTGATACCGGCCCAGTGCTGTGGCGCCCACGTCGTCGCCGCCTACATCGAATATGACGGTGTCCCAATCCAGCACAAAGGCGGACGACACCTCGGCAGGGAGAGAGAGCGTCTCGATACCGGAGCAGGCAAAGTTGGGGGAGACCAAACGGATCTCCTTCTGCTCCACCAGCTTGCCGCGCTCTGTCAGACGGAAGTAGGTGTTGACCATATCCAGGTCTAGCAGTTCCGTCCGGTCGCCGCGCGCGGCCGCCTGCATAGCAAAATTCAGAGCCAATTCGCTCTTGCCGCTGCCATAGTTGCCGATGAGGACTTTTACGTGCTTCATGGGATGCGTCGTCTCCTTATATCTTGACTGTTAGCGAAGATTTTCGCGGATGGTCTGGCACAGCGCTGTGATACCCTTGACGATCTTATCCTCGGGCATGCAGCTGTAGTTCAGACGCAGGGTGTTGTCGTGGCCGCCGTTGGGGAAGAAGGAGCCGCCGGGAACGAAGGCCACCTTCTTGGCAAGGCACTTCATCTGCAGATCCTTGGCGTCCATGTACTCGGGCAGAACGACCCAAGCAAACAGACCACCGTCGGGACGAGTAAAGGTGCAGGGCTCGGGCAGCTCCTTGGCCAGCGTCTCCAGCATGACGGCGCGGCGCTTGCGGTAGCACTCACGGATGGTGTTGACGTGGGCGTCCAGATCGAACATATCGATCCACTTGGAGGTCTCCATCTGGCCGATGGTGGACGCCTGCAGAGAGGCGGCCTGCTCCATGAAGTTGTACTTAGCCAGGATCTCATCCTCGGCGCAGACCCAGCCCAGACGGTAGCCGGGAGCCAGGATCTTGGAGAAGGTGCCCAGATAGATCACCAGACCCTTGGTGTCCAGGCTCTTCAGAGCGGGCATGTACTCGCCCTCGAAGCGCAGCTCGCCATAGGGGTTGTCCTCGATGACGGGGATCTCGTACCGGTTGACGATCTCCATGAACTTATGACGGCGATCCAGATCCCAGGTGCGGCCGGTGGGGTTCTGGAAATCGGGGATGACGTAGATCATCTTCACGCGCTCGGTGGTGGCCAGGATCTTTTCCAGCTCTTCCATGATCATGCCGCCGTCGTCGGTGGGAACTTCGATAAAGGTGGGCTCGCAGGCCTTGAACGCATTGACGGCGCCCAGGTAGGAGGGGCTCTCCAGCAGCACGACGTCGCCGGGGTTCAGGAACACGCGGGCAGAGAAATCCAAACCCTGCTGGGAGCCGGAGGTCACCAGGATGTGATCCTTGTCGGTGTGGATATTGTTCTTGGCCAGCATACGCTCGGCGATCTGCTCGCGCAGGCGGGGGAAGCCCTCGGTGGTGGAGTACTGCAGCGCCTCGCGGCCGTGCTCCTTCAGGACGGCGATAGAGGCCTCCATCATCTGCTCCACGGGAAACAGCTCGGGCGCGGGCATACCGCCGGCAAAGGAGAGTATGTCGGGCTGTGCCGTCAGCTTCAGAAGCTCGCGGATCTCGGAGCCCTTCAGCAGGTCCATTCTACTTGCAAACTGTACCATGTACTTTTCCTCCTCAAATTTTGTTGAGGCGCAAATGCGCCTGAACGTACAGCCTTATTAAAGCACATTTCCCCGGTAAAGTAAATAAAGAGGAAGGGCAGAAATCGTCAGTGCGTTGATTTTTGGTGAACCCGCCAAAAATTTAAGGCGCTGTACCGTCAAAACCACAACGAAAAGTGGTCACAAAAATCGGCAGAAAATGTGAAGTTTTCGACAAACTCTGTGACATATTGAACCGTTCGGCAAAATTGACCTGCGACACATTTGCAAACGGGATCGTAATGTGCTATACTGCAAAAAACGGTAGGCATAGAAAGGAGCCGGTATATGAAAAAGAAAGAGTTTTTGACGGGAACGGTGCTGTTGGCTGCCAGCTCGGCGCTGTGTCTGCGCCTGATGAAAAAGGTGGGAGAACGGCTGAAAAAGCAGCAGGAGAAGGCCAAGGAAACGAATAAATAAATATCCCTCGGCGAAGCCGGGTGTATATCCCAAAAAGCTCGAAATCGTGATTTTGGGCGGGATATCAAGAAGCATATGAATATGATCCGGCCACACCTCTATTGGGTGGTTTTCAATATGCAAAATACAAAAAGACGGAGGTCAATCCTCCGTCTTTTTACTGTCACTATCTTCAATTTTCCCTTTCATCTTTACATGTGACAAGGGATTTGCCTTTGCAGCTACACGCAGCGCCTCGTTGTCAATATGCGTATAGATCTCCGTGGTATTCAGGTGCTCGTGGCCCAGGACCTCCTGCACCGCCTTCACGTCCACGCCGTTTTGCAGCATCAGCGTGGCGGCTGTGTGGCGCAGCTTGTGGCTGGAATACTTTTCACTGTCTAACCCCGCGGCGGACAGGTGTTTTTTCACCAGCGCATGGACCATGGAACGACTGATGCGCCTATTCTGCCCGGAGAGAAACAGTGCGTTTTTATCCCGCCCGGTAATGGGCCGGCGTACCGCCATATACCGCGCAAGCGCATCCTTGCAGGCCTGATTGAGATAGACCACACGGACCTTATTGCCTTTGCCCAGCACACGCAGGGCATCATCGTGAATATCCGTGATGTCCAGGCCGATCAGCTCAGATATCCGCAGACCGCAGTTCAAAAACAGCGTCAGAATGCAGTAGTCACGCTCACGGTTGGCGCCATCTACGCTCTCCAGCAGGGAAAGGGACTCATTCAGCGTCAGATAGCGGGGGAGGGACTTCATCTGCTTGGGCGTATCCACGTCCTTGCAGGGGTTGTCCTCTAAAAGATGCCGTTTATTGCAAATATAGTTGAAAAACGAACGAATTGTAGCCAATTTACGGGCGCGAGAAGCAGCGTTCAGACCTTTGTTAGAAATTTCACTATTTTGGTGCTGTACACGATCACGGCTAAGATAGGTCAGATAGCTGTAAATGTCCGTCAATGTGATGCGGGAAATGAAGTCAATATCCACGTCACGGATGTCGATCTCGTCCAACGCTTTGCCGGCAAGCGCCGGGTCACGCTGCTGCTTCAGATAGCGAAAGAAATTTCGCATATCCAAATAGTATTCATCCACGGTGCGCTGAGAATGCGCTTTGATGGTTTCGTGGTAGCTGAGAAAATCCAGCAGCAGCTGGGGCGAATCGGTACGGTAATCCATATGTAGAATGCCTTGAAAAAAACTGCGGTGTGGCGGGTATTTGGGTCAGTATTCTGTACAAGACTGTCATGCGGCAACTACAGATCGCCGGTAATGGCTTGTATAGCTTACTCAGGGCGAGATCAGTCCAAAACGGACTTACTATATGAAAAAGAGCGGTTACCCTCCACTCGATTGAACAAAATTTTTATTTTGTTCAATCGTATCTATCTTTTCAAAGCCCCTCCTTCCTGCGGGTATCGGTGGCAACTCGGTGGCAACATGGTAGCAGACTGGCGTAAGCAAGTCAAGATTGAACAAAATCGTAATCAGTTTTTCTCGTCTGGGTTCTCCGCTAAGCGTGAAAGCATTTTCTCTTCCCAACGCGACTGTCTCCACCAGCCGATAAGTATCATCAAAAATCCTGCGATGAAAATTGCCGTCCGAGCTGCAGATGCCGGAGAGATTACACAGGATGCGACCAATCCTGTACCCGCGCTTGTGAAGAAGTGATTTACGGCTTTTTCCCGCTTGGCCACTCCCAATCCCCTTTCTCTATCGATGGCTTTTACCATCTTTGTGTCCTCCTTCAGCAGTGTATCGAGCGATACACCGAATTGGTCGCTGATGGCTACGAGAAGCTGTAAGTCAGGATAACTCTTTCCGTTCTCCCAGTTCGAGACTGTCTGCCGCGTTACATGGAACAGGCTGCCGAATTGCTCTTGCGTTAATTGCCGATCTCTGCGGATAGACATGATTTGATTTCCGATACTCATAACATCACCTCCTGCCCTCAAGTATGCGGACAGCACCGCAAAATGTAAAGCAATTCTCCTTTTACATAGGGCCTGTATGCGGCAAAAGGACGGCGCAAGCCGTCCTTTTGTGTCACATTACGTTGTCCCTCTCCCCTTTTGTGGCCATGTTACGCCTTCAGGCAGCGCAGAACGGCCATCAGAATGGAGTAATACTTGCTGTCCGGCGTATCAGCGCGGCTTGTGATGACCACTGGGCAGGACGCGCCGCAGATGGTGCTGGCCATGGTCTTGCCGGCGATGTAGGTGCAGGCCTTATACAGCACGTTGCCGATCTCGATATAGGGCACCAGCAGGATGTCCGCCTGGCCAGCCACGGGGTCGTGGATGGCCTTGTGCTTCACGGACTCCATGGAAATAGCACCGTCAAGAGCCAGAGGGCCGGAAATGATGCAGCCGGGCACACCGCGCTCCGCGATCTCTTTAGCGGAAACGGTGGAGGGCATCTTCTCGGTGACGTTCTCCACGGCGGACAGAACCGCCACCTTGGGGCACTCGATCCCCAGCGCGTTAGCCACAGGCAGCGCGTTCTCCACAATGCCGATCTGGGTATCCACATCGGGGGCGATGTTGATGGCGGCATCGGTGATCATCACGAAGCGGCCCTCGTACTCAAAGATGCCGCACTGGCTCACCAGGCGCTTGCCGCTGGCAGGGATCAGTCCCGTCTCTCTGTTCAGAATGGCGCGGGCAAAGTTGGAGGTTTGGAGAATACCCTTCATGGGGATATCCGCCTTGCCCTCGCGCACCAGCTGCACCGTCAGCTTTGCGGCGTCCAGCTCCTCGCCATCGAAATCCACGATCTCATAGTCCTTCTCGCTCTCGCCCATCTCATGCAGCATGGCGATGATCTCATTCTTTTTACCTACCAGCGTACCCTCGACAACGCCCTTGCGGCGGGCGTTGACCACCGCGCTCAGCGCCGGTTCATCGTGGGCATTGGCCAGCGCGATGCGCTTCTTCATGCCGCAGCCCAGCACATAGGCTTCCAATTCTTTAAAAGATGTAAACATTTCCTTTTACCTCCGTTTTTGGCTCCCATTTCCCCGGAAACCATCTTTTGACGGGCCCATTATACCCCCTGCCGGCGCAAAAAACAACCGAAAATTCCACACGGCCTTCTCCCTGTTTGTAAAACTACTTGCATTGCCGCCAATTTTACGGTATACTGAACAAAATAGGTTTGGGAGGGCGCTGCTGACCATGTTCTGGAATTTTATTTTTTATGGGATGATCGCCGTGGGCGCGATTTTATTTGTATCTCTGACGATCTACCGCATCGACTGGGCACGCCATCCGGAAAAGTACAAGGACCTGGTGGAAGACGAAGATCCGCAGAAGGCCGAGTATCGCAAGAAAAAAGAGGCAGACAAAAAAGCTGCCGCTCAAAAGGCCAAGGAGAAGGAAAAGCAGCTCAAGCGCCAGAAGCGCGTGGACAAGCTGAACCACTACCGCGCCATCAACGGCAAGGGGCCCGTGGGCATGGACGGCAAGCCCATCGACAAGAAGAAAAAATAAGCGAAAAGCATCCCCCGGCGCATGCGCCGGGGGATGCTTTTTCTTATTTCCGTTTTCTGAGTACCAGCGGCAGACCGCCGATAAGTACCGCCGCGATCAGGGAGACTGCTGCCTTAAAGGGCCAGAGGATTTTCAGCGTTTCCACAAAGACCACGGCCGGCTCCGCCTCCAATTTGATGCGGAATCCGGGAATAGCAAAGCTCATGATCATGTATGCCGCGATAAAGGTAACGATGGCTAAAATAAGAGAACACATTTTACGCTTCATAGCAAGCCCTCCTCGTACATGACATACCGATGCTTCTGCCTCTCATTATAGCAAAAGTATACCAAACAGCAAAAATAATGTCAATTACAAAAGGGTTACGCGGCAGTAACAGTTGTTTTCATAGAATGGACCGTCAACGGCCAAACTACGGCAAAGGAGTGATGGTATGATACCCTGCATCGACAGCTGTTGCTGGCAGCAGGACGGCGTGTGCACGCTGGACACCTGCGACAACGCGATTGGCCAACCAAGCGCTTCCCACCCTTGCCTCCATTATGTGCCTATTGTCCCCGAGCCAGCAGCTGCAACGCCCGGGAGATATTCGCCACAGGAAGAAGCTCCAAACCAACGGGTGCCTTCAGATCTTTGACCTTGTGAGCTGGCACCATGCATTGCGTAAAGCCTAAACGCTTTACTTCCGACAGGCGTTGTTCCATGTGGGTGATGCTGCGTATCTCGCCGGAAAGACCCACCTCCCCTATCGCCGCCATCGTGCTGGGGACAGGTTTATCCAAATAACTGGAGGCGATGGCTACCACCGCCGCCAGGTCGGCGGCAGGCTCATCCAAAGTCAAGCCGCCGATGATATTCAGATAGGCATCACACTGGCTGACTTTCAGGCTGCCACGCTTTTCCAGTACCGCCAGCAGCATGGAGGCACGGTTGTAGTCAAAGCCGTTGCTGCTGCGCATGGGACGTGCCCCGGCACAGGGCGCCAGCAGGGCCTGCACCTCCGCCAGCACGGGCCGCGCGCCCTCCATCACGCAGGTAACACAGGTGCCGGAGGCGTCGGCGGGGCGGCCGGAAAGCAGCATTTCTGAGGGGTTCTCCACCTCACGGAGCCCGGCGTCCAGCATCTCGAACACGCCGATCTCGTTGGTGGCGCCGAAGCGGTTTTTTGCCGCCCGCAGGATGCGGTATGTCATGTGCCTGTCGCCCTCGAAGTACAGCACGCAGTCCACCATGTGCTCCAGCACCTTAGGACCGGCGATAGAGCCTTCTTTGTTCACATGGCCAATGACAAACACCGTGATCCCCTGCCCCTTCGCCAGCTGCATCAACGCCATGGTGCAGTCCTTCACCTGTCCCACGCCGCCGGCGGGTGCGTCCAGTTCCTCGTTATACAGGGTCTGGATCGAATCCACAATCAGGATGTCGGGCTGCTCCTGCTGTACACACTCCAACACATCACCCAGCCGCGTTTCGGACAGGACAAACAGGTTTTCGCTGTCCACACGCAGGCGCTCCGCCCGCAGCTTCAGCTGACGGGTAGACTCCTCGCCGGATACATACAGCACCTTAGCAAACTTCCCCAACTGCTGGCATATCTGCAGCATCAGGGTAGATTTGCCGATACCGGGTGCGCCGCCCACCAGCACCAGCGACCCCTTCACCGCACCGCCGCCCAGCACGCGGTCCAGTTCACCCATTCCGGTGGAAAAACGTATTTCCTCGTCCGCCTGCATATCCGTAATGCGAGATACCTTTACAGGCGCCTTTACACGGGACATTTTGCTGTTTTTGGACGGACGCTCCGCCGCCTGCTCCACCATGGAATTCCATGCGCCGCACACCGTGCAGCGTCCGGACCAGCGAGGACTCTCGCTGCCGCACTCGGTGCAGAAAAACACGGTCTTAGCCTTCATATTTCATCCCTCATTTGTACAGTATTGGCAAAAACCCGCTGCGATGGCAGCGGCCATGTGCAGTTGATAGTCTGGCTGCTGAAGCAGCACCGTCTCCTCCGGGTTTGACAGAAATCCGCATTCCACCAGCACGGCGGGACAGTCCGCATGCTTCATGATGTAAATGCTGTCGTCGATACGCTTTGCTGCTTTTTCCCGGGTATTAACAGCCATATTCAGATCGTTCTGAATGCACAGCGCCAGCGCTTCTGCACCGTCCTGTCCGTTATGGAAGACCTGTGCACCGCTGACACCGGGATGACCCGGCAGGCTGTTCTGGTGGATACTGATGAGCCGAGCGTCAGCGCATCTGTTGATGATCTCCACACGCTTTTTCGTGTCGGATACCTTCTGCTGCCGCAGCGTAGCGGCAGGATCGTCACATAGGGCCGCCTCCCCTGTCCGGGTCAGCAGCACTTCATAGCCGCAGAAGGTCAGCACATCCGCCAGGCGCAGGGTAATGGCCAAATTCAGGCCGCTTTCGGCCACGCCGCTGTCCGACACCGCCCCGCCGTCCGCGCCGCCGTGGCCGGCATCCAAGATGACCGCCCGCTGTGGCGAAGCGCTGCCCGAAACGGCCGCCGCCCCGGGACGCGCGGTCAGCAGCAGTGCACCGCACAACGCTGCCGCGGCCACAACTGTCAGCAGATGTCGTTTGCGAAGCAGCAACACCATGGACCTCCCTCCCCTCCGGGAGAGTTTATGTGTGTTTTCTTCATTGTAACACAGCATAGCAAAATTGAAAACGATTTTCTTCACCGCCCAAACCGCCAAGGCATAAGATATAGCGAGCCGCTGTGAACGGCTCCACTACCGACAAAAGGAGGAAATTCTCTTGTATACAGAGAAAACGGCGGCAGCGCGGGCGGAAACACAGCCCGCCTGCGGCGAAGGTACCGGCCAGCTTCCGGCCTGCGGTGCGCTGGCTTTCCCCTATGTGGCCATGCAGGGTACAGACCCCGTGCGCTACGACGACCAGGAGGCCCTGCGGCAGGGCACACTCTTTCCCGGCCTTGATCTTCCCTTCCACAAGGAGCTGCGGTCCCGCTTTCCGCAGGTAGACGGTCCCCTGCTGGAGCTGATGGCGCTGGATTTTGCTATCGATGAGCTGGGTCTTTACCTGACCACACACGCAGATGACCAGCAGGCTTTGGAGCTGTACTGGTCATACATCCGGCTGGGCCAGGAGGGGCGTAAACGCTATCAGGAAAAGTGCGGACCGTTGATGCAGACGGATATCACGCCGGGCAGCTACCAATGGCTGAACGACCCGTGGCCGTGGGATGGAAAGGGGAACTGAGCCATGTTTGTCTATGAGAAAAAGCTGCAATACCCTGTGAAGATCAAGAATCCCAACCCCAAGCTGGCAGCGGTCATTATCAGTCAGTATGGTGGCCCGGACGGCGAATTGGGCGCTTCTCTGCGCTATCTTAGCCAGCGGTACTCCATGCCCTACGCTGAGTTGAAGGGCCTGCTTACCGACATCGGCACAGAAGAACTGGGACACCTGGAGATGGTGGGGACTATTGTTCACCAGTTGACGCGAAACCTGTCCGACGAGGACATCCGGACTGCCGGATTTGACGCCTACTTTGTGGATCATACCACAGGAGTCTATCCCACTGCGGCGTCCGGTTTTCCCTGGTCGGCAGGCTCCATCGGCGTTACCGGCGACATGATCGCCGACCTGACGGAGGATCTGGCCGCCGAACAGAAGGCGCGCCTGACCTACGACAACATTCTGCGCTTGTCCGATGATCCGGACGTCAATGATGCCATCAAGTTCCTGCGTGCCCGGGAGATCGTCCACTTCCAGCGCTTCGGCGAAGCAAAGCGTACAAGATGGAGAGTTACCAAAAGAGCTGCTGAACAGAACAGCCGCAAGTCATCAAAAATGGTGGCTTGCGGCTGTTTGATTCTGAAATCCATGGTAATGGGCGCACGCCCTCTCACGGCAAGCTTTCTCCGTTTCCCTCAATGCGGCCATCCGTCATCTGAACGATCCTGTCACAGCGTTCGGCAATCGAAGGGTCGTGCGTAACGATGATCAGCGTCTTGCCGCTTTCCTTGCAGAGCCGCATGAGGATGTCCATGACATTCGCTTTGTTCGCCGCGTCCAGTGATCCGGTGGGTTCGTCCGCAAGGATGATCGGCTGGTCACAGACGATTGCACGGGCGATTGCCACCCGCTGCCGCTCTCCGCCGGACAATTTGCCTGCCTTGCGGTTCAGCTTGTCTGATATGTCCAGCTTCTGCGCGATCTCCCGGATTCGGGGCTTGTGCTCCCTGCGCTTGATCTGCCTGTTGTAAAGCAAGGGGATTCGGATGTTGTGATATACGGTTTCATCGTCCAGCAGGGCGAAGTCCTGCACAATATAGCCGAACGAGGCATTTCGGAAAGCGCTGCACCGCCTGTCGCTCATGTTCAGGACTTCCTCTCCGTCCACGGCGACGCTTCCGGAATCCGGCTTCAAAATCAGACCGATAATGTTCAAAAGTGTGGACTTGCCGCTGCCGGAAGGTCCGACAATGGCGACGGCTTCGCCGCTTTCCACGGAAAGATTGGCGTGATTTACCGCTTTTACGGTGTAGTGGCTGGTTTCATAGCTCTTGCAGGCTTGTGTAACGGTGATTCCCGGCATAGTTCATTCCCTCCTTAATCCCTGTGAAAATTTAGATACAAAACGCTGCTGCACAATACTTGTGACAAGGAACGCCGAGCCCATGGTGGCTGCAAATACCATGAGAAGATTCAGCGGCGACGCGAGCCTGTTCAATGACAGGATCAGGAGCGTTCCCGCAAGCGGGATCACATGGTATCCCAACACGAACAGATACATCCTTGTAAAGATAAACCGCTGTGTTGCGCCAAACAGATGATGCACCGCATATTCCGGGATCCTGCGTCGCAGGATGCGATAGGTGTTCAGCAGCAGCGCACCGAATAAAACCAGCGTGGACATGATGTAGAACAGAAGATACGCCTGATGGGTGCGGGTGCTGCTTGCGGCGGAAAGCCGCAAAAAGTTTTCCGTTGACTGTATCTCCGCATAGGCGGAATAGTTTTGATACAGGAACGACCTGACATCGGCGGTGCTTTCCTCTGTGGGTTCGGCAAGAATCAGACGGTCTATGAACATATCCACCGATACGTGCGGAAACGCCGCGAGGGAAAGGGCATCCTCACAGGATGGCGAGAAAACATAGAGCGTTTTCTTCAGATTCTCCGATGCGGGTGGAATGTAGTGCAGCGGATGGTAAACGTCCATATCGGATGGAACAACGGTTACTGTGCATTCGTGATCTCCGATGCGGAGCGTCTTTCCTTCGTCCCCGGCGCAGTCCGGCGAAACCGCGGCGATGGGTGCACCGCTGCCTGCCGGAAACGGGAATGCTGTCAGCCGGGTGTAGGCGCCCACATAAACGATGGTCTGCTGATACCCGCCGATGCCGGGGAGAAGGACGAGGCTGCCGAGGTTGTCATGCTTTTGAAACAGCTCCACGAGGCCCTGCTGCCGCCCGCTGCCTGTTCTGACGGGCTGTGCGGTAGTTTCCCGGTCAGCCGCTGTCATAAGACTGCTCAAATCCTTTACCCGCACCATGCTCACATCGTTTTGCGTAAAGCGACGGATTGCATCATTTTGTGACGCGACATGCTGGTAGCTCAATCCCACCAGCACGAAAGCCATGATGGACATTGCGGTTAAAAAGCCGTAAAAAAGGACCCATCCGGCATCCTTGACCAAATCCCGGACCACCTGCCTGATCAGTGTCATATCATCTTCCCCCTTTCCCCAACCGTGCGGCTGTTCCGCAGTAGCCCGCCCAGTTCAAAATCAGTGAGAACAGTACAAACCCTGCCGTAGTACCTATCAGCAGCGTGGTCAGATCACTGTCCGGCATATAGGTCAGCCCCTGGTACAGCGCCACGCCGAAAAGCAGAGCAGCAGTCAGTGCAATACCCATCGCCGTAAGGGTGGAGCGGAGGAACAGCCGTGCTTTTGACAGCCCAAACAAATGATAGATTTGATAGCGGCGGTCATTTTCCCGATACATGGTCAGCACCACATAGGAGAAGCAAAAGATCAAACCGAGCATGGCAGCGGAAATAGCTCTGGAAAGAACGCTGTCCGTCAGAAGCTTCGCCGCCAGCGCGGGAAGGCTCAAACGCTGCCGCTGGTCAGTGACCGTATAGCCGCTATTCTCAAATAGTGCCGTCAGACCACTGGTGTCCGTGCCATCTGTGAAGTACATTCCATCCTTCGCCCCGCTCATGGACAACGGATAGAGAAACCCTGCATTGGAGATAACGGAAGGCACATCCCGTTCCCGATAGGTTCCCAGTACAGGCAGCCCCAGCGCGTCCGGCAAAAACCGCCCATCGCGCACATAGGCATCCGAAAAAGCCGCGTCCTCTGCGGTTAATACGCCCTGCGCGTCACAAGGCAGCGAAAGCCCGACGGCTTCACGGAGCCAATTCGAACCGTCCAGAATGCCGCAGCCTGCGGCAAACCCGTTCTTGTATAGGATTGTCGCCTCGTTTTCCAATGCCCAGCGTTCCAGAAGC
>ERZ1027034.201-NODE-201-length-16386-cov-8.657951_pt1 | contig 16386 bp, 16 predicted proteins | sample MGYA00519443_ERZ1027034 | MGnify/ENA primary metagenome ERZ1027034 (study PRJEB26926, sample SAMN06164787) | human gut metagenome | biome: ENVO:00009003; feature: ENVO:2100002; material: ENVO:00002003 | host: Homo sapiens | place: USA | collected 2012 ... | reverse complement strand
TCTACACGTAAGGAGTCGTCGGCAGCGTCAGATGTGTATAAGAGACAGGGGTATAGACGATCTTGATAAGGGGGTACGGATATGAAGTACAGAAAGAACGGGACGGACGCGGTGTGCGGACAGTGCGACCTGTGCGGCGGAGAGCTGCGGCGGGGAGAGCGATACTACCGGATCAGCGGCGAGAACGTGTGCAGGGGCTGCCTGGCAGATTTCGCGGCGCAGATACTGGCGGCGTATGAGGTGGTCGGAGGTGAGGCGGATGCATAAGACGGCGGCACCCTGGGAGGAACTGCGGGAGAAGTACGAGGCGGGCGGATATACCTATATGCAGCTGGCGAAGGAATACGGCGTTTCGGTGCAGAGCGTGGGGCGGCACGCGCGGAAGGAGAACTGGGTCAGCGGGTGCCGGAACGAGAGACGGCGCAGGGCGGAGAGCAGGGATTGCCTGCTGGAAATGACGCGGGCGCTGATGCGGGGCGCGAAGCGGGCGGCCGAGGAGGCGGAAAAAGGTGAGGCGTCCACCAAGGAGCTGAAGGAGCTGGCGGGGATATTGCAGACGCTGGCGGGGCTGGAGAAGGAGCTGGGCGGCGGGACCGCGGCGCAGACGGTGCAGGTGCTGATGGGAGAGGGGGTACGGGAGTTGAGCGAGTAAGCACGGAGAGAAGAGAGACAAGGGGGAGAGAACATGGAGGATATATACATCGGGACGCCGAACGCAAAGCAGGACGAATTTCTGCGGTGCAAAAAGAAGTACGTCGCTTTCGGCGGGGCACGGGGCGGCGGGAAGAGCTGGGCGGTGCGGTGCAAGGCCAAGCTGCTGGCGCAGCGGTATCCGGGGATACGGATGCTGCTGGTGCGGCGGACCATGCCGGAGATCGAGGCAAACCATTTGGAGACGCTGCGGCTGGAGCTGGCGGGTACGGCCGTATACCGGGCGGAGGAGAGACGGTTCGTGTTCGGGAACGGGAGCGTATTGCAGTTCGGATACTGCGCCTGCGACCGGGACGCGGATCGCTATCAGGGCGCGGAGTACGACGTGATCTTTTTCGACGAGGCCACGCAGCTGAAGGAACAGTGGATGCGGAAGCTGGCGGCGTGCGTGCGCGGCGTGAACGGATTTCCCAAGCGCATTTACTACACGTGCAACCCGGGCGGGCCGGGACACGGGTACATCAAGCGGCTGTTTATCGACCGGCGGTATGAGCCGGGGGAGAACGGGGGCGAGTACGCGTTCATACCGGCGCGGGTGACGGACAATGGGGCGCTGCTGGCGCGGCAGCCGGAGTATATACGGCAGCTGGAGGCGCTGCCGCCGAAGCTGCGGGCGGCGTGGCTGGAGGGACGGTGGGACGTGCTGGCGGGACAGGTGTTCCAGGAGTTCACGGACGACCCGGCGCACTACGCGGACCGGCGGTGGACGCACGTGATCCGGCCCTTTGACATCCCGCGGGAGTGGAACGTGTACAGAAGCTACGACTTCGGTTACGCCAAGCCCTTTTCCTGCGGCTGGTGGGCGGTGGACTTCGACGGGTGCGTGTACCGGATATTGGAGCTGTACGGCTGCACGGGAACGCCGGACGAGGGCGTGCTGTGGACACCGGAGCGGCAGTTCGCGGAGATACGGCGGATGGAGGACGAGCACCCATATCTGCGGGGACGGACCATACGGGGGGTGGCGGACCCGGCCATCTGGGACGCCAGCCGGGGCGAGAGTATTTATGAGACGGCGCTGAAGCACCGACTGTTTTTTGAGAAGGGGGACAACCGTCGGATACCGGGGTGGATGCAGCTGCACTACCGGATGAGCTTTGACGGGGAGGGGTACCCCATGCTGTATGTGTTCGAAAACTGCCGGGCGTTCATACGGACGGTGCCGGGACTGTCGTACAGTACCACGGCGCCGGAGGATGTGGACACGGGACAGGAGGACCACGCGGCGGACGAGAGCCGGTATTTCTGCATGATGCGGCCCATCGCGCCCCAGGAGAGGACGGAGATACGGCGGGAGCCGTGAGAAACCGGGGGAGGGGCTGCGCCCCTCCCCCGGTCCAAATTCCGCAGATGACGAAAATGCGAGATTTTACACAAAAGGGCTGGACAAATTATGCAGCTGTGCTATAATCTGATTATCCGCAGGAGTACTCCTGCTTTGGCGTTTTAAGCTTGTTAAAACGAAGCACCCTGCGGAAATCTAAAAAACCCGGGGTAAGAAAAATGAAAAAGATATTGGCAACCATTTTGGCGCTGGTGTTGGCGATCGGCGTCACGACGATGGCGTGGGCGACGGAGACGGCGGCTGAGAAGGTCGCAAAAGTCGGAGAGACTGAGTATGCGACGCTGCAGGAGGCGGTGAATGCTGCGGACGGTAAGACCGTTCAGCTGCTACAGGATGTTACTGCCAGCATCACTATCGAGAGCGGTAAGACGGTCACGCTGGACCTGAATGGTAAGACGCTGACCAATGAAGATGGTCAGCATACCATTACCAATAATGGTACGCTGACGATCGTTGATACCAGTGCAGCGAAGAGCGGCACGGTGGATAATGTGACACACGCAAAGGGTGCTATCGTAAACTATGGTGTTACGGTGTTAAATGGCGGTACGTTTGAGCGTTCTCAGGAAAAAGGAACATACTCGCCCTACGGGAATGGTGGCAATAGCTGGTATACTATTGCCAACTATGGAAAGATGGAAATCAATGCGGGTGTTACCGTGTATAATAATGGCGGTTACTCCAGCATGATTCGCAACGTTGGTGAAGGCCCTGATGCTTCTACCCTGACCATCAACGGAGGTACGTTCAGCGGCGGTGTCAACACGGTCAAGAACGACGAGGGCGGTGTGCTGGTCGTAAATGGCGGTAACTTTTCCAACACTGCGCAGTATGTTATCATGAACTGGCACAAGACTACTATTAACAATGGCACCTTTGAGACACTGGAATCTGCTGAGGCGGTGCTGTTTACGTCTAATTGGGGTGGCGACGCAGGCGCTGCAACTTCTGCGGGTGAACTGACTATTACAGGCGGTACATTTAAGCGCGCGACCAACACGCAGAAGATGATTGTGGATGCCTATGACGAGGACAATACGGGTACTGCTTCTATTTCCGGCGGTACGTTTGACGCCGATGTGAGCCGGTACCTGGAGAGCGGCAAGCAGCAGAACGCTGACGGTTCCGTGGGCAACATCCCCCGCTATTACTACAACTCCACTACCACCACCGACACCAAGAAGGACGACAACAAGGGCACCAGCCCCAAGACCTTTGACGCGGGCGTGGGTATCTACGCGGTGACGGCGGTGCTGTCCGTGACCGGTATGGCGTGGACCGCTAAAAAGCGTCACTAAGAGCAAATAAAAAAGAAAGCCCGTAAGGGCTTTCTTTTTTTGCGCTTTTTTTGGTGGGAAGGCTTGGGACAAAAAATTTGGGGTGTTGCACGTTTGCGGGCAACTTTCGGGCTGGGCGGGGGCAGGGACAGAACATGAAAGGGAGGTGCTCGGATGGAGCAGGAGACAAGGACCGCGCGGGACACCGGTGCTCCGGTGAAGATCGGGGCGGAGGCGGTACGGGCCGCGGCGGAGGTGCTGCGGCGCTATCGCGCGGGCAAGCAAAATCTGGACAGGCGCATCATCGACAACGAGCAGTTCTGGAAGCTGCGGCACTGGGAGCAGATGGAGAAGGCGGGCGAGGGCGGCAATCCGGAGGACGTGCGGCCGGCCAGCGGCTGGCTGGTGAACTGCATCCTCAACAAGCACGCGGACGCCATGGACTGCTATCCGGAGCCGACGGTGCTGCCCCGGGAGCCGGGAGACCGGCAGGAGGCAGAGACGCTGAGCCGTATCCTGCCGGTGCTGCTGAAAAACGACCGGTTCAGGCGGACGTATTCCAAGGCGTGGTGGGACAAGCTGAAGTCCGGGTGCGCCGTGTACGGCGTGTTCTGGGACAACGAAAAGCTGCACGGGCTGGGCGACGTGAGCATCCGCAGCATGGACGTGCTGAACCTGTTTTGGGAGCCGGGGGTCACGGACATACAGGAGTCGGAGCACTTTTTCTGCACGGAGCTGGTGCCCAACAACCATCTGGTGCGGAGGTGGCCGGAGTTGGAGGGGAAGCTGGGGCGCGGCGGCGCGCAGGTGAGCCGGTATCTGTTCGACGACAAGGTGGACACGTCGGAGCAGTCGCTGGTAGTGGACTGGTACTACCACACGGAGCGTGAGGGACGGCAGGTGCTGCAGTACTGCAAGTTCGTGGGGGAGAATGTGCTGTATGCCACGGAGAACGACCCGGAGATGGCGGCGCGGGGCTGGTACGACCACGGGAAGTACCCGTTCGTGTTCGACACGCTGTTTCCCGAGGAGGGGACGCCCTGCGGGTATGGGTATGTGGATCTGTGCAAGTCGGCGCAGAAGCAGATCGACCTGATGAACCAGGCTATTCTGAAAAACACGCTGGCGGCGGCGACACCGCGGTTTTTCATCCGGGCGGACGGCGCGGTGAACGAGAACGAGTACGCCGACTGGACGAGGCCCTTCGTACACACCAACGGAAACCTGGGCGCGGACTCCATCGCGCCGATCCGGGTGCCGGCGCTGGACAGCGTGTATGTGGCGGTGCTGCAGAACAAGATCGCGGAGATGAAGGAGACGGCGGGCAACCGGGACGTGATGAGCGGCGGCACCGCCGGCGGCGTGACGGCGGCCACGGCTATTGCGGCTTTGCAGGAGGCGGGCGGCAAGCTGTCGCGGAACATGATCGACGACGGGTATGAGGCGTTTTCACAGGTGGTGACGCTGTGCATCGAGCTGATCCGGCAGTTTTACGACGTGCCGCGGCAGTTCCGGCTGCTGGGCCGGGACGGCGGGGCGTTCGTCGCCTACGGCAACGGGGGACTGCGGCCCAGGGCGCTGCTGACCGGGGGCTATCGCGTGCCGGAGTTTGATCTGGAGGTGATGGCACAGGACGAGACGCCGTACCAGACCATGGAGTACAACCAGTTGGCCCTGCAGCTGTTCCAGATGGGGTTCTTCCGCAGCGATATGGCAGAGCAGGCGCTGCGGTGCCTGGAGCTGATGCAGTTCCGCAGCAAGGACACGCTGGCGGAGGTCATCCGGCAGGGACAGAAGGAGACGGACCAGAAGGCGTGGCTGACGGAGGCGCTGCGGCGGGCGGTGACGCTGCTGGACAAGAGCCAGGGGACCCATCTGGCGGAGGCGCTGGAACGGGAACTGGAAAAACGGGAGAGCAGCGGTGGAAAGGCGGCGGTGCGCCGGAGCAGTGACGCGGTGACGCGGCAGCGGCAGGCCACGCGGCAGGCGGTACGGCCCAGATGATACGGGCCAGCTGCGGCGGCGCGCACCTTACGGTGCGGGGCCACGCCGGGTACGGCGAGTATGGGAAGGACATCGTATGCGCGGCGGCGTCCGCGCTGGTGTACGCGCTGGCGGGGAGATTGCGGGAGACAGGGCGGCTGGAACGGTTCCAAAGCGCGCCGGGATATGCGGAGATCGCGGGGACAGGGGACTGTGTCCGGGAGTTCGCGCTGGTGCGGTGCGGGCTGGCGCTGCTGGCGCGGCAATACCCCGGCAGGGTGGAAGTTGGGTCGTGACCTACCACGGGGAGGAGAGTTCGGATGGACGAGCTGGAAAAGACGGCGCAGGAGACTGCGGAGGAGACGGACGGAATGGCTCCCGACGCCGGGGAGCAGCAGGTACCTGACGGGGAACAGGGGGTACCCGGCGGGGAAGAGGACTTCGAGACGCTGATACGCGGCCGGTACAAGGGGGAATTCGACGCACGGGTGCGGCGGATACTGGACGGGCGGCTGCGGGGACTGCGGCAGGAGAACGAGAGGCTGCGGCAGATGGCGGCCGCGGCGGAGACGGCGCGGCAGCGGGAGCAGGAGGCGCAGCTGCAGGCCGCGATGGAATTCGCGGTGATCCGGGCGCGGCAGCAGATGGCCCAGGCCATCGCCAGCGGCGGAAGCCGCGTGGCGGAGAACGGCGGACGGCGCAGGAGCGTCAGCCGCTGGGACCCGAGGGGGCTCAGCGGTGCGGAGCTGGCGGCGATACGGAAGAGAGTACAGGATGGAGAGAAGATCAGATTTTAGAAAGGGAGAGAAAACATGGAGATGAATTTGCAGATGTTTGCGGAGAACACCCAGACCACAGCGGGCCTGAGCGCGGAGATGAAGACCTACTATGGCATGGAGCTGCTGGAGAACGCCAAACCGCAGCTGGTGCACAACCAGTTCGCGGCCACAAAGGGCCTGCCTGCCGGCGGCGGCAAGACCGTGGAGTGGCGTAAGTTCGGCGCCTTTGACAAGGCGTTGAAGCCTCTGACCGAGGGCGTAACGCCCGACGGCAGCGGTATCTCCGTCAGCTACATCACCAAGGAGCTGGCGCAGTACGGCGACTACACCACCGTGTCGGATATGCTGGATCTGACGGCCATCGACGATGTGGTGCTGGAGATCACCGACCGCCACGGCAGCAACATGGGCCTGACGCTGGACACGGTGACCCGAAACGAGATCCAGCAGGGCAAGCAGGTGATCTACGCGCCCAAGATCGGCAGCGACGGCACCAAGACCGACGTGACCAGCCGCATGACGCTGGACAAGGACTGCCGCATGACCAGCGAGCTGGTGGCCAAGGCGGCGACCCAGCTGAAGAAGATGAACGCGCCCACCTTTGACGGCAAGTATGTGTGCATCATTCACCCCAGCGTGGCCTTTGACCTGCGCCAGGACGAGGCGTGGATCGCCGCACACCAATATGCCGGGGCCACGGAGCTGTTCTCCGGCGAGATCGGTGAGCTGCACGGCGTGCGCTTCGTGGAGACCACGGAGGCGAAGATCTATCGCGGTGAGGACCTGGCCGCCGACAGCCGCACGCTGAAGGTGAACGGCAACGTTATGGCCAGCACCGACGTGACCTTCAACGGCGGCACTGTGGCCGCCGGCGCACTGGCGGGCCGCTATGTGGTGCTGGGCGGCACCCGCTGCCGGGTGGTGAGCAACACCGACGCGAAGCTGGTGCTGGACAAGACCGTCACCGTGGGCGACAAGGAGGTCATCTACCCCGGTGAGGGCGGCAAGCAGGGCTGCGCCGTGTACGGCTGCCTGTTCCTGGGCAAGGGCGCCTATGGCGTGGTGGACCTGAGCGAGGGCACGGAGGTCATCGTGAAGCCCCGCGGCAGCTCCGGCACCGCCGACCCCCTGGACCAGCGCTCCAGCGTGGGCTGGAAGGGCGTACACGCCGCAGCTATCCTGTACGACGAGTACATGGTGCGCGTGGAGTGCGGCAGCAGCTATTCGGACGAGGACAAGGCGAACTGAGGGGGAAAGCCGGGGCGGTGCGCCGCCCCGGACACCTTTCCCGCAGGAGAGGCTTTTGAAAGCGGAAAGGAGAGGCGATGAAGGAGAAAATGACAACGGTGCTGCTGCCCAGGGGCAGAAAGCAGGAGGAGAATTTTGTCATCGTGTCCGTCAACGGACGCAGCTGGAAGATCATGCGCGGCGTGGAGGTGCGCGTACCGGTGTGCGTGGCGGAGGTGCTGGAAAACGCCGCCATGATGGCGGAGGCGGCCCGGCGCTATGTGGACGAGAGAGCGTCCTGAGGTGACGGCCATGGCAAGGACGACGGCAAAACAGGTGCTGGACCGGGTGGACGCGCTGCTGCCCAATGGGTATGCGCGCGCGGAGAAGCTGCGGTGGCTGGCCCAGGCGGAGGGCTTTGTGCGGCGGGAGCTGTGCCGGGAGACGGGGGAACTGCCGGTGCTGACCGAGGAGACGGAGCTGACGGCGGAGCCGCCCTTTGACGAGCTGTACCGGCACTATGTGGAGGCGCAGGTGCACTATGCCAACGGGGAGACGGCGCGGTACAACAGCGCGGCGGGCCTGTGGAACAACGCGTTTCTGACCTATCGGGACTACCGGGCCAGGACGGCGGTGCCGGAGGGCGGCGCGTCTGCGCTGCGGCTGTGCTGAAAGGGGGCGGCGGAGATGTATTTTCCCAAGCTGAAGGCGGCGGCGCAGCAGCGGGCAGGCGTAGAGCAGTTCGGGGGACTGGACCGCCGTCCGGGCAGCGGCGCGGGGAGCCTGGAGCATATGGAGAACCTGTGGAGCAGCGGGTATCCGGCGCTGGAGACGCGGCCCCTGCGGCGGACAGTGACGCAGCTGACAAAGCCCAACGGCATGACGGAGAAGGACGGATTGTTCTGGGTGGACGGCACGGCGCTGTATGTGAACGGCGCGAAAACGGGGTTGGTGCTGACGGACAGCCGGAAGCAGTTGGTGAGCATGGGGGCGTATCTGCTGATCTTTCCGGACAAGAAGTACATCAATACCCAGGATCTGACGGACTTCGGGAGTATGGAGAATGTGCGGACCACCACGGGGGAGGTGACGTTCACCCTGTGCGACGGGACGGGGGAGAGCCTGGGCAGCTACGCGGCGGGCACGGAGGCGCCCCAGGAGCCCCGGACGGGGGATCTGTGGCTGGACACGGAGCGATCGGAGAGCGTGATGCGGCGGTATGACGGCAGCACATGGACGGCGCTGACGGAGGTGTACACAAAGATCGCCGCTGTGGGCGTGGGACTGGGTTTCCGCGCCGGGGACGGCGTGACGGTGGCAGGCTGCGGCGCGGCGGAGCTGAACGGCCTGCACGTATTGCAGGCGGCGGAGGACGACTGGGTGCTGGTGCCGGCGCTGTGCCGGACACTGGACAGTCAGACGGCGGCGGTGACGGTGATGCGGCTGATGCCGGAGATGGACTTTGTGGTGGAGCAGGGCAACCGGCTGTGGGGGTGCAAGTACGGCATCGTGGATGGACAGGCGGTGAACGAGATATACGCCTGCGCGCTGGGAGATTTCCGCAACTGGAACAGCTTTGCGGGGCTGAGCACCGACAGCTACGCCGCCGCCAGAGGCTCGGACGGACCCTTTACCGGGGCGGCGGCCTGCATGGGCGGCGTGGTGTTCTTCAAGGAGAACTGCATGGAGCGCATCTATCCGGCGGCGGGCGGCGGGCACCAGATCGTGACGGTGCCGTGCAGCGGCGTGCGGAAGGGTGCGGAGAGGACCGTGGCCGTGGCGGACGGTGTGGTGTACTATCTGGGGAACGACGGGGTGTACGCCTTTGACGGAAGTATGCCGGTGTGCGTATCCCGGGCGCTGGGCGACAAGCGGTATACCGGCGGCGTGGCCGGCGGGGAAAGCGGGCGGTACTGGCTGTCCGCCGTGGACGCGGCGGGAGAGACGGAGCTGCTGGTGTACGACACGCAGAAGCGGCTGTGGCACCGGCAGGACGATACGGCGGCGGTGGCCTTCGCCCGGTGGAACGGGGAGATGACAGTACTGTGCAGCGACGGACGGCTGCTGGATACAAGCGGTACATTGGGAACGGCGGAGACGGGGTTCTCCTGGAGCGCCGAAAGCGGCGACCTGGGACTGTACACGCCGGAGCACAAGTATCTCTCGCGGTTGGAGCTGCGGCTGAAGGCGGCGGCCGGGAGCACGATGAAGGCGTACGTCTGCTATGACGGGGACAACGTCTGGGAACAGGTGGGCGGTGTATCCGGCGAGGCGGGGCAGACCCGCGGCGCGGTGCTGCAGGTGCGGCCCCGGCGGTGCGGACACCTGCGGCTGAAGCTGGCCGGGGACGGACCGTGCCGGGTGTACAGCGCGGCAGCGGTGTATGAGAAGGGAAGTGACGGGCCATGAGCGTGCTCGCCCTGCCGATGGCACCGGCGGGATCGGTGCAGGAGCAGGTGACGCAGCAGTATGCGTATCTGGTGCAGATGGCCCAGCAGCTCAACCTGGCGCTGGGACAGCTGGAGGCACTGGGCGGCGGAGCAGGGGAGGCCTCCGCCCGGCGGCAGGCCAACGGGCGCTTGGGCACGGCGGCATCGGAGACGGCGGACGGGCAGTATGAGACGCTGCGGAGCATGATCCTGAAGACGGCGGACCAGGTACAGAAGACCACGGCGGCATTGACGGCGAAGCTGGAGGAGGAATATGTGGCGAGCTCGGACTTCGGCAGCTATGTGGCGAAGCTCAGCGCCCAACTGGAGGCGGCACCGGAGGCGGTGACGCAGTATTACAGCTTTTTCTCTGACCTGCAGGCCAACGTGGAGAAGGTGGACGCGGCCTTCGCGCACTATAAGCTGGACACGGAGGGGTATATCCGCACGGGTATCGTGTACTACGACGGGGCCGCGCCAGTGTATGGCGTGGCTGTGGGACAGGACCTGACGTGCAGAGAGGTGGACGGCGAAAAGGTGGTGGAGCAGAACAACTTTCGCGCGGTGTTCACCGCCACGCGGCTGTCCTTCTGGCAGGACGCCACGGAGGTGGCCTATGTGTCCAACAACCGGCTGTACATAACGAACATCACGGTGCTGGGCGGTATCGATGTAGGGCAGTGGAGCATGGAGGCGGCGGAGGGCGGACTGGCCTTCCGGTGGATCGGAGGGTGAGTGTGTGAGCTATACGGCGTTGGACAGCATCCAGTGGGGCGGCGTGCCGAAGATCGGCGTCAGCTTCGGCTATGACAGCCGGCGCAGCGGCAGCGCGATGCAGTACAGGATCTATGTGACGGTGGCGCCGCTGACAGGGGCATCGTATTTTGGGTACCCTATCTATCTGTCGGTGACGGTGGACGGCGGAAGTGTGTGCAGCGGGCATACGCTGAAGGCGGCATCGCCCAGCCGGTGGAGCAGCGCGATCGAGTACGACAGCGGCTGGGTAACGGCGGCGGGGGCGGTGGGCACCGCGCCGCTGGGGATACGGCTGTACAGCGGCTCCGGGTCTGCCAGAGACGACAGCTACGGCTATGCGCTGCCGGTGGAGCGCGTGGAGGACATTGGAGATTTCTCACTGACGGCGGGGGACGCGGTGATCGGACAGACGGGGACGCTGACGCTGACGCGGCCCGGGTATGGGTACAGCTTTACGTTCAGCTATGTGCTGGGGGCGGCCTCCGGAACGCTGAGCAGCGGCGCGCTGCGGACGGTGAGCAGCAGCGCGGGGCGCGTGGTGTACCAGTGGACGGTGCCGGAGTCGCTGGCCGGGGAGCTGCCGGAGACGACGCACGGCACCGGGACGGTGACGGTGAAGGTGTACAGCGGCGGTACGCCGGTGGGGAGCCTGAGCGCGGCGTTCACGGCCTATGTGCCGGAGACCATGCGGCCCACGGCGGCGCTGACCACGGAGGTGGTAAACGACGGTACGGCAGCGGAGAGCTGGGGCCTGTGTGTGCAGGGCGTCAGCCGGATACGGTACGCGGCGACGGCGGCGGCACAGGGCGGCGCGTCCGTGCGGTCGGTGCAATTCCGCTTTGCGGGGCAGGAGCTGACCGGCACTGCCGGGATGACGGCGGTCATCGGCATCAGCGGGACGCTGCGGCCCACGGCCACGGTGACGGACAGCCGGGGACGGTCAGTGACCGTGACAGGCGAGGCGGTGACGGTGGCGGCGTACTATCCGCCGGCCATCACGGCGTCTATGGCAGCGCGGTGCGCCGCGGACGGCACAGAGAAGGACGACGGGGCGTATCTGAAGGTGAAGTGCGCGGCACAGTGCGCCGATGTGCAGGGGCACAATACGGTGGTCCTGCGGGCGCGCTTCCGGCCCGTGGGCGGCGCGTGGAACGGCTATACAGCGCTGCTGCCGGGGGCAGAGCAGCTGCTGGGCGGCGGGCTGGACGGCGGGACCTCCTATGAGGTGGAGCTGAGCGCGGAGGACACGGTGGGCAACGTGCGGGTGGTGCGGTATACGGCGGCCACCAGCCGGGTGACGCTGCATCTGCGCGCCGGCGGAATGGGCGCGGCCTTCGGCAAATACGCGGAGCAGGAGGCGCTGGAGTGCGTGTGGCCGGCGGTGTTTTACGGGGATGTGGCGGTATCCGGTGCGCTGACGGTGAACGGACAGACAGTGGAGGCGATGCTGTTCCCGGTGGGCAGCGTGCGCCTGACAGACAGCCCTGCGGCGCCGGAGACACCGGCAGGTGCGGTATGGGAGAGCGTGGAGACAGGCATCGCCGGCGTGTATGGCTGGCGGCGCACGACATGACGAGGAGGAGAGAGGCATGGCATCGACGTATACGATGGTGGCATACGGTTCACAGGGCAGCGCGGTGCGGCAGCTGCAGAATGAATTGAACAAGCGGGGGTATAGTCTGGACCAGGATGGTATCTTCGGCAAGAAGACGAGAGCCGCGGTACGGGACTATCAGAAGAAGAACGGACTGACGATGGTGGACGGCATTGCCGGCGATGAGACGTGGGGGAGCCTGCTGTCCGCGCCTACGGCGGCGGAGCAGGCGGCGCAGGCCGCTGCGGCAGCAGAGGCGGCGGCACCCAGGGCGGAGGTCACGGCGGGCACGGCGCGGCGTCTGCAGGAGCTGGAGAGGGGCTATACGCCGTCGGACGAGGTGACGGCGGCGCAGGCCTACCGGGACAGCGTGGCGGCGTTGGAGCCGGAGGCGTACCGGTCCCGGTTCGAGGAGCGTTTGCAGGCGCTGTATGACCAGATCGCGGGGCGTGAGGCCTTTGACTACGATCCGGAGGAGGATGAGTCGTACCAGCGGTACGCCAGATTGTATGCCGCCCGCGGCGCGGCGGCCATGGAGGACACGCTGGGCAAGGCGGCGGCGCTGACTGGCGGGTATGCCTCCAGCTACGCCCAGAGCGCGGGGCAGCAGGCGTACAACGGCTATTTGCAGGAGCTGGCAGCGCTGGTGCCGGAGCTGCGGCAGGCGGCGCTGGCGGAGTATCAGCAGGAGGGCAAGGCTTTGCAGAACCAGTACAGTATGCTGGACGCGCAGGAAAAGGCGGACTATGACCGCTGGCAGGAGGCGCGTGGCGACTGGCAGAAGCAGCTGGAGGCGGCTCAGGCGGCGTATGAGGACGCGGGCAGTCAGGACCAGAAGCTGTATCAGACGCTGCTGGCACATTTTTCCGACAAAGCGGAGCAGGAGAGGAAACTTTCCGCCTCCGGCGTCCGTCTTACAGATAGTGGAGGTACCGGCAGCAGGAGCGAGAGCCTGAGCTCTACGGCGGCGGAGAGCCTGCAGCGGGCCGTGGTGAACTATCTGAAGCGGGGCAACGGCGATCTGGCCCAGGCGTTGGCGGCGCAGTATACGGCCCGCATGACACCGGCGCAGCGGCAGCGGTTCGAGAAGCTGCTGGGCCAGTACGGCATGACGCTGGCATAAGGGTCGGATAGGGGAAAAGTGCTTGCAATCAGGGGCGCTGTATGGTATCATATCAAAGTATATTGCAACGCGGCGGACACGCCGCAGCGGCTCGAGAGGAAGAGAGGAGCCGCGGGAAGGAGCAGCAATGGAGAAGATGAAGAAGCACTTTTTACGCCGAATGGCGCTTGTGATGGCGCTGCTGACGCTGGGCTCTGCCGTGCTGGTGGGCTGCGGCGAGCAGAAGGAACCGGAACCGGACCCCAAGGATGAGGTCATCGTGGAGCCGGAGCCCATCCAGCTGCCGGACGGCGTCAGCTTTGACGAGAAGAAGTATCCGGACGTGTTCGGGTTCATCCAAATCCCTAACGCCACCCAGTGCGCCATCAGCAAGGGCCACTATCTGGCGCAGAGTCCCAAGTCCACTAAGAGCAGCACCGGGTATGACGACGATTACTACCTGCAGCGCGATTTGGACGGCAAGACCAACAAGGCCGGCTCACTGTACATCCAGGCGTACTACAATAAGTCTGACCTCAGCGACCCCATGACGGTGATCTACGGCCACAACATGGCCAACCGGACCATGTTCGGCGGTTTGCAGAGCTACGGCGAGACGCTGAAGTTCGACGACAACGCCGTGATGTACATCTATCAGCCGGGCCGTCAGCTGACCTATAAGTTCTTCGCATGCATCCCCTATGATACCAGCCACATCCTGTACTACCACGACTTCAAGGACGAGAAGGTGTTTAACGCATTCTTTGAGGCGCTGGGCAAGGCGGCCAGCGATCCTAAGTACAAGAGCGACACCAACCAGAACGCCTTTTACAGTGCCGAGGGCTGCGTGAACGTGGACAAGACCAACCTGCCCCAGGCGGGCGACAAGGTGGTGGTGCTGTCCGTGTGCAAGAACGGCGACGATCATCACCGCTATCTGCTGATGGCAAAGCTGGTGGAGGACTCCGCCGCGCCCATCACCATGACCCGCGGTGAGGCCGAGGCTGCCGGTATCCCGGCGGACCGCATCCAGGACAAGACAGCGGCAGACGCCGCGGCCGCTGCCGCGAATGTCTCCGCGGTGGAGGATGCTGCCGCCAATAAGACCGACGCTGCCAGCAAGACGGATACGGCCAAGACGGAGCACAAGGGCTGAGTCGGACCTGAAAAACAAAAACCTCCCGGACCGCGTGGTCCGGGAGGTTTTTCGGTATGCTTTCAGAGGGCGCCGCCGTCGGTCTGCATCAGCAGATCGGCCAGGGAGACACTGTCCAGATAGTCGTTGATGATGGTGTCCAGCTTTTCCCACATGGGGAGCGTGGTGCAGTGACCGGCGCGGGGGCAGGTGTTCTCGTCGCCCTCCAGGCAGGTGACGGGGGCCAGAGAACCCTCGGTGAGGCGGAGGATCTGGCCCACAGAGTAGTCAGCGACGGGGCGGTTCAGGCGGTAGCCGCCGCCCTTGCCACGAAGGCCATCCACCAGGCCGGCCTTGGACAGCACGGAAATGATGCTCTCCAGATATTTTTCAGAGATGCCCTGCCGTTCGGCAATGGCGGGCAGGGGGAGATAGGCGGCGCTGTCGTCCTGAGCCAGCTCCAGCATGACCCGGAGGGCGTAACGGCCTTTGGTAGATACGAGCATGGGAAGACCTCCCTTATGTTAGTAAACATAGTATAGCACTATGTTTATGCGATTGCAAGGGGAAAACGCTCATATATAGTGGTACTTATTCCGCTTGAGCACCAGAAAGACGCCGGAGATGATAAAGGCAAAGATCTCGGCGGCGGTGATGGCCCACCAGATACCGTCCACGCCCAGAAGTATGGGCAGGACGACGACGGAGCCGGCTTGGAACATCAGCGTTCGCAGGAAGGAGATGGCGGCGGAGACGGCACCGTTGTTCAGGGCGGTGAAGAAGCCGGAGGCGAAGATGTTGAAGCCTGCCAGTAGGAACGACCAGCAGAACAGCCGGAAGGCATGGGTGGTCAGGGCGTAGAGGCTGGCATCGTAGCCCACAAACAGCCGGGACAAGGGGGCGGCCAGCACACGGGCCAGGACCGTCAGGGTCACGCCGCCGATGGCCATCAGCAGGGCGCTTTTCCGCAGGAGGTTTTTCAGCTCACTGTGGTGCTGCGCGCCGTAGTGGAAGCTGACCACCGGCGCGCTGCCGATGGAGTAGCCGATGAAGATGGCTACGAAGATGAACTGGACGTACATCAGAACGCCGTAGGCGGAGACGCCGTCCTCGCCGATCAGGCGCATGAGCTGGAAGTTGTAGAGCATACCTACCAGGGAGGAGGAGATGTTGCTCATCAGCTCGGAGGAGCCGTTGCCGCAGGACTGGAGGATGGGGCGCAGACGCAGGGCGGCGGGCCGCAGGCGCAGCAGGCTGGTGTTGGGCCGCAGAAAGTAGATCAGGGGCAGTACGCCACCTACACACTGGCTCAGGCCGGTGGCGATGGCCGCGCCGGCCACGCCCCAGTCGAAAACGGCGATGAAGAGTGCGTCCAGCACCATGTTGGTGATGCCGGCGGCCACGGTGACGAAAAGGCCCAGGCGGGGCTTTTCGGCGGCGATGAAGAAGCTCTGGAACACATTTTGCAGCATGAAGGCGAAGGTGAAGCCGGTGACGATGCGGCCATAGAGAATGCAGTCGGCCATCATGGCGTCAGACGCGCCCAGCAGACGGGACACGGCGGGCATGGTGAGGATGCCCACGGCGGACAGTACTGCGCCCAACAGCAGTGTGAACAGTACCAGCATGGAGAAGGTGCGGTGGGCTTCGTCCTGCTTGCCCTCGCCCAGCAGCTTGGACACCAGGGCGGTGCCGCCGGTGCCGATCATGAAGCCCATGCCGCCCAGGATCATCACGAAGGGCATGACCAGGTTTACGGCGGCAAAGGGCGTTTTGCCCACGAAATTGGAGACGAACAGACCATCCACCACGCCGTAGATGGACGTGAAGACCATCATGCAGATGGAGGGAAGCGTGAAGCGCAGCAGCTTGCCATACGTGAAATGGTCGGAGAGACGGATGGATTGCTTTGCCATGGGGGCCTCCTATCGAAAAAAGTAGCTCCATCATAAAGATGGAGCTAAATCATCCCGCCAAAGGCGGAGTTTGAACTTGGTGACCCGTACCGGATTCGAACCGATGTTAAAGGCGTGAGAGGCCTCTGTCTT
>ERZ1027034.200-NODE-200-length-16389-cov-6.360108_pt1 | contig 16389 bp, 12 predicted proteins | sample MGYA00519443_ERZ1027034 | MGnify/ENA primary metagenome ERZ1027034 (study PRJEB26926, sample SAMN06164787) | human gut metagenome | biome: ENVO:00009003; feature: ENVO:2100002; material: ENVO:00002003 | host: Homo sapiens | place: USA | collected 2012 ... | reverse complement strand
GTCTCGTGGGCTCGGAGATGTGTATAAGAGACAGGCGCGTAACGCGCCTAGAATATTGATATATTATATGGAAAAATGAACCCACCAACAAAAACAAAGAGAAAAATTTCGTAAAAAACGAAAAATTTCAAAAGAAAGACAAAAAGAAGTTCTATGAAAAATATAGTTGATGGAGGGAAACAAATATTTGAGAACAATGTACTATGAACAGAAAGGACTTATTAACCTCGATGATATCGTAGATATATTTATTGAGGTGGGAAATATACACAATTACCTGGAAAATGCAGCCTTGCGGATTTTGCTTTTTGGCAATCCTGACCTGAATTTTTATCAGTGCCGATTATTAGTATTGAAGTACGGAGAATCACTTTCACAGGATGATTTGCACGGGCGGATGGTGTTTATGAGAATGATACAGCTGTTGGAAGTTAACACAGTTTAAAATAAAATGAGAATTTCTTTTTTGACCGGGCAGCCGGTCTTTCTTTTTTGCACAAATGGTGTTATAATTTTGGAAAAATTATGTTGATTACTCATAGCTTTAAAAAAGAAGCATTGCATTGTGTTTGATTAAGCCAAAGCATGATAATTCAATCAAAGAAAAGAGGACAAAAATGAACATCGTAGTACTTGCCGGAGGGCTTAGCACAGAGAGAGATGTTTCCTTCAAGACAGGAAGCATGGTAGCTAAGGCACTCAAAGAGAACGGCCACAAAGTTATATTATTGGATGTATTTATGGGATATAGTGACAGGGAGGAGGACCTGACAGGTATATTTGACCGCGCGGACGAGATAAGCGTGCAGGTCAGTGATATTCCGACAGAGGCACCTGACCTCGCAAAGGTAAAGGCTTCCAGAAAGGACCAGTCACCTTGCTTCTTCGGACCAAATGTCATCAAAATGTGTCAGATGGCGGACATTGTTTTCATGGCTCTCCACGGAGAAAACGGAGAGAACGGAAAGATACAGGCAGCATTTGACCTCTTCGGTGTCAAATATACAGGCAGCGATTATTTAAGCTCAGCCATCGCCATGAACAAGGAGACCTCAAAGCAGTTCTTTCTTGCAAACGGTATCCCTACTCCAAAGGGTATTTCCATGACAAGAGCGACCAGACAGGACGATATCACAAAGCTTGACCTGACACTTCCATGTGTGGTAAAGCCATGCTGCGGCGGTTCAAGCATCGGTGTCACTATCGTTAGGGATGCGGCAGAGTTCAAGGCGGCACTTGACGATGCCTTCAAGTGGGAAAATGAGCTGGTTATCGAGGAATTTGTACAGGGCAGGGAGTTCTCTGTCGGCGTTATCGAGGGCAAGGCTCTTCCTATTATAGAGATTGCACCGAAGGAGGGCTTCTACGATTATAAGAACAAATACAAGGCGGGCAGTACAGTAGAGACATGTCCGGCCGAGCTTCCTGAGCAGGTGACAAAGGATATGCAGCACTATGCCGAGGAGGTTGCGCGCGTTATCGGGCTTGACACATATTCACGCTCAGACTTTTTGCTCAATGAAAAAAATGAGATGTTCTGCCTAGAGGCAAACACACTGCCGGGCATGACTCCGACCAGTCTTCTGCCACAGGAGGCAGCGGTTATCGGTATGAGCTTTAATCAGCTCTGTGAGCATCTGATTGACATATCTTTGAAAAAATATGAGGTGTAGCATGTCGGATAAGTACATGAAGAATCTTACATTTGCAAATATCGCAAAGGCTTGCGATGGCACATACATAGGCGATGAGACACTGCTTGATACGACAATCACCGGCGCAGTCATAGACAGCAGACAGGTGAAGGAGGGCTATCTTTTTATCCCGATAAAGGGAGAAAGGGTGGACGGACACAAATTCATTCCGACTGTGTTTGAGCAGGGGGCGGCAATTGTGCTCTCTGAGCATGAGCTGACGGATCCGGCAGGCCCATATGTGCTTGTTGAATCAACCACCGATGCCATGAAAAAGCTAGCGGCATTTTACAGAAAAAGCCTTGATATCAAGGTGGTGGGTATCACCGGAAGTGTCGGCAAGACCAGCACCAAGGAGATGATATCATCAGTTCTTGAGCAGAAATACAGCGTCCACAAGACCGCAGGCAATTTCAACAACGAGATAGGCCTGCCACTCACCATTTTCGGAATCAGGGAAAGCCATCAGGTAGCGGTGCTTGAGATGGGCATATCTGATTTTGGCGAGATGCACAGACTTTCTACTATGTCTTGCCCGGATGTCATGGTCATCACCAATATCGGCTACTGCCATCTGGAGTTTTTGGGCGACAGGGATGGTGTGCTTAAAGCAAAGACAGAGTGCTTTGAGCATATGATGCCGGATGCGGTCGCAGTGCTGAATGCAGATGACGATAAGCTGGCCACAGTGCAGACGGTAAATGGAAAGCCTGCCATATACTATGGCAAGGAATCGGCTTCAGGCGTTCATAAATCAGTATATACCACAAATATTGAAAACCTGGGCTTCGACGGCATGAAGGCTCATTTTGTCACTCCGGAGGGTGAGTTTGATGCACACATCCACATCCCGGGTGAGCACAATGTATACAATGCCATGGCGGCAGCAGCTGTCGGATTGCAGCTTGGCCTCACAATAGCTGAGATAAAGTCAGGAATCGAGAAAGCAGAGACAATCGCAGGGCGTACCAATTTCATCAAAACGCATGGCATGACAGTGATAGATGACTGCTACAATGCAAATCCTGTATCCATGAAATCCTCTATCGAGGTGCTTTCACATGCAAAGGGCAGGACAATAGCAGTGCTTGGCGACATGGGCGAGCTTGGAAGCGATGAGAAAAAGCTGCACCATGAGGTAGGCGAAGCAGTTGGAGAGAATCATATCCATACACTTTTTGCCGCAGGCGAGCTTGCAAAGGAATATGCAGCCGGAGCCGCGGAGAAATCGTCCGATGTAGACATCCACTATTTCGAGGATAGGGAGATTATGACACAGGAGCTTCTTTCATATGTGAAGGAGGGCGACACCATACTGGTGAAGGCATCGCACTTCATGGAGTTTCCGAAGGTTGTCGAGGCACTGAGTAAGTAAAATCAGGTAAAATCAATCGGGTAGAAATTAATTCGATATTTAATTATTGCGAGGAATGGATATTCTCCAAGCCTCATAATATTATAAAAGAAAGAGAGAAAAATAATGGCACAGAATCCAATCGTAACAATCACAATGGAAAACGGCGATGTAATCAAGGCGGAGCTTTATCCGGAAATCGCACCAAACACAGTAAACAACTTTATCAGCTTAATCAATCACAACTTCTATGACGGAGTATGCTTCCACCGTGTAATCAAGGGCTTCATGCTCCAGGGCGGAGATCCTGACGGAAACGGCACAGGCGGCCCGGGCTATGAAATCAAGGGCGAGTTCACACACAACGGCTTCAAAAATGACTTAAAGCACACAGCCGGTGTACTTTCAATGGCACGTACCATGATACCTGATTCAGCAGGCAGCCAGTTCTTCATCATGCATCAGGATGCACCACATCTCGACGGCGAGTATGCGGCATTCGGCAAGGTAATCGAGGGCATGGATGTGGTAAACAAGATCGCAGAGGTGCGCACAGACTACATGGACAAACCAATTGAGGCTCAGGTCATGAAGAAAGTTACAGTTGAGACATTCGGAGTGGACTATCCGGAGCCGGAGACAGTTTAATGATAATAATTATTGATGAGGCAAGCGCAAAACTTGCCTCTTTTTACTATCATGACGAGATATTCAAGCTGCAGTGGAGAAGTGTGGCAGGCAAGGCATCTATGTCAGAAGAGCTGCAAGAAAAACTGTATGGTGCACTACTGGGAAAATTGCTGGATGAGTTGCAGAAGAAACTGCTAGATGAGCAGCAGAATAATTTGTGTGTGTATGAAATAGAAAATAATTCAGGATATACAGAATCTGCAGATAACACCGCGAAAGCTAATACGGGAAATCTAAGAATACCGAAAGCTCCCGCCGACTGTATCTGGATAGTATCAAACCGGCAGCAGAAGCAAATAGCCGACTCACTCGGCATAGCATCAGTAGGAGAACCGCAGTGCGGCACGCGCTATGCAGTCGAGAGCCTTGCGGAGCTTGATATTGAGTATCTTGAGCGGGTGCGCAGGCGGTATAATCACATCCCGTGGGACATCGGTGAGACAGACAGGTGTCTGATACGTGAGCTGTCCCTGTCAGACCTTCCTGCGCTCTATGAGCTCTATGACAAGCCCGGCATGACAGACTTTGTGGAGCCGCTTTACGACTACGAGACAGAGCTTGAATACCAGAAAGCATATATAGAGAACATGTATGGCTTTTACGAGTATGGCATGTGGCTTATATTTTCCAAGAAAACAGGGAAGCTGATAGGCAGGGCAGGGCTTGAGCATGATGAACTGGGCTATATGATAGCGCCGGAATTATGGAACCAGGGCTATGCCACGGAGGTATGCCGCTTCATCATAGATTACGCGCGCGAAAACACAGACTTTGAAGAGCTTTACTGCCGGATAGACGAGAGAAATGAGGCATCGGTGCGTCTTGCCAAAAAGCTTGGATTTACAAATAGCGGGCATATGGATGATGATATAAACGCTTCCATATATAGAAAAAACATAAAAAACAATGAAAAACATTGAAAAACATTGAAAAATATGCAATTAGGCAATAAAATATAAACATAGTTTAACGATTTGGAGGACGAAAAAATGAAACAATACGCATACGGAGTAGATATAGGTGGAACAACTGTAAAGATAGGCTTTTTCGAGACAACAGGAAAGCTTGTCGATACATGGGAGATTCCTACACGCACAGAGAATTCCGGCGAGCTCATCCTGCCTGATATCGCAGCATCCATCAAGGAGAATAACGAGAAGCATGGCATAGAGATGGGTGACATCGAGGGCGTAGGCATGGGAGTGCCGGGACCTATAAAGGATGACGGAACAGTATTGAAGTGTGTCAACCTCGGCTGGGGCGTGTTCAACGTGGCACAGTCACTCTCAGTGCTGTGCGGCGGCATCAAGGTAAAGGCCGGAAACGATGCCAACGTAGCTGCACTCGGTGAGATGTGGCAGGGTGGCGGAAAGGGTCATCAGGATGTAGTCATGATCACACTCGGCACAGGTGTAGGCGGAGGAATCATCCGCGAGGGCAAAATCGTAGCCGGAGTAAACGGAGCAGGCGGAGAGATAGGACATATGCCTATGGTAGATGATGAGTCAGAGTGCTGCGGCTGCGGCAAGAAGGGCTGCTTAGAGCAGTATGCATCAGCAAACGGTCTCGTAAGAGTGGCAGAGAGATACATTGCAGCACACAGGGATGTGGCAACAAAGCTTGATTTAAATGCAGGCTTCACAGCCAAGGATGTATGCGATGCGGCAAAGGCAGGAGATGCAGCGGGCATTGCGGCAGTAGAGCAGTCTATGAAGCTTCTCGGCAAGGCAATGGCAGCAGTAGCATGCGTTATGGACCCTGAGGTATTTGTTGTAGGCGGAGGCCTCTCAAAGGCAGGCAGCATCATCATCGATACAGCAGCAAAGTACTATAAAGAGTATGCTTTCCATGCAAGCCGCGAGACAGAGATCAAGCTCGCCACACTCGGCAACTCAGCCGGCATGTATGGCGGAGTAAAGATGGTTATCGGCTAACAACATAAGATTGCAATTTTTAAAGAAATAAAATATAATGGCTACTAAAGATACACTACAATCGAGGTGAGACTATTGGCAGATTACTCAACAGAAGAATTAGAAAAAATAGCGGACAAATTTCGCTCAGATACCAGCGGTATAAGGGGAACAAAGGATTTTACGAGCCCTGAGGAGCTTTATGATGAGCTGAAAAAGGAAATCAAAAAGTATCATCCGTCGGATGACACGAGCCTTGTGGACAAAGCCTACAGGGTAGCTTATGATGCCCATAAGGGGCAGGTACGTAAGTCGGGAGAGCCTTATATCATACATCCGCTTTGTGTTGCCATAGTACTCGCCGAGCTCGAGCTGGATAAGGAAACCATTGCAGCAGGATTGCTCCATGATGTGCTGGAGGATACCATCATGACCATGGATGAGATGCGTGCGGAGTTTGGAGACGATGTCGCACATCTGGTGGATGGTGTCACGAAGTTAAAGCACCTGCATCTGACAGACAGCACCAAGGATCCGAAGGACAAGAATGCGGACAGGCTTGAGATGCAGGCTGAGAATCTGCGCAAGATGTTTCTCGCCATGGCAAAGGATATCAGAGTCATCCTCATAAAGCTGGCAGACAGACTGCACAATATGCGTACGCTCAAGTACCAGTCCAAGGAGGCACAGCAGCGTATCGCCAGAGAGACACAGGATATCTACTGTCCTATCGCGCAGCGACTTGGTATCAGCAAGATAAAGATAGAGCTCGAGGACCTTTGTATGAAGTACCTCTATCCGGATGCATATTACGATCTGGTAGAGAAGGTAGCACTCAGAAAGACAGAGCGCGACACCTATATCCAGGGCCTGGTAAACGATGTCAAGAAGTATGTTTCGGATGCCGGTATCAAGGCAGAGATATACGGCAGGGCAAAGCATTTCTTCAGTATATATAAGAAGATGGTCAATCAGGACAAGACTATAGACCAGATATATGACCTTTTTGCCATCAGGATTCTGGTGGATACAATACCGGACTGCTACGCAGTGCTAGGTATCATACATGAGAAGTATAAGCCTATACCGGGCCGTTTCAAGGACTATATTGCCATGCCGAAGCAGAACATGTACCAGTCGCTTCACACGACACTCATAGGCCCGAGCGGACAGCCGTTTGAGATACAGATACGTACCTATGAGATGCATCGTACAGCTGAGTACGGTATCGCAGCGCACTGGAAGTACAAGGAAGCAAACAACGGCAATGCCACTACCACCACTGTCACAGAGGAGGAGAAGCTCAGCTGGCTGCGCCAGATACTCGAGTGGCAGCAGGACATGTCGGATAATAAGGAGTTTATGACTTTATTAAAGAGTGATTTAAATTTATTCTCCGACAATGTATTTGCATTCACACCGTCCGGCGATGTAAAGAACCTGCCAAAGGGCTCCACACCTATAGACTTTGCCTACAGCATACACTCTGCGGTCGGCAACAAGATGGTCGGTGCCAAAGTAAACGGCAAGCTGGTGCCGATAGACTATGTCATCAAAAACGGTGACCAGATAGAGATAATCACCTCACAGAACTCCAAGGGACCAAGCCGTGACTGGCTCAAGGTCGTAAAGAGCACACAGGCTAAGAACAAGATCAACCAGTGGTTCAGAAGTGAGCTCAAGGAGGAGAATATACAGCACGGCAAGGATCTGATAGCAGCCTATGCCAAGGCAAAGGGTATCAACTTTGCTGAGATAAACAAGCCTGAGTATCAGGAGAAAATACGCCGCAAATACGGCTTCCACGACTGGAACTCATGCCTTGCAACCGTCGGCCACGGCGGACTCAAGGAGAGCCAGATAGTCAACAGGATGTACGACGAATACAAGAAGGATCATGTGGTGCCTGTGACAGATGCAGATGTGCTTGGCAGCATCGCAGAAAAGCAGCAGACGGCAGCAGGCACACAGCCTGAGCACAAGTCAAAGAGCGGTATTGTGGTACACGGACTCTATGACGTGGCTGTGCACTTCTCGAAGTGTTGCAATCCTGTTCCGGGAGATGAAATCGTGGGCTTTGTCACAAGAGGCCGAGGCATCTCAATCCATAGGACAGACTGCGTGAATATCATCAATCTGTCCAAGATAGAAAAGGACAGGCTCATAGAAGCAGAGTGGCAGGATACAGCCCTCATGGACAACGGTGCCGAGTATCAGGCAGACCTAAAGATATTCTGTCATGACAGGCCGGGACTGCTCGTAGATATCACAAAGATATTTACCGAGAAGGAAATAAATATCAGTGGTATCCAGTCCAAGACCAGCAAGCAGGGCATCGCTACAATCGAGGTATTTTTCAATATCAGAGGCAGGGACCAGATAAAGGTTCTAGTGGAGAAGCTCAGACAGATAGAAAGTGTAATAGACGTAGAGAGGACCACCGGCTAAATCCCGGTGGTTCTTGCGTGAAGCATAACATATAACAGACAAGGAGTACACTCATATGGTAAATATGAAGATAGACCACTTCGTAGTGGGACCGGTGCAGACCAACTGCTACTTTGTCACCAATATAAAGACAAAGGAAATGATAATAATAGACCCGGGCGCGTGTGCGGATCAGCTCGCCAAAAAGGTGGACGAGTCAGGCGCAAAGCCAGTAGCAATACTGCTCACACACGGACACTTTGACCATGCCACTGATGCAAAGCCGCTCGCAGACCGCTACGGCATCAAGATATATATCCATGAGGCAGACAAAGCCACACTCGACGACCCGCAGCTTAATGTCAGCTACATGATGGGGCAGTCAAAAACATTTTATGCAGATGTATTTTTGAAGGATAAGCAGGAGCTTGACATCGCAGGCTTTCATATAGTAGTGCTTCACACACCGGGGCATACACCGGGCGGCTGCTGCTATTATTTCCCGTATGAGGACGTGATCTTTACAGGAGACTCGCTGTTTTGCGGCTCAATCGGACGTACGGATTTCAAGGGCGGCAGCATGTCAGACCTCGTGCGCACAGTGAAGGAAAAAATCATGACACTGCCTGAGCATACAGAGGTGTACCCGGGCCACAACGACACAACAACCATAGAAAACGAGAGGATGTATAACCCTTACTTATGATAGTAGTAGTATTTAATAAACCGGATTTTGAATATGATGTGCACTCACTGCTCAAGGAGTTCTTCCCTCAGGAGGATGTGCAGATGTACTATAGCTGCTCACCTGATGAGGTGGAGGGAAAAAACTTAGCCTGCACACACCACGAGATGACAGCTGATGGCGTAAAGGAATTTGCGGATGCCTCACAGGTATTTAAGATAGACTATGTGGGTGATGAGATTGCGGTGGAGTGGACGATGAATAGAGCCGGAAAAAGTATCTGCACAAAAATATCCGTAGACAGTGCAGACCGCAAGGAAACTAAAAACCGCCTCAAGCTCGCCCTGTATTCCATGATAGAAAAGGGCACAGGAAAGAGCCTTCCATGGGGCACACTCTCAGGCATCAGACCGACCAAGATAGCCATGAAATGTATAGAGGACGGCATGAGCGATAAGGAAACCTACGACTATCTGAAGGAAACCTACCTCGCAAGTGATGAGAAAATCGACCTCTCAATAGGCATAGCAAAGCGTGAGAAGGCACTGCTCGATAGGGTGGACTATGACAACGGCTACAGCCTGTACATAGGCATACCTTTCTGCCCGAGCACCTGCGCATACTGCTCGTTTACCTCATACCCGCTGGGTGTGTGGAAAAACCGCGTGGACGATTACCTCGACGCACTCGAGAAGGAGATAGACTACACGGCGCAGAAATTCTACCACAAAAAGTTAAACTCCATCTACATAGGAGGCGGCACACCGACCACACTAAGCCCTGCCCAGCTTGACAGGCTTATCAGAAAAATCAAATGCAGCTTTGATTTAAAGGACTGTCTGGAATTTACGGTGGAGGCAGGCAGACCGGATTCCATCACGAGAGAAAAGCTCATGGCACTAAAGAAAAACGGCATCAGCCGTATATCAGTAAATCCGCAGACCATGAAGCAGCAGACACTTGATATAATAGGAAGACACCACACGGTAGACGATACGATAAATAGCTTCAAGCTCGCGCGTGAGCTGGGCTTTGACAACATAAACATGGATCTCATCATGGGACTTCCTGAGGAGACACTCGATGATGTAAGGCACACAATGGAGCTGGTGAAGGAGCTGGCGCCTGACAACGTCACTATCCATTCACTTGCAGTAAAGCGAGCTGCAAGACTTACCATCTTCAAGGACCGCTACAGTGATATGCAGATGGTCAACACTCAGGAGCATATGGATCTCTGCGCAGCCTACTGTAAGCAGATGGGGCTTGAGCCGTACTATCTCTACAGACAGAAGGGCATGGCAGGCAACATGGAAAACGTAGGCTATGCGGCAAAGGGCAAGGCCGGCGTATACAACATATTGATAATGGAGGAAAAGCAAACGATCGTGGCGTGCGGAGCAGGAGCAAGCACCAAGCGTGTCTGGTCCGTACCGAATCCTGATGGCACACACCGCATCGACAGATGCGAGAATGTCAAGGATGTAGGGCAGTATATCGCAAGGATTGATGAGATGATAGAGAGGAAGCAGAGGCTGTTTGAGGAAAAATAAGCAGAATGACATATAAATAATGTATAATATTGAGCTGATAATACTATACAGATTGGCGAATATGTCAAAAATTGTAAATAAAACCTAATATTCATTGACAATGAATAAAAAAAAGGTGAAAATAGGTCATTGGAAAACCCAATTGGATACAACAAAAGATACGCTAATCCGAATAAACTTACAAAAAACAAAACAGATTAAAAATATTCGGGGGGGGGTACAAAGGTACCTCCCTCGGAGTGGGTATAGGGGAGTTAAAGATACTATAAGGAGAATTTAGAAAGAATGTACAGAAAGAAAGGCAGAGGATGGACAAAGCATATAGACTTTATGCTTATAGATATCGCATGCATTGTTATTGCGTTTTTAATTTCATATGTGATACGCTTCGGCTTTAATAACCCATATGTGGACAAGGACTACCGTATACTGTGTGTAGCATTTCTTTTGATAGATTTCTTTGTGGAGATAATGGCAGATTCATTCAAGAATGTCATGAAACGCGGATATCTGGATGAATTTATATCGACCTGCAAGCATGCAGTGCTTGTATTTATGGTGACAGCGCTATTTCTGTTCACCACACAGATGGCTGATATATACTCGCGATTATCATTTTATATCATGTTTCCAATCTATGTGACAATAACATATGCAGCAAGACTAGCGCTCAAGAGCTTCCTTAAGAAAAAGGACTTTGGAGCATCTAAGAAATCACTGTTTGTCATAGCACCTGATGCAATACTTCGAGATACACTGTGCACAGTGGAGAAAAGCTGTATAGGCTATACAAAGATAGTAGCAGCTTCACTGGATACAGACATGAAGGGTGAGACTATATGCGGCATACCGATAGTTGCGAATCACGATGGCATAGTAGACTATGCGTGCGATGAATGGGTGGATGAGGTACTCATTCCGCCTTGCAGCGAGGATGAATATCCTGAAAAAATGGCAGATATATTCCTGGAGATGGGAATTGCAGTACATACAGGAATAGCAAAAAACGGTACAGCCCAGGGTGGCTACAAGCAGATAGAAAAGATAGGCGACTACACAGTAGTTACATCAAGCGAGAACTATGCAAATCCCAGCGCACTTCTGGTAAAGAGGGGCATGGATATAGTCGGAGGACTGGTGGGCTGCCTGTTCACACTTATCATCATGATATTTGTGGGACCGGCGATATACATAGCATCGCCGGGACCGATATTCTTCGCACAGGAGAGAGTCGGCAGAAACGGCAGAAAGTTCAAGATGTATAAATTCCGCAGCATGTATATGGATGCCGAGGAGCGGAAGAAGGAGCTTGCGGCACAGAATAAAGTGGGCGACGGAATGATGTTCAAGATGGACTTCGATCCTAGAATCATAGGCAATAAGGTGCTGCCAAACGGAAAGAAGAAAACCGGAATTGGACAGTTCATCAGGAAAACAAGTCTGGATGAATTCCCACAATTCTTCAATATACTAGTGGGAGATATGAGCCTGGTAGGCACCAGACCACCGACACTCGATGAGTGGGAAAAGTATGAACCACACCATAGAGCCAGAATGTCTTTTAGACCCGGACTGACCGGGCTATGGCAGGTGAGTGGCAGGAGCAATATCACGGACTTTGAGGAAGTGGTGAAGCTTGATACTAAGTATATTAGCGAGTGGAGTGTTAAGAATGATTTGAGGATTATTTTTAAGACTGTAGTAAGTATTATGCAAAGTGATGGAGCAATATAGAAAACAATCGCATTGGGAAGTCCTATCCATACGGATGTGTACATAAAAAATCTTGGGATGAAGGAGAACAGAGGACATGAAAGTATGTTTAGTTGGTTCGTCAGGAGGACATCTGACACATTTATATATGTTAAAGCCGTTTTGGAAAGATAAGAATCATTTTTGGGTTACATTTGATAAAGAGGATGCAAGAAGTCTGCTTGAAGGTGAGAAAATGTATCCTTGTTATTATCCGACAAACCGGAGTTTAAAGGCTCTTATTAAGAATACCAAGATTGCATGGAATGTGTTACACAAGGAAAAGCCAGATTTGATTATTTCCTGTGGTGCAGCAGTTGCGGTCCCGTTTTTTTATATTGGTAAAATGATGGGCGCAAAGTTGGTCTACATCGAGGTTTTTGATCGAATTGATAAACCGACAATGACAGGAAAGATGGTTTACCCCATTGTGGACAAGTTTGTTGTGCAGTGGAAAGAGCAGAAAAATGTCTACTCAACAAACCGTATTGACGTAGCATCGTCGAAAAGAACCTGTTTTGCACACTAATTGAGTTGCTGAAATTGGCTATATTTCACAGCTATATGAACTGAAAATGCCAAAAATCTATACAGAACGCTGAACTTTTGACCCCTGTGGCACAAAATTGACACATCTTTTTCAGAAGAATCATAGAAATGGCGAAAAACAGGATAAAACAACAAAAATCTATGAGTTTATCATTAACGTCTGAAACTGCTGTTGAGTACACTATCTGACCTGCTAATGACACCTACATCATAACGGTTTGTTGAGTCATGAAAAATAGAGAAAAACAGATGATTTCTACCTCATAAAACAGCTGTTGAGTAGAGCCTGGATGGTGATGATAAATACATGTTTTGTGCAGTGAGAGTGAATGATTTGTTCATAACGAACAATGAATAGTGAGAATTTGGCCAGGTGATATATACAGTTTTAATAAAACACATGCACCGACAGGGTTCGACTCAACAATCCAACACTTAGAAAAAACGTCATTGCAGGGTATACGGGGTTCGACTGTATAAAGCATCAATTCGGTTATAGAGAAATAGGGACGAGTGTACTCAACGGATGTTTTATGAAGTAGAAACATGATTGCTGGGGTAGTTGGATACGACAGCATAAGAAAACACTTAGCCGAGTGTGGTTATCACACAGTGGAAATTAGAGGGAAATACCATCCATATGGATGTGTACATAGAAAATTAGAGGATATGCCCGATGAGGACCGGAGGAATAAATGAATTATGGATATTAAAAAAGAATACGAGCGATGGCTGATGAATGCAACTGCGGATGCAGATGTCGCCGCTGAACTGAAAACGCTGGATGATACAAAAATTGAGGATGCTTTTTATCGTGATCTTGCTTTTGGCACCGGTGGTCTGCGTGGCGTAATTGGTGCAGGCACGAACCGAATGAATGTCTACACCGTGGCGAAGGCTTCTCAGGGCCTGGCTGACTATCTGAAAAAGAACTTTGCAGAGCCGTCTGTGGCCATCGGCTATGACAGCCGCATCAAGAGCGATGTGTTTGCAAAGGTGGCTACGGGCGTGTTCGCGGCCAATGGCGTTAAGGTCAATATTTGGCCTGCTCTGATGCCGGTTCCGACCGTGTCTTTTGCAACCCGTTATCTGCACACCTCTGCCGGTGTCATGGTGACCGCATCTCACAATCCCAGCAAATACAACGGTTATAAAGTCTATGGTGCGGATGGTTGCCAGATCACCACTGAGGCCGCTGCTGAGATTCTGGCTGAGATCGAAAAGCTGGATATTTTTGCAGATGTCAAGAACAGTGACTTTGAAGCGGGAATGTCAAACGGCATCATCCGGTACATTCCGGACGAGGTCTACACGGCCTTCGTGGAGCAAGTCAAGAGCCAGTCTGTTCTCTTTGGCGAAGAAGTCAACAAGAACGTGGCCATCGTGTATAGTCCGCTGAACGGCACCGGCTTGAAACCTGTGACCCGTACCTTAAAAGAAATGGGTTACACCAATATCACTGTTGTCAAGGAGCAGGAGCAGCCGGATGGCAACTTCCCGACCTGCCCATATCCCAACCCGGAAATCAAGGAAGCTATGGCACTGGGCATGGAGTATGCCAAGAAGTGCAATGCCGACCTGCTGCTGGCAACCGACCCTGACTGCGACCGTGTGGGTATCGCTGTCAAGAACAAGGCAGGGGAATACGAGCTGCTGACCGGTAACCAGACCGGAATGTTACTGTTGGACTACATTTGCAGCCAGCGTGTGAAGCACGGCAAGATGCCCGCAGACCCAGTCATGGTCAAGACCATTGTCACGATGGATATGGGTGAACAGATTGCGACTCATTATGGTCTGCGCACCATCAACGTGCTGACCGGCTTCAAGTTCATCGGTGAGCAAATCGGCAAACTGGAACAGCAGGGCAAGGCGGACAGCTATGTGTTCGGTTTTGAAGAAAGCTATGGCTATCTGACCGGCTCCTACGTCCGCGATAAGGACGGCGTAGACGGTGCCTACATGATCTGTGAGATGTTCAGCTACTATGCTACTCAAGGCATCAGCTTGTTAGACAAGTTGGACGAACTGTACAAGACCTATGGCTACTGCTTGAACACGCTACATAGCTATGAGTTCGATGGCAGTGCTGGTTTTGCTAAGATGCAGAGCATCATGCAGGCATTCCGTGGCGATATCAAGGAGTTTGGCGGTAAGAAAGTTGTTAAACTGTTGGACTACGCACCAGGTCTGGATGAGCTGCCGAAGTCCGATGTACTCAAGTTTCTTCTGGAAGATAACTGCTCCATTGTGGTGCGTCCTTCCGGTACCGAGCCAAAGCTCAAGACCTATATCTCTGTCAGCGCAGAGAATAAGGAAACTGCTGAAAAGGTGGAAGCAGAAATTCGTAAAAGTGCCGAAGAGTACTTGAAGTAAAGAGTAGAGGAGAAAACAAATGAATATTATTTTACTTTCTGGTGGTTCAGGTAAGCGTCTCTGGCCTCTTTCTAATGACGTGCGCAGTAAACAGTTCATCAAGCTGTTCAAGAATGATGACGAGTATGAGTCTATGGTGCAGCGTGTCTATCGTCAGATTACTACGGTAGATGCTGACGCAAAAATCACCATTGCAACGAGTAAATCGCAGGCAAGTGCTATCAAAAACCAGCTGGGTGAGAAAGCATCCATATGCGTAGAACCTTGCCGCCGCGATACTTTCCCAGCCATTGCACTGGCTGCAGCATACCTGCACGATGAGATGGGCGTTGCCGAAAATGAAGCTGTTGTTGTTTGCCCGGTTGACCCTTATGTAGATAATACCTATTACGAAGCCGTTAAGACCCTACAAGAATTGGCAGAGCAGGGCGGTGCAAATCTGACTCTGATGGGTATTGAGCCGACCTATCCTAGTGAGAAGTACGGTTACATTATTCCTGAAAGCGGCGAAAACGTTAGCAAGGTTAAGGAATTCAAGGAAAAGCCGGATGTGGAAAACGCTAAGAAATATCTGGCTCAGAGTGCGCTGTGGAATGCAGGTATCTTTGCGTTCAAGCTGGGCTATTTGCTGGACAAAGCACACAGCATGATCGACTTTGAAGATTATCGTGATCTGTTCAATAAATATGATACCCTGACTAAGATTAGCTTTGACTATGCTGTGGTCGAGAAAGAGTCCAGCATTCAGGTTCTCCGTTACAGCGGTGATTGGAAGGATGTCGGCACTTGGAACATGATGGCAGAGGTCATGGCGGATAAGACCAAGGGTAAGGTCATTCTGGACGAAACTTGTGAGAATACTAATGTGGTGAATGAGCTGAATATCCCGATTCTCTGCATGGGTTGCAAGGATATGATTGTTGCCGCCAGTGGTGATGGTATCTTAATCGCTGATAAAGAACGCAGCGGTTATATGAAGCCTTATGTGGAAAAAATCGAAACAGAGGCAATGTATGCTGAGAAGTCTTGGGGTACTTATACAGTTATTGATATTCAGCCTGGCTCTATGACAGTCAAGGTTTCCATGAGAGCTGGCGAGCATATGACTTACCATATGCATAACTACCGTGAGGAAGTATGGACTGTAGTTTCTGGTAAAGGTAAGGCAATCGTTGACGGCATGGAGCAGGTACTTCGCACTGGTGATGTAATTACTATTGCGGCAGGTTGCAAGCATACAGTGGAGGCTATCACTGCATTGGATATGATTGAAGTTCAGCTTGGAGAGGAAATCAGCGTCGCAGATAAGATTAAATTTCCGATGGAATAAGAACAGGAATAAGAACAGGAATAAGAACAGTGGGAGACAGAGTAATGGAAATCATGAAATTGATTC
>ERZ1027034.198-NODE-198-length-16537-cov-13.151256_pt1 | contig 16537 bp, 9 predicted proteins | sample MGYA00519443_ERZ1027034 | MGnify/ENA primary metagenome ERZ1027034 (study PRJEB26926, sample SAMN06164787) | human gut metagenome | biome: ENVO:00009003; feature: ENVO:2100002; material: ENVO:00002003 | host: Homo sapiens | place: USA | collected 2012 ... | reverse complement strand
CAAGGGGGCAATGGAAACAGACGAAGTCTGCGGTCGCCCCCTTGACCCCTTCGCAATGCACACTCCTGTTTATTGGTTTGTATTGCTGCTTAGGAACGAAAAGCACACTAACTAAAAAACTTCCGATACAATTCAATTAACTTAGGAGGGCACCGAAGGTTTCCAAAGGGCGATCGGAAAGCCCTTTGGTCGCCTCCGCAGAGGCGAAACCCCTGCGTCAACAAGCACAAAAGCATCAAGAAATCCGAAAATCAACGAAAAAAACGGACTTTGCCCTCGCAAACATCCACAAATCTGGAGGTTTTATTTCACCATGAGCGGTATCACCATGCGTGACATTGGGCGGCAGCTGGGGGTCAGCGCCGTCACCGTGTCGAAGGCGCTCGCGGGAAAATCCGGTGTGAGTGAGGAAATGCGGCAGAAAATCATCCGCCGCGCATCCGAACTCGGCTATGTCAACCCCAACGCGCCGCAAACCACGCCCACATCCGGTTTGGATGTCGGCATCCTCATTCCGGAGAATTTTTTCTCCGTCGTGTCCTTTTATGCAACTTTCTACAAGCAGCTCGTGCAGGCGCTGACCGACGCGGGGCATTTCGGCATCATGGAACTGGTCACGCATGATATGCAGACCGCGCTGACCCTGCCGAATCTCCTGCGTTCGCGCCACGTCGATGCGCTCATCTGTCTGGGGCAGCTGACCTCCCCGTATATGCAGCTGCTGACGCGGCAGGAAATGCCCGTCATCTGTCTGGACTTCCACGACCCCTTTGTCACCACTGACGCCATTGTCAGCGACAACGCGTTCGGCGCGGCGCAGTTGACCTACTGGCTGATTGAGCAGGGGCATCGGGACATCGGCTTCGTCGGGGATATCAAGGCAACGTCCTCCATCATGGAACGCTACCTCGGTTTCCTTTCCGCAATGCTGATGAAGGATTTGCCCGTGCGCCCCGAATGCGTTTTTTCTGACCGCAGCCCAGAAGGGAACACGTTCCACACCTTCCAGCTGCCGGAGAAAATGCCGACCGCGTTCGTCGTGAACTGCGATATGTCCGCGCAGGCGCTGATTACCGACCTGCAAAGCCGCGGCTACCGCGTGCCGGAGGACATTTCCGTCGTGGGCTTCGATGATTTCTGCCCGACCGCTGGAAACACGCCGCCGCTGACAACCTTCCGTGTCAATTGCCCCGCGATGTGCCGCATGGCGGTCAAGCTGATTGGCGAGCGCTGCGCGGGCGACCGCAAAACCGTCGGGCGCGTGGTGATTGGCGGCGAATGCGTCTTCCGCGATTCCGCCGCGCCGGTGTCTGTCATTCACTAATCCCGGAGAGTAACTGCTTTCCGTTAAACAACCAAGAAAGAGGTATGTACACATGGCTGTCAAGATGCTCAACGTCCCCTCCCTTCCCAACATTCCGTGGCAGGAGAAGCCGGCTGACTACAAGCTTTCCTCCCCCGTCTGGCGTTACAGCGAGAACCCCGTCATGGGGCGCAATCCCACGCCGGAAATTGCCCGCATCTTCAACTCCGCCGTTGTTCCGTGGGAGGATGGCTACATTGCCGTTCTGCGCGGCGAGCAGGTCAACGGCATCCCATATGTCTACCTCGGACATTCCAAGGACGGCATTCACTGGGACGTCGAGCGCGAAAAAGTGCCCTTTGTGGATGACAACGGCAACCCGAAAATGCCGCACTACGCCTATGACCCGCGTCTGGTGAAGGTGGATGACACCTACTACATCATTTGGTGCACCGACTTCTACGGTGCTGCCATCGGCATGGCGAAGACGAAGGACTTCAAAACCTTCACGCGCATCGAGAACCCCTTCATTCCCTTCAACCGCAACGCCGTGCTGTTCCCGCGCAAGGTGAACGGCAAGTTTAAGCTCCTGTCCCGCCCGTCCGACTCCGGCCACACGCCCTTCGGTGATATTTTCATCTCCGAATCGCCCGACATGGAGTACTGGGGACACCATCGCCATGTGATGGGGCGCGGCAGCAACTGGTGGGAATCCGTCAAGATTGGCGGCGGCGCTGCCCCCATTGAAACAACCGAAGGCTGGCTGCTGTTCTACCACGGCGTCGCGACCACCTGCAACGGCTTCGTGTACTCCATGGGCGGCGCGATTCTGGACATCAACGAGCCGTCGAAGGTGCTGTACCGCTGCGAAAACCACCTGCTGACGCCGGAAGAGCCTTACGAAACGACTGGCTTCGTGCCGAACGTCGTTTTCCCCTGCGCTACCCTGCAGGACGGCGACACCGGCCGCATCGCCATCTACTACGGCGCGGCGGACACCAACGTCGGTCTGGCGTTCACCACGGTGGACGAGGTTGTCACCTACATCAAGGCGCACTCCAAGCTCCAATGGGGCGACGACATCGCGCAGGACGATTTCTGATTTTGCGGGGATGTACGAGTGCGTACATCCCTCTTTTTGTGCAGGAGGAGGCGCCAGAGACGCTGCCTCTGGACTCCGCAAGGGAGAATGAAACGGGACGAAGTCCCCTCCCTTGACCCTTTCGCGCGATTGAGTTGACTTCTCTTTCATACTGCTTTCGCGTGTTGATAGAGAGATTTCGCCTCTGCGGAGGCGACCAGAGGGCTTTGCGGTCGCCCTCTGGACTGCTTCGCGTCCCCATCTAAGTTTGTTGAGCTTTATCGAAACAGATTTAGTCGGTGTGCCTCGCGTTCTTTCAAGCAACAATACAAATCAAGTAACATGGGAGCGCACCGAAGGTTTCCAAAGGGCGAACGGAAAGCCCTTTGGTCGCCTCCGCAGAGGCGATTCCCCCTGCAACATCAAAAACAAGCAACTTAAAAATCAGCATCCAAAACAAGAAAAAAGGAGCGACCACTGCTATGCAAATCCGCAGTTTTTCCTCCCTGATGGAGTCCTACGAGCGCCTCATCGCGCGCCCGAACCCCGCCAATGACCACTTCTATAACGGGCTTTATACCCGCTACCGCTACCCCGTCCTCACCCGCGAGCACATCCCGCCCTTCTGGATGTACGACGCTGACCCCGCGTCGAACCCCTTCATGATGCAGCGGCTGGGCGTCAATGCCACCATGAACAGCGGCGCAATCAAGCTGAACGGCAAGTACTGCCTCGTCGTGCGCGTCGAAGGCATGGATCGCAAGTCCTTCTTCGCCGTCGCGGAATCCGACAAGCCCACTGAGGGCTTCCGCTTCCGGGATTATCCTGTCGTCCTCCCCGATACCTGCGCAGAGGAAACGAACGTCTACGATATGCGCCTGACGCAGCATGAAGACGGCTGGATTTACGGCGTATTCTGCTCCGAAAGCAAAGACCGCACCAGCAGCGATTTGTCCGCGGCGGTTGCGGCGGCGGGCATCGTACGCACAAAAGACTTGCAGAGCTGGGAGCGCCTGCCGAACCTCAAGACGCTCCGTTCGCCGCAGCAGCGCAATGTCGTCCTCCACCCCGAATTTGTGGACGGGCAATATGCTTTCTATACTCGCCCGATGGATGATTTCATCGAGACGGGTTCGGGCGGCGGCATCGGCTTCGGGCTGTGCAAGGATATTGAGCACCCCGTCATTGATGAGGAGAAAATCATCTCCCTGCGCCGCTACCACACCATCACCGAAAGCAAAAACGGCGCGGGCGCAACGCCAATTCGCACCGACAAGGGCTGGATTCACATCGCGCACGGCGTTCGCAACACGGCGGCAGGTCTGCGCTATGTGCTGTACGCCTTCATGACGGCGCTGGATGACCCGTCGCGCGTGATTGCCGAGCCGTCGGGGATGCTGCTTGGCCCGATGGGGCACGAGCGCGTGGGCGACGTGAGCAATGTCGTGTTCTCCAACGGTGCAATTGCGGATGACGACGGCAAGGTGTACATCTACTATGCCTCGTCGGACACGCGCCTGCACGTCGCTGAAACGGACATTGACCGCCTGTGCGACTATCTGCTGCACACGCCCAAAGACCCGCTGCGTTCGCCGGACTGCGTGCGCCAGCGCTGCCTGCTCATCTCGCACAACCTCGCGTTTATGGGAAAGAAGGACGACTAATGGCGATTGAATTCAAACTTGCGCCCCTGTTTGGCAATGGCGCTGTCCTGTGCCGCCGCAAGGAAGTGCGCGTCTGGGGTACGGCGGCGGATGGGCAAACTATCACCGGGCGCGTGACGACGGCGGATGGGCTGATTCTCTCCGAAGGCATCTGCACAGCGCGCGACGGACGCTTCCTCCTGCATCTTCCGCCGATGGAACAGGCGACCAGCTGCACACTGACCGTCACCTGCGGGGCAGAAACGTGCACATCCACCGATATTTCGGTTGGCGAAGTCTACCTCGCGTCCGGGCAGAGCAACATGGAGCTGGAACTGCAAAACGCCGACGAGGGCCAGGATTTAATCGCGGCGCATGACGACCCGCTGGTGCACTACTTCAACGTCCCGAAAAAGAGCGTCTGGGATGACGACGCGATTGCAGCCGAAGCCGCGTCTCATTGGGAGCGTGTCCGCCCCGGCTATGCGCGGGATATGTCCGCCGTCGCGTACTTCTTTGCCCGCAAACTCGCGCGGACGATTGACTGCCCTATCGGCATTATTGACTGCTACTGGGGCGGTACATCCGTGACCTGCTGGATGGATAAGGAAGCGCTGGAAGCAACCGCCGAGGGGCAGCGCTACATCACCCGCTACCGTGAGCAGGGCGGCGACAAGCCCTTCGATCAGTGGCGGCAGGAGGAAGATGCCTTTTGGGTTGAAATGAACGCATGGAATGCGCATGTTGCTCAGCTGAAGAAGGACAATCCCGGTATCTCGTGGCCGGAAATCAACGAAACCGTTGGCCCCTGCCCTTGGCATCCGCCGGTTGGTCCCGGTTCGCCGTATCGTCCGGGCGGGCTGATTGAAACGATGACCAAGCGCGTCGTTCCCGCGACGCTGACCGGCATTCTGTATTATCAGGGTGAGGATGACACCGCAAAAACCGAGCATTACGACGTGCTGCTGACTGCCATGGTGATGCGCCTGCGTCAGCTTTTCCGCGACGATTCGCTCCCCTTCCTCAACGTGCAGCTGCCGATGTGGATTGCCGCCGGCGACGAGGATAAGCACGACTGGGCGCGCCTGCGTCTTGCACAGGCACGCGCGGCGAGCGCCCTCCAGCCCGGCGGTCTGGCGATTCTGCTGGACTGCGGCGAGTTCGACAACATCCACCCGACCGACAAGCGTACCCCCGGTGAGCGCCTGTGCGACGTTGCCCTGCGCGTCGTCTATGGCATGGACGCGCCGGAATCCCCCCGCGCGCTGGGGAAGTATACGCAGGGAGATACGCTCGTTGTCACGCTGAGCGCACCTGTGCTGCGCCGGGAGACGGGCGAACTGCTGCTGGAGATTGCCGGGGAGGACGGGGCGTATCACCCTGTGCAGTCGGTGACGCTGGCTGGGGCGGAGATGCGCTTGCGGAGCGTGGCGGTGCTCCACCCGGCGAAGGTAAGGTATGCATATGTGAATTGGGGGAAAGTGTCGCTGTTTGGACAGAATGGGCTTCCGCTCGCCCCCTTCGCCTTCGAGGGCTAAAAGAGGATAAACACGCGGAAACAATAGGGGAAAAACGACCAACTCAATCGCGCGGAGGGGTCAAGGGACAGCGTCCCTTATTAGGTTTATGGCAACGCCCCAACTGTTGCTCGGACGCTCAACTCCAAGAAAACCGCCAACAAAGGCGCAGACAGCGAAGCGTCCCTGCCAGTAACCAAACCACAATCAAAACAGACCAGCACGGCATCACACCATGCTGGTCTGTTCTTTATTCTGCTTACTTTTCCGGCGCATCCGGGGTGGTCGGCGTGGGCGGCACCGGGGCTTTGCCCTGAATGTACACCGGGTATGCCGCGCTCACCCGCTGACCGTCATTCACCGTCGCGGTGACGAGGACAATTTGTGTTTCCGCGTTTGCGGACACGCGCAGCTTCCCGTCGCCAGAAATCGTCGCAACGCTCGCGGGGCAGTTGACCGCCCACGTCACACGCTTCACCGTAGCGTTCGCGGGCTGCACCGTCGCCATCAGCCGGAGCGTCGCACCCGCGCGGACGATGCGGTTGCCTGTAATCACCACGCCCGTCGCCGGAATGCCGACCGTCACGCGCACGGACGCGCGCTTGTTCGAGCCGTCGGTCGTGCGGACGGTAATCGTCGCTGTACCCGCCTTCAGGCCGCGCACAACGCCGTTTGCATCCACCGTCGCAACGCGGGTGTTGCTGCTGCGCCAGCGGATGGGCATCTGCGCCGTTTCGGGTGTTGCCGACACATGCAGCTGCACCGACGCGCCAACGTTAATCCAGCTGCTGGCTGCCGTCAAGGTGAGTTTCGTCGTCTTGGGGTAAATGACAAGCGTCCACGTTGCGGAAATTGTGCTGTTCTCCGCGCTGACGGCGTTCACCGTTACCGTCGTGATTTCTGTCACGTTCTTCGTGGTCAGCACGCCGCTGGTCGAAATCGTCGCGACGCTCGGGGGGCAATTGAGCGAGTAGATAACCTTCTGATTTGCGGCATCCTTGGGCAGAATCGTCGCCTTGATGGTCGTGGACTGCCCGCCGCCGAGTTTTTCCGCGCCGCTGATGGTCAGCGACTTGACCGTTTTCTGTACCTTGACAGTGAACTTCGCGCGGACACCCGTGCCGTCCGTCGCCGTCGCGGTAATCGTCACTGTACCCGCCTTGAGCGCGGTCACAACGCCATTCGCATCCACCGTCGCAATGCGCTTGCTGCTGGTCGACCAAGTGACGCTCTGCGCGGCATCTTCCGGCAAAACGCGCGCCGTCAGCTGAAGCGTCTTGTCCTCGCCGTCCACATCAATGTAGTTTCTCGGCGCGGAAATAGCAACCGTCGTTACCGGAGGCAGAATCTGCACGGTGCGCGTCGCGGAAATCGCGCTGTTCTCCGCGCTGACCGCCGTTACCGTGATGGTCACGGGCGCGGTGAACCCCTTGCCCGCCTTTAATCTCCCCTGCCGGTCAATGGTCGCAATGTCTTTGCCGCAATCCACCGACCAGATAACCTTCTGGTTTGTCGCCGTAGCGGGGGTGATGACGGCGTTCAGCGTGATGGTTTTTCCCTGCGCGACGGCACTTGCGCCGCGGATTTCCAGCGTACCGACCGCGCTGCCGACCGTCAGGGTGATTTTCGCCGAGCGGCCCGAACCGTCCGTCGCCTTGGCGGTAATCGTCACCTTGCCGACCTTCTTCGCCGTCACCAGACCGTTTGCATTCACCGTCGCAATGCGCTTGTTGCTGGTCGACCAAGCCACCTGCTGGGAGGCGTCCTCCGGGATGCATTTTGCCGTCAGCTGAAGCGTCGGGGAAGCGAGGTCAATCGTCAGGCGCGGCGCGGAAATCGCAAGTCCCGTCGTCACCGGGCGAATCGTAACCGTGTGGGTGGCGCGAATCGCGCTGTTCTGCTTGGACACCGCCGTCACGGTAATGGTCGTAATCGCGCTGATTTTCTCGGTCGTCAGCTTGCCGCTCTGGCTGATGCTGGCGATGCTCTTGTCGCAGTCCACCGACCAGACGACGCCTTTTTCCGTCGCATCCGCCGGCATCATCACTGCCTTGAGCGTGATGGACTTGCCCGCCGCGACGCTGCCTGCGCCCTCGATGGTCAGCCCCGTCACGCCGCTGACGACACGCAGGGTGATGCGGCCCTTGACCTTGCTGCCGTCCTTCGCCGTGGCAGTGATGGTCACTTTGCCGGTTTTGCGCGCCGTCACCAGGCCGCTTGCATCCACCGTCGCAATTTTGCTGCTGCTGCTCGACCATGTGACATCGGCAATCGCGTCCTCCGGGTCGCACGTCGCTTTCAGCTGCAAAGTTTTGCTGCCGCTCAAATCAACATACGTCGTGGGCGCGCTGACGGTGATTTTTTTCACGCTCGGCGCAATGCACAGGCGGAAGTTCGCATAGCGCGACGGGTCGCTTTTCAGCGCCGCCGACACCTGCACATAGTGCGTGTATGTCACACGTTTGGTGGTAATAACGCCGCTTTTGATGGTTGCCAGCGAAGCATCCGCCGGGTACAGCGTCCATTCCAAATCGCTGTTCGGGACGGTTTTTCCGTCGATGGTGACGGAGAACGTCAGCTTCTCGCCGCCTCGAACCGTCTTTGCGCCGGAAATAACGACTTCGCCTTTCGCGGGCGGCGTAGGCAGCGGCGGCGCGGGCGGCAGGTCACTGCCCGTGGTGATGTCCGACGGCGTTGTGACCGCCAGCGCTGTATTGCTCCATTGCGGCACAAGCAGCACCGCCAGCGCCAGCATCAGCACCAACGCCGCCTTTTTCATGCTTTGCTTCATGGTTCTTTCCTCCTACCAATTTCCGAAAAAGGGATTCCGCATTCTTCATTGTAGCGCAGAGCGCAGCCCTGCGTCAAGCAAATTTCGCCTGTGGGTGAAGAATTTACAAGTCACTGCCTTGCAAAGGCGTAAATCCCAATCGCCGCGGCAATGGACAGATTCAGCGAATCCACCTTATTGCTGCTTGGAATGCGCACAGGCTGCCCCATGCGGCTGAACTCCGGCGGCAGACCGCTGCCCTCGTTGCCGAAAATCAGCGTCCAGCGGTCAGGAATATCGCCTAACACATCCGGCAGGGACTTCGACCCGTCGAGCATGAACGGATAGAGCGCGTGTTCCGGGAACTGCGCCTGATACTGCGAAAAATCATCATAGACATGCAACCGCAGCTGGAAGATGCTGCCCATGCTGGCGCGGACGGTCTTGGGATCAAACACATCCACGCACGGTCGGATGACGGCAATATCCTGCACGTCAAAGCCAAGCGCCGTGCGGAAAATCGTGCCGACATTGCCGCTGTCCGACGGGTGATGCAGGACGATATGCGGCTTGTCAGGGCGCAGGTCATCCTCGAACTTGCTGAACACCGCCGCCGCGAAGCAGTTATCCTTCCCCGAAATGCGGGAAAGCGCCTTGTCCGCCTCTTCCACGCGGATATGGTGCTTTTCCGCTTCCTCGCGAAGCCGCTGTGCGCCCTCGGTTCCGGCGCTTCGGCTATGCAGCAGCACGCGGCGGCAGCTTTCCGGGCGGTGCAGCAGGCATTCCATCGCCGGGAACATCCCCGGTGCGTAGGCATAATCCAGCTCCGCCGAATAGGTTGATAAAGACGGCATAATTGCCCTCCTAATTAGAATAGCGCTTCCACAAAGTCCTTAGCATTGAAGGGCTGCAAGTCGTCGATGCCCTCGCCTACGCCGATGTACCACACCGGCACTTCCAGCTCCTGCCGGATGGCAAGCGCAATGCCGCCCTTCGCCGTCCCGTCCAGTTTTGTCAGGATGATGCCGCCGATTTCGCAGACTTCCTTGAACGCGCGCGCCTGCGCCAGACCGTTCTGTCCCGTCGTTGCATCCAGCACGAGCATACAGCGCACATCCGCTTCCGGGAACTCGCGGTCAATCACGCGGCGCATCTTGTTCAGCTCATCCATCAGGTTCTTCTTGTTGTGCAGGCGGCCGGCGGTATCGACAATCAGCAGATCTGCGCCCTGTGCCTTGGCGGACTGGATGCCGTCATAGACGACCGCCGCGGGGTCAGCGCCCTCGGCGTGCTTGACAATCGGCACACGCGCGCGTTCCGCCCAGACGGTCAGCTGGTCAGCCGCCGCCGCACGGAAAGTATCTGCCGCGCAGAGGATAATCCGGCGGCCAATGTTCTGAAAGCGCAGGGCGAGCTTGCCGATGGTGGTCGTTTTTCCCGCGCCGTTCACGCCGACAACGAGCATGACCATCGGCCAGCGCAGCGGCGGACGCGGGATGTCCATCTGCTCAATCATGATATCTTTGAGCATCTGCTTGGCGGTATCGGCATCCTTGACCTTGTTTTCGTTCACGCGGCGGCGCAGTTCATCCATAATGGCGGTTGTCGCCTTCATGCCGCAGTCGGACATGAGCAGGATATCTTCGAGTTCCTCATAGAAGTCCTCGTCAATCTTCCTCGTTTCCTTCACCAGCGTATCGACGCGCCCCATCAGCGAATCACGCGTCTTGGTCAATCCTTCACGCAGTTTTGCGAACAGTCCCATCGTCATTCCTTCTTTCATATAAGTTATGGGAGACCCCAGAGGCGCTGCCTCTGGACTCCGCAAGGGGCGCTGCCCCTTGACCCTGCAAGGGAGTTCCTCCCTTGACCCTTTCTCGCGATTGAGTTGGTGACACTTGCATACAGTGTCCGCGTGTTTATCCAGCGAACCTACGGTTCGGATTGGACGTTCCGGCACAAGCCAAGAAGCAATCAGCCCCAGCTTGCGCAAGCATCAAGCCTTATGCTTCTCCAAGAACACCATCAGCACCGCCACATCCGCGGGCGACACTCCCGGAATCCGGCTCGCCGCCGCAAGCGACCGCGGACGCTGCTTCATCAGCTTCTGCCGCGCTTCAATCCGAAGCCCGGTCACTTCCTCATACGGCAAATCCTCCGGCAGCAGCGTCTCTTCCATCTGCCGCGCGTGGCGAATCAGCGTCTCCTGTCGCTCCAAATAGCCCTCATACTTCACCGAGATTTCCGCCTGCTCCTGCGCGGGCTTGCCGAATTGCCTAATCTCCGGCGAAAGCTCCGCCAGCGCTGACAGCGTGATTTCCGGGCGCTTCAGCAGTTCCACTGCGCTTAGCCCATTCTGTGCTTCCGGCTGATGATGCTTCTCCAGCCAGTCGTTCAGCGCAATGCCGGGCGTGTACTTCGCCTTGCGGAGTTCGCCCAGCAGCTGTGCGGTTTCCGATGCCTTGCGTTCCGTGCGCTCCATGCGCTCCCGCGTCGCCAGACCCGCCTCGTAGGCGATGCGCGTCAGGCGCAAATCCGCATTGTCCTGCCGCAGGGATAAGCGATGCTCGGCGCGGCTCGTCATCATGCGGTACGGCTCGTCCGTGCCTTTCGTCGTCAGGTCGTCGGTCAGCACGCCGATGTACGCCTGATCGCGCGTGAGCACAATCGGCGGCTTGCCCTGCGCCGTCAAAGCGGCATTCATGCCCGCCAGCAAGCCCTGCGCGGCGGCTTCCTCATATCCGGATGTGCCGTTGATCTGCCCCGCAAAGAACAGCCCCCGCACATCCAGACTTTCCAGTGTCGGGCGCAATTGCCGGCTGTCGATGCAGTCATACTCAATCGCATACGCCAGCCGCGTCAGCTCACACCGCCGCAAACCCGGCACGGAGCGGTACATCTCCCACTGTACATCCTCCGGCAGCGATGTGGACATGCCCTGCACATACCATTCGCGGCTTTGCATTCCTTCCGGCTCCAAGAATACCTGATGGCGCTCCTTGTCGGCGAACTTGACGATTTTATCCTCAATCGACGGGCAGTAGCGCGGCCCGATGCCGTGGATTTTGCCGGAATACAGCGGCGCACGGTGGAGATTTCGGCGGATGATGTCGTGCGTTTCCGGCGTCGTCCATGTCAAATAGCATGCGTAGGTATTGTGCAACGCGCGGTCGGTCATAAACGAGAACGGCGTGACCGGCTCGTCGCCGGGCTGGGGCGTCATTTCGTCGAAATCAATCGTCCGCACGTCGATGCGCGCGGGCGTCCCCGTCTTGAACCGCCGGAGCGGAAAGCCGATGCGCGTCAAGCTGCCGCTGAGGTTCGGCGCGCTCATCAGCCCCTGCGGCCCGCCCGGTGTAATGCTCTCCCCGATGATAATCTGACTGCGGAGATACACGCCGCACGCGACAACCGCGACCTTGCAGGAGATATGCTGCCCCGTCGTTGTCGTTACGCCGGTGACATGCCCGTTCTCGACGTCAATCGCGGCGACTTCCCCCTGCCGGACGGTCAGGTTGTCCTGCGTCATCAGCGCGGTACGCATCCGGTTCTGGTACTGCTGCTTGTCCGCCTGTGCGCGCAGGGCGTGAACCGCCGGGCCTTTGGACATATTGAGCATTCGGCTTTGCAGGAACGTATCGTCGATGGCGCGCCCCATTTCGCCGCCCATTGCGTCCAGTTCACGCACAAGATGCCCCTTTGCGCTGCCGCCGATGACCGGATTGCACGCCATGAGGGCGATGCCGTCCATATTCAGCGTCAGCAGGAGGGTATCAAGCCCCATGCGCGCCCCTGCGAGGGCGGCTTCACAACCCGCGTGTCCGCCGCCGATGACTACCAGATCCTTCATCATACGCCTTCTGCTCCTCGGAAATAGGATTCCAGTATGATTATACCATAGGGAGGGGGAAAAGGAAAGAGGGAGAGTCGAAATTAGGTTGGGAGGAATGCGGATAACCGCGCAGAAGGAGCAATGGAAAAGCGAACAGCCCCATCGCGCCAGATGGGCGCGGCTTTCTATCCCCCATCTCAAGCAAAATCAAGCGAAATCAAATGAAATCAAGCCAATTCAAATGAAATCAAATTTTCTTGCCAATTGCGGGCATCCGTGCTATCATGCGCATATAGCGAACGCAAGTTCCTATATTTCGCGGCGTACCTGCCCGCGCCGCCGTACCCATCACACAAGGAGGAGCGAAATTGACTGACATTACCACTACTCTCACTTATACCGCTGACCTCACCCGTCCCCTGCGCCGCATGAACATCCCCGCGCTGTTCATCACCGATGCGCGCCGGGCGCACCGAATCACCGTCACGGTTCTCCGCGCGGGAAATCCCGTTGACCTTGGCGACACCGCCGTTTCCGGCACGGTCAAGCACCTGCGCACCGGCACAACTATCCCGCTTAGCGGCAGCGCGCAGGGCAGCATTGCGTCCGTCACCCTGCCGCCCGCCGCCTACGCCCAGCCCGGCGACATCGAAATCTATGTCACCCTGACCAGCGGCGACGTGCAGAACTGCATTTTCGCCGCAACGGGCTGCGTTTTCCCCTCTTCCACCGACCGCGTGGCGGATGTTCCCGGTTTTTACTCGCTTGCGGCGCTGCAGGAGCAGTTTTCGTCGCTGGATGCGCGCCTTCGTGCGCTGGAGGAAATCGGCATCCCCGTCACGACCGCTGACCAGCTTGTTTCCGCTGTTACGCTTGATTCGTGGAAGTTCAACCTGATTTCCGCGACGGCGAACACGGGGTATTCCTCGACGGTGGAAGCGGAAGCTGGGTTTGACGACGCAAGCTGGCGGACGGTCAGCGTGCCGCACGACTGGTCGGTGGAGCTGGACTTTAATTCGTCCAGTCCGGCGACGTATGAGGGCGGGTATCTGGATGGCGGCGACGCATGGTATCGCACGACGGTCAGCGTGAACAAGCAGAGTGGGCGGCGGTATGTGCTGTGCTTTGACGGCGTGTACATGGAATCGACCGTGTACGTCAACGGGCAGCAGGTACACAAGAACTATTACGGCTACAATCCGTTCGCGGTGGATGCGACGGAACAGATGGTCAGCGGCGTGAACACGATTGCGGTGTTTGTGCGCAATGAACAGCCGTCGTCGCGCTGGTACTCCGGCAGCGGAATGATTCGCCCGGTGGAGCTGGTAACGCTGCTGGATGACCAGATTCGCATGGAGAACATCCGCGTAATGACCCCGAAGCTGGACAGTGACCTGACCAACGGCGAAACGGTTGTTGCGTTCGACGCGGTGAACAAGACGGGTGCGGAAGCATCGGCGACGTTCACGGTAGATTTGTACGACCCGGACGGCGCGAAAGTCGGCACGGCGGATGCGTCGGCGGTGATTGCAGCGGGTGAAATGCAGAACGTCAGCGCGACGGTGACGTATCGTAGCCCGAAGCTATGGCACATCAGCGACGCGCAGCAGCGGGATTTGATGGAAAACGGGAAAAGCGTGTCGGCATCGGGCAATCCGCTGACGTGCGAAAACTCGCTGGCGGGGAAACCGCTGGGGGCGCTGCATGTCTGGGGCAAAAGCACACAGGACGGCGTGCCGACCCCGACCGCGCCCGTGCCGATTGTCAGCGCGGGTGACGGCGGAACGGTGACGGTCACGGTGTCGGATGGCGCGAACAATTCGCAGACGCTGACGCTGCAAACGCCGAACGCACTGCCGGGCATCCCGGTTGCATCCAGCGGCAATTACACGGATGAAAGCGGGCAGCATTGGGTGTGCGATGAAGTGGATTTGACGCGCGGGGTGCGCGTGCAGCGCATCACCAAAATCAAGGTTACATCGTCGCTTAGCTGGCAAACAACGGGAAATGCGGTTGACCGTTACTTTGCGTGGTTCAGCGGCATTTACACGTCCAACGTGCTCTGCACGCACTTTTCCACCGCTCTTGGCTCTGAAACGGTCGGCGGGGCGATTGCCAATCAGAATAACCTTGTCGGCTTTGCATTCGCCGAAAAAGGCACGACGACCCTCGATGACTTTAAGCAGTTTTTGGACGAGAATGACGTTTTTATTTGGGCTGCGCTTGCTACACCGGTGGAAACCGACATTTCTGCGGACGAAGTCGCAGCCTACAAGGCGCTGACCACCTACGCACCGACGACCGTCATCAGCGCAAGCGGCGTGTCGGGGCTGGCGGCAAGCTATCAGCAGAGCATCCTGCCCAGCAATGCGCTATCTGCGCTTTTGACGGCTTCCCCGGCGAACCTCTACGAAGCCCAAATCAGCGCGAAAGTCGGCAATCGGGTTCAGCGGTCAAAGCGCGTGACCTACGGCTACCGCAGCATCCGATTCGACAAGGACACGGGCTTCTATCTCAACGGCATCCACACGAAGCTCAAGGGCGTTTGCGTCCACCACGACGGCGGGTGCATCGGCGCGGCGGAGAACCGCAGCGCCATTGAGCGGCAGGTGGACATCCTGACCAACATGGGCTGCAACGCGATTCGCCTGACGCACAACCCGTTCGGCGCGGAATACCTCGACGTATGCCAGCGCAAGGGCGTTTTGCTGGTGGAAGAGCTATTCGACTGCTGGACGAAGAGCAAGAAGCAAAAGGATTTCGGGCGATATTTCGCCGACCACTACGCCGAAGTCGTGACCAGCACGATTCGCCGCGACTGGAACAACCCGGCGGTCATCATGTGGTCGCTGGGCAACGAAGTGCGCACGAACCTGACGCTCGGCGACTATTCATCCAGCGAAATTACAAGCGTCTGCACGATGGTGAACAGCGCGGTGAAAGCCCTCGACAGCACCCGCCCGACGACGATGGGCAACAACGCGCCCGGCGGCAATCTATCTGCGCTGATGGCTATCGTGGATGTCGTTGGCATCAACTACAACGGCAACAACCAGACCTACCAGACCGACCGCCCGATTTACGGCAGCGAAACGACCTCGGCGCTATCCAGCCGCGGCGTATATGCGTTGGACGGCGCGAACATGGCGTATCCGTCCTACGACAACAAGGCGGTTTCGTGGGGCAACACGGCGGCAGAAACGGTGAACGCCTACTTAAGCAGCGCTCGTTCCTGCGGGCATTTCGTCTGGACGGGCTTTGACTACCTCGGCGAACCGACCGAATGGAACAAGTATCCGGCGAAGAGCAGCTATTTCGGCATTGTGGACACCTGCGGATTCCCGAAGGACATCTACTTCATGTACCAGTCCATGTGGGACAGCCGCCCGATGATTCACATCCTGCCGCACTGGACGCACGAATCCGGCAATATCAACGTATGGCTGTACTCCAACTGCGCGTCGGTTGAACTCTTCCTGAACGGAACGTCGCTGGGCAAGAAGGCGCTTTCGCAGCGCGGGACGAAGAATCAGTACGCCTACACGGTGGCATACGCGGCGGGAACGCTGGTTGCGAATGGTTACGACGCTGCCGGCAATTTGATTGCGCAGGACATTCAATACACGGCGGGAGTGCCCGCGAAACTGGCGCTTTCCAGCGACAAGACAGCGGTCAACGCCGCGTCGGATGATTTGGTCTACATCACCTGCGACGTACTGGACAAGAACGGCACGCTCTGCCCGAATGCTGACAACAGTGTGGTCTTTACGGTCATGGGCGGAACGATTATCGGCACGGACAACGGACACGGCGCGAACGTCGAGAAGCTCTCCGGCAGCACGCACGCCGCGTTCAGCGGCAAGTGCCTTTGCGTGGTGAAGCACGACGGCGCTTCCGGCGTGATGAAGATTACGGCGACGGCGAACGGCTTGACGGCGGGGACAATCAGCGTGACGAAGGGGGAAATCACCACCAAGGCAGCCGCTCCGGCAGCGTCTTTTGTGGACGCGACGAATCCGCCGATGCGCGACGTGAGCGAACCAGCAGAAGCCGCGCCGATGATTTCCGCCATCAGCGCGGACAAAACGACGGCGGCGCTGAACGAAGAAATCACCTTCACGCTGACCGTGGCAAACACGACGAGCATCCGCGTGTACATTGACGGCAGCGTGAACCGCTACATCTACGACGTAACGGACGGGACGATGACCTACAAGCTGTCCTTCACGGACGCGGGCAGCGGAACGCGCACGGTTGCGTTTGAGCCTTGTAGGGGCGACGTGGTGGGCGCGAAAACGGCGGGAACGGTGATTACGCTGGCGAACAGGTGATGCTATTAAGGCAATACCGCACAAATGAGTTGGTGCGATGGCGAATGCATTTTTTGTCAG
>ERZ1027034.156-NODE-156-length-18314-cov-5.171368_pt1 | contig 18314 bp, 15 predicted proteins | sample MGYA00519443_ERZ1027034 | MGnify/ENA primary metagenome ERZ1027034 (study PRJEB26926, sample SAMN06164787) | human gut metagenome | biome: ENVO:00009003; feature: ENVO:2100002; material: ENVO:00002003 | host: Homo sapiens | place: USA | collected 2012 ... | reverse complement strand
AATAAGAATTGAGAAGAAATATCGAAAATATATCGTTTTTGAAAAAATTAAAAAAGTTTCAAAAAATCCCAATAAAACGCGCTCGTCGATTGTTTACTTTGCGAAAACAATTTGAAAAACACGGAGGTTTTACTCAATATGAAAAAGAAAATCCTGGCAATACTTCTTGTAGTATCGATGGTAGCGGCTCTTGCGGTCGGACTTACCGCCTGCAATAAGGACAAGAAAACCGCGCCTGCAAAAGCAAACAACGCCGAAACTCTCGGCACGGCAATCGCGGTCGCGATGAACTCTTCGGCAACGGGCACTGCTTCGGCGGAAGGCGATGAAAACGTTGATCCTTATTTCACCATCAAAGGCATTCCCGGCATCAGCCTTGCAACCAACGAAATCGCAAAATACCTTAACGAATACGTAAACAATGCAAAGGCGTACATCAAAGATCACAATGTTGACGTCAAAGTGGAAGCATCCAACGAAAAAGACGGCTATAACTACAAAATGCTCGTGACCGTCACTTATAAAGACGCCGATGGCAAAGACGTATCCGACGTATCGACGATTTACATCAACGCAAAGAAAATCAAAGACGGCGAAGTTTCCAAGGAAGACGCAGACATCAACGGCAAAGACGACTATGCTTTTGAAGCGGTTGTAATGCACGGCGAAAAAGAATTTGTCAAAATCAGCGGAACCTGCACTTATGACAAAGAAAAAGATACAATGGTGTTCGCATTTGGAGCAGGCACCGGTCTTAAAGTTGACGGTGTTGGCGTAAACGTCAAGGCATGGTCCAACGACAACGGTGGTGTTGTGGTTGAAGTTAACGTCGGTGTTGACAACGCATGCAAGGTCAACGTGAAAGTCGAACTTGGCAAAATCAGCGATACCGAACACGGCGCGAAAGTCTACGTTGACGTAGCGGTCGGGAAAGAAGGTCAAGAAACCGTTAAAGTGAACGTCGTTGCAAACGTTATCTCGAATGCAAACGCAACCAACCTTGACAAAAACGACTTTGCAATCAATGGTACGGCGGCGGTTGTCGTTGTGGGCTCTGTAAACGTGAACGTCGACATCAACGGCATTGCAAAATATATTCCCGGTGAGCCGGAAGTCGAAAACGGCAAATACGTTGTACAAGTCAGCGGCAACGCCAGCGTCCAAGTCGGCTAATAATATGCTTATTATCGGATTACGACAGTAATCTTTCCACCTAAATCAAAGGAACGTCCCGATTTTCGGGGCGTTTCTTTTTGCAAAAATTCACCTTGCGAAAAAAATGAAGAATTTCAAACATTTTTCAATAATATGCAAAGCATTGTCATATTTTGTATGCAATAATGCAATCAAGAGGTGAACAAAATGAAAAAATTATTTGCAATAATCAGAAACACAAAGGTTAAAATCCCCGCCCGCCGATCGCTCGAAATATATCATATCGACAAAGGATTTTCGGAGCCCCTTTTTGAGTGCGCGGATTACGTCGTGTCCCGCACGAGCGGACTTTTTGAAAACGCGGAGTATCACGAGGTCACAAACTCCTTTGGCGTAAAGTTCAACGTGACGAAAAGCGTTTTATAAATCGCGAAGCGCGAAAAAACCGTCGGGAAACGACGGTTTTTAGTTATCATATTGTTTTCGGTTTATCAAAACTTCACAAGTTCCGGCTCGCGGTTCACGTATCGGGTGAAACCTTCAAAGCCGATTTCTTTCATTGCCGCCGCAATTTTGTCGTAATTATAAGCGATGCTGTTGGTGCGGTGTGCGTCGCTGCCGAAAGAAATTTTCCTTCCGCCGAGTTCGTAGTATCGTTTCAGGACGTCGACGTCGGGGATTGAAAGGTGTCGCAAAGAAAACTCGCTTGTGGTTTTTCCGCCGCGATAAGTTTTGCTGTTGACTTCCAGGCACTTATCCTTTTCGATGATGGCGGTGAGGATATCGTCAAAGACGTCCGAAAACTCCTCGTAAAACATATCGGGCTCCTTATACGGCGCGTTTCTCTGGATATAGCCGATGTGGCCGATAATGTCGTAGGGGTAGGGCGCGTCGACGCTTTCCCGGACGGCTTTCAGGTATTCGAGATAGGCAAAGTGTTTATAGGGGCACTTATTGAAATATTCCGCGTAATAGACCTCGCTGCCGAGCACGCAGTGAACGCTGTTGATAATGACGTCGAAGTCGATATCGGCAAGGTCTTTGATATACAGATTGTTTGCCGATTTCAAGAAACCGAGTTCCGCGCCCATGGCAAGGCGGAAGTTTTTCTTATTGAAGCGGCGTTTGAAGTCCTGCATCGCGGCGACGTACGCCGACATATTTATTTGCGGGTTGTCATATCCGATGACCTGATAATCGCGATTGACGTGATCGGTGATTGCGACATAGTCGCAACCGCGAGAAAGCGCCGTCGCAACGACGTCTTCGACCGCCTCCATGCCGTCGTCCGAAAAAATACTGTGAACGTGCGAATCGTGCATAAAATTCCTCCTAACGATTATTATACAAACGTAAGGACAATATGTAAAGGTTTTTCGCAAAATATTACACGCGGGCGCATTTGTAACGTTTAGGTTAAAAATTACCTTAAAACGATTTGCCGATAACCCCGAAACGGCGCGCGTCCTGCGGAAATCACGACTTAGCCTTGACAAGAAAACTAATAAATATTAAAATATAAGATGTAGAGATATACGCACGTTCGCGTGCGTGTACAATTTAAATCTCGAAAGGAGACGAAAAATGAAAAACAAGAATTTTTTGCGAGTACTCGCAATAGTTTGCGTTCTCGTTTTGTGCGTCGGCGTTCTGGCTGCCTGCAATAAAGGAAGCGGTGGCGGAAACCAAGGCGACGGAACGGGCGGCGGTGGCGAAACCGGCGGCGGCGGAAGCACCGGCAACCAAGCAGGCGCCTCGATGAACGCATTTGTCAACACAATGTTCCAAAGCGCAAACGAAATCGCAAACGGCACTTCGTTTGAACTTGCCGACGGCAAAAACATCGCTTTGAGCCTCGGCGCGACAATCACCCTTAAAAAGGACGGCGGTGTCGCAGAAAAAATGCCGATCGAACTTGCTCTGAAAGGTTTTCTCGACCGTCAGAACGTCATCGACAAATATATCGCCACTGCAAACGGCGCATACGTGCTTATCGACGGCAAGTACGTGTCGTATGACGCAAGCCTCCACGAAGGACAAACGAGATATTCGAAAGCGGTTGCTCTCACGGAAAACAACGAAACTTATATCGATGTGTCCGCGCGCATTAACGGCGTCGATTCTTTCCGCCTTATTTACGAAAAAGACTTCCTTTACGCAACGATCGCAGGGAACAAAGTCGGCGTTGACCTTACGAAACTTGACAAGACTGCAAACGGACAAACCGTCAAAGACGAGCTTTTCACTAAGATCGAAGGGCTGCTCAAAAACAACATCGTAAAGAGCGTTGTCGAAGCTTTCAACGGCGGCGACTTTGACCTTAACGAAGTTATCACCGGGCTTATCAACACGTTTGTAAAGAAAGAGTATATGCCGTACAGCGACACGCTTGTCAATGCGGCAAGCAGAAATCGTTACAACTTAGTTAACGGCGAATATGTGAAAGACGCAAACGGCACATACGTTGTGAAAACCCTTGCCGACACGATTTTTGAGAAGGACATTTCTTTCAGCGGCATTTCGATCAACACCATGCTTTCGGATATATTCGGCGGCAAAGAAAAGTTTTACAGTTACTTTGGCGAAACCCTTGACGTTCAGGGCATTCTTACCGCGGACTTAAAAGGCACACCGTTTGCAAGCAACTTGTTCAGCGAACCTACCTGGTACACCTGGAAAAACGGTCAGTTCCAAGAAGCGAACAAAGGCTATTCGTCCGTCAAGAGCGACCTGTCGCAAAAACTTTCCGCAACGATCGCGCTCAATCCTTTCAGTTTTGGCGACAGCATTGCCTTGACGAAAAACAGCGCAATCAAGCTGGGCTTTGAAAAAGAAGCGGGTGCAAACGGCAGCATCGGCAAGATGAGCAAATTCTTCATCGACCTTAACCTGCCCGCAGGCGAAAACAACAGGACTTTCGGTATCGAACTTGCAATCACCGACCTTAAAATCGGAAACAGTAAAGACGCGATTTCCACGACGGCAGTAAACAAAAAAGATTACGGCGCAATGAATATCTACGCTGGTCTTGATTTCGTCTTCGGCGAATACCTTCTGAGCCTTGTCGCACACGATTACACAAGTCCCAACGGCTTGACTTTCAAAGTCGGCGGCGACGATCTGACATACGACAAGGAAACGAACACGCTCACCGTTCCCAAAACGATGAAACTCAATATCAAAGGCACGCTCGATTTCGTAAATATCCAAAACACCCGCGCGGTCGCAACGATTACCGCAAACGACAAGGTGTTTGCGAAACTTCAACTGTATTCCGCCAACATAGGAACAGCTGATAACCCCGATTACGACCTGCAACTTGACGCGAAAATCATGGAAGAATACAAAGACGTTCTCCCCGGGATTCTCGATATGTGCGTCGCGCTCGGTAAAAACGGCGCAATCGGTATCAACGGCTTTAAGAAAGTAAACGTTGGTGGCGAATGGAAATGGGGCTTCTATGCTGCGGACGACACAGACAAAGTCGGCGGCGTCCTGTACTCGGTCTATGAAGAAGCAACAGACGGCAATTACGGCAAAAATGAGGAAACGGGCGAATACTTCCTGCTGACCGCTGACAACTCGGCAACCTACACCGGCACGAAATATAAGAAATATAACGTTTCTTACAGCTTTGCAAAAGTCAATGAATCCATCGATCATTTGATGACGAGTGGCGAAGCGCACGTCAAAGGGCTCAACTTCGTAAAACTTGTCAACTACCTTATCAATAAGAACGGCAACGGCTTGTTCGTGAACTACGATGATTACAAAGCCGAAGCGGCAGCGGAAAACGACATCACGATTGGCGACGTTATTATGAACCTGTTGCTTAAAGACAACGTGGGCATAATTCCCGCAGTGTACGGACTTATCGGCATCAATCAGGCGGACGGTCTTGACAACTCGCTTGTTATCGGCGGCGAAAAACTCCTTGCGACGACGTTCAAAAACTTGTTTGAATACAACAACAATAATATCGACGCGGTGAGCATGGTCGCTCTTGCAATGAAATACTTCACGAAGTATCAGGTTGACCTGAAAGGCAAGACTTACGACTCGGTCGCGGTTTATAAGGAATTCGAAACCGAACTTTACAAGTTGACGGCTCGCGGAATTTACGCGCAAGGTCTCAGCAAACAGCTTTTGTTGCTCCGTCCCACGGGATATATGACGACAGGCGAAAAGTTCTTTGCAGACAATAAAGCGACGGCAACGACCGCAATAATGCACGAAAACGGCCACAAAGAATACGCCGTGGTCGAAGACAGCGCGGGCAACAAATATCTGTACCCGTACGTGCTTTATGCAGAGCTTGAAAACGCCGTAAAGAAAAACAACGAGACATATATCCGCGAAGAAGGGTTTGAACTTAAAAACGGCACACTCGTGCTTATCAACACGCCCGACGTCCTTAAACAAGCAATCGTAGACGAACTCAATCGCACAGCGGGGGAATACACGGAAAGCAACTATATCGACGGCAAAGCCGGTTCGTTGCTCCGTCAGGCATACCGCCTCGGAAAGACCTACGTCCCGTACCTTGAGGGTACCACGTGGAAAGTCCATGAAATAGAGGCGGCTGGCACAAGCGCAAATGCGGAAATCATTGACGACATCGCGCTTAAAGTCAGCATCGGCACGGAGAAAGACGGCGACCGCGTAACGAAAGGCACCGCAACTGTCGAAGGAAAAGTCTACGGAAAGACGTTCCCGATCAAAGGCTACGTCAACTACCTGACGGAAGCGCCGGAAATCACAAAAGAAAACCTTATTTCCGACGAAACAAAGGGAAAGGCTTTTGAAATCCAGATCATCAATCCGCAAACGTATAACAAATAAGTAATAAGTAAAAAACAACACAAAGGGCTGCACGTTCACCGTGCAGCCCTTATTTTATTAAAAAGTCATAATTTTGCGACCTTTTGAGTTTTTTCGGGAACCCGAAAATCCGTGTACGCATTAGTACACAAGGATTTTCAGAACCCCAAAAGAAACGTCAAAATTTCATCAAAATTCTGACTTTTTAGGGGTTTTGGGGACCCCACAAGATACTTTTGTACTTGTGGGGAGAAGGAGCAAACGAGCAAAAGAGTGAGCGTTATCGTCTCCGATAACGTGATTTCAAAAGCGAGATTTGCGACGTAATTCGCGCCTTTTTGAGTTTTTGGCAAAACCTTACACGGTTACGTACGCCAAAGTACGCGCCCTCGTAAGAACTTGCCAAGAAACGTCACGGGGTCCCCACAAGATACTGTGTACTTGTGGGGCTTAAAGACATCAAATTCTCGCCGTTTTAAGGAGCTGGGGGGGGGCGTTTGCCGTTTTAAGGTGTGTTGCACGGAAGAAAATAAACGCAGTGCGCGCTGTGGGCAAGTTATGGATAAATACCGCATAATGACAAAGACCGATTATAAACGCTTAAACTATTTATGTAAAATTCATAATAAAATTAACCGAATAAACATTGTACGGTATTAAAAGCAAATTTTCTTATCCAAAATACACTCAACCAGGATACCAGACAATTTCTCATTAAAAAGATGGTCATATATACAGCAAGAGTGTCCTATTGACAGGATGACGTTTTTTATTTGTTTTGTTTCATCTGAAAACCACATTTTTTTGAAAAGCCTTTACTTAACAAATATCGTGTGTTAAAATATTGTAAGATTGTTCAGGGAGAAAGTTATGTTACTCAACAGATTGCTCATAAAAACGGTCGCACCCGTTCCGAAAATCGAAAAATTCAAGACGTATTTGTTCGTTGCGCCGCACCCCGACGATATCGAAATTGCCGTGGGCAGCACCGTCGCAAGGCTTGCGCGCGAAGGGAAGGACGTATATTATCTCGTTTGCACCGACGGACGGTTCGGCACGGAAGACGAAAACATGTCGCCCGAAACGCTTGTTAAAATCCGCCGCGACGAACAACTGGCAGCCGCGAAAATTCTGGGCGTTAAGGACGTCAGATTTCTGCCTTTTGAGGACGGCGGCATGTACGACGAAGTCGCGCTCCGCATCGAAATCGCAAAAGTCATCGCAGAAATTAAGCCCGACGTCGTGATCGGCCCCGACCACAAACTGTACCCCGAAAGCCACCCCGACCATCTTCGTGTGGGAGAAGCGGTGTCAAAGGCGTATTTTATGTGCAGCAACGTCAATATGATGAAAAGCGTCGGGTCAACCCAAATTGCAAAACCAACGGTTCTGGCGTACTATTTCACCGGTAAACCCAACAGATTCGTCAAAATAACCAAAAAAGACTTTGAAAAAACAAAAGCGGCGTACGCTTGCTTCGTGTCACAATGTCCCCCGCCCGACAACGGCAAAAGTCTTATGCTGTACATGCGACTGAAAGTACGTCTTAACGGCTTGCGAAGCTTCCATATTCGCGCCGACGCATTCAGAGTAATGAACAATATGCACATTCACTGCTGCGGCGAAGCGGAAGACACTGCAATCAGACGCCCGTTATAATAAGGAGAAAGTATGGCAAAACAAAAACTCACGCCCGAAGAAAAGGCACAAAGAAAAGCAGACAGAAAGGCGAAATTCAAGGCAATGAACGAGAAAAACGGCACTCGTTGGCAAGCCGTCAAATACTTACTTTGCACGGCAAGCGCGGGGATTATCCAGTTCGTTTCGTTCACGATAATGACTTATGCGTTCGCAAAACTCGACTGGGGCACGATAAATTTCATCACCGAAATGAAAAAGACGACCTTCGTCGCAACGACCGTCGCGCTTGCTCTGTCGGTTTTGTGGAACTTTACGTTAAACCGCAAATTCACGTTCAAATCGGCAAAGAACGTTCCCGTCGCAATGACGCTCGCGTTCTTGTTTTACGTCCCGTTTTATCCGTTCCAGACCTGGTACGTTCACGCCGTGTCAACCGCGCTCGGCGGCAAGGAATGGGCAAGCCTTATTGCGGAAGCAACCGTAATGCTTATCAACGGCGTTCTGGAATTCTGCTGGCAGAAATTCGTCATTTACAGGAAGTCCGCAAACACGGCAGCGCATAAGGAAGCCGCGCCCGACGCCGCGCCCGAAATCGAGCATATCAAAGACAGCGGAGTTTCGGTGGAAGATGTGACCTCCTTGGACGACACCGATACCATCACCAAAGGATAAAAAGTCATAATTTTGCGACCTTACGGCGTTTTGACGGAACCCTGCTCAGTTACGTACGACAAAGTACGCGCCTTCGCACGAACCCGTCAAGAACTCCGTAATCTCATCAAAATTCTGACTTTTTAGGGATTTTGGGGACCCCGCGGGATACTGAGTACCCGTGGGGAAAAGGAGCACACAAGCAAAAGAGTGAGCGTTATCGTCTCCGATAACGTGATTTCAAAAGCGAAGATGTGCGACGCATTCTCGCCGTTTTATGGGCGTTGGTATTTTGATACCCGCCGAGAAAATCACACGGGGTCCCCACAAGATACTTTTGTACTTGTGGGGCTTAATTATTAATCCCGCCTACAAAAGGCGGGAATTGTCTTTTTTGAGGCGAATAGAGTTTTCCGTTTTGCACAGAATAAAGGGCGGAGGGTTTATGAAATCATTGAAAAGTAAAAAGGAAATCAATCAGGCGGCGTTTGCGCCGAATATGTATGATCCGCTTGGAATGTATGGCTGTTTCCCCGCGCTTATGACTTTTGAAACGTATGAGCCGCTTGAAACGCCCACGCAAGATGCAGACGATTTATAGGAGAAAAGCACAAAAAAAATCACCGATTGCTCGGTGATTCTTTTTTGTTGTTTGTTAATTAGTTGCAAGCCTTAACAGCTGCTTTGGTGCCGGCGTAGAAAGCTTTTCCGGAAACGCCGAATTTGTTGTTTTTCATATCTTCAAGAGCTTTTTTGTAATCGTCCTCGCTGATCTTGCCGGCGTCTTTTTGTTTTTTGAGTTCATCCTTAGCTTTCTTAACGTTTGCTTTGTAAGCTTTGTTGAAAGCTCTTGCGTCTTTCGCATTGTCGAAGTAGTAAATGGTAACGCTTTGTTTGCCGTCTTTGCTTACGCCGGTAACGATGTTGTCGCATTTGCCGGTAAGGGTAACGTCAAGAGCAGCAGCGGCAACTTTCGCCATAGCGTTAGCGCCATTTACAAGTTCGCCGTTTCCAACAGTAGTGGCAGCATAGCCATTCTCTTTAAGGTTTGCTTCGGCTTTCGTGAATTTAGAAGGTACGCAAGCGCAAAGTACGGTTGCAAGAACAGAAACTACAAGGATAACGGCAAGAATTTTGCCAATGTTCTTTTTCATAAAAAATAAATCCTCCAAATATATTTAGATATGCTTATTATACGCGCGTAAGAAAAATATGTCAACGAATTTTCATTGACCGCGCCCGTTTGTTTTTGTTGTATTTTGCTTTGAAAAAGCGCGCGCTCGGGGTATACTTATAATAAATATCGGTAATCCGATCACAAACAAAAAAGGGCAAAGAAGAATGATTATTCACGGGCTTAACAAACTGACGCTCCTGGACTATCCGGGGCTTACCGCATGCACGCTTTTTACGGGCGGGTGCAATTTCCGTTGTCCGTTTTGTCACAACGCGAGTCTTGTCGAAAACCCGATGGGACAACCCGTTATCCCCGAAGACGAAATATTCGCGTATCTTAAAAAGCGACAGGGCATACTGGAAGGCGTTTGTATCACCGGCGGCGAGCCTACGCTCAACCCCGACCTTATCGACTTTATGAAAAAGGTAAAGTCGCTTTCGTACAAAGTGAAGCTCGACACCAACGGCACGAACCCCGATATGCTGATCCGCGCGGTCGAAGAAGGGGCGGTGGACTACGTCGCGATGGACATTAAAAACAGCCCTGAAAATTACGGCATGTCCGTCGGCATAAAAAATTACGACACCGCAAAAATAAAACGCAGCGTGAAATACCTTCTTGAAGACCACGTCGATTACGAATTCCGCACGACCGTCGTCCGCGAATTTAACGACAAAAACTCGTTTTACGGCGTCGCCGACCTTATCTCGGGCGCGAAAAAATATTATCTTCAGGCATTTAAGGACAGCGGCGATCTGATTGACGAGACACTTCACGGGCTGACAAGAGAGGAAATGGAAGAAATATTGCCGATTTTCGACGGAAAAGTCGATAAAATTGAAATTCGCGGCATAGATTGATACCACAATATCTTGTGGTGCGGTTAAAAAAACAAATCAATATATTGATATAAAACAATTGACACGTGCATTTATGCGTGTTATTATGAATGTACTCGCAATAGAGCGATATGTCAGGGTGTTATCCGCTTGGATTTTTCAAAGAATCTTCACGGGAAACTCCCCTTTTTGTGCCCAAAAACGATAAAACGGCAAAATCTTGCGCCTTTTTTAAGTTTTGTCAAAAATCGTTTTATAGGGAGTTTAGTAAGAATCCGTGCAACGCACTCTGTCATTGCGAGGAGCGTAGCGACGTGGCAATCTCCCGGAAGGGACACCGAATAATGAAAACATATTACGTATACATAATGACAAACGTGGACAATACGGTATTGTATACGGGCGTCACCGACGATATAGAAAGAAGAGTGGCGGAACACAAAAGCCATACATTGAAAGGTTTTACCGACAGATATAACGTAACGAAATGCGTGTACGTTGAAGAATACGGGAACATAAACGACGCAATAATGCGTGAAAAACAAATCAAAGGTTGGAGCAGAGCAAGGAAGTTTGACCTTATCAACACGACAAATCCGGTATTAAAGGACTTAGGGGAATAAGGTAACCCTTCCGGGAGATTGCCACGCTGCGCTCGCAATGACACAAGTACTTCGTACAAAGGGCAACCAAATAAAAAACAAAACGACGACGTCGTTAAGTATAAAGTAATCAACAAAAGAAATTATAAAGGAAATGAGGAAAATGTATCAGGTAATTAAAAGAGACGGTAAAATAACCGATTTTGATCTTAACAAAGTCTCTGTCGCCATTACCAAAGCGTTTGAGGCGCAGAACAAGCAGTACGTTCCCGCAATCATCGACATGTTGACGCTCCGCGTTACCGCCGATTTCGAAAGCAAGATTGAAAACAATCTCGTCCACGTCGAAGACATCCAGGACAGCGTCGAGCACGTCCTTGAACAATCGGGCTACACCGACGTTGCGAAGGCATACATTCTTTACAGAAAACAACGTGAAAAGATCCGTAATATGAAGTCGACGATACTTGACTATAAGGAAGTCGTCAACAATTACGTCCATCTTGAAGACTGGCGCGTGAAAGAAAACTCCACGGTCACTTATTCCGTCGGCGGACTTATTCTCAGCAACAGCGGCGCAATCACCGCAAACTACTGGCTTTCGGAAGTTTACGACGAAGAAATCGCACGCGCTCACAAAAACGCCGATATTCACATCCACGATTTGTCGATGCTCACCGGTTACTGCGCCGGTTGGTCGCTGAAACAACTTATTCAGGAAGGTCTTGGTGGAATCCGCGGCAAAATCACGTCAAGCCCCGCGGCGCATCTTTCCACGCTTTGCAACCAGATGGTAAACTTTTTGGGCATCATGCAAAACGAATGGGCGGGCGCACAGGCTTTTTCCTCATTCGACACGTATCTTGCGCCGTTTGTCAAAGTCGATAACCTTTCTTATAAAGAAGTAAAGCAGTGCATACAATCCTTCATTTACGGCGTCAACACGCCCAGCCGTTGGGGTACGCAGGCTCCGTTCACCAACATCACGCTTGACTGGACGGTTCCTAACGATCTGGCGGAACTCAACGCAATCGTCGGCGGCAAAGAGTGCGACTTCAAATACAAGGATTGCAAAAAAGAAATGGATATGGTCAATAAGGCCTTTATCGAAATCATGATCGAGGGCGACGCCAACGGCCGCGGTTTCCAATATCCTATCCCCACGTATTCCATCACCCGCGACTTCGACTGGTCGGAAACCGAAAACAACAAACTCCTGTTTGAAATGACCTCGAAATACGGCACCCCGTACTTCTCGAATTACATCAACAGCGATATGGAGCCTTCGGACGTCAGAAGTATGTGTTGCAGACTTCGCCTGGACCTTCGCGAACTTCGCAAGAAATCGGGCGGCTTCTTCGGCAGCGGCGAAAGCACGGGCTCTATCGGCGTCGTGACCATCAACCTTCCCAGAATCGCGTATCTCGCAACCGATAAGGCGGACTTCTATCGCCGCCTTGACAAGATGATGGACATCTCCGCGCGCAGCTTGAAAGTCAAACGCGACGTCATCACCAAACTCCTCGAAGAAGGGCTTTATCCTTACACCAAACGTTATCTCGGCACGTTCAGCAACCACTTCTCGACAATCGGTCTTGTCGGCATGAACGAGGCAGGGCTCAACGCAAAATGGCTCAGAAAAGACCTGACGAACGTCGAAACGCAGGAGTTCGCAAAAGAAGTCCTCAACCATATGCGCGAAAGACTTTCCGATTATCAGGAACAGTACGGCGATTTGTACAACCTCGAAGCAACCCCGGCGGAATCCACTTCCTATCGTCTTGCAAAACACGATAAGGCGCAATTCCCCGACATCATCACCGCTTCCGAAAACGACAATATCCCGTATTACACCAACAGCTCGCACCTTCCCGTCGGATACACTGCGGATATCTTCTCGGCACTCGACGTACAGGACGAACTCCAGACGCTTTATACTTCGGGCACGGTATTCCACGCGTTCCTCGGCGAAAAACTGCCCGACTGGAAATCCACGGCAAAACTTGTCAGAACCATCGCGGAAAACTATAAACTGCCGTATTACACCATCTCGCCGACGTACAGCATTTGTAAGGAGCACGGCTATATCTCGGGCGAACACTTCAAGTGCCCCAAATGCGGACAACCCGCCGAAGTTTACAGCCGTATCACCGGTTACTATCGTCCCGTACAAAACTGGAACGACGGCAAGCTGCAAGAGTTCTCGCAAAGGAAAACTTACGACATCGCAAACTCTTCGTATCACGGCGTAAACCAGCATATCGTCAGCGATACCTGCTGCGGCGAACAGGACGTGAGAGTGCAGGCCGATCCCAACTTCAAAAAGAACGACGGCGAAATCCTGCTGTTCACAACGAAAACCTGCCCCAACTGCAAAATGGCAAAAATGATGCTCGATAAAGCAGGTATCAAATACACCGTCATCGACGCGGAAGATCAGAAAGACCTTACCCAAAAATACGGCGTCAAAAAAGCCCCCACTATGCTCGTCGCGAACGGACAGGGCTACGACCGCTACGAAAACGCGAGCTTCATTAAAAAATTCGTTGAAAACGCAAAATAATTTATGATTTACGATGTAATTATCATAGGCGCGGGGACGGCAGGCATGACTGCCGCCCTCAACGCTTTAAGAAACGGCAAAACAGTCCTTGTGCTGGAAAAAGAAACCGTCGGCGGTCAGATTTCGCTTTCGCCGCGCGTCGAAAACTTCCCCACGATTACCGCAATCTCGGGGGCGGAACTCTCCGACAGACTGTTTGAACAGATTATGCACCACGGCGCGGATTTCGAGCTGGAAAAGGTTACCGGACTTAAAAAGGACGGCGACGTCTTCACCGTTCTTACCGACTACGGCGCGCACGAAGGGAAATCCGTCATCATCGCAACCGGCGCAAGCGCAAGACATATCGGCGTCCCCGGCGAAGACGAACTTATCGGTCACGGCGTGTCTTATTGCGCGCTGTGTGACGGAGCGTTTTACAAGGACGAAGAGGTCGCGCTCATCGGCGACGCAAATACCGCTTTGCAATACGCGCTGTTTTTGACGAATTATTGCAAAAAAGTCCACGTTTGCACGCTTTTCGACAGATTTTTTGCCGACAAAGCCCACGTCGACAACCTTATGACAAAAGACAATGTCGCGATTTATCACAACCTTTTGCTGAAAGAGTTTTTAAGTGGCGGCGGCGAACTTTCGGGGCTTGTTTTTGAAAATACCGTCGACAAATCGGAATTCCGTTTGCCCGTAAAAGCCGTGTTTATCGCGATAGGGCAAATCCCCGACAACTCCGCCTTCAAAGACTTCGTCGACATCGACAAAAACGGATATATCGTCGCGGGCGAAGACGGCACGACCAGAACCGACGGATTGTTCGTCGCGGGCGACTGCCGTACCAAACATATCCGCCAACTCGCAACGGCGGCGGCGGACGGCGCGATTGCCGCAACCAACGCGTCCATTTATCTGAAATAAGAAATCCGACAAAGACTTTTCGCCGGTCGATTCCTTGACAAACAAGTTGCAAAACGATAAAATCTTTTTTGCAACTTATAAAACGCTTCCGTAGTTAAATGGATATAATAAACCCCTCCTAAGGGCGAGATGTATCCAGCAAAAATGGGCAAAAATAGGGCTTTTTAGCCCAAAAAACGCCAAATAACGTGCGTTTTTGACAACTGAATAGAAAATTGGTAATGTTTTTGGTAATGTTTTTGAAAATGCCATATCGTTTACTAACTTTCGTAAAATCCGTAATTTGCACTCATAGTTTAACGGATAAAACAAACCCCTCCTAAGGGTTAGCTCTGGGTTCGATTCCCGGTGAGTGCGCCACAAACCACAATATATTGTGGTTTTTTCTTTTTATTTGACACAATATATAGAAAGTGAGAGAAGATGAACGTGAAAAAGCGCATTACCAATTACATTACCAATTCTATTTTTTGCGGTTTTTCTTTGCATTCGGATGACCGTTGTAGCGTTTGACTAATTCGTAAAGGATAGTACTATTTTCGGTCATATATCAAAACACATTGATTTTTTTGGGGAAAATTGCTATAATTAAATATCAAAACGTAACAAAAGGAGGACGACAATGGCTATTGCATACGGTTTAATATTCGCATTATCGCTTATAATGCCACCGTTATATTTTGCTTTCATTCGCAAAAAGCAAAACGAGCCGTGGCTATTAGGTCTATTCCTTTGCGTTTGCGTTGTAACGCTTGGTTATTTTTTGGTTTCCATTTCAAAAACGGTTGAGTTTGCATTGTGGGCTAATAAAATAACGTACTTAGGACAAGTATTCGTTCCTATGTGTATGTTTATGATAATTTCAAAGCTTTGCGGATATACCTATAAAAAATGGGTGTTAGGTGTGCTTATTGGCTTAGCTGTAATTATGTACGCTATCGTATTTACCACGGGTTGGCTCGATTGGTATTATACAAACGTTACGCTTGAATTTGAAAACGGCTCGGCATATCTTGTAAAAGAATACGGCATACTGCACCCGACTAATTTAATTTATGTCGTTGCTTATTTCGTGGCTATGCTCGTAGTTTGTATTACGTCGTTAGTAAAAAAGAAAGACGCATCACAAAAGTTAGCAGGATTTATGCTTGCTATCGTTCTCGGCAACGTCGGTATGTGGATAGTTGGAAAGATTACGACGTGGAACTTTGAACTGCTTGCAGCAACCTTTTATATGAGCGTGCTTGCATACTTCTTCGTGTATCTACTATTGCAAGACTATATCCGTAAAGTTGACGTACCTGCATCTACAATGGAAAAAACGAGAGTTATCGTTTTAGATTCTATCCCCAAAGCAGAAAGATTGGAAAGAGTATTAAAATTGCTCCCTGCGGATAAAACGTTGACGGCAAGACAAATGGAAATGCTCGACGGGCTTCTCGACGGTAAAAGTCAAAAAGAAATCGCAGCCGATTTACATATCTCTGAAAGCACGGTAAAATGGCATTTTGGTATCCTATATACAACGCTGAACGTTAGTGGAAAGGATGAAATTTTAGCACTCTTTAAGTAAAACTTAAAATTCGACGGTAGTACAAGTTGCTACCGTCTTTTTTTTGTCCTTTTTTGCTCAAAACCCCTAAAAATCCCCAAAAAACTTAAAAACCTATACCTAACCTATACTAAACCTATACTAGGTAGGTAGGCGCAAACGCCTTTTTTGTTTGATATAATTATAATGCCTAATAGTAATTTACGGTTAAGGCGGATACCGCAGGCAAAACGTTTGTAAATTGGACGGCAACGGGAATCACTCTTTCGGATGAGGACGCGAAACGTGCGGAAATCACTTGCATCATGCCCGATGGCGACGTTACGCTCACGGCAAACTTTAAGAAAGAGAGTGTTTCGGTTACCGTTTCAGGCGGCACAGGCGCAGGGGATTATAACGTAGGCGATAGTGTGACCGTTACGGCGAATGTGCCGGAAGAAGGCAAGGAGTTCGACGGTTGGTATGTAAACGGCGTAAAGGTTTCGTCCGATGCATCTTAAACCTTCACCGTAGCCGAGGGCATTGCGCTTGAAGCACGTTATAAAAACGCGGGGCCCGGTGGTGAGCAACCCGGCGGCGAGCAACCTGAAAAGACCGGGCTTTCCGGCGGTGCTATCGCCGGTATTGCCGTTGGTTCGGTAGCGGTAGCAGGACTAGGCGGTTTCTCTCTCTTCTGGTTCGTTATCAAGAAGAAGAAATTCGCCGACCTGATTGCGTTGTTCAAGAAAAAATAAAACAGGTTTTACATCGCATTATGGCGATTTGAGATAAAAAAACATAAACTACAGGAGTTATGAACATGAAAAAGAAAATTATCGGTATGCTTTCTCTTATGCTTTGCTTATTGCTTAGCGTTTCTCTTGTTGCTTGTAACAAGAACAAGCATGAAGCAAAGTCTGAGTGGAAGTACAACGACGCACAACACTGGCACGAGTGCGCAACCAAAGGTCACGACGATAAGTTGGACGAAGCAGAGCACGTTTGGGACGAGGGCGTAATCACCACTCAACCCACCGAAACAACCGAAGGCGTAAAAACGATCTCTTGCACCGTCTGCGGTTATCAAAAGACCGAACCGATTGCTAAACTCGCCCACACGCACACATTTGCGGAAGCGTGGACGAACGACGAAACAAAACACTGGCATGCTTCCACTTGCGGACACGACGTTAAAAAGGACGAAGCAGAGCACGTTTGGGACGAGGGCGTAATCACCACCCCGGCAACAACAACGACGCCCGGTGTAAAGACCTATACCTGCACCGTCTGCGATAAAACCAAGACCGAACCGATTGCCGTTTTGGATAAGACTGCGGGTACGGTTTCCATCAACGCATCTTACGCCCCCGACAAAACCTATGACAAGACTCCTGTTGCAGCTCCCGTTCTTGCCGACTGCACCACAAATAACGCCGCAGGCGCGTTCTCGATTGCATGGTATCAGAAAGTTGACGGCGTTTACGGCAGTACGCCTCTTGCGGCAGCCCCTGTCAACGCAGGCGATTATAAGGTTGTGGTAAAGATTGCGGAAACGGACGATTACACCGAAGCAACCGCGGAAAAGGAATTCACCATTGCCAAGAAACAACTGACCGTCACGGGCACGACCGTCGCCGATAAGAACTATGACGGCAATACGACGGCAAACGTCACGGTAGGCACGTTGAACGGCGTTGTGGAAGGGGAAGACGTTACCGTCAGCGCAAGCGGCACGTTTGCAAGTGCGGCAGTGGGCAACGATATTACCGTGACCGTGACTTACCTGATCGGCGGAGCGGATAGCGCAAATTACCTTGCACCCGAAAACGACGTGACTTTATCCGCCGACATTCTCGATTATGCGAAATTCACCATCTCCAACAGCCAATATATTACCGGAAGAGGAATGGCGGTAGAGGGAACCGTTGACGGCGGTATTATCAATGTAGGCGATAATTTCACTCTCTTTAGGGCGTCGGGCGGTAGCTTAACCGTAATGGTATCAGCTATTACTGTGGATGGCAAAAATGTTGATTCGGTGACCGCCGAAACCAAAGGGACTGTCGCTTTGTTGCTGAGAGGCGTCGCTTCGGACACTACCATTGCGGCAGGCGACTATCTCGTCAAGGGCAACGTCATAGTAAAGGGATAATTAGTCATAATCGGTTTTTATCTGAAAACCGAAGATGAACGTGGGCGAAACACGACTTTTTTCGCACGCAAAAGTCAAACGTATAGGGTGTGACGGACAATGAAATTTCCGTCTTGCCGGATGCTATGATCAAGGAGTGCGGCGGACAAATTTTGTCCGTCGCATCGCCCGTTAAATATGAAATAACTTTTCAAAGGAGATGAACAGTACAACAGACGCAACGAAAGGCTATAAAAAGTGGAGTATACATTTTATACAACTATCCTAAAT
>ERZ1027034.148-NODE-148-length-18847-cov-8.370956_pt1 | contig 18847 bp, 9 predicted proteins | sample MGYA00519443_ERZ1027034 | MGnify/ENA primary metagenome ERZ1027034 (study PRJEB26926, sample SAMN06164787) | human gut metagenome | biome: ENVO:00009003; feature: ENVO:2100002; material: ENVO:00002003 | host: Homo sapiens | place: USA | collected 2012 ... | reverse complement strand
CCATAAAGGCAGGCTATGCCTGCCTTATATTTATTTCTTCACCGAAAAGCGATAGATGCAATGACTGTCATACTTTTCTCCCGGCTTCAGCAACGCCGAAGGCCATTCCGGCTTGTTGGGCGTATCGGGATATTTCTGCGTCTCCAAACAGACGGACGCACGATGACCGTACACGATACCTTTCTTTCCGGTCAGTGTGCCATCCAGGAAGTTACCGGCATAAATCTGAATGCCCGGTTCGTTGGTATAGACATCAAGCACAATACCCGTTGAGGGAGATTCGAGGGTGGCACACGGACGGGTGATGTCACCCTTCGTATTGAGTACCCAGTTATGGTCATAGCCCTTGCCGTTCTTCAATTGCTCAAAGTCATTGTCAATGCGGGCGCCAATGGCTGTAGGAGTGCGGAAATCCATATCCGTACCTTCTACGGAAGCTATCTCACCGGTAGTCATGAAGGTACTGTCCACGGGAGTATAGGCATCTGCATCGATGGTAAGCAGATAATCCGAATTGGACTTGGAGGGATCGCCATCCAGATTGAAGTAAGAGTGGTTCGTCATGTTGATGACAGTGGTACGGTCTGTTTCGGCACTGTAACGAATGTCGATGGCATCGTCATCTGTCAGCGAGAAAGTGACCTTGCAGGTCAGGTTACCCGGGAAACCCTCCTCTCCGTCTTTCGACAGATAAGTCAGTTCTAAAACCTGATTACTCAACTGGCGGGCATCGAACACTTGATATTGGTATCCCTTGGGACCTCCATGCAGGCAATGACCGTAATTGTTGCGCGGCAGCTGATACTCTACCCCATCCACCGTAATCTTACCCTGGTTGATTCGGTTGGCATAACGTCCGATGGTAGCGCCGAAATCCGAAGGGAACTTGATGTAGTCCTGAATGGAATCGAAGCCCAGCACCACATCACGCATAACGCCATCCTTGTCCGGCACCATCACTGATACAATACGTCCACCGAAATTCGTAATACAAACTTCCATACCATTCTTATTCTCCAAAACAAACAAGTCTGTCTGCTTGCCATCCACTTCCGTACGGAAGTTCGCAGGTTCCAGTCCAGAAGCAGTCTTTTCACTCGCCTGTTTGCCCGTGCAAGCCGATGCCAATAGCATCACGCTTGCCAACAAAGTCATCATCTTATTCATAAATACAATATTGGTTACTGTTTAGACTATCATTTTTTCAACAAGAACTGCTCCGCACGTCCCGGAGTGAACAACTCCCACAAAGAAGCAACCGTCCAGCCCGGAGCGAAGATATTGTTGTAATATCCCTTTCCGTTACGTCCGTAATCCCAATTGGTATGCTGCACCACTTCCGGGTAATAGCCTACTTTGGCAATGCCACACATGTGCCCTTCATACGGCAGTAACTGGCGCATGGAAGTGGATATCACCTCGGCAAAGTCAGAGAAGCGCGGCTCGTTGTACTCCTTGGAGAGCCAATGCAGCACATCGGCAAATTCGAAGATAAATACATCGATATGGTTATTCTCTACCGACACATTTCCCCAACCACGGGTTTTCAAGCCGATATCTCCCAGCATCTGACCTTCGGCAAAAGGAACATCCCAAGTATAATACCATGACAAGGCAAAATAAGCGGCTTTCTTTGCCAGACCGGCATAGTGTGCACGCTCTTCTCCTTTGGTAACCAAAGCCAGGTAATAAGCAGCCGTAGCAGCATACAAGGAGGCTTCCTTGTCCTCGCAGTTGGCATCCAGCGTAGAAGAGAAATAATCGGCTTTGGATATCAATTCCTTCTCCAGATAGTCTACCGTACGCTTGGCGCTTGCCAGATAACGCTTGTCTTTGAAATACTTGGACGCCATCACCAAAGGCAATGTTGCCGAAGGCGTGCTACCACCGCTGGCATCCACGACAGAGAAATCATCCTTGAACTTGCGCGGGAAGCTGCCGTCCTCGTTCTGCAACTTGAGGAAGCTGTCCAGCATGCCCTTGATGCGTTTCTCCCATTCGGGGTGTTTACGCTTCTGCTGTTTCTCGTAGTTCAAATAGTTCAAGATGGCATACACTCCCTCGGACTGACGGCGGATGCTATGTCTAGTTTCCTTGAAGCCGCGGTTGTAGTGCACCACTTCGTTGAAGAAACCGGCAGGCGAAAAACCGTTCTGGAGATAAGTGTCAAAGATATGGTTGGCATTGTCCACCAGGTCTTGGCGGTTCTGCTGTTTGCCATACTCCAAAGCATTGAAAGCGTTCAGCAATGTACGTCCCACAAAGCCCACTTCGGCAACATCGGTATTGGCACAAGTAGCAGTCTCCAACTCTACACCGGAATAATAATGAGTGGGGGTATTGCCAACATAGCTTTCCACGAAGAAGTTGCTCATCACCTCCTTCATGCGGTCTACCGTGTAAGGTGTGTCAACCGGTTTCGGACGGTTAGTGTCATAACAATACTCCCAGGTGCGCTGTACGCATTCCGAAAAATCGGCAGCATTCCTTTCGGACACCTCCCAAGTCATGGAGATGCTGTCACCCTTACGAAGCAACTGGAAAGCCTCAACGGCAGGAGCCAGCGTCAATTTGCGGATATATGTCTTCGGTGCTTCCTTATAGGGGAAACCGTATGCCAAGACAGTCATACCATCCACATTGCAGAAACCGGTATATCCGATGGAAGTCTCACCGGACAAGATTACCTCTCCCTCCTTATGAGTGGTCAAAGCTTCCTTGTCGAACTTGTCAATACGGATAACCGACATGGACGTACCACTTGCCGGATTGAAAGCTGCCGTCAGCGGAGTGCTCAAACGGTCCTCACGCACCAGCCAACTGTCCGATGTGTGGAAAGAAGGAGCTTCCTTCGGCGAACGCAGGTTGCGGCGATACCAGAAGCCCGGCATGTAGAACTGGCAGTCTGAATGCTTGTAACCGGTCTTTATCTGTTCCCCGTAGTTGAAATACACATTTTCCAGCGCCTTGAGTGTGACGGTAATGCGCTGTTTGCCATCCTTGTCCACCACCTGGCGGATGATGTCCAACGGTAACTTTTCCGAAGCCCGGCAGCTGTACATACCATCCTGCATCTTCTGCAAGGCCAGCGGATATTGCTTGGCATCATTCCCCGGCACTTTCAAGGAAATAGAAGCAGAGATGTCTTCCGGAGCAGCATTTGTCGCTCCGGCACCCGTAATGCCCACCAAAAGCATTACCCCCAAAAACAATCTTTTTAGTCTCATAGTTACATCTGTTTTATTGTTGTTAGAAAAATATCATTCAGACATGAATACATACTTGCCGGAGCCCAATTCGACTACCAGCTTACCGTCAGCCTCCTCCACGGAATGAATCCCCGCCTGACCGGCATCTACCTGTACATGGAAGTCAAGCGGCAGCTTGACCGTAGCGGTTGTATTGGCAGGAATCTCAACGTTCCACTCCAGCTTATTGCCATCACGTTTCCAGGAACTTCCTATTCTGCCATAAGGCGATACATGCGAAGCATTCACATAATTCAGTTTTTCCGGGAATACCGGTTCCATCAGAATCTGCTTGAACCCGACGGAAGCGGGAGTATTCTTTATGCCGGCAAGATCCTCATAGAACCATATCAGCAGATCTCCCAAAAGCATCACATGGTTTCTTGAATTCATCGCCGGATTTGCCGTGTCACCATTCCATAATTCCCAAATGGTGGTTGCACCCTTCTTAATCATGTAGCCCCATGAGGGATAAGTGTCATTGGTCACTATCTTATAGGCAAGTTCCAGTCCACCGTACTCGGTAAGTCCGCGCATCAGATGCTGGATGCCAAGCACACCGGCACTGACATGTCCCTTACAGTCTTTTTCCGTCTTCTCCACGACATTGGCAAATACTTTATCTTCATATCCGTCGGGAACCAGGCCCAGTCTAAGGGAAAGCAGGTTTGCCGTCACCGTATTGTTGTCATACTGTGCAGTCTCAGTATTGAAGAATTTCTTGTTATAAGCGTCCTTGACCTTAATGGCAAGTGCTGCATACTCTTCAGCATCTGCCGGAAGTCCGTTCATTTGCGCGAACTTCTCCATCAGTTGCAGAATGCTGTAAAACACCGTTGTACTCAGCACTTCGCCGTTCGTCTTCCGGGCAGGGTCCTCCGAATGAATCAGCTCCGGCGACTCGGGAGGCATGCACCAATCCCCGTATTCATCCTTCACCAGAATATAGTCCTTCATTTTGGTCTCCGTCATGTGGTTTACCCAGCGCTTCATGGACGGATAGCGCCCTTTGATGGAGCTATCATCGCCAAACTGGCGGTAAAGCATGTCGGCTACGTAAAAATAGGCAGCCGGCCAAGTCACGTCATCATGGAAGATGGTCCAGTAACGGGGAGATACCACAGAGATACTTCCATTTTCATTCATGGACTCTTCTATATCCACCAGCCACTTCTTATACATCAAGGCATTGCCGAAAATGAAACTTTCACCATAGGCACCAGTAGTGCGGTCGCCCAGCCATCCAAGACGTTCATCACGCTGGGGGCAGTCGGTAGGCATACCGCGATAGTTTCCACGGATTCCCCAATAGGCATTCTTGTGAAGTCTGTTAATCAACTCCTTAGAAGTCTCGAACGTACCGTTCGTTGCCATTTCATCATACACCACCTTACCGGTGAAATCATCCGCTGCCGGTTCATAGTCCAAACCGGATATTTCCATAAAACGGAAACCATGGTAAACAAACAACGGTTCCCAAACAAACTCACCGTCAGCGGCAGGAGTATAAATATCCGTGACAAGGGCACTGCGCAGGTTGTCAAGATACAGTTCCGTACCATTGTCCTTCAGCACTTCGGCAAAACGCATAGTAATGGGCTTGTCCTTCTTGCCACGCAGTTTCACCTGCTGTATTCCTACCATATTCTGCCCCATATCCACGATATATCTTCCATCACCTACCGATTTAACGGATATTGGCTTTATCTCCTCCATCACCTTCAGACTCGGAGAGAGCTGTGCCACAAGTTTTCCTTTGGGAGCCTCCATCCGTTCGGCCAACTGCCATCCGGAATCATCATAGCCGCTTTCCGTCCATTTACCCAATTCCAAGCGGGCATCGTAATGTTCACCGTCAAATTCGTTGTTCGCAGTTATAGGACCGTGGTTCGTCGCTTTCCAGGAATCATCGCTGACTACCGACACCGTCTCACCATTGTCGCACTCTATATTCAACTGCGCCATGAGACGGGGCAAACCAAAACCTACCATCCCATTGGCGCGCATGGAAAAATAGCGGCCGTTGCCCAGAGCCACGCCTATCGCATTGGTACCGGACTTCAACAAGGGGGTGACATCATAGGTCAGATAAGATACAGAAGCATCGTACCAGGTAGGCAAAGGACCGAATACATCATTTCCAATCCTCTCGCCATTCATATAGCATACGGAAGAGCCTACTCCCGAAACATAAAGGACTGCACGCTTCGGCTGTGACGGCAAATCAAACTCCTTCCGCAGATAACGTGCCGGAAGGATGGTCCGCTCACCGTCCAGTTTCAAGTTTGTACTGTCGTTCAGTCCAATCCAGCCGGCTTTCCAGTCCGAACTGTCCAGCAAAGCCATTGACCAATATTGGATACTACTTTGCGCCTTGTCACCGGTATTTGTCCATACAGTGACACGCCACCAATATTTCTGTCCCGACTCCAAAGACGCCCCTGCGTACTTCACTAGCACCGATTGGCCAGACTCCACACGACCGCTGTTCCATACCAGCCCGGAGCCGGCCTGCAAGCCCTTTTCCGAGTCCGCCACTTCAATCTGATAAGCAGTCTGCATCACATCCTGCTTGTCGGTTACCAGTTGCCATGAGAAACGGGGAGCCGATACAGCTACTCCTTCGGGATTCTTCCGCATTTCAACAGTGGTTTCCTCCACTTTCAAGGAACTGCCACCCGATACTTGACAGCCCATCATCAATAGGGCCAACAAGGAGACTAAAATAGATTTCTTCATACTTGTCAGAATTTCGGTTTCTCCGCTTCCGTGGATGCAACGGAGCCTTCTACCGTCGGCCATCCGTCTTCCCAGCTAATCTTATCCAACATCAATACACGGCCTTCAGGCTTCTTTGTGCTCACCGCATGATAGAAGAACCAGTCATTGCCGGCATTGTCCGTCACAATCTCCGAATTATGACCGGTACCCACAAAGGAATTGCTTTTCTGAATCAGCACTTCGTGCTTGTTATCCATCATGCTACCGCCATTCTTGTTGACATAGGGGCCGAAAAGATTATCTGAACGGCCTACAACAGTAGTGTAAGTACTCTTCAATCCCTCACAACAACTTCCTATGGAAGCAAAGAAGTAGTAATGCCCGTCCTTCTTGTGAATATAGGTACCTTCGTAAGCGGTTCCTGCCACTTGCTGCGGTGTGGCGCCGTCCTTCAGAGAGAGTCCGTCATCAGACAGTTCAATCGCATAGATTCCTCGAAAACTGCCCCAGAAAAGATATTTCTTCCCTCCATCCTCTATATAGAAAGGGTCGATGGAGTTCTGTACATTGATTTCATTGCTGCGGAACATCTTTCCGTGGTCCGTAAAAGGTCCCTCAGGCTTATCGGCAGTAGCACAACCGATGCCGCAAGTTAACTCGCCTCCCCAAACAGACATAGAATAATAGAGCACGTATTTATCACCTATCTTGTTGATGTCCGGCGCCCACAAACCGCCGTTCGGCTCAAAATCAGGCCGCGTACGGTCCGTAAAGGCAGTACCGACATACTCCCAATCCACCAGGTTCTTGGAACGGTGAATCGGCAGATTGCGTATGTCCTCGGTGGCATACAAATAGTAGTATCCATCATCTCCCTCAATGACAGAAGGGTCTGGCAAACTATAATCTATCACCGGATTGCGATAGACATTCTTCGGCTGTTGTTCTTCCGGTTTATCCTCTTTTGTAGCCGATGACGAGGAACAGGCTATCAGACTGCATAACACTGATAATACAAGAAACTTCTTCATACAATGTATTCTTTTCATTCTTTCATTTTACTTTTCGGGTGATGTACTGCCCAATACCTGCGGACGGATAAGAGAGCCACCGATAGAAACCGTTCCCTGGTCGGAAATGGCAAAATCCTTGATATACGAAGTGCGCGGCTGTACTTTCGTGGAATCCCAATGTGCATGGAAAATGTATTTCCAGCTACCGTCCTTACAGCAGAAGGGTGCTCCATGACCGGTACCCATCAAGCCGTCGGCATGTTGCAGAATCGGATTTCCCTCGTATTTCTTCCACGGTCCCATCGGGCTGTTCGAAGTCGCGTAACCCACTCCGTAGTTCTTGCTTTCAAAGTGATTGGCTGAATAAACCAGGTAGTAGACACCCTCTTTCTTCAAAATTGAAGGACCTTCGGCCACCTTAGCAGGCTTGTCCTGCGAAAGTTCCCAAGGCTCTCCCACCTTAATGCACTCTGTCAGCGTCTCCTGCTTGATGCCGGTTAGGTCATCGTTCATCTCTGCCACCCAGATGACGTTGCCATCTGTAAAACGCACGAAATAAAGGTAAGGCGTACCGTCATCATCAATGAATAGAGAGGTATCGATACTCTTCTCATCCCATATCGGCTGCTTCACTTCCTGACGGAACGGGCCTTGGGGAACATCTGCCGTTGCCACGCAGATATGCTCCTCGGTGGAGTAGAACAGATAAAACTTCTTTTTCGATTCGATGTAGTAGACCTCCGGCGCCCAGAATCCCCACGTACCGTAGGAATCTGCGGCCGACAACGCCTGGCCTTCACGCGTCCAGTTTTTCAAGTCATCGGAAGAGAAGCAGGCAAAGCCTTCTCCTTCTACCGTACCTCCAGTGCCGTAAGCATAATACTTGCCTTCGTAAAGCATTACGTAAGGGTCGGCAATCGGCAGATAGTCTGATTCTACAACCGTCTTCTCCTTGCATCCTGCAAAGCAAAGACAAAGCAACAGTAGCAATATATAATTCTTTTTCATATCCATCTCTTATTTTACTATTTTGGGCGTCATATAGTCCTTGCTGATTCTCATGCGGTCCACACCGTCCACTTTCTCGAAAGAAACGTCACTGATGTACATGGCACGTGGGTGGATACTACTCTTGTCCTTATGGGCATGGAAAACGATACGAAGCTTGCCTGCCTTGTCTGTGAAGGTGGCACTATGCCCCACTCCAACCAGTTCTCCGGGTTTCTGCAGCAAAGGATTCTCCTCGTATTTGGTCCAAGTACCCATCAAATCGGTAGCTGTGGCGCAACCTATGCCGTAGAAAGGACTTTCATAGCTATTGGCAGAATAGGTCATATAGTAGAGCCCATTACGCTTAATGACAAACGGACCTTCATTCACACGGGGCCATACCTCCTCCCATGCCTGAGAGACGTGGATGCAAGGGTGCATGGTCTCCTTCTTGATAGTCATGAGGTCTTTCTCCAATTCGGCCACCCAGATGTTGAGCCCGTCGTTGAAACGGTCGAAGAAGAGATAAGGCGTGCCGTCATCATCAATAAACAGAGAGTTGTCAATGCATTTCTCATCGGCAATCATCGGTTCCTTCTTACTTTGGGTAAATGGTCCTGCAGGTGAGTCTGCTGTTGCCACACAGATATGCTCGTCTGCCGAGTAATACATATAGAACTTCCCGTTCACTTCGTAGACCTCCGGTGCCCAGAACCAGCGGTCGGCCCAGACATCCTTCTTCTGGAGCGCCATGCCCTTATACTTCCAAGTCTTCAAATCATCGGAGGTATAGACTTCGATGCCTTCATCCGCATAGGTGCCATAGGCATAGTAAGTGCCATCGTGCAACATGATGAACGGGTCGCCCAAAAGCACCGGCGTTTCAACTCCTTCGACAACAATATCGTCCACATCCTTATAGTCTGAAGAGCAGGACTGGCAGGAAGCCAGCGTGGCCAACAGAAACAGATACATACATATAAAATTCTTTTTCATGATTCTTTCTTAAACAATTGTTATGATGATAAATATTTACTTTCAAGAAGATGTTCCGTTACACCCGTATATTGAACCCTATTCAGTCGTATACTGAATCCTATTCAATCGTATACTGAAATACATTCAGTCGTATACTGAATCACCCCAGTCCATCACACTGATTCACAAGGAAATACAAACACCGGCTTCTATATACATCTTTCATTACATATATACGGAACGGCACATCCCACGATTGCGTCTAATCGCGCCTCTGCCCTACATGATAATACAACGTACCACTATAAACCGGAGAGCCGCCTTCCGAACAGAATCCGATGCGGGATGCAGGGTAGCGTATATCCAAAGCTCCCAGCTCCCTGCCGTCGACAAACAGATACAGCTTGTCTGCACGACGCACGGCACGAAAATTATAGGATTCCTTCCACAATTCATGTACACCTATCTTATAGATATGGCGTTCCAAATCCTCCGCCTCCTTGTTGATGAAGCGGATGCCTTCTGCCTTTACCGGAGTAAAGGTACAATAATTATATGCAGGATGTTCTGCTATCCCCCTATCTTTGTTTTCTATCGGATGCCATTCGCCGCCATTCAGGTATTCTATGTCGAACTTGCCGAACATGTCATCCACAAATTCGGATTTATTGCCTGCTTCGTGACGATTCAGGTAAATTGTATCCAACCATGCAGGTGCGGCAAAACGATAACCTTTCTCAATGAAGTCGGTATACTTCACATCCGGATAGAGCGTTTGCAGGCATCCCAACGGGAATTCCTTCTTCCAGGCAGTTTTCCCTTTCTTCACGGCTGTCACCTCAAGCATACGGGTGATGCCATCGAACTGAGCCTTCACATAGTTATCCTTATCCACATAAACCGGATAGCTTCCTGCCTTGTCTTGTCCGGACAAGCCGGACAACTGGAAGCTCAATTCATAATCGTTCAAGAAATCGCCCTTCAACAACTCCTCATTCCCCGAAAGCTGGAAATGCACATCATCGAAGCCGATGGTATAGGTAGCCCCTTCGAACAAGGCAGACTTTGTCTCATCAAATACTCCGGGAACACCCGCTTCTTCTGCCGGAACAGCCTCTGCAAAGACATGTCTCCCCGGTGCGGGAATCTCATCCAGCCAAATCTTCAGACAGCCACCATTACGCTCAATGCGCAGATGATGGTACACACCCCAATGGAAATCTTCAGGCAGGGCATAGGATTCCTTATTTTCTTTGCCGCCGACAAGTGTACGCAGGTACCAGCTCCGGTTCTCGGCATCCAAACCTACATAGGCACAGTTATCTGCATCCTTCCACCAGGCAATGACGCCGGCTCCACCCTCAGTCTTGACTCCCGTCTCGAACAAGTAAGCCACGGACGGCTGTACTTGTTGCAACACACCGAACGAAGCTGTCTCGCCTTTGCCCGCAAAGGTAGGCATCGAAGGTTCGGGATGATAACCCATCGTGCGGGGGCTGGTGATACCATCCACAAACAATGTCTTGTCGAAGAACTGGACACGGTTGATATATTGTCCCCGATGCTCATTGTTCTTGTTTGCCATATAAATCAGCCACCATTCAAATCCGTTGGGGCCTCTCAGAATATTGGGCTGCCCGGGAGTCATCAGAATATCGTCGGCAATGCCGTCTTTCATATCGAACAGAGAAACGTCGAAGAATTGCGAACGTCCCTTGTTTGTTTCTACGGCAAGCAGATTCGTGCCTTCCTTCAAAGCAGCACGCAGCTTCTTGTCCAGGTTCACGATACAATAATCACGCCCCTGCTTCTCGTAGACAAGTGTTCCGTTCAGATAAATCCGGGTATCTCCGTCGTGAGCGACACGCAATGCCAGATTGCCGGTTTCGCTACCGGCAGAGAAAGTCTTTCGCAACCATAAGGAGGGCGTATTCCACAAGGTACCCAGATGCCGGGTGGTGGAACCTTTCACTTCACGGGACGAAAAGCCGGTCTCCCCTTTCGCCCAGCCGGAGTCATCGTAGGTCGCTTTTGTCCAATCGCTTCCCGGTTTGCTCTCCGTATAAGCAAACAACGGCTCATACGTGCGGCCATACCGCAATAAATCCACTTGCTTCTCCTCCAGTTGTGTCTGATTGCAGCCTACAACCGGATAGCTATATTTATTACCATTTTGAAAACCTAAAGGAGAGTCTGCCTCAGCAACTCCCAACTGATAATTGCCCCACTCTGTAGAGGTGTGGTTGGCATTATACATCATATAGTAGCGGTCTCTATACTTCATGACCCACGGTCCCTCCGCTACTCTGTTATCCATCGTTTCCCATGTATCCGGCAATGAGGCGAACTGGCACACCGGTTCGCCGGCAAATTCTGCCGGGTTCTTCATTTTACGTCCCCATATGGTATTTCCATCAGTAAAACGTACCATATACATGTATAGTTGTCCATCATCATCTCTGAATATTTTGGGGTCGATACGGTTATCCATCCATGTCTTCTTGTTCGGTTCTGTATAAGCGCCCAAGACATCTTTGCTCTGCGCATGTACAATGTGAACGGCATGCTTGTCCTTTCCCCAATAATTGACTGACCAGTACAAATGAAAATCTCCATTCAGATAGAACATGTCATTGGCATGAATCTGGTCATCTCCGGCTCCGCTGCCTCTGGTCCAGTCATTGTCCATGGATACGACATGGATAGGTTTCCCCCAATGAACCAGGTCATCGGATACATAGAAATCCCCGTTTGTACGGACCCCGCCAATATAATATTTGCCATTATATTTCATTACGCCGGCATCCGCCACTCCCGGAAGTACCGGATTCTGGATGTTCTGCGCAAACAAGCTGCCGCAGCAAGCAAAAGCGAATGGTAATAGTAGTTTTTTACAGACAAGCATATGGTATAAGATTTAAGAAAGAAAAGGCTATGCCGGAAGCATCCTGAATGAGAACAGGCTTCCAGGCATAGCCTTCTTTAGTTATTAATAGTTAGGATTCTGAGTAAGATGTGCAACACCACCTACTGTGCTGTTTTCCACCTCATCTCTTGGAATAGGCAGACGTCTGTGCTTGCCGACAATAAAGTTGTCAAAGTCCTTGTCACGAGCTTTCAGTTCATCAATTCCAGCCTGGGAATCAAGTAATCCCCAACGCTTCAAGTCAGCCCAACGCCAACCTTCGAAACAGAGTTCCAATGTACGTTCCATCTGCAGACGCTTGATAAAGGCATCTTTAGAGCTCAAGCAGTCTTTCCACTGACTGTCTTCCAACTTGGCTAGACCGGCACGTTCTCTTACCTTGTCCACATAAACAGCAGCATCGGCAGGATTGGTTCCCGTTTCAACAAGACACTCTGCATAGTTCATCAGTATATCTGCGTAACGCATGATACGATAGTTGTTACGGGCAAAATAATCTTCTGCACTACGATAGTACGAAGTATTGTATTTACGGATATAGCAGTCTTCCGGGTCAGTTCCCCAACCGTCATTCCAATCGGCATTTTCAAATCTATAGTAACTTTTCGGCTGGTCGGGGAAGTCTTGTGAGAATCCACGGTACAAAATGCTACCGTACAAACGCAAGTCGTTCTTTCCGTCCACACGCTTCTCTTTCAAGAACTCGTCTACCAGCCAGCGGCGTGCCTTACCGTCTCCCCAACCTATACCACTCGGAGCATAGAACTGAGTACGCTGGAAACCGAATGCCATACTGGCGTCATTACCCGTGCCACCCTTGTTCTGGTCATCGAACTGAATTTCAAAGATGCCTTCCTTGTTGTTCTCGTCCAAGTCGGTGAAGTTATCCTCACGGTTGGCAATAAGACCGTACAAAGAGCCCTCTTTATCAATCAGCCATTGCAACTGTTCCTTTGCCTTGTCATACTTATGTTGTTGCATATAAGCCTTGCCCAACAATGCCTTGGCAGCACCTTTGGTAGCACGTCCCAGATTGGCAGCATCCCAAGATTCCGGCAAATACTGCATGGCAAAAGTCAAATCTTTCTCTACCTGGTCCCATATTTCCTGCTCGGAAGCATCTTCCGGTATATAGGAAGCATCTTTAGGCTCCAACGGCATAGTTCCTTTATCCCACAACAGATTTACCTGAAAATACCACAATGCACGCAAGAAAGAAGCTTGTGCCAGTACCTGGTTTTTCGTCGTCTCGTCCATTTCAATAGAAGGAACATGAGCCAACACCTGATTACAACGGAAAATACCTACATAGAAATGCTCCCAATGTATGTTGTTGCCTTCATAAAAATTATAGTTGTTGTAAAGGAAACGTGTCCAGTCGCCCAATTCAATCCAAGGAGAAGAACTCCATCCTTCGTCCGAAGTCAAATCATAGCGGAAAGAGAGCCAACGCATCCAAGTACCTTCCTTATAAAGAAAACTGTAGCAGGCATTCACACCGGCTGTCGCATCTTCCGGCTTATTCCAATAAGTATCATTGGTCACTTCATTGGGATTATCAATATCCAATAAACTCGAACTGCATCCGGTGCACAACGTCAAGGCACCTGCAAGCATTAATCCATAATATATCTTTTTCATAATTTATAAGCTGATTTATAAGTTAAAAGGTCAAATCCAATCCAAACATTACCGAACGGGTATTGGGATATGCAAAGCTGTCCGTACCACTGTTCCAAACGGAATTCGCACCCTTGAAGTCAGGATCCAAGCCGGAATATCCGGTGATGGTAATCAAATTGCTGCCGGTAGCAAACAGCCGGAGCTTCTCGACTCCCAAATTCTTCAACCAATCTTGTCTGAAGTTATATCCAATGGAAATGTTCTTCATACGGAAGTAAGAGCCATTCTCCAAGAAACGGTCGGCATCACGGGAGTTGCGGAAATCACCGTAAATGATACGCGGGGTATTGGAGTTAGGATTTACCTGGTAAGGTTCTTCACCCTTTTTAAAACGGATATAGTTGGAGTTGTCTGCAAACAGACGTCCTTGCCAGCGGGATACGTTGTATATCTTATTGCCGAACTGACCATTCCACATCATACTGAAATCGAAGTTCTTCCATTCTGCATTGAATACCAATGACATTTGCATCTTGGCCCAGGGGCTACCACAATAACCACGGTCGGCATCAGTAATCTCTCCATCATCATTCAAATCGAGATACTTGACATCTCCCAATTGAGGACGCTTTCCCTCAATCATAATGGGGGTACCCGTAGATGTCACATAATTATCAATCTGTTCTTGTGTCTTGAAAATACCGTCTGTCTTTCTCAAATAAAATTCAGCCAAAGATCTGCCCGGTTTGGTTCTTGCCTGACCGGAATCAATATAATCCCTATTAGTACCATCACGGCCCAAGCTCAATACTTCGTTATCCATAGTAGTCACATTCAGCAAAGCGCTATACTTAAAGTCCGAAATCTGGTCTTTCCAACCAAATGTAAACTCGAAGCCCTTGTTGCGCAAGCTGGCAGCATTTTTCCATGGAGAACCTCCTTGGTTACCGGTAGAAATGGCAATCGGAGTCTCTGCCAATACATCACTGGTCTTTGAGTTGTAATACTCTGCGCTGACAGTCAAGCGCTGGTTAAGGAAGCTGGCATCAAAACCTACATTCACCGTTTCTTTCGTTTCCCAAACAAGACCTGCATTCACAAGTTTCACCTGAGTAGAACCCGGAACAATAGCACCTCCGAATACAGTTACAATACTCTGATTGATAGTTCCAATATAATCCCAATCGCCAATGGAAGAGTTACCAAGACGGCCCCAGTTACCTCTAATCTTCAAATCATTAATCCAAGGCACATCAAAGAATTCCTCTTTTGAAATTCTCCAGGCACCGGAGAATGACGGGAAATTACCCCAACGGTTTTCCTTAGCCAGACGGGAGGTTCCGTCACGACGGAAGGTGGCAGTCAGATAGTATTTATCATCATAAATGTAGTTCGCACGTCCCAAATAAGAAATCATCGCATTCTCACTGATACTGTTTGAATTCTGCTGGTTGCTTTGTCCGGCATTCAATACTGTCAGATAATCACCGTTACCCAACATCGGGAAGTTCAGACGGGAAGCCCACAAGCCTTCCCATTCATGGTGCTGGTAAGTAGTACCGACCACGGCATCCACATGATGCTTGCCAAAATCCTTATTGAAGTTCAACGTGTGCTCAATCAACATGTTGTAGGTATTGTCACGCGCCTTCTGGCTTTCCGGATCACGGTGTTCCTGATTCTGAGTCCAGTTACCTTCTCCACGGAACCATGAATTCTCATAAAAGTAAAGGTCAATACCACCATTGAATTTATAGGAAAGGAATTCGAATGGCTTGAATTCCAACCATAAAGAACCATTCAGACGATTCTGGCGGAAATGACGGTATTCCAAATCTTCACGGGCAATCGGGTTTACACCGAACGTATTGTACTTGGCAGCATCACCATAGCCATATCCACCCGGGTTATTCTCATCATAGATAGGAATGGTAGGCATCATACGCAAAAAGTCATTGTAGGTATTGGTCTGGTTCGGGTCTGTGTTTGTGAGTGAATAAGCCAAGTTTTCACCAAAAGAGAACCAGCCCTTTTTACCTTGTGTATTGACACGGAAGCTATAACGGTCGAAAGTATTTCCATAAGAAACGCCGTCATTGTTATAGTAACCGGCTGATACAAAATAACTGCCGGAATCGCCACCACCGGAAAGCGATACGTTGTAGTCCTGCACCAATGCGGTCTTCAACACTTCATCTTGCCAGTTGGTATCATACTGTGAGTGTTTCTGAGTGCTGTTTACAGTGGCAATACCGTCTTTGATGGCTTCATTATAGGCAATATCATTATACTTGATATATTCTGCCGCATTCATCAAATCGAATTTCGGGCTCCATTCCAATGTTTCCTTTACGCTTACATTCACTTTCATGGGACCTTTCGCACCTTTCTTGGTAGTAACGATAATCACACCGTTGGCAGCACGCGAACCGTAGATGGCAGCAGCAGAAGCATCCTTCAGAATCTGGATGGACTCTGCATCCGCAGGATTGAAATCAACACCCGGGTCTGTAATCATACCGTCAATAACCCACAGCGGAGAGTTATTGCTCAAGGAACCGACACCGCGAATTTCAATAGAGGCATCTTCGCCTGCCCTACCGCTACTGCGTACGTTAATACCGGTTGCCAAACCCTGCATCTGGCTGACCAGTGTTCCTGCAGCGCTTTTCTTCATTTCCTTGGTATCAACAACGGCAACCGCTCCAGTCAAGTCGGACTTCTTCACAGTCTGATAACCGATGACAACCACTTCTTCCAGTGCTTTCGAATCATCTTTCATCACCACGCGCAAGGCAGTTCCCTTATAGACAACTTCCTGCGTAAGCATACCGATATAAGAGAAAACGAGTGTACTTCCTTTTTTTCCACTCACTGAGAAATTACCGTCAATATCGGTAATGGCACCCGTGGTAGTACCCTTCACCAATACATTCACGCCCACCAAAGGCTCACTATTTGCATCCGTCACCGTTCCCGTTATGGTCACATCTTGTGAATAAGCGGTAGCTGCAAACACAACAAAGAATAAGAATAAGATTTTCTTGATCATTTTTTATAGAATTAGATTTTAAAACTATGCGGAAACTAACGCCCGCTTTTTAAATACACCGCAGAAAGTGATTAGTCACTTCTGCCAATCATAGAACATTGATTAGGATTTGTTACGTCATAGGCATAGGGGTCATAGTATTATAAATTGTTGGCTTTCGGATGCAAATATATCCGCATAAAGCTAAAATTAATGCAAATATCGCTTCAATCTATGCAATTATAAATCCAAAAAATGCCCCTGAGAGACACCTCAGGGGCATTTGATTGGATTGTTATATTTAGCAAGCATTCCATGCTATCATTTCACGAAGTCTTTGGGCAGAATACCAAATTGTTTTTGGAAGCACTTGGTAAAATAGGAAGGAGTATTGAAGCCGGTCATATAGCAAACCTCATTGATTTTACACTCTCCTTCCTTTAAAAGCTGCGCCGCTTTCTTCAACCGCTCCAGACGGATGTAGTCATTGGGAGTCATATCCAATATGCCCTTTATCTTCCGGTTCAGGCTCGACCGGCTCATGTTCAGCAGGCTTGCCATATCATCCAGGCAGAAATCCGGATTCTGCATATTGGCAACCACCACTTCCTTCAATGTTTTAAGGAAAGATTCATCTGCCTTTGTCATTGCCATACTGCCCGTCTGCACAAAGGGAGAATTGACAAAAGAAGCCCGTAGCTTCTCACGGTTGTTCAGCAGATTGGCCACACAAACTTTCAGATATTCCACGGAGAAAGGTTTCTCTATATATACGTCAGCCCCCAGCTTCATTCCCTCTATTTTGGCTTGAAGAGTCGTCTTCGCCGTAAGCAGGATAATCGGTATATGGCTATAGTCAAGCTCGGACTTCAGATGCTCGCACAGCTCCAATCCATTCATCTCGGGCATCATAATGTCTGAAATGACAAGATTTACAGTATGTTCCTTCAACACCTTCAAAGCTTCCACCCCATTCACGGCAGTCAGCACACGATATTCCGAAGAGAGCTGTTTCACAACAAATGCCTGCATTTCCAGACTGTCTTCCACCACCAAAAGAGTATACCGGTGCTGTTCCAAGGCAGTACCTGCACCACTTTCCTCAGAGGATTCCCCGCCCGTTACCGGTTCTTTATGCTCCATAGCCACCGTCTGCTCGTGCTTCAGCGGAAGTGACAGCAGGAAACAGTTGTTCTCCATCGAATCTTCCATGCACAACGTACCCTCATGGAGTTCGGCCAATGAACGGGCAAGTGCAAGCCCGATACCGGTGCCGGGTACAGAGCGCAAGGTACCGGTTTTATACTGGATGAACGGCTTGAAAATCTCCTCGCGCATCTCTACCGGAATGACAAGGCCGTCATTGCATACAGAAAGCAGCAGTCTTTCACCTTCCGAATATAGCCTGATGCGTATATAGGTCTCCGAATACTTTATCGCATTGGTCAGCAGATTGCTGATAATCTTGGTAAGCCCTTCCCTATCAACCGAAGCATACAAGCTTTCGGGAGTCTCTATACTCAATGCCAGCCCCCTTTCACGTGCCAAAGGCTTGAAACGCTTATACGTCTTTTGTAAGAGCTCAGACACGTCACATTCCACAAAATTCAATTGGAAGCCTTGTGTCTCCGTCTTCCGGAAGTCCAGCAACTGGTTCACCAAATCAAGCAGTCGGTTGGTGTTCAGTTCCATGGTCTCCAAATCATCCCTGATGTCATCCGAAACAGAACGGGAAGCCAATACATTCTCGAGCGGACTCTTTATCAGTGTAAGCGGTGTACGTATCTCATGCGCCACATTCGTGAAGAAGTCTATCTTCGCAGTATACAACTCCCGTTCCTTTTCCCGCTCAAACTTGTCCATAGCCTGCTGATGCTTCTGCCGGGTCCGTTTTCTGAAATAGATAATTACAGCAGCCAGTGAACATAACGCCAATACCGTATAAACAGCATACGCCCAAGTGGAGAGATAGAAAGGAGGATGAATATGGATGTCGAGCACACGTTCCGTCGCGTTCCACTTGCCATCGCTGTTGGAACCTTTTATACGCAATGTATAGCTTCCATAAGGAAGGTTTGAATAGTTGATGATGGAATTCCGCCCTACCGTATACCAGTCGCGGTCAAAGCCTTCCAGCTTACATTCAAGACCATTCATTTCGGGTGCCTGGTAACTCAGGGCTGCAACCTGAAAAGAGAAAGAATTCTGGTCGGCATCCAGCTCTATCTCATCCGCATAGGTGATGCTCTTCTCCAAAGGAGAATCCGGACTATCCACCGAAAGCCGTTTGTTGAACAGATAAAAATCTGTAATCACT